>Ga0194132_10001295_pt1 | contig 50493 bp, 42 predicted proteins | sample TA2KigOf80mmetaG_FD_148612 | JGI IMG/M metagenome (GOLD analysis project Ga0194132, IMG submission 148612) | Freshwater microbial communities from Lake Tanganyika, Tanzania - TA2015054 Kigoma Offshore 80m | ecosystem: Environmental > Aquatic > Freshwater > Lake | place: Tanzania: Lake...
CGCGACCGCCTTCCGGCCGCGCCCGCGCCACAGGGTCACGATCGCGGCGGCCACGAACACCGTCGAGTAGGTGCCGGTGATCACGCCGACCATCACCGTGAAGGCGAAGCCCCGCAGCACCTCGCCGCCGAACACGAACAGCGCAATCGCCGAGAGCAGCGTCGTCCCCGACGTGATGATCGTGCGCCCGAGCGTCTGGTTGATGGACGTGTTGATCACGCGATCGAGCGGCTCGCGCCGCCGCGAACGCATGTTCTCCCGCGCCCGATCGAAGACGACGATCGTGTCGTTGGTGGAGTAGCCCGTCACGGTCAGCAGCGCCGCGATCACGTTCAGCGTCAGGTCGTACTGGAAGAACGCCAGGAACGCGGTCGCGATCAGGATGTCGTGGATCGTCGCGACGACGGTCCCCAGCGCAAACGAGAACTGGAACCGGAACGCGATGTAGGCCAGGATGCCGATGAGCGACGCCACGAAGGCGTAGATCCCCTTGGTGGTCAGGTCACGCCCGACCGCGGGGCCGACGATCTCCGTCCCTTCGACCGTGAAGGCGCCCAGGTCGCTCGCCTCGAGCGCCGCCACCACCGCCTCCGCCACCTCGCTGAGCGACGCCCCCTCCTCTTCCCCGACGGACGGGACGCGCACCATCACCTGCCGATCGGCGGGGTCGCCGTAGGTCTGCACGATGGCCGTCTGTCCGCCGCCCGGGAAGTTCGCGCTGAGCGCCCCGCGGACGGCGTCGATCGACGGCATCTGCTCGAACTGGGCGATCACGGCCGTCCCGCCGGCGAATTCGATCCCGAGCGGCAGCCCGCGCGCGTAGACCGTGGCCAGCCCCGCGAGGATGACCACCCACGACAGCCCGATGGCCGGCCAGCGCCAGCGCAGGAAGTCGATGTTGGTGTTCTTCAGGATGTGCATCGCCAGCGTGCCTGTCTGCCGTTGTCAGATCGAGAGCGTTGCGGCCTGCCGCCTCGACAGCACGAGCTCGAAGAGCGTCTTGGAGACGAAGGTCGACGTGAAGAGGTTCGAGACGAGGCCCAGCGACAGGGTGACCGCGAAGCCCCTGATCGGACCGGTGCCGAACTGGAAGAGGAACGCCGCCGCGATCAGGGCGGCGATATGCGTGTCGAGCAGGGTCAGGAAGACGCGGCTGAAGCCGGCGTTGACCGACGCCCGGACGCCCCGGTTCGCCTCCAGCTCTTCCTTGATCCGCTCGAAGATCAGGACGTTCGAGTCGACCCCGATGCCCATCGTCAGGACGAAGCCGGCGATACCGGGCAGCGTCATGACGGCGCCCAGATACGCCATCAACCCGAGCAGGATCACCAGGTTGAAGATCAGCGCCACCACCGCGTTCACACCCGAGAGCCGGTAGAACACCAGCATGAAGGTCACCACGAGGAGCAGGCCGACCATCGAGGCGATGACGCCGGAGCGAATCGAGTCGGCGCCGAGGGTAGGCCCGATCGTCCGCTCTTCGAGGTAGGTCAGCGACGCGGGCAGCGCGCCGGAGCGAAGCACCAGCGACAGGTCCTGCGCCTCCTGCTGCGAGAAACTGCCGGTGATGCGCCCCTGGTCCGTGATGCGGCTCTCGATCGTGGGCGCCGTGTACACCCGATTGTCCAGGATCACCGCCAGCTGCCGGCCGATGTTCGTGGCCGTCACGTTGCCGAACTTGCGGGCGCCTTCCTGGTTGAGCGAAAAGCTGACCGCGGGCTGGTTGTTCTCGTCCAGCGTCGGACGCGCGTTTCGCAGGTCCCGCCCGGTCACCGCGGCAACCCGCCGCACCAGGTAGTGCACGGTCACGCCGGGCGTCGAGGGGTCTCCGGAACTCCCCGGCACGATCTCCATGTTCTCCGGCGGCTGGCCGCCGACCAGCAGCTCCTCCCTGGTGGCCGCGGGCCCCTGCTCGACGATCTTCAGCTCCAGCAGGCCCGTCCGGCCAATGATTCCCTTCGCGCGCTCGACGTCGGCCACCCCGGGGAGCTGCACGAGAATCTGGTCGCCGCCGGTCCCGTGTTCGGCGATGCTCGGCTCGGTCACCCCCAGCTCGTCCACGCGGCGCTCGATTGTCTGCCGCGCCTGCGTCACCGCTTCCTCCCGCAGCTGCACCTGCAGGTTCGGCTTCATCGTGAAGCGGTAGGCGCCGTTCGCACCCCCGCTGCGATCGAAGGTCGCCTCCACCTCCACCGCGGCCTGCCGGAACGCCTGGTCCTGCTCCGGCGAGATCCCTTCGACCACGAACTCGGTGGGGGACGTCACGGCCGTCCTCGACACCGTGATGCCCGCGGTATCCAGCATCTCGCGCAGCCGTTCCATCTCCGATTCGGCTTCGACGCGGAGGGCGTCGTCGGTGTGCACCCGAAGAACCATGTGCACGCCGCCCTGCAGGTCCAGGCCCAGTCGGAGCCGCATGTCCGCGAGCCACCCTGGAACCGGCAGCCCGAGGCTGGTCGCCACGATGGGATAGACGCCGAGCATCAGGAGGATGCCGGCCAGGCCGAACGAGACGAGCAGCTTGGAACGCAGGGTCATGTCGGGAACCCGCTGGTCAGGCGCCGCCCTGGTTCGGCACCACGGGATCCTGCCCCTGGTAGCCCACCACGGCGTTGCGCGAAATCTCGATCCGCACCCGCTCGGCAACCTGCACCTGCAGGCTGCTGTCACCGATCCGGGTAATGGTCGCCAGAATCCCGCCCGAGGTCACCACCTTGTCCCCCACCTTGAGCGCGTCGAGGAACTGCTGGACCTTCTTCTGCCGTCGCCGCATCGGCAGCAGCAGCACGAAATAGAAGATGACCAGGATGAGGACCGCCGGGAGCAACCCCATCAGGGGACTGGCCCCGTCCTGGGGCGCCGCCATGGCGACAACCAGAGGACCGCTCAGCAGGCTCTGCACGGAATCAGCGTACATCGGCGGAATCGTGGTCATGCGTCAGGCGGCAGAACAGCGGCCGATCGGGCAAACCCCTGCCGGAACGCTTCGAACGAGCGAAACGCTATAGCCTCTCTGATCCGCCGCATGGTGTCAAGGTAGAAGGTCAGGTTGTGCAATGTGTTAAGGGTCGCCGCGGTCATCTCGCCGGCCAGGAAGAGATGGCGCAGGTAGGCACGCGAATGGCGGCGGCAGACCTCGCACCGGCACGCCGGATCGAGCGGGCGCGGGTCGTCCGCGAACCGGGCGTTGCGGATGTTGAGGCGCCCCTGGCTCGTGAACAGCTGGCCGTTCCTCGCGTTGCGCGTGGGCAGCACGCAGTCGAAGAGGTCGATCCCCGCCCGGACGCCCTCCACCAGGTCGTCGGGCGTCCCGACCCCCATGAGATAACGTGGCCGCTCGACCGGCAGCCGCCGCGCGGTCTCGGCCGCCACGCGGCGCATGTCTTCGGGCGGCTCCCCTACGCTCAGCCCGCCGATGGCGTAGCCGTCGAAGCCCACCGACACCGTGGCTTCGACGCTCTCGTGCCGCAGGTCGTCGAAAACGCCGCCCTGCACGATGCCGAACTGGGCCTGCCCCGGGTTCGACGGGGTCACTCCCTCGACCTCGCCGGCATCGAGCGCCAGACGGCGCTTCCGGCAGCGAGCAGCCCAGGCCGCCGACCGGCGCATGGCGGCCGCCGCCGCGTCCCTCGTGGCCGGAAACGCGGGGCACTCGTCGAGCACCATCGCGATGTCCGAGCCCAGCCGCGCCTGGATGTCCATGGCGCGTTCGGGCGTGAACAGGTGACGCGTGCCGTCGATGTGCGACTGGAAGGAGGCCCCCTCGTCGGTCACCACGCAGCGGCCGGCGAGGCTGAAGACCTGAAAGCCGCCGCTGTCGGTGAGAATCGGCCGAGGCCAGCCGATGTAGCGGTGCAGGCCGCCGTGCCGGGCGATCGACTCGTCGCCTGGCCGCAGGAACAGGTGGTACGTGTTCGCCAGCACGATCGACGCGCCGACCATCTCGAGGTCCGACTGGCGGAGCGCCTTGACGGTTCCCTGCGTGCCGACCGGCATGAACGCGGGCGTGTCGACCACGCCGTGGGGCGTGTCGAGGCGCCCGCGCCGGGCGTCGCCGTCGACGGCGGTAACGGAGAAGGCAAGCACGGCGTGGCGGCGGGACGAGGGGCCCGGGTGACCTATATATTAGTACGCACCGGTGAAGAGGATCCGCGTCGGCGTCGTGTTCGGTGGCCGCTCCGGAGAGCACGAAGTGTCCCTCGCCTCCGCCGCGGCGGTCCTCACCCACCTCGATCGCGAGCGGTACGAGCCCGTGCCGATCCGCATCGAGAAGAGCGGGCGCTGGCAGCTCGCCGATCGCGCCCCCGTCGCCATGTCGGCGGGCGAGGTCATCGAACAGGCACGCCTGCAGGCCGCCCGGCCCGTGCGGGCCGGCCGCGAAGCGCTGATCGCAGCCCGGCCTGGCGAGGACACGGTGCTGACCATCGAGCGCCGGCACGCCGAGGCAGGGCACCCGGAAGAAGGCAGTGCCGTGGTCACAGGCCTTGGCCTCGACGTGGTCTTTCCGGTTCTCCACGGTCCCTACGGAGAAGACGGCACGATTCAGGGGCTGCTTGAGCTGGCCAACGTCCCCTACGTCGGGGCCGGCGTGCTCGGCTCCGCCGTGGGCATGGACAAGGCGGTGATGAAGACGCTCTTCGCCGCCCACAAGCTGGCGATTCCGAAGCACCTGGTCGTGCTGAAGCACGAATGGGCCGCGCGCCCCGATGAGGTCCGCGCCCGGGTGGTGAAAGCGCTGCGGTTTCCCCTCTTCGTCAAGCCCGCCAATCTGGGCTCGAGCGTGGGCATCTCCAAGGTGAAGGACGAGGAGACGCTGGGCGCGGCCCTGGATCTGGCGGCCGGCTACGATCGCAAGCTGATCGTGGAAGCCGCCGTGCCGCGCGCCCGGGAGATCGAGTGCGCCGTGCTCGGCAACGACGAACCGGAAGCATCGGTCCCGGGCGAGGTGGTGCCGTCGCGCGAGTTCTACGACTACGAAGCCAAGTATCTCGACGACGGCTCACGGCTGATCATTCCGGCCGATCTGACCGAGGCACAAACCGCCGCCGTGAAGACCGCAGCCGTCACGGCGTTCCGCGCGGTGGACGCCGCCGGCATGGCCCGGGTCGACTTCCTGCTGGACGGCCGACGTGGCCGGCTCCTCGTGAACGAGGTCAACACCATTCCCGGGTTCACCACGGTCAGCATGTACCCGAAGCTGTGGGAGGCCAGCGGCGTCCCGTACCCGGAGCTGCTCGATCGGCTGATCGCGCTGGCGCTGGAGCGCCACGCCGCCAAGCAGCAGCTGCGTACGAGCGTGATGTGAGCAGGCGGGCACGGCCGGCGGCGTTCTGGCTGCTGCCGTGTCTCGCGCTCCTGTTCGCCATCCCGGCCGGGGCCGCTCCCCAGCGCGGCCTGACCGGTGCGGCGGGCCTCGCACGCGCCTACGATCTCATCTTCTCCGCGCGCTTCGACGAGGCGAGGGACGCGATCGACGCGGCGTGTCCGTCGGCCCCTCCTGAAGCCTGCCTGGTGCTCGAAACCGCCGCACTCTGGTGGCGCATCCAGATCGACCCGCAGAGCCGCCGCCACGACGCCCGGTTCGACGATCTCGTCACGTCGGCGGTGACGGCAACCGAAGCGTGGACCACCCGCGAACCCGAACGTGCGGAAGCCTGGCTGTACCGCGGAGGCGCGTACGGCGCCCGCGCGCAGTGGCTCGTCCTGCGTGGCCGTCATCTGGCCGCCGCACGGGACGGCAGCCGGATCAAGAACGCCCTGGAGCGTGCGCTTGCCCTGGACCCCGGGATGCAGGACGCGTGGTTCGGCATCGGCCTCTACCATTACTACGCCGACGTCGCCCCGGCGGCGTTGCGCATGCTGCGCTGGCTGCTGCTGCTACCGGGTGGCGACCGCGAGCGGGGGCTCGAGGAAATGCTGCGCGCCCGCGAAGGAGGCGTGCTGCTCGGCGGGGAAGCGGACTACCAGCTCCACGTCCTGTATCTCTGGTACGAACGGGCCCCTGACCGCGCCCTCGACCTGCTCCGCGGCCTGCGGGACCGCCATCCGGAGAACCCGCACTTCGCGCAGCTCATCGCCGACGTGCAGGACGTCTACCTGCACGATGCGACCGCCAGCCTGCGGACCTGGGAGGCGCTGGCCGCGGCCGCGCGCGCCGGGCGTGTCGTGGAGCGCGACCTGGCGCTGACCGTGGCGAGACTCGGCATGGCGCAGCAGCTCGACCACCTCTTCGAAACCGACCGGGCGATCGAGGAACTCGAGGCCGTCATCGCGTCGGGATCGACCGCACCCTTCGGTGCCCAGGCGCGGGCGCGCCTGCAGCTGGGAGACGCGCTCGCCCGCCTGGGCGATCGCGAGGGCGCCCTGCAGGCGTATCTGGCAGCGGAAGCAGCCGCCCGTACCGCGGATCCCGGGGACGTCGCGCGTCGAGCCCGGCGTGCACGGGCCTTGCGGCCGGTGCCGGACGCCGAGGCCCGCGCATACCGGCTGTCACTCGACGGCTGGCGGGCGCTCGCGCGTGGTGATGTCGCGCGCGCCGCGAGCGCGCTGGCCGAGGCCCGTGCGCTGCACCCCGGCGATCCCGTGATCGCGTACCGCCATGCGCGCGCGCTGCTCGCGGAACGGCGTGAGCGCGAAGCGGCGGCGCTGCTCGATCACGTGCTGGGCCTCAGAGACACGACGCCGCCCACCGTCTACGCCGCCGCGTGCGTGGATCGCGCACGTCTGCACGAGCGGCAAGAAGCGCCTGCGCGTGCGATCGAACTCTATCGGCGCGCACAACGCGTCTTCGGCGCCGATCGCGAGACGATTCGCGACGCCGACGCCGCACTCGCGCGACTCGATCGCCACTGACGCGCGCGCGGATCGCGTGGACTTGACACGACGCGCGTTCTTCTCATCACGACGCGGTGCCAGTTTTTGACTTTTCCGCACTTTTTGTGCTTGACATCCGCAAGTCTCAACCCTAATCTACATCTGGTATGAGGGTGGATGGCTCAGCCCACCAGTTGTGATGGACCGTGCGGTCTATCAAGGCTGAGTCACAACAACCGAGGAGAACAGAATGGCGAAGAAGGCTGCCAAGAAGAAGGCCGCGAAGAAGGCCGCGAAGAAGCGGTAGTTCTTCGAAAGGGCTTGGAGGGGTGCCTGCGGGCACCCCTTTTTTTGTACGGGGCTGCCGCGCGCCGCGACGGCGTGCGGCCTGCAGGCGCGAGTCGCTCGAAACCACAGGCCCCTGTGCCACGCGGCGCGAGGCCCTGAGGCGCACGGACGCGATCGCGTCATCCACCAACGAAAGGAGAGAGTCAGATGGCCAAGAAAGCCGCGAAGGGCGCGAAGAAGAAGGCCGCCAAGAAGCGCTAGACGCGCCGCCCTGTTGGCGGCAGGGGGGCGGAGCGCACGAGTTCCGCCCCCTTCCCTGATTCGTCCCTACTGTCCCCCGCTCGCACCGCCCCGGGGAGGCCCACCCGACACGGTCATCCCGAGAATCCGATCACGCGGCTGGAGCCGATCCACCACGTCGAGTCCGCTCACCACCTGCCCGAACACGGTGTAGCGGCCATCGAGCTGCGGCTGCGGTGAGCGGGCGATGAAGAACTGGCTGCCGCCCGCGTCCGGCCACGCGGTCGCCATGCCGACGGTTCCACGCCCGACCGGGTGCTCGTTGATCTCGTCGCGAATCGTGTAGCCGGGGCCTCCTTCCCCGTCTCCCCGGGGATCGCCCGCCAGCACGCCGAAGTCCGGCACCACCTGATGTACGGGCACGCCGGTGAAGAAGCCGCGCTCGGCGAGGTCCAGGAAACTCGCCACGGTCTGCGGCGCATCGAGCACGGCCATCGCGAGTTCGATCGTGCCCCGATCGGTGTCGATCGACACCCGCGGGGAGTACGGCGGGGCCATCAGCCACGTCCACTCATCGTCGGGGATCACGCGCCCGGGCGGGGCCGGCCGGATCGCCCCTGGCACCGCGGGATCCGCAGGCCGCGCGAGGCCCGCCGCCTCCTCGCCGCCCGGGGCCGCGAGGAGCGCAGCCGCCCGCACGCGGACGGCCCAGTCGCGATCGCGCAGCGCGTCCTGCAGCACGGCGTGCGCCGCCGACGGGTCGAGACGAGCCACGGCCTCGATCGCCGCAACGCGCGTCATGGGGCCGGGATCGCGCGACCACTCGCGATACGCCTCGGTCAACGGTCCCACCGCAGACCCCGCGCGCAAGGTGCCGAGGCCGGCGGCCGCGGTCGCCCGGACCACCATGTCGTCCGCGCGGAGCCGGTTCAGCAGGACCGCTTCCATGCCGGGCGTGCCGAGCGCGACGAGCGACCGCAGCACGTAGGGCACGACGCGCTGGTCCTGATCGTTCAGCATCTCGGACAGCCTGGGCCGCGCCTGCCGCTCCGGCAGGTGTCCGAGGGCGGCAGCCTGAGCGGCACGCACGGTCCAGTCCGGATCGGGATCCAGGCCGGAGAGCGCAGACAGGAGCGTCTCCGGCGACACCTGACCGAGCGCAGCGAACGACGCGCTGCGCAGCGCGGGCGCGCGATCGGAGAGCAGATCGAGCAGCACGTCGATCGCCTCGGGCGCGCCGACCGCGCCCACACCCTCGAGCGCCGCGACCCTGAGCCACATCGGGCCCTCCGGATCGGCCGAGAGCGCGAGCAGCGGCGCCCCCGCCCGCGGATCCGCGATCGCCGTCAGCGCCCGCACGCTCTCGGCCACCACTGCGGGATCGGTGCCCTCCGCACGGACGATGCGGAGCAGATCGTCGACGGCACCACCCGCCCGGAGAGCGCCCAGGCCGCGCGCCGCGAAGCCCGCCGTGTACCGCCCGGGTGTCGAGAGCAGCGTGCGCAGCGTCGGCTCGGTACGCGGGTCGCCCACCGCCTGCAGGGCGAACGCCACTGGCCACCATCGCGACACCGGCAGGCCGTCGCGGCCGAGCACGACGGAGGCGAGTGCTTCGTAGTCGCCGAGACGCGCGAGCGCGTACACGCCGAGCCGGATGGCTTCAGTGGGGTCGCCGAGCGGGTACGAGAGGTCATCGGGCTGGACCGATGTGAGCGCACCGGCCTGGACGTGGGCGAAGACCATCGCCGCGATTGCGGCCGCGTCTTCTGCGGCTCCGATCCGGCCGAGCGCCTCGGCCGCGCGCCCCTGCACGAGGGCACTCGGGTCCGCCAGCGCGTCGATCAGCGCAGGCCTGGACGCCGGGTCACCGATCAACCCGAGCGCGAACGCCGCCATCTGCCGCACCTCAGGGTCGCTGTCGGCCAGCAACCCACTGACCGGGTTCGCGCCCTCGGGCAGGCCGACGCGCCCGATGGCGAGCGCCGCGCGACGCCGGACGCGCGCCTCGGGATCGCGCAGCAACGCGATCAGATCCGAGGGGGGCGCCGGGGCGATGACCGCGGGGCGGTTCGCGGTCGCCGGCACGAGCACGACCGGCGGCGCCTGATCGGGATCGCGCAGGACGCGCTGATCCTCGAGCCGCATCATCCAGCCGATCTTGTGTTCCCAGGTGATGACCGGCGGCGAGGCTGCTGGTGGCGGCGCTGTTGCACACGCGGTGCACAGAGCGGCGGCAAGGAGAACCGCGTAACGCACGGCGTGGGGGATGATAGCATGCGGGCTGCCGACACCCTGGCGCGCCTCCGCCGACAGATGGACTTCCGCTACATCGCGATCGAGGGACCGATTGCCGTCGGCAAGACCGCCGTCGCCCGGCGGCTGGCCCACCGTCTCGAGGCGGCGACCGTGCTGGACGGGACCGACAATCCGTTCCTCAACGATTTCTACGCGGGCCGCCCCGGTGCCGCACTCCAGGCACAGCTCTTCTACCTGCTCGGGCGGCACCGCCAGCACGTCGCGGAGCGGCAGGCCAACCTGTTCGCGCAGATCTCCATCTGCGACTGCCTGTTCGATCGCGATCGGATCTACGCGTACCTCAACCTGGACGACAACGAGCTCTTCATCTACCAGCGGCTCTTCGACCTGCTGGCCCGGGACGTCGTGCCCCCCGATCTCGTGGTGTACCTGCAGGCACCGTCGGAGGTGCTGCTCCAGCGACTGCGCGATCGCGCTCCCGCCGCCGACGACGAGGGTGCGCTGGAGCCGGACGCCGCGTACGTGAAGGAAGTCAACGAGGCCTACCAGCACTTCTTCTTCCACTACACCGCCACGCCCCTGCTGGTGGTGGAAACATCGCACCTGGACCTGGGCGCCAGCGACGCCGCGATCGGCGACCTCGTACGCCAGATCGGCAGCATGAGCGGGGGTACGCGCTACTACGTGCCGCGCCTCTGAGCGTCCGGGGCCGGACGCGCCCGGCCCGTATAATCGAGCCTTCATGGCGTGGTTCAAGAAGACGCGGCAGCCCATCAAGGCCGACCGCGCGAGCCGGATGCCCGAAGGGCTCTGGGTGAAGTGCCCCGGCTGCTCGCGCGTGCTCTACAAGAAGGACCTCGGAGGGACGCTCAACGTCTGTCCCCGGTGCGCCCACCACTTCCGCATTCCGGCCACGGAACGGCTGGGCACGCTGCTCGATCACGGACGCTGGACGGAGCACTTCGCCGGACTGGCCTCCACCGACCCGCTGCAATTCGTCGACACGAAGCCCTACCGGGACCGGCTGGCCGCAGCCCGTCAGGCGACCGGCCTCGAGGACGCGGTGATCATCGCCACGGGTCGCCTGGACGGAACGGACGTCGTGATGGCCGCCATGGAGTACGGCTTCATCGGCGGCAGCATGGGCATCGTCGTCGGCGAGAAGCTCACACGCGCGGCCGAGCTCGCACTCGAGCAGCGCCACCCGTTCATCGTCGTGTCCTGCTCCGGTGGCGCCCGCATGATGGAAGGCGCGCTCTCGCTGATGCAGATGGCCAAGGTCTCGGCGGCCCTGGCCCGCCTCGATCGCGCGGGTGTCCCGTTCATCTCGATCCTGACCGACCCCACCACGGGCGGCGTGACCGCGAGCTTCGCCATGCTGGGCGATCTCAACATCGCGGAGCCACGAGCGCTGATCGGCTTCGCCGGTCCACGCGTGATCGAGCAGACGATCCGCCAGAAACTGCCCGAGGGCTTCCAGCGGAGCGAGTTCCTGCTCGAGCGCGGCATGCTCGACCTGATCGTCGATCGCCGCGAGATGAAGTCCACGCTGGCGCTGGCGCTGCGGTTCATGGGCGCCGGAGCCGCGCGGCGTCCGGCCGGGAACCCCGCCGCCCCGCCGCCGCTCCCGCACTGAGGGGCCGTGACGGCACCATTCGACCGGCTGTTCGCGCTCGAAGCGTTCGGCGTCAAACTCGGCCTGAACAACATCACGACCCTCTGTGAGGCCCTGGGACACCCGGAACGGCGGGGAGCCAGCGTGCTGATTGCGGGCACCAACGGCAAAGGCTCGGTCGCCGCGATGGTACACGCCGGCCTGCACGCCGCCGGCGTCCGGACTGCGCTGTACACCTCCCCACACCTCTCTCACCTGCGCGAACGGTTCACCGTCGGCGGCTCGTGGGTGGCCGACGACCGGCTGGCGGCCGTCGCGCAGACGGTGCTCGACACGGCGGACGCGCTCGTGCGAACCGGGCGGCTGGCTGCGCCGCCCACCTTCTTCGAAGCCACGACGGCCATGGCGTTCGAGCTGTTCGCCCGCGACGGTGTCGAAATCGCCGTGCTCGAGGTGGGGCTCGGCGGCCGCTTCGACGCCACCAACGTCGTCTCGCCGGCGGTGACGGCCATCACGTCCATCGGGCTCGATCACCAGGCCCAGCTCGGATCGACCGTGGAAGCGATCGCGTTCGAGAAGGCCGGCATCATCAAGGCCGGTGCCCCGGTCGTCCTTGGCCGTCTCCCTCTCGCGGCCCGTGCCGTCGTGCACGCGGTGGCTGCCGAGCGGGGCGCTGGCGTCGTCGACGCGCGCGACCTTCCCTCGCTGCAGGCGACGATGGCCGATGGGCACGCCAGCCTCGACGTCGAGACGCCAGTGCACCGTTACACGCGCATCCGGCTCGCGCTGGCAGGCGAGCACCAGATCGACAACGCCCTCGTGGCCCTGCGGGTGCTGGAGACGCTGGGGCAGGCGGTCGCACGCGTCCCACCCGAGGCCGTCGCTCGGGGACTGGCCACCGTGTCGTGGCCGGGACGTCTGGAAACCGTGGTGGTCGGGAGCGGACGCCTGATCCTCGACGCGGCTCACAACCCGGACGGCGCCTCGGTTCTGGCGGCCCACCTGGCCCGGTGGCACCCGGAGCGCCCCACGCTGCTGTTCGGCGTGCTGCGCGACAAGGACGTGAGGGCGATGCTGACGGCTCTGCTTCCGGCGTGCGGGCCGATCGTGGTGACCAGCCCTCCGTCGCCACGCGCGCGCGATCCCGACGAGGTCGCCGCGCTCGTCCGAACGCTGGATCCCGGGCGGGACGTCCGCGCCGTCCGCGATCCGGCGGCAGCCATCGGCAGGGCGATCGACTCCGATTCGACCGTGTGCGTCGCCGGCTCCGTGTTCCTCATCGGAGCCGTGCGGGAGGCCCTGAACGTGCGTGCTATGCTGCGGTGACTTCCCCGCCCCGCAGACATGTGCGCTCCCTTCCGGTCGCTTTTCCGGTCGCTGGCGTGGCTGTTCCTCGCCGCCGCGCCGTGCGCCGCCCAGACGTCGCTCGGCCCGGTGGTCGGGTGCGGCGCCGGCCCGGACTCCGAAGTCACCACCAGTCAGTGGCGGTACGAAACCGTGTCGGCCACCGAGTGGCGGCTGACGGGCCAGGTCGAGATCGAGTGTGAGAACGTCAAGTTCTTCGCCGATGAGGTGACGCTCCACACCGACACCGATCGCCTGGTGGCCCGGGGCAACGTGGTGTTCACGACGGAGGGCGGGCGCATCTCGGCCGAGGAGGTGGAGTTCGACCTCCGCACGCTCACCGGAACCTTCCGCCAGGCGTACGGCATCTTCTCCCTGGGCCCGCAGGCCGATCGAACGGAGTTCGGCGGGCAGGATCCGGACGTCTACTTCTACGGCGAGCTGATGGAGAAGCTCTCCGACACGCAGTACCGCCTGACGAAAGGCGCCTTCACCACCTGCGTGCAGCCGACGCCGCGATGGGAACTCTCGCTCGACAGCGTGGTGATCAACCTGGACGAGTACGCCGTGCTGCGCAACAGCGTGCTGCGGGTGAAGGGCGTGCCGCTGATGTACCTGCCGTACGCGTACTACCCGCTCAAGGAGAACCAGCGCGCGACCGGCTTCCTGCTGCCCACCTGGGGCACCTCCACGGTGCGGGGGCAGGCGCTGAGCAACGCGTTCTTCTGGGCCATGGGACGGAGCCAGGACGCGACGTTCTTCCACGACTGGTTCACCAAGGCCGGTCAGGGGCTCGGGGCCGAGTACCGGTACCTGGCCAGCGCCGGCTCCGAAGGAGCGTTCCGCGGCTACCTCTTCAACCAGAACGCAGCCGAGTTCCAGTCCGCCTCGGGCACGGCCACGGCCCTGCCCGAGTCGCGCAGCTTCGAGCTGACGGGCACGATGCTGCACACCCTGGGGCCGCACATGCGGCTGCGCTCGCGGCTGGATTACTTCTCGGACCTCGCCGCGCAGCAGCTGTATCACCAGGACGTGTACAGCGCGTCCAGGCGGCAGCGGCTCCTCAGCGGGGCCTGGAGCGGATTCTGGCGACAGTATTCGCTCACGGCCAGCTACCAGCGAAACGAAATCCTCGACGCCCGGAACAACTCGCTCGCCTACGGAGGCACTCCGCGGGCGACCGCCGCAGTCGCGCCGGTACAGCTGTTCAACCTGCCCGTGTACGGTTCGGTGCAGGGCGAGTTCTCCAACGACCTGTACACGGCCCGGAGCACGAGCCGCGAGGACGTGCTCGGGCTGCAGCGGTACCAGGTGATTCCGGGCGTGCGCGTCCCGCTCTCGCGGTGGGCCTTTCTGTCTGTCAACTCGTCGGCCACCTGGCACAACACGCTCTACTCGGCCAGCCTCGACACGGCGGGCCGGCGGTCCACCGACCCGATCGGGAGAAGCTACCTCGATCTCAGCACGGAGGTCGTGGGCCCGACGTTCACGCGGATATGGGACCTGGGCACGACCGAGGAGACCGGCAGGATCGGCGGCCTGCAGCGCGTGAAGCACGTCATCGAGCCGTTCGCATCCTTGCAGCGCGTGACGGGCACGGACACCCGCGAGCGCATCGTGCAGACCTACGACGTCCGGGACTACGTCGTGCAGGGAACCACCTTCCTGACCTACGGGCTGAGCAACCGGCTGCTGGTGCGTCCGCGCGCCACCCCCGATCGCCCCAGTTCGGCGACGGTCCGCGAGTACTTCACCGTGACGCTGCAGCAGACCTATTACAGCAACACCAAGGCGGGGCGCTTCGACTTCACCTACGTCAGCGCCGATCGCGCGGCGCGGACGTCGCAGTTCTCGCCTGTCGCGCTGACAGTCCGGACCTCTCCGTGGGAGCGCGTGTCGGCCTCGTCCCGGTTCGAATACGACCTCGAAGACGGGACACCTCTGTCGCTCTCGCTGCAGACCTCGGCATCGCCGTCCCCGGTGTTCGAGGCGACCATCAGTGCGAGCAAGACAATCAATTCGCGCAGCCGTACCGGGGTCGTGCTCTTCGACACCGTGGCCAGCATCGGCACGCAGGTGAGACTGCGCGCGGCCAGGGCGAGCTATTCGGTGATGCGGGACCTCGGTCGCCGGTACACGGTGCAGCAGTCCATCGGCGTCTCGTACAACGCGCAGTGCTGCGGGTTCGGCTTCGACTTCCAGGAGTACAACTACCCGGAGTTGAGCGGCCTGGTCCCGGTGTCGCACGACCGCCGCCTGAACTTCTACTTCGTGCTCGCTGGCCTGGGCACGTTCCAGAATTTCTTCGGCGCCTTCGGCGGCCCGCGTTGACACCGTGCGCGAGGGCCCGCTGCTCGTCACCGGGGCGTCCGGGTTCGCCGGCAGGCATCTGGCGGACCACCTCGAGGCACAGGGAGAGACGGTGGCCAGGTGGGATCGCCGCTCGCTGGATCTACTCGACCGGGACGCCGTCCGCACGCAGGTCGCGGCGCTGCGGCCTGCCGCCATCTACCACTGCGCAGGCGCCCCGCACGTGGCCGAGTCATGGTCGGACACCGCGCTCGTCCTGGCCACGAACGTGCGCGCCACCGAGTGCCTGCTGGATGCCGTGCGGCGGGCTGCGCTTCCGTGCCGCGTGCTGCTGGTCGGATCGGCCACGGTGTACCGCCGGGCCGACCACCCGCTCACCGAAGACGACCCCACCGGGCCCACGAACCCCTACGGCCTGAGCAAGCTCGCACAGGAAATTCTGGGACGGCGGGCACAGGAGGAAGATGGCATCCAGGTCACGCTGACGCGGTCCTTCAACCACACGGGCCCGGGACAGCGACCGTCGTTTGCGGCGCCCGCCTTCGCGCGCCAGCTCGCGCTCATCGAGGCGGGACACGGCCCCGCGACCCTGCGCGTCGGCAACCTTGACGCGAAGCGCGATTTCCTGGACGTGCGGGACGTCGCGCGCGCCTACCGGCTCATCATGGAACGTGGCCGTACCCTGGTGCCGTACAACGTGTGCTCGGGGAGCGCCCGCTCGGTCGCCGAGCTGCTCGACGCGCTCCGCAGCCGCTTCCGCACGCCCGTGCACGTCGAGCAGGATCCGGCCCTGCTGCGACCGGTCGACACGCCGCTGGTCGTCGGGGACGCGACCCGGCTGCGGGAGGACACGGGCTGGACGCCAACCATCCCGTTCGACCGGATGCTCGACGACCTGGCCGCCTACTGGCGGGCGCGCGTGCAGGCTGGTACGGCTTGACACGAGACGCCCGGGCCGTCCGCGATGGACGGCGAATATCAGGCAAGTGCCACGCCCTGCACTCCGAACGGCAACGCCCTTCGAAACCGGCCCCGCCCTGCCGACCACCCGCGCCGTCGCCGACCGCATCCGCCGGCACGGTCGTGGCGCGCTGACGTGCGCCCCGCGAGCGGACCGCCTTCTGCGATCGCACGGACGGCCAAGGCGATCGCGGACCCCGGCGCGCGGTTCATCGGGAGCAGCGTGCTGTTCCTCGAGGGCGCCGCGCGCGACCACTTCTTCGGCTTTCTCCAAGCCGAATATCCGGACCTGGTCGAGCGCTACGGCCGGCTGTACGCCGGCAAGTGCGCCGGCACCGGCTGCCGGCGGGAGGTCTCTCGCGCCGCAGGCCTGCTGCGCGCGAAGCACGGGCTCCCGGCGGGAGCGGCACCGGCGCGGTCCCGGGAGGTGCTTCCTGTCATGGCACGGTAGCCGTCGCTCGGGTTCGTGGGGATCGAGGAAGTCCGGCGCCGCCCGGGCCGCTGAAGCCACAGCCGGCCGCGCCAGCCGGTTGCGCGTAAGATACGAGTCATGCGCGCTTCGCGGATCGCCAGCGTCCTCGCCGGCCTGCTCGCGTTCGCCTCGGCGAGCGGGGCACAGACGCCGCAGCCGTTCCCGCGAAGCAACCAGCCGGCTCAGCCGTCCGCACCGCCGCCATCCACGCCGCCCGTGAACAGCACTCTGCCACCGCCCGCGGCCACGGCGGAACCGGCAGTGGTCGATCCCAGGGCGCCGAGCCCGGCCGAGCTGGGCTTTCCCGTCTACCCGACGGCGAGCTTCATCGCGTCCTACGACGCGGGACGGGGACAGCGCTACTACCTGTTCGGGTCGAGCCTGACCTTCGCGGAGATGGTGGCCTACTACCGGACGTCGCTCAAGGAACGCGGCAATCTCGTGTTCGATGCGCCGCCGACCCACATGTTCGAAGTGGGCCGTTTCCGCGAAGACTCCATGGCGTTCCCGCCGGGCGTGACGATCAAGGACTACACGTGGGGCGGGTCCGCCGGGTATCCGAACCCGAAACGTGGTGAACAGCCGGAACGGTTCGCCACGATCATCCAGATCGTGCCCCCGCCGGCGCTGGCCGCACCCGGCCGCCGCTGAGCGATTGGAGCGGGCCGGTCCTGCGACTGGTCAGGACGACTTGACGTAGATCTCGCCCCCGCGCCGGAACTCCTCGGACTTCTCCCGCATGCCTGCGCGCAGGGCCTCGACGCCGGTGACCTGGTTGGCGGCCGCGTAGTCCCGCACCTGTTGCGTCAGCTCCATCGAGCAGAACTTCGGGCCGCACATCGAGCAGAAGTGCGCCACCTTCGCGCCTTCGGCGGGCAGCGTCTCGTCGTGGAACGCGCGCGCCGTCACGGGATCGAGCGCCAGGTTGAACTGATCCTCCCAGCGGAATTCGAAGCGCGCCTTCGACACCGCGTCGTCCCACGCCCGCGCCCGCGGGTGCCCCTTGGCGAGGTCCGCCGCGTGCGCCGCGATCTTGTAGGCCACGACGCCGGCCTTCACGTCGTCGCGATTCGGCAGGCCCAGGTGCTCCTTCGGCGTGACGTAGCAGAGCATGGCGGTCCCGTACCAGCCGATCATCGCGGCCCCGATGGCCGAGGTGATGTGGTCGTACCCGGGGGCGACATCCGTGGTCAGCGGCCCGAGCGTATAGAACGGCGCCTCGTCACACCACTCGAGCTGCTTCTCCATGTTCTCCCGGATCAGGTGCATGGGCACGTGGCCGGGGCCCTCGTTCATCACCTGGACGTCGTACTCCCAGGCGATCCGCGTCAGCTCGCCCTGCGTCCGCAGCTCCGCGAACTGGGCCTCATCGTTTGCGTCGGCGATCGAGCCGGGCCGGAGGCCGTCACCAAGCGAGAACGACACGTCGTAGGCGCGCATGATCTCGCAGATCTCGCGGAAGTGCGTGTAGGTGAAGTTCTCCTGGTGGTGCGCGAGACACCATTTGGCCATGATCGAGCCGCCGCGCGACACGATGCCGGTCACGCGCCGTGCGGTCAACGGCACGTAGCGCAGCAGCACGCCCGCGTGCACCGTGAAGTAGTCGACGCCCTGCTCCGCCTGTTCGATCAGCGTGTCGCGGTAGATCTCCCACGTGAGTTCTTCCGGCCGCCCGCCCACCTTCTCCAGCGCCTGGTAGATCGGTACGGTGCCGATCGGCACAGGGGAGTTGCGGATGATCCACTCGCGCGTCTCGTGGATGGCCTCGCCCGTGGAGAGGTCCATCACCGTATCGGCGCCCCACAACGTGGCCCAGCGGAGCTTCTCGACCTCCTCCTCGATCGAGGAGCTGACCGCCGAGTTGCCGATGTTCGCGTTGATCTTCACGAGGAAGTTGCGGCCGATGATCATCGGCTCGAGCTCGAGGTGGTTCACGTTGGCCGGGATGATCGCTCGCCCCCGGGCCACTTCCGCGCGCACGAACTCGGCGGGGAGTCCCTCACGCGCCGCGACGAACGCCATTTCGGGCGTCACCTCGCCGCGGCGTGCGTAGAAGAGCTGCGTGCCGACGGGCGTGCCGGTCGCAGCGCTTCGCTCCCGGCGCGCACCCAGCCACGGTTCGCGCGGCTTCGGCAGGCCCAGACGGACGTCGTGCCCCTGCGGACCGCTCGTATCGTAGAGACGGACGGGATCGTTCCCCCCCGACAACGCGACTTCGCGCATCGGCACGCGCAGGGTGATCCCCGCCCCTCCGGGGGTCAGCTCCGCCGCGTGCTCTTCGGCGACCTTTCGGGACTTCGGAAATGCCGTGGCGTACGCGTTCACCGCTCTCCCTCCGCCGGTGTCAACCGGATCCGCCTTCGTGCCGGCCGTCGGCCGGCGCTTCGGCGAGACCCTGCCGCGGCCCGAGGGCTGCAACAGGTCAGGTTCCAAGGGTGTGTCTCAATCACCGCGGACCGGACGGCCCGGTGATACCCCTGGCGGACGCTCGAATTATAGCAGTGCGGTCCTGGCTGGCCGGCGCGCCCCTCGGTGCGGCGATTCCGCCCAGATGCGCGCCAGCTCCACGACCACGCGCGAGGCGGCTTCCAGATCCTGCCGGGAGGTCCACTCCAGCCTCGAGTGGATGTTGTGAACGCCCGAGAAGAGATTCGGCGTCGGCAACCCCATGAACGACAAGCGTGAACCGTCCGTACCGCCGCGAATCGGCGTGATCGTGACCGTGAAGCCCGCACAGCGGATCGCCTCGGCCGCGCGCTCCACGACGTGCGGCGTGCGTTCGAGCACTTCTCGCATGTTGCGGTACTGCTCCTGGACGTGCAGCGTCATCCGGGCGCCGGGATGACGGGAAACCGCCTGGCGGGCGAGGTCTTCGAGCAGAGCGGCCTTCACGCGGAGGGCCGCGGTGTCGAAGTCGCGCAGCAGCACGCGCACCGACGTCCGATCCACCGAGGCGTCCACGACGTAGGGGTGCAGGAAGCCATCGCGACCGTCGGTCGCTTCCGGCGACTGGTCCCGGGGCAGCAGGTCGATGAATGCCGCTGCCACGCGGATCGCGTTCACCATCGTTCCCTTCGCGTAGCCGGGATGCGTGTTGACGCCCTGGAACGTAATCGTGGCAAGGTCGGCCGAGAAGCTCTCGATTTCGAGTTCGCCGCACGCGCCGCCGTCCACCGTGTACGCGCAGACGGCCCCGAACCGCTCGACGTCGAAGTGCACGGCGCCCCGGCCGATCTCCTCGTCCGGCGTGAACCCCACGCGCACCGCACCGTGGGGAACGTCGGGGTGCCGCAACAGGTGCTCCACCGCCCCCATGATGGCCGCGACGCCCGCCTTGTCGTCGGCGCCGAGGAGCGTCAGGCCCGAAGCCGTGATGATGTCGTGTCCCGCCTGCGCCGCCAGGTCGCGATCCTCCGACGGCCTCAGCACGGCGTCGGGATGGTCGGGCAGTACGATGTCGCCGCCCGCCCACGCGTGATGGACGATCGGCTTCACGTCAGTGCCGCTCATTTCAGGGGACGTGTCCACGTGCGCCACGAACCCGATGGCCGGCACGTTCTCGCACCCGGATGTCGCCGGCACCGTCGCCATCACGTAGCCGTACTGGTCGCGGCTGACGTCGGCCGCGCCCATGGCGCGCAGCTCGGAGGCGAGCATCTCGAGCAGGACAAGCTGCCCCGGTGAGCTGGGCGACCCGGGGCTGGATTCGTCGGAGCGCGTGTCCACGCGCACGTAGCGGAGAAAGCGTTCGAGCACCTCGGGCATGGCCGCCCGGATTGTGAGGTGCGCCTGCCGGCGGCGTCAATCGGGCCTGCCGGCGCCGTCCAGCGACAAGGGGCGGATTGGACGGCTTGCAGCTCGCGAGAGCGCTACACTGCCAGCATGCGAGCGATCTTCGTGCTGTCCCTGATGGTCCCCGTCGCCACGGCGTTCGCGCAGGGCAAGCCCGCCGAGCGATCCACCTTGGCGATCACGGTCACCAATCCCCGGGGCCTGACGCTGCCCGGCGTCCGCGTGGAGCTGACCGGTCCGGTCACCCGTGAGGGCACGACCGATGCGAGCGGCATGGTTCGCTTCGTGACGCTCCGGGCAGGCGCCTACCGCGCCCGCTTCTCGGGCGACGACCTGGTGACCTTCGAGAAGGAGGTGGCGCTGCGCGAGGGGCAGGCGCTCGACGTGGACGCCACGCTGAACGCCGCGGAGCCCGTGCGGGAGCCGCCGCCCCCGCCGCCACCGCCCCCGCCGCCGCTCGGCCCCGCGGGGGAACCGCGCACGGCGTCGCTCGTGGAGTTGGCCGAGCGAGAGCTGGTGGACAGGAACCAGGATCGGCGCGAGACCCTGGTGGCCTGCAGCGGCAACACGCGCAGCACGCTCCTGCAGATCAACGAGCCGCAGGCCGCGCGCCTGTACGCCGGGGCGGAGTCCCTTCTCTATGTGGTGGCCGGCGAGGGAACCGTTTCGCTCGGCGGCGTCGAGTCTCCCTTGCGAGCCGGCGCGTTCGTGTCCGTGCCGCGCAGCGTGCCGTATGGCCTGTCACGCCGCGGCAATCGGCCGCTGATCCTCTTGTCCGTGCTCGCCGGCGAGCCGTGCGAGCAGCCCCGGTAGGTTGCCATGGGTGCATCGACGCTCGACGATCGCGGCGTCCGGGTCTCGTGCCCGGCCTGCGGGACGAGGAATCGTCTCGTCTGGGCGCGGCTCGGGCTAGCGACGCGTTGCGGCCGATGCCGGACCCCGCTCGCGCAGCCCGCCGAACCTCTCGATGTCCCGTCTGCGGAGGTGTTCGACGTCTTGACGCGCGAGTCCAGGCTGCCGGTCGTCGTCGACTTCTGGGCGCCCTGGTGCGGACCGTGCCGGATGGTGGCTCCCGAGCTGGCGCGGATGGCCCACACCGTGGCCGGAGGGCTGCTCGTCGTGAAGGTCAACACCGACGCGCTGGCGGAGCTGGGCGAGCGGCACCGCGTGCGCTCCATTCCCATGATGGCGGTGTTCGGGCGCGGCCGGGAGCTCGCTCGCGCCGCCGGCGCCAGGCCGGCCGCCGAGATCGAGCGCTTTGCCCGCGAAGCCGTGGCAACCATCCTCTGACCCGTGCGCAGGCACCCGACCCATGCGCACAGCAAGCCATCCCGGACTCGCGGCGGTTCTCAGCCTGGTCCTTCCAGGCGCAGGCCAGGTGTACAACGGCGACTTCCTCAGGGCGATCTTCTGGTTCATCGTCACGCCCGGGCTGTGGCTTGGCTCCGGAGGCGTGCTCGGCTGGGTCTGCCACGTCGTGTCGGCGTTCACCGCCCACCACCGCGCCATCGATCGAAACCGCGGCCTGGTCATCTGACCACCCGTCGGGGTCTGACCCGGGTCAGACCCGGGTCAGACCCCGAGGTTGCAGAAACTTCGTACTCGGAGCGGTCGTCGGGTTTCTCTTTCTGCAGCCTGCGGCTGGGACACGATCCCGGCAGCCGCCGATTCTGCTTGTCGTGTCCTTGCACCGCTTCTTGCACAACTCAGGGCATGCCGCGCCCAATCCGAACCTTCGTTCCACGCGTCACTTATCACGTGATCCAGCGGGGTCACCACCAGTCGACCGTCTTCCTGGACGGGTTGGACTTCCAGACGTTTCTGGGCCTTCTGGCCAGGGCCTGCTCCAGACAGCCGATTGCGCTTCACGGGTACGTCCTGATGTCGAACCATGTACATCTCATGCTCACTCCGGCAGAGCCGCAGGCCCTACCCAAGGCGATGAAGACCGTGGATCAGCAGTACACGCAGCACTTCAACCGCCGGTACACCAAGACAGGCTGCCTTTGGCAAAGCCGTTACTACGCCTGGCCCATTCAGACGGAGCGGTACTGGTTGACGTGCCTTCGCTACGTGGAGCTGAACCCCGTGCGGGCGGGCATGGTCGACGAACCTGCGAAGTATCCCTGGTCGAGCTACGCCGCCCACGCTCTGGGAACCGCCAATGGTCTCCTCACGCCACATCCACTCTTCGAGCAGCTCGGGCGAACTCCGAAGGATCGGCAAACCGCCTGGCGACACGTGTGCCAGCTCCCCGCCTCCGGGGTCGAGGATTGGGCGGAAGCCCGATGTGCAACCCGGGGCCTTGGGGTCTGACCCGGGTCTGACCCGGGTCTGACCCCGGTAGAATGCGGGCATGCGGCTGGTGGCGGCGATGGTTCTTCTGGCGGCTTCGGCACCGGAGCAGCCGACAGCGGTCGTGGCGGAGTACGACGGCATCATCCACCCGATTGCAGCTGAGTTCCTGACCGGGGCGATCGACGAGGCGGACAGGGTGAACGCCGACCTCGTCGTGTTCGTGCTGCGCACGCCCGGCGGCCTGATGGACTCCATGCGGGATATCGTGTCGCGGATGGTGTCGTCACGCGCGCCGGTCGTCGTCTTCGTCGGACCTTCCGGCTCCCGCGCCGCGTCCGCCGGCTTTCTCCTGGCGCTGGCAGCCGACGTGGCCGTCATGGCGCCTGGGACCCACATCGGCGCGGCGCACCCGGTGTCGGGTTCGGGCGAGCCGATGGACGAGACGATGGCCCAGAAGGCCGCCTCGGACGCGGCGGCCTACGCGCGTTCCCTGGCAGCGCCACGCGGCCGCAACGAGGAACTCGCCGCGGAAGCCGTCACCGAGAGCCGCGCCTTCACCGACCAGGAAGCGCTGAACGCGTCCCCGCCCCTGATCGATTTCATCGCGCGCGACGTGCCGGATCTGCTGCGCACGCTCGACGGGCGCGAGATCCGCCGGTTCGACGGACGCACGGCGTCCCTGGCCACGGCGGGTATCGCGACGACCGCCGTCGAGATGTCGCGGCGGCAGCAGTTCCTGGCGGCCATCGCCCACCCGCAGATCGCCTACCTCCTGCTGTCGCTCGGCATCCTCGGCCTGACCGTCGAACTGTGGACGCCAGGCGCCGTCCTCCCGGGTGTCGCCGGCGGGCTCTGCCTGCTGCTGGCGTTCTTCGCGCTCCAGGTCCTGCCGGTCAACGCCGTCGGCGTGCTGCTGATCCTCTTCGGCGTCGGCCTGCTGCTGCTCGAGCTGATGGTGCCCAGCTTCGGCGCCCTGGGCATCGGCGGCACGATCAGCGTGCTCGTGGGCTCGCTGATGCTGACTGACACGGTGCCCGGCGTCAGCGTGAGCCGTCCTCTCGTCTTCGCCGTCACCGGTACGCTGGCCGCCCTCGTGCTCTTCCTGGGGCGACTGGCCATCCAGGCGCAACGCGCCCCGACGGCGATGGGCATGGAGGCACTCGCCGGAGTCGAAGCCAGGACGATCGAGGCGCTCGCAGCTGGCGGCGAGGGGCAGGTGCGCGTGCACGGCGAAATCTGGCGGGCACGAAGCCGCCAGCCGCTCCCGGCCGGCGCCCGCGTCCGCGTCACCGGGGCGGACGGCCTGACGCTGACGGTCGAGCCCGTGGATGCCGCCCCTTCGAAAGGAGAAGCCTGATGGAGTTCCCAGCCCCCCTGATCGTCGTGGTCGCGCTGCTGCTGTACCTGGTCAGCTCGATCCACATCCTCACCGAATACGAACGCGGCGTCATCTTCCGGCTGGGCAAGCTGCTCCCGGCGCCCAAGGGCCCCGGCGTCATCCTGGTGTTCCGGCCGATCGACATGATGACGCGGATCAGCCTGCGCACCGTCGTGCACGACGTCCCGCCGCAGGACATCATCACGCGCGACAACGTGTCGGTGAAGGTGAATGCGGTCGTCTACTACCGCGTGATCGACCCGCGCAGGGCCGTCGTCGAAGTCGAGAACTACATGTACGCCACCTCGCAGCTCGCGCAGACCACGCTGAGGAGCGTGCTCGGACAGGCGGAGCTGGACGACCTGCTCGCCTCGCGCGAACGGCTCAACCTCGAGCTGCAGCAGATCCTGGACAACCAGACCGACCCGTGGGGGATCAAGGTCTCGTCGGTCGAGGTCAAGCACGTGGACCTGCCGCAGGACATGCAGCGCGCGATGGCGCGACAGGCAGAAGCCGAGCGCGAGAAGCGGGCGAAGATCATCCACGCGGAAGGCGAGCTGATCGCGTCGGAGAAGCTCTCGCAGGCCGCGGCCGTGATCAACGCGCAGGCGGGCGCCATGAGCCTTCGCTACCTGCAGACGCTGACCGAGATCTCCGCCGAGCAGAACTCGACCATCATCTTCCCGCTGCCGATCGAGCTCTTCTCGATGCTCCGCAACGCCAGCGGCGACAGGGACCGGTAGGGCGTAGTTGGACGACTACCCGGCTTGGACTATTCTGAGTAGTCGTTACAGTCTGAGTAGTCGTTACAGCTGATTCGATCGATCCGGATCGCCGGGGGACCGTCGGCGGGCCGGTCGTGTGACCGTTGCATCCGCTTCCGTGAATCGCGCGGGGGCTTCTGAGGCATTCGATATGAGACATACCAGTCGCTTCCACCCGGTGCTGCCGGGCGTGGCACTCGCCGCCCTGCTGGCGGCCACCCTGCCCGGCGTCAACGCCAGGCAGGCCGGCGTTTCCATTGACAAGGACGACATTGGCGGCGTGGTCACCAGCGCCAAGGGTCCGGAGGCCGGTGTCTGGGTCATCGCCGAAACGCGCGACCTGCCCACGAACTTCATCAAGATCGCCGTCACCGACGATCAGGGGCGCTACGTCGTTCCCGACCTGCCGGCGGCGAGCTACTCGATCTGGGTGCGGGGCTACGGCCTGGTCGATTCGCCGAAAGTCACGGGCGTGCCGGGCAAGGCGCTCAACCTGACCGCGGTGGTGGCCCCCGACGCGAAGGCGGCAGCCGAGTACTACCCGGCCAACTACTGGCTGGCGCTGCTGGAGCCGCCGCCCGCAAGCGACTTCCCGGGCACCGGCCGCGACGGCAACGGCCTGCCCGAAGCGCTGCGGACGCAGGGCGCCTGGATCGGTCACATGAAGCAGACGGGCTCCTGCGTCCAGTGCCACCAGCTCGGGACCAAGGCCACGCGCGAGTTCCACCCCGCGCAGCCGAAGTTCGCCACGCACCTCGAGGCCTGGGACTACCGTGTGCAGACGGGCCAGAGCGGGGCGTTCATGAACAACACCTTCGGCCCGATCGGCCGGGATCGTTCCCTCGCCGTGTTCGCCGACTGGACCCAGCGGATTGCCAACGGCGAGCTGCCGGAAGCCCCGCCGCGTCCCCAGGGCGTCGAGCGCAACGTGGTGGTGTCGCAGTGGGAGGTCGGCGATCCGAAGGTGTTCGTCCACGACGAAATCACGACCGACCGGCGCAATCCGACCCTGAACGGGTACGGTCCCGTGTACGCGGTCCAGGAACTCAGCGGCGACTACCTGATCGTGCTCGATCCGGTGAAGTACACGACGCGCAAGGTCCACCTGGCACCGGCGGATCCGACCAGCCGCCCCGCCTGGGCACAGGACATGCCGCAGCCCTCGAACTTCTGGGGGAATGAGGTCATCTGGGAGCCGCGGGTCGTGCCGCACAACCCCTGGATCGACGCCAAGGGGCGCGTCTGGATCACCGCCCGCGGCGGCTGCCGGATGTACGACCCGAAGGACGATTCGGTGACGCGCGTCGAGGGCTGCCCCGGCACGCACCACGTGCAGATCGACGACAACGAGGTGCTCTGGTTCGATCAGGCTGGCGCGGCGTATTTCGACATCAAGAAGTGGGAGCAGACGGGTGACGGCAAGGCTGCGGGCGGCACGATTCCATTCGTGCTCGACACCAACGCCAACGGGAAGCTGGACGAGCCGCCGGTCGCCGCGAACGAGCCGATCGATCCGGCCCGCGACAAGGCCATCCGTTCCGGTGGCTACGACGTCATCCCCAACCCGGTGGACGGCTCGGTCTGGATCTCGGTCACGTCGGTGCCCGGCTCGCTCGTCCGCGTCGATCCGAAGACCCGCCTCGCCGAGGTGTACGAGCCGCCCTACATGAACCCGGCCGCCAAGATCGAGGGCTACCTGCCGCACGGCATCGACGTCGACCGCAAGACCGGGCTCATCTGGACGGGCCTGAACAGCGGCCACCTGGCGAGCTTCGACCGCCGGAAGTGCAAGGTGACCAACGGCCCGACGGCGACCGGCCAGCACTGCCCGGAGGGGTGGACGCTCTATCGGACGCCGGGTCCCCAGTTCAAGGGCGTGAAGGAGTCGGGGAACGCCGACGGTCACTACCTGAACTGGAACGACTGGTACAACATCTCGGGCTTCGGCGACGACACGCCGTTCGTGATGGGCACGAACTCGGATTCGATCATCGCGCTCGACCGTGCGCAGAACCGCTTCGTCGTGATGCGCGTGCCCTATCCCATGGGCTTCTTCCCGCGGGGCATGGACGGCCGCATCGACGATCCGAACGCGGGCTGGAAGGGCCGCGGCCTCTGGTCCACGCAGGCGGCGCAGGCCACGTGGCACCAGGAGGGCGGCACGGCGCAGCGCCCCAAGATCGTCCAGTTCCAGATCCGGCCGAACCCGCTGGCCAAGTAGCACCGAGGGGCAGCGGCGGCGCGCGCGGCCGCTGCCCCCGTTTCATCCAGGGGAGTACCACCATGCGCACATCCATCCCTCTCGCACTGCTCTTCACGGCCGGTCTGCTGGCCGGCGCCGCCGCTGCGCAGGAGAAGGGCAATGCCGACGCGGCGAAGATGCAGAATCCGGTAGCGCCCTCCACCGAGTCGATCGCGGCGGGCAAGGAGGCCTACGACCGCAACTGCCGGTTCTGCCACTCCGCGGACGGCACGGGCGGACCGCCGAAGGACGCGGGGTTCCCGGAAGCCTCCAACCTGGTTGACGAAACCTGGGACTACGGCAGCACCGATGGCGAGATCTACACCGTCATCCGCAAGGGCACGCCGCCGGAGTTCGCCATGGAGCCGTGGGATGATCGGCTCGACGAAACGGAGACCTGGAATCTGGTGAACTACCTGCGCGCCCTGGCGAAGGGCGCGAAGTAGACGACGGCTACCGCTCGCGGAACGTCCACGAGAACCGACGCTGCACCCGGGTGAAGACACCGGGCACGTGACGGCCGATCGCGGCGAACAGCCTGTTCAGCCGGCCGTTGACGTACACTGCGTCCCCGCGCATCACCGCGTCGTACCCCTGCTCGGCCACCGTCCGGGCATCCAGCCACATGAACGCCGGCAGCCGCTGCACCCGCGGCCGCGTTCCCGTCACGTCGTGGAACTCCGTCAGCGTGAAGCCGGGGCACACGGCGGTGACGTGGACGCCGCGCCCGCGCGCCTCCTCGGCCAGCGCCTCCGAGAACCGGATGACGAACGCCTTGGCCGCGGGGTAGAGGGTGTGGCCCGCCGGCGCCGGCAGCAACCCCGCGAGCGACGCCACGTTGATCACGCGCCCGTAGCTGCGCTCCAGCATGCCCGGCAGCAGGCGGTAGGTCAGCTCGACCAGCGCGACGATCAGCACGCGCAAGAGGGCCTCCTGCTGGCCCCACGCAGGGTGCGTGAACGGGCCCGGCACGCCGTAGCCGGCGTTGTTGACGAGCGCATCCACGTGCAGTCCCTCCCTCGTCACGGCCTCGGTCAGCCCGGCCACGCCCGTCACGGTCGAGAGATCCGCCGGAATCACGTGCGCCCGCACGTCGAACCGGTCCTGGAGCGAGGCCGCAAGGGCGGACAACCGATGCTCCCGTCGCGCCGTCAGCACCAGGTTGAACCCGCGTTCGGCGAAGACCTCGGCGAACGCCAGACCGATGCCCGACGACGCCCCGGTGACGAGGCACAGCCGCCGCGGGGCCGCTGGCTCGGTCGTCACTCCACCCTCCGCAGGATGAAGCACTTCAGGTAGTGCGACTCGGGCACGCCGACGAGCACCGGGTGATCGCGGGCCTGCATCCGCTTCTCGAGCACGGCGACCGTCACGCCCGCGTCGGCGGCCGCGTGGTCCAGCACTGCCTGGAACGTCGGCTCGTCCACGTTGTACGAACAACTGCAGGTCACCAGCACACCGCCGGGGCGAAGCAGGCGCATCGCTCGCAGGTTGATTTCCTTGTAGCCCGCGAGCGCCGCCTCCACGGCGGCCTTGTTCTTCGCGAACGCCGGCGGGTCGAGCACGATCGTGTCGTACCGCTCGCCCGCCTTCTCCAGCCGGCGCAGCTCGTCGAAGACGTTGACCTCGCGCGCACGCACGTTGGCGATGCCGTTCCTGGCGGCGTTGGCGCCGATCCGGACCGCTGCCTCAGCGGAGATGTCGAGCGCCTCCACTTCGTCGCACGCGCCTGCCAGCCGCAGCGCGAACCCGCCATGGTAGCTGAATGCGTCGAGCGCGCGCCCGCGCGCGTAACCGGCCGCCGCCACCCGGTTCTCACGCTGATCCAGGAACAGGCCGGTCTTCTGGCCCTTGTGCAGATCGACGTCGTACTCCAGCGTGCCGTCGCTCACGACGACCGAGTCCGGGACGGTCCCGTGGAGGACACGCACGTGCTGATCGAGTCCCTCGAGCAGGCGCACGCGCGGGTCGTTGCGCGCGAGGATGCCGGCGGGCGCCAGCAGGTCCACGAGCAGCGCGACGATCGCCCCGGTCCTGCGGTCCACGCCCTGTGACAGCAACTGGACCACGAGGTATTCGCCGTAGCGATCGACGATGAGCGACGGCAGCAGGTCGCCCTCGCCGTGCACCAGCCGGTACGCCGTGGCGTCAGGGTCGAGCGATGCTCGGAACCGGATGGCCGCCTCGAGCCGGTTGCGCCACAGCGCGTCGTCCGCAGGCCGCTCTCCGCGGGTGAGCATGCGGAGCGTGATCTGCGACCGATCGCTGAAGAGCGCCTGGCCGAGAACGCGGCGTCTCGGCCCCAGCACGACAACCGTCTCTCCCCCCTCGGCCCGCGCCTCCACCACGTCGGACCGGTACACCCACGGGTGGCCGGACTGGATACGGCGCTCGCCGCGGGCCGAGACCACGGCCATTGGAGATTGGGGATTGGGGATTGACGATTTCATTGGCGATTGCGGATTGATGATTGGCGGAATCGACGACTGGCCGCCGTCAGCCTCGAACATGCAGGGGCCCGCTTCAGCCGGCCCGCGTCAGCCGCCAGAGAGCCTAAGGTACAATCGCTCTTCCATGCCAGACGTCGGCCTGTCCCCCATGCTGCGCACGCTCGCCGAAACCGACCCGGACGTCGCGGATGCCATCCGCAGCGAGGTCCGCCGCCAGGCCGAGGGCCTCGAGCTGATCGCGTCGGAGAACTTCGTCAGCGCCGCCGTCCTCGAAGCGGCCGGCTCGGTGCTGACCAACAAGTACGCCGAAGGGTACCCCGGCCGGCGGTACTACGGCGGCTGCGAGTTCGTGGACGTGGTGGAGTCGCTCGCGATCGATCGCGCGAAGCAGCTGTTCGGCGCCGAACACGCCAACGTGCAGCCGCACTCGGGCGCGCAGGCGAACATGTCGGTCTACCTGACGCTGCTCAAGCCGGGCGACACGGTGCTCGGGATGAACCTCGCCCATGGCGGGCACCTGTCACACGGCCACCCGCTGAACTTCTCGGGCAAGCTCTACACCATCGTGCCCTACGGCGTGCGGCAGGACGACGAGCGGATCGACTACGACGAGCTGGAGCGTCTGGCGCACGAACACCGGCCGCAGATGATCATGGTCGGTGCGAGCGCCTACCCGCGGGTGATCGACTTCCCGCGCATCGCGAAGGTTGCGCAGGCCGTCGGCGCGCCGATGGTGACCGACATGGCGCACATCGCCGGCCTGGTGGCGGGCGGCGTGCACCCGAGCCCGGTGCCCCACTCGGACTTCGTCACGACGACCACGCACAAGACGCTCCGGGGCCCGCGATCGGGCCTCATCCTCTGCCGGGAGGCCCGCGCGAAGGATCTCGACCGCGCGGTGTTCCCCGGCGTACAGGGTGGTCCGCTGATGCACATCATTGCGGCCAAGGCGGTGTGCTTCAGGGAAGCGTCGGAGCCCGCGTTCGCCGAGTATCAGCGCCAGATCGTCGCCAACGCCGCACGGCTCGCGAGTGCGCTCGCGGATCATGGCTTCCGTCTCGTCAGTGGCGGCACTGACAACCACCTGATGCTGGTGGACGTCTTCAGCAAGGGGATCACCGGCAAGGCTGCAGAGGCCGCACTCGGCAGGGCGGCGATCACGGTCAACAAGAACGCGATCCCGTTCGACACCAACCCGCCGATGACCGCGAGCGGCATCCGGATCGGCACGCCGGCGGTCACCACGCGCGGCATGCGCGAGCCGGAGATGGACCAGGTCGCCGGCTTCATCGCGCGCGTGCTCGCTGCGCCGGACAACGACCGTGTCATCGGCATGGTGAAGGCCGAAGTCGAGAGCCTCTGCCGCCGGTTCCCGCTCTACCCCCGGCTCTGAACGCACGCCGTCACACCGGCCGAAAGGCCGGCTGACCGCCGGCCCCACGAGCGCCAACACCGGCGATGTACACTCATCGTCGTGCCCGAGGAGGCGACCGATCCAGCGACCGGCGACCTTCGTGAGCAGGTGGCCGCGGTGTTCGGCGCCGCAGGCGCGCTGGCGCGAACGCTCGACGGGTACGAACCTCGCGAGAGTCAGCGGCGGATGGCCGCGTCGGTTGCCGACGTGCTGGACCAGGGCGGCACGCTGCTCGCCGAAGCCGGCACGGGCACCGGCAAGACGCTGGCCTACCTCGTGCCGGCGATCCTGAGCGGCCGCCGCGTCCTCATCTCCACCGGCACCAAGAACCTCCAGGAACAGATCTACTTCAAGGACCTGCCCTCGCTGCAGCGGGCCCTCGGTGCGTCTCTCTCGGCGACCCTGATGAAGGGGCGCGCCAACTACCTCTGCCTGCACCGCTTCGACGACTGGCGAGATCGGATCAACGGCGCCACCTCCCTGCCGGGGCGTCTCATCGACTCGAGCGACCGGGTGCTGCTCCCCATGCTGGACGCGTGGGTGCGCACCACGAGTACCGGCGATCGCGCCGAGCTGCGGGACCTGCCGGAGGACCTGCCGCTCTGGAAGGACCTTGCCGCGGACGCGGACACGTGCCTGGGCGGCGAGTGCCCCCGGTACCACGACTGCTACGTCACGAAGGTCCGCCAGCGCGCCGCCGAGTCCGACCTGGTGATCGTCAACCACCACCTGCTCTGCGCGGACGCGGCGGTCCGGCAGCACGCGCATGGAGAGGTCCTGCCCGACTGCCCGACGCTCGTCGTCGACGAAGCGCACCAGCTGGAGGACGTGGCCACGCAGTACTTCGGCGTGTCGCTCGGCAGCGTCCGGATCGAAGGCCTGGTGCGGGACACCGAACGGGTGCTGATCCGTCGCGCAGGGGCCCTGCGCGCGCACGACGAGCTGCTCCGCGACCTCGGGCGCGTGGCGGACGACGCGCGAGCGTTCTTCGCAGGCCTGGCGGCCGCGCGCGAGGGGGAGCCCGGAGCGGGCGGGATGGCGACCGCCGGCGACACCGCATTCCCCGAGCGGCGCGCCAGGTACACCGCTGAGACGTTCGCCGACCACTTCGAGTCAGGCATGGCGCTGGCCGGGGCGATCGAAGGGCTCGAGGCCCGGCTGGCCCTGGCTGCAAAGGCAGCGGCGGTTGCGGGGAGCGCCCCGGACCCGCCCACGGGGGATGCGCTGGACGGCGTGCCGGACCTGCTCGCGCTTCAGCGCCGGGCCGGCGAGATCAAGGATGCCCTCCGCTTCCTGACGCGCGCGAACGATCCCGACTTCGTCTACTTCGTCGAGGCCCGCGGGCGGGCGGGCCGACACGCGCAGGCATCGTCCCGTGGCCTCGTGCTCTGCGCGGCCCCGATCGACGTCTCGCGCATCGTGAGCGCCACGCTGCTCGATCGCATGCGCACGGCGGTCCTCACGTCTGCCACGCTGGCCGTGGGCGGGTCGTTCGAGTACGTGCGGGCTCGCCTGGGACTGCGCCAGGCGGAGACGCTGCTCGTCCCGTCCGAGTTCGACTACCCCCGCCAGGCCATCCTGTACCTGCCCAGGCGCATGCCGCCGCCCAGACATCCCTCGTTCGCGGCCTCGGCCGCCCGCGAGATCCTGGAGCTGCTGCAGCGCACCGAGGGACGGGCCTTCGTCCTGTTCACCAGCTACGCCACGCTGCACACCGTTCAGCGGTTCCTCGAGATGACGCTGCGCTACCCCCTGCTGGTCCAGGGGTCCGCACCGCGCACGGTGCTGCTGGAGCGGTTTCGCGCCACGCCAGGCGCGGTCCTCCTGGCCACGGCCAGCTTCTGGCAGGGGGTGGACGTGGTGGGTGATGCCCTGAGCTGCGTCATCGTCGACAAGCTGCCGTTCGCCTCGCCCGCCGATCCGGTCGTCGCGGCCAGAATGGACGCCATCAAGGCCCGCGGAGGCGACCCCTTCGAGGAGTACCAGGTGCCGCTGGCCATCCTGACACTGCAGCAGGGGCTGGGGCGGCTCATCCGCCATCGTTCGGACCGCGGGGTGCTCGCGGTCCTCGATCCCCGCCTGCGCACGATGGGGTACGGCCGCCGCTTCCTCGACAGCCTGCCCCCTGCGCCCATCACGATGGACATCGGGGCGGTCGAAGCCTTTCTGGCGCCCGGCGTCACTGGAACCAGCCCTGATCGGTCCCCGGTCATGTAAACTGGTGGTGGGTCGTCGGAACGTGGCGATGTGTCACCGAAATCCGCTGGGAGAATCGCGACCCGCCAACGGGGAGCGGAGGCGCCAGCAAGCAGGCGGCCCGCGCTGGAATCCTGGGCGTGCCGGGAGCGCGCCGCAACCACTGGTCAGTCAAGGAGTGATGAGTATGCGGACCCAGCTCTTCAGAGCGCTGTTCACCATGAGCCTGTCCCTGGCGCTCGCCTCGTCGGCGTTCGCGCAGGCGGGGATGTTGAAGGGCGTGGTCATGGACGCCCAGGGCAACCCGATCGAGGGTGCCGAGGTCGAAATCGTGTCGAACGACAGCGCGCGCGCGTTCGAGACCAAGACGGATCGGCGCGGTGAGTTCGTCCAGATCGGCCTGCGGTCCGGCTCCTACAAGGTCACCGCGACCAAGGACAACATGGCGCAGACGTTGAATGCCAACGTCAGGCAGGGCAACAACCCCGGGCTCCAGTTCAACCTGACGCCCGTCTCGAATCTGTCGGCCGGCGACGTCCAGAAGCTGGCCGCCCTGCAGGCGGCGTTCACGGCCGCCAACGACGCGGTGAAGGCGGGGAACCACAGCCTGGCGGTCACCAAGTACCAGGAAGCGCTGGCCGCGCAGCCCGCCTGCCGCGACTGCCACGTCAACATCGGCTACTCGCAGACCGAGCTGAAGCAGTACGACGCCGCGGAGGCGTCGTTCAAGGCGGCGATCGCGCTCGACGCGAACTCGGCGGACGCCTACAGCGGCCTGGCGGCGCTCTACAACGCGCAGAAGAAGTACGACCTTGCGACCGAGGCCGGGGCCAAGGCGGCGGCGCTCGCACCGGCCGGCGTCGGCGGCGGCGCGGAAGCGTCTTACAACCAGGGCGTCATCCTCTTCAACGCGCAGAAGTTCGCGGAAGCCAAGGTGCAGTTCGAGGCGGCCGTTGCGGCGAATCCCCAGATGGCACTGGCCCAGTACCAGCTGGGCATGACCGCCCTGAACCTGGGATTGATTCCCGATGCCGTGAAGGCCCTCGAGGCGTACCTGCAGGTCGAGCCGAACGGCGAGAAGGCGGCGGAGGTCAACGCCGCGCTGCCGGGCCTCAAGTCGATGATCAAGTGACGCGCGCAGGCGCCCGCCTGCGCCGCCGCCCACCGGCTGCCAGATGACCGGCCCGGAACCGCGGCACTCCATCGCCGACCGGCTGACAGCCATCCGCGCCCGCATCGAGGGAGCGGCCCTGGCAGCCGGTCGCTCCCCCTCCACGGTCCGTCTCGTCGCGGTGTCCAAGACGTTCCCGCTGGATGCCGTGCGCGAAGCCTGGGCTGCCGGCCAGCGCGACTTCGGCGAGAACCGGGTCCAGGAAGCGCTGTCGAAGATCGACGCCTTCCGCGAGGCCCACGACGCCGGCGGCGACGCCGACATCCGCTGGCACCTGATCGGCCATCTCCAGACGAACAAGGCCCGCAAGGCCGCCGCGTTCCAGGTCATCCAGTCGATCGACAGCGTGGACCTGCTGCAGCGCGTGGACCGGGCCGCTGTCGAAGCCGGCACGCGCCCGGATGTGCTGATTCAGGTGGACCTGGCCGGCGAAGCCGCGAAATTCGGCGCGGCGCCCGGCGAGCTGCCCGGACTGTTCGCCGCGGCCAGCCGCCTGGAAGCCGCGCGCGTGACCGGGCTGATGCTGATTCCTCCCTACCCGGACATGCCCGAGGACTCGCGGCCCTGGTTCAGGCGCCTGGCCGACCTGCGCGATCAGTCCCTGGCCGCGGGCGTACCGCCGGCCATGCTGCGGGAGCTGTCGATGGGGATGAGCGGCGACTTCGAGGTGGCGATCCAGGAAGGCGCGACCGTCGTGCGGATCGGCACGGCCATCTTCGGATCGCGCGTGCCCCGGCCCGGCGGTGGGAACGACTGACGGCGCGGGTTCCTGCGGTCAGCGGTCCGCGCTGACGCTGCCCCGGTACACGCTCTCGATCGAGAAGCTGAACGACAGCGGCACCTCGCAGCGCGGCAGGATCTCGACCGTCTGCACGTAGGACGCCTCCACGACCGTGGTCTGCCCCTCCCGCGTCACCACGACGTCGTCCGGCCCCACGTCGATCTCGAGCTTGTTCGCCTTGTCGAGCACCTGGCCGCGGAGGGTCGAGGTGGGCGTCAGGCCCCCGAACACGACCATCTCCTCGGCGGCATCCCTGAGCAGCTGATGCTTCCAGTAGGCGGAGCCCGTGCGGGCGGCCGCGTTGAGCACGAGGATCACGATGACGAGCGCAACAGTCGAGCGCATGGTGGTTCCGGGGCCGCCGCTGCGAGCGGCCCTTCAGTGGATTTGGCGCAGCAACCGGCTCCAGCGGGTTCTGGTCACGAGGCCGGTCACGCCGGACACGAGACCGGCGTCTCCCCCCTCGCCGTCGAACGACCAGTAGATCATCATGGCGCGTCCCTTGACGTACCCGCGCGGCAGGAAGCGCCAGTACCGGCTGTCCTGGGAATTGTCGCGGTTGTCACCCATGACGTAGTAGTGGTCCGGCGGCACCGTCACCGGCCCGAACCAGCGCCGCACGTCGCCGCTGCCGGGATCCGCGTCCGGCGCGCCTGGGCGGCCTGGTTCCATGTACTGCGCGTACGGCTCGTCGATCGCCGTGCCGTCGATGTAGACCGTCCGCTCGCGCAACTCCACCGTTTCCCCGGGAAGCCCGACGACGCGTTTGATGAAGTCGCGCTCCGGCTCCTCGGGGTACTTGAACACGATCACGTCTCCGCGCGCGATGGGCCGCACGGGAAGCAGCACGCGCTCCAGCGAAGAACCTGCCGGCCCGTGCACGAACTTGTTCACCAGCAGGTGGTCGCCGATCAGCAGGTTGTTCTCCATCGACCCGGTCGGGATCTTGAACGCCTGCACCGCGAACGTCCGGACGAACAGCGCCAGCACGACGGCGATGACGATCGACTCGAAGTACTCGCGGGTGGTCGACTTGCGGTACGCCACCGGCTCCGCGGGCTGGGAGGTGGGCTTCGCAGCCGCCCGGCGCCCCGGAGACGCGGCTTTCGACTTCGCCATCGCCTACTCCGCCCCCACCTTCAGGACGGCCAGGAACGCCTCCTGCGGAATCTCGACGCGGCCGACCCGCTTCATCCGGCGCTTGCCTTCCTTCTGCTTCTCCAGCAGCTTCCGCTTGCGCGTGATGTCGCCGCCGTAGCACTTGGCCAGCACGTTCTTGCGCAGCGCCTTGACCGACTCGCGTGCGATCACGCGATTGCCGATCGCTGCCTGGATCGCGACCTCGAACATCTGGCGCGGAATCAGCTCCCGCATCTTCGTCGCCAGGGTCCGTCCGCGTTCGTACGCCGCGTCCCTGTGCACGATGACCGACAGCGCATCGACCGGCTCACCGTTGACCAGGATGTCCATCTTGACCAGGGGCGATTCCCAGTAGCCGACGACATGGTAGTCGAGCGACGCGTACCCCCGGGAGACGGTCTTCAGCCGGTCGTAGAAGTCGAGCACAACCTCGTTGAACGGCATCTCGTAGGTGACCAGCACCCGGTCCGACTTCATGAACTCGAGCTTCTTCTGCACCCCGCGCTTCTCCTGGCAGAGCTGCAGCACGGCCCCCACGTGTTCAGCCGGAGTCAGGATGGTGGCGCTGATGACCGGTTCCTCGATCCGCGTGATGCGGCCGGCATCGGGGAGCTTCGCCGGGCTGTCGATCTCGATCACCTCGCCGTCGGTCGTCGCGACCCGGTAGAGCACGCCCGGCGCCGTGGTGATCAGATCGACGTTGAACTCGCGCTCGAGCCGCTCCTGCACGATCTCCATGTGCAGCAGGCCGAGAAACCCGCACCGGAACCCGAAGCCGAGCGCGGCCGACGTCTCCGGCTCGTAGAAGAACGAGGCGTCGTTCAGACGCAGCTTCTCCAGCGCCTCCCGGAGCTCCGGGTACTGATGCCCCTCGACCGGGTACAGCCCGGCGAAGACCATCGGCTTCAGCTCCTTGAACCCGGGGAACGGCTCCGGTGTCGGCCGTGCCGTCTCGGTCATGGTGTCGCCGATGCGGGCATCGGCCACGCGCTTGATGTTGGCGACGACGAAACCGACCTCGCCCACACCCAGTTCATCGACCGGGCTGGCCTTCGGCGAGAACACGCCGAGCTCGTCCACCTCGTAGTCCTGCCCGGTCGCCATCAGCCGTATCTTCACGCCCTTGCGGAGGCTGCCGTCGATGACGCGCACGACGATGACGACGCCGCGGTAGGCGTCGTACCAGGAATCGAAGACGAGCGCCTTGAGCGGCGCGTCCGGCTGACCCTGCGGCGGGTGGATCCGCTCGATGACGGCTTCGAGGACCTCGCGCGTGCCCGTGCCTTCCTTGGCGCTGGTCAACATGGCCGAGTCGCCGTCGAGGCCGATCACGTCGTGGATCTGGCGGCGGCACTCGTCCGGCTGGGCGCCGGGGAGATCGATCTTGTTGATGACGGGAACGATCTCGAGGTTGTGGTCCACCGCCAGATACGCGTTCGCCAGCGTCTGCGCCTCGACGCCCTGCGAGGCGTCCACCAGGAGCAGCGCGCCCTCGCACGCGGCAAGCGAGCGGGTCACCTCGTAGCCGAAGTCCACGTGGCCGGGCGTGTCGATCAGGTTGAGCACGTAGGCCGATCCGTCCGCCGCCGTGTAGTTGAGCCGCACGGGGTGAGCCTTGATCGTGATGCCGCGCTCGCGCTCGAGATCCATGGCGTCGAGGACCTGCGCCTCCATCTCCCTCGGCTGGAGGGCGCCGGTGATCTCGAGAAACCGATCCGCCAGCGTGGACTTGCCGTGGTCGATGTGGGCGATGATCGAGAAGTTGCGGATGTAGCGCGGGTCCATGCGAAGGGGATGAGAGAAGTATAACGGGGCCGCCTCCGCTGAAGCTTCGGCGGGTCTCGCCGCAGCGCGGAACGCGCGAAGGCGGACTACCGTTGGTCGAGCGGCACGAACCGCTGCGGGTGCTCGGGGCCGGTGTAGTCCGCGCGGGGACGGATCAACCGGTTGTTGGCGTACTGCTCGAGCACGTGGGCCGTCCAGCCGGACACCCGGCTCACGGCGAAGATCGGCGTGTACAGGTCGATCGGAATGCCGAGTGCGTGGTACGTCGAGGCCGAGTAGAAGTCCACGTTCGGGTTGAGCTTCTTTTCGGCCTTCACGAGCGCCTCGATGCGCTGCGACATCTCGAACCAGGCCGTCTGCCCGGACCGCGCACCGAGGTCCCGCGACATCTGCCGCAGGTGCGCCGCGCGGGGGTCTTCGGTGCGATACACCCGATGCCCGAACCCGGGAATCTTCTCCTTCCGCGCCAGCTTGGCCCGCACGACCGACTCGATCCGGTCGGCCGACGCGGTCTCCCCGATTTCGAGCAGCAGCCGCATCACGTCCGCGTTGGCGCCTCCGTGGAGCGGTCCCTTCAGCGTGCCGATGGCCGCCACGACGGTCGAGAGGAGATCGGTCAGCGTGGCCGCCGCCACACGCGCGGCGAAGGTCGAGGCGTTCAGTTCGTGATCCGCGTGCAGCGTCAGCGCCACGTCGAACGCGCGGACGGCGGTGGCGTCCGGGCGCTGCCCGGTGAGCATGTACAGGAAGTTCGCGGCGTGACCCAGTACCGGATCCGGGGCGATCGGCCCGCCGCCCGCAGCCAGCCGTCCCCAGGTGGCCACGATCGACCCGATCTGCGCGGTCACCCGGACCGCGGTCCGGTACCTGGCGGCCGGGCTCTGGTCCACGCTGCCGCCGTCCCAGTGGGCCAGGGCCGAGGTGAGCGTCCTCAGCGCGTCCATGCCGTCGCCGGGCGGCAGCGACCGCATCAGCCGGAGCACCGGTTCGCTCAGCGGGCGCGCGGCCGCCAGCTCCGACTGCAGGTCGCCCAGTTCCCGCCGCGACGGCAGGCGGTTGTGCCACAGCAGGAAGCAGACTTCCTCGAAGGTCGCCGACCGGGCCAGGTCGTGGATGTCGTACCCGCAATACGCGAGCACGCCCCTGTCGCCGTCCAGGTAGCAGATCGACGAGGTGGCGGCGACGACGTCTTCGAGACCACCCTTCGGTGAGGCTGACGACATTCAGTCCTGGCTCCAGCCGCTCATGCGGCTCCGGGCAGCGGTTTGTACACCACGCCGACGATCGCGCCGTAGAGCGAGAGCTCCACGACGTAGTCCGCCATCATCGCTCCCGCCATGGTCCAGTCGATCGGCACCGTCGCCCACCACCAGCTCACGACGAAGCAGTCCACGAGCAGCGCCACGATCACGCCGAACCGCAGGCCTTCGACGGCACCGCTGCTCCCCTCGTACCCCTTGGCGTAGGCGTAGGCAAAGACCAGGAACCCGACCAGCATGAACAGGTACGCGAACGGCACGTTCGCGGCCACGTCCGCCGCGGGCCTCAGCGCCGCGGCGTTCGCCCCGTGCACACCTGCGAGCAGGACTTCGTTGACCACGTAGCCGACGGGAATCGAGGCGACCCAGGCCGCGAGCGCGGCCAGCCCGACACGCGCGAAGTTCATACAGTCCCCCCAGCCGGCGGCGGACGACCGCACCCGCCCGAACAGCCGCCGGAGGGCGATTATGAACGATCCGCGCTACATCTCCTCGCCTTCGGCGACCGGCATGCCCACGCCACCTTCGGCGAACTGCTGCACGATCGACAGCAGGCCGGTGTAGAGGAACCCGACCTGGAAGAGGACGAGGAACGGCAGCGTGCCGTAGATGCCGTTGGCCAGGGCGTAGAAGACGGTGACGGTGAAGTAGATGCCGAGTGCCAGCTCGATCAGCGGCTGCACGGCGAAGCTCTGGTGGTACTTCTTGCCGAGCCAGTCGTCGCCCTGCCTCTCGATCCGGTACTTCGGCGTCCGCGCGAACTCGCTCCGGCGGTTGAGGAGCGCCTCCAGCACCGCGCGCGTGTTGTTCACCGTGAGCCCGATCCCGATCGACATCAGGAACGGCATGTACTTGAGGCGCGTCGTCCAGTCGGCGTGCACCTCGCGCTGACAGACGATGTAGAAGTTCGCCACCGACGCCGTCGCCGCCAGGAAGAGCGGCACGTCGATGAGCAGCATCTCGTACCAGCCCATGTTGTAGCGGATGATCATCGCCGGCGCCATCAGCGCCGACAGCACGCACATCAGCAGGTAGTTGAAGTTCGCCGTCAGGTGGAAGAACGCCTCCGCCTTCACGATCGCCGGCAGGTCGGAGCGCAGGATGCGAGGCAGCAGCTTGCGGCAGGTCTGGATCGAACCCTTGGCCCAGCGGTGCTGCTGCGACTTGAACGCGTTCATCTCGACCGGCACTTCGGCCGGCGCCACCAGTTCCTGCAGGAACACGAATCGCCAGCCGCGCAGCTGGGCGCGATAGCTGAGATCGAGATCTTCGGTGAGCGTGTCGTGCTGCCACCCGCCGGCGTCGCCGATCGCCGAGCGCCGCCACACGCCGGCCGTCCCGTTGAAGTTGAAGAACAACCCCGCGCGGTTGCGCGCCCCGTGCTCGAGGACGAAGTGCCCGTCCAGCAGGATGGCCTGCACCTTCGTCAGCAGCGAGTAGTCCTGGTTGATGTGCCCCCAGCGGGCCTGCACCATGCCGACGCGTGAATCGGTGAAGTGGTGGATCGTCCGTCGCAGGAAGTCCGGCGGCGGAATGAAGTCGGCGTCGAAGATGGCGACGAACTCGCCCGTCGCCGTGGCGAGCCCCGCGTCGAGCGCGCCCGCCTTGTAGCCCGCGCGATCGGTGCGATGGATGTAGACGATGTCGATGCCGGATGCGGCGTTGCGTCGCACCGCCTGCTCCGCCACGGCGCAGGTTTCGTCCGTGGAGTCGTCGAGGACCTGGATCTCGAGCAGCGCCGGCGGGTAGTCCAGCTGGCTGACCGCATCGATCAGCCGATCCGCGACGTACATCTCGTTGTAGATCGGCAACTGCACTGTCACCCGCGGCAACGTCTCGAAGCGCCCCCGCGGCTCCGGCTGCCGATCGCGGTGCTTCATGTAGAGGTAGACGAGGTAGTACCGGTGCCATCCGTAGACGGCGAGCACCACGAGAACGAAGAAGTACGCAGCGAGGATCAGCGTGTCGGTGGGGGTCATTCGGTGTGCGGCCTGAAGCGAACGCTTCGAAAGAATTATGATCGGCCCTCACCCGGGAAGTCAACGAACGCGAGCCTGATTCATGACGATGTCTGAGCTCCGCCGGCTGCTGGACGCCGTGCGCGCCGGCGAGGTGGACCCCGACTCGGCCGTTGGCCGGGTGCGCGACATGCTGCGCCGCGCGCCCTTCGAGGACCTCGGCTTCGCCCGGGTGGACCACCACCGGGAAATCCGGCAGGGATTCCCCGAAGTCGTGCTCGGCCTGGGCAAGACCCCGGAGCAGATTGCCGACATCGCCGGCCGGATCGCGGCGCGCGGCTCCCCCCTGCTGGTGACCCGCACCTCGCCGGAGGCCTGGGCGGCCGTCCGGCGCGTCGCGGCCGCGGCCCGCTACCACGAGCAGGCCCGGGCCATCACGCTGCCCGGGACCGACGTGCCGCGGGGGCACGGGTCGATCCTGGTGGCCTGCGCGGGCACGTCCGACCTGCCCGTCGCCGAGGAAGCCGCGGTCACGGCCGAGGTCATGGGGAACGACGTGGACCGGCTCCGCGACGTCGGCGTCGCGGGCCTCCACCGCCTCCTCGGCGAGCTCGACCGCCTCCACGCCGCCCGGGTGATCATCGTGGTGGCCGGCATGGAGGGCGCGCTTCCGAGCGTGGTGGCCGGGCTGGTCAGCGTGCCGGTGATCGCCGTGCCGGCGAGCGTCGGCTACGGCGCCAGCTTCGGCGGCGTCGCGGCCCTGCTCGGGATGTTGAACAGCTGCGCCAACGGCGTCTCGGTCGTGAACATCGACAACGGCTACGGCGCGGGATGCGTGGCGAGCATGATCAATCATTTGTGATTGGTGATTGGTGATTCGCGATTGCATTGACGGCTGGCGGCTAGCGATTTAGCGATCTAGCGACTCGCGATTAGCGATTAGCGATTAGCGATTGGCGATTGGCGATTGGCGATTGAGGATTGCGCCTCCCATGCACTTCGCCCTCCGGGCGCTTGAGTTCGATCGGATCGTCGCGGCCCTCGCGGAGCTGGCCCGGACGCCGTTCGGCCGCGCGCGGCTCGAAGCCCTGACGCCGCTGGCGGATGCCGCCGAGGTGCGCGCGGCGCAGGCCGCGACGACAGAAGGCGTCCGCTTCCACGCCGAACACGGCTTCGATCTGTCGGCCCCGGACGATCTCGAGGCCATCGTGGACGGCCTGGGCATCCTGGGCCGCCCGCTGGAACCGGCCGGGCTGCTGGGACTGGCCGCGCACCTGGACTCGGCGGCGAAGACGCGGGAGACCATCCTGCAGGCCGCGGCGGCGTTCCCGGCGCTGGCCGCCCTGGCTGCGGACGTCAGTCCGTTCGGCGACGAAGTCGCGCGCGTGCGGCGAGCCATCGAGCCGGGGGGCGACGTCACCGATCAGGCGAGCCCGGAGCTCGGACGGCTGCGATCGCAGCTTCGGACGCTGCGCCAGCGGCTGCGAAGCTCGCTCGACGCCTTCGTGCGCGGCCGTGACACGTCCAGATACCTCCAGGATCGCGTGATCACCGAGCGCGGCGGGCGCGCCGTGCTGGTCGTGCGCGCCGAACACAGGGGCGACGTGCCGGGCATCGTGCACGGCACCTCCGCCAGCGGCGCGAGCCTCTTCCTCGAGCCGATCGCCACGGTGGAGATCAACAACGACATCGTGGCGGCCCAGGAGCGGGAAGCGGAGGAGATCCACCGCGTGCTGCTCGCCCTGACCGACGCCTTCCGCGCCCGCCAGGCGGAGATGACCCGCACGCTCGACCGGGCGGCGGAACTCGACGTCATCCAGGCCAGGGCGAGGTTCTCCGGCCTGACCGGCGGCGTCGAGCCGGCGATCTCGAACGACGGCGCGATCGACCTGCGGGCGGCGCGCCACCCGCTGCTCGTCCTCAAGGCGGCGGCTGCGAGGATCGGCGCGCGAATGACCGTCGTGCCGGTGGACGTCGTACTCCTGCCACCCGCCCGGGTGCTGGTCATCACCGGCCCGAACACCGGCGGGAAGACCGTGGCGCTGAAGACGGCGGGGCTGCTGGCACTGATGGCGCAGTCCGGCCTCCACATCCCGGCCGCCGCCGGCTCGCGCCTGCCGGTGTTCCGGTCCCTGTTCGCCGACATCGGGGACGAACAGTCGATCGCCGCGAGCCTGAGCACCTTCTCGGGGCACATCGCGAACGTCGTGGCCATGGACCGCGAGCTGGCGCTGCCGGCGCTGGTGCTGCTCGACGAGCTCGGCGCAGGAACCGACCCCGTGGAAGGCGGCGCCCTGGGCATGGCGATCCTCGACCACTTCCGCGCACGCGGGGCTCACCTGGTCGCGACGACGCACGATGACGCGCTGAAGTCGTACGCATCGACCACGCCGGAAGTGGTGTGCGCCGCGTTCGGATTCGACCCATCGACGTTCGCCCCGACGTACGGCCTGAGGTACGGCACAGCGGGTCGCAGCCTCGCGATCGAGATCGCCGCACGACTCGGCATGCCGGCGCAGGTGATCGCCTCGGCCCGCGAGCGGATCAGCGGCCGGGAGCGGCAGCTCTCGGAGCACCTGGCGAAGATCGAGGAGGACATGCGGGCGATCGCACGTGACCGGCAGGTGCTGGAGCGATCGAAAGCCGCGCTTGCCAGCGCCGAGGCCCGCCTCAAGGCGCGCGAGGACGCACACCAGGAGCGCGAGACCACCTTGCGCCAGCGCATGCGGGGGCGTCTGGACGACCACCTCAGGGGCGCACGCCGCGAGATCGACGCGGTCGTGGCGGAGATGAAGGCGATTTCGGCAAGGCTCGTCGCCGGGGCCGGGCGTGCGCACGGCGCGCCGCTGGCGCCGTCCATCCCTGGCCAGCTCCGGTCGGACGCGCGCGCGGCACTGGATCAGGCCGCTGCAGCGGCCCTTGCGTCGCTCGGGGGCTCGTCCGCGCGGCAGGCCGAGCCGGCGGCCGGGCCGCTCGAGCCGGGGGCGCGGGTCACGATGACCGGGCTCGGCCTCGAGGGGACGGTGGTGCAGGTGCTCGACGACCGGGTGGACATCGACGTTCGCGGCAAGCGGCTCCGCGCGCCGGCCGCGGAGGTGCGGGTGGTCGCGTCCGCGCCGCAGTGGAACGCCCGGCGCGAGACGCCGGCGGCCGTGAAGCTGCACGTCGACCTGCAGCCGCGCGACGCGGCCGTCGCGGAATTGAACGTGGTGGGCTGCACCGTGGACGAGGCGCTGGATCGCGTGGAGAGATTCCTCGACTCGGCGCTCGTCACCGATCAGCGGACCGTCCGCATCGTGCACGGCCACGGCACCGGGCAGCTGCGGCGCGCCATCACCGCGCACCTCCGCGAGCATCCCCTGGTCGCCCGCGCCGGCCTCGCGCAGCAGGAGCACGGCGGCGCGGGCGTCACGGTGGTGGAGATCAGAGAATAGAGGATGAGCCGTTCTGTCAAATCCCAAATCCCAAATCCCAAATCCTAAATCCCAAGCCAAGTCCCAAGACCCGAATCCCAAACCGTCAATCGCCGATTCAACCCGCAATCACCAATCTCCAATCGTCAATGCCTCTCTTTCCCCAGTCCTTCATCGACGAGCTCAAGAGCCACGCGGACATCGTCGTCGTGATCCAGGACTACGTGACGCTGAAGAAGACCGGCGCCACCTACAAGGGGCTGTGTCCGTTCCACCGCGAGAAGACGCCGTCGTTCCACGTGAACCGCGACCGCGGTTTCTTCCACTGTTTCGGGTGCAACGTCGGCGGCGACGTCCTCAAGTTCCTGGAGCTGCACGAGCAGGTCGGATTCCAGGACGCCGTGAAGCTGCTCGCCAGGCGCGTGGGCCTGGAGCTGCCCGAGCTCGAGGAGGGGGACGACAGACGCACGGACGCGGCCGAGCGGGAATCGCTCCTGAAGGTGCACGACGTGGCGGCGGCCTGGTTCGCCGAACAGCTGGCTTCGCCCGCCGGGGCCCGTCTGCGGCAGTACGTCGCGGAACGCGGCCTGACCCCCGCGACGGCGGCGTCGCTCCGGCTCGGGTTCGCGCCGCCGGCAAGGAGCGCGCTGACCGCGTACCTGTCCGCGCAGGGGTTCGCAACCGGCATCCTGGTGCGCGGGGGGCTGGCCGTCCAGCGGGAGGACGGGTCCATCGTCGATCGCTTCCGCAACCGGCTGATGATTCCTATTTCTCGGGATACCGGGTCGGTGATCGCGTTCGGCGGGCGTGCCGTCGCGGCCGACCAGCAGCCGAAGTACCTCAACTCGCCGGAAACGCCGATCTACTCGAAGAGCCGGACGCTGTACGGCCTGGAGCTGAGCAAGGCCGCCATCCGGCAGAGCGGGTTCGCGGTGCTGGTGGAGGGGTACTTCGACTTCGCGCAGGTGTACCAGGGCGGGATCCAGGCGGTCGTGGCCACGTGCGGGACCGCGCTGACCGCCACGCAGGCCGCGCTGCTGCGCCGGTTCACCAGCAAGGTGGTCCTCAGCTACGACCCGGACAACGCCGGCCAGGGGGCGACCGCCCGGTCCGGTGAGCTGCTGCTTGCCGATGGCTTCGACGTGAACGTCGCGGTGCTGCCGCCGGGCGAAGACCCCGACACGTTCATCCAGCGCCGGGGCGGGGAGGAGTACCGGAAGCGGCTGCGGGACTCGCGCCCCTTGCTGGAGTACCTGCTCGACCGGGCCGCGGCACGGGCCGATCTGCGAACGATGGAAGGACGGGCGCGCCTGGTGGCCGAGATGGTGCCGGTAGCGGCGCGGATCACGGACACGGTCCGGCGGCAGCTCTTCGCCGAGGCGGTGTCCGGCCGGGCCCGCGTGCCGCACGAGATGGTCTGGCTGGAGATGCAGCAGGGCCTCGTGGCAGGCCGGCCGGGACCGCCCCAGCGAGACAAACGTCTGCCGGCCGGAGCCGTCACCAAGGCCGAACGGGCGCTGTGCTGGTGGCTCGTGCACCGCCCCGCCGATGCGCTCCGGGCGCTGGACGGGATCGAGGCGGGCGACACGGAGGAACTGGGGTCGAAAGGGGTGCTGGACGTCGTTCGGAAACTGGTTGATGATAAGGGATTCTCTCCAGCGGCGCTCCTGGAGCGTCTCGACGACGACGATTCGGCGATCGTCACCGAGGCCGCCGCCGAGCCCGAACCGCCCTCGCTCGATCCCGTGTCCTGTGTCCGGATTCTCCGGAAACGGCGCTTCGAGCGCGAGCGGGCCGCCACGCAGGCCGAGATCGATCGGTTGCTGAAGGGCGGCCCGGCGGACGACGGTGCGCTGAACGCCCTGCTGGAGCGGAACCTGGATCTGCGGCGCCGGATCGAGACGCTCGTCACGACGGAGGACTAGGAACTTGTCGATCGAAGAGAAGTACGACGAAGTCCGACAGTTGATCAATGTCGGCAAGGAGAAGGGGTACCTCCTCTACGACGAAGTGAACGAACTGCTGCCCTCCGAGATCACCTCCTCGGAGGAGCTCGACGATCTCTTCAACGCCTTCGGCAGCGCCGGGATCGAGGTCGTCGACTCCGACAAGGCCTACCGCGACGACAGGGGCGGGGGCGAACGGGAGCCGGGAGACGAGCCCTCGGATCTCGATCTCACGCCGGGCGCGCTGGAGAAGACCAACGACCCCGTGCGCATGTACCTCCGCGAGATGGGCACCGTGCCGCTGCTGACGCGCGAGGGCGAGGTCGCCATTGCCAAGCGGATCGAACGCGGCAAGCTGGCGGTGATCAAGTCGATTTCGCGCACGCCGACCGTGGCGATGCGCATCATCCAGATGGGCGAGCAGCTCCGGGCCGGCGAGCGCACGATCCGCGAGCTGGTGATCTTCACCGACGAGGAGATCACGGAGGAGCGGATCGAGGAACGGGCCGCGGAGGTGCTGGAGCAGATCGACGCCGTCCGCAAGGCGCGCATCGCCCACGTGAAGCTGGCGGAGAAGCTCGAGACCACGCCGAAGAAGGACAAGCGCAAATACCGCCGCATGAAGTGGAAGACGATGGGCGCGCGCGTCGAGCTGTCGAAGCTGATCCGCCGCATCGAGTTCACCGAGACCGTGAAGCGGCGGCTGATCGACGACATCAAGGACGGCGTGGAAGCCGTCCAGCGCGTCCACATCCAGGCACTCGGCGTCGAGAAGCAGCTCAACCCGAAGACCTCCCGGCGGGCCGCGAAGCTGAAGGAGGAGGATCGGAAGGCGCTGCTGAAAACGCAGCGCGAGCTCAAGGCGCAGATCCGCGAGATGACCAACGCCCTCGAGGAGACGCCGGAGCGGCTGCGCCGGACCATCGAGGTCATCCAGCGCGGCGAAGCGCAGGCCGAACAGGCGAAGAAGGAGCTGGTCGAGGCCAATCTCCGGCTCGTGGTGTCGATCGCCAAGAAGTACACGAACCGCGGCCTCCAGTTCCTGGACCTGATCCAGGAAGGCAACATCGGCCTGATGAAGGCGGTGGACAAGTTCGAGTACCGCCGCGGCTACAAGTTCTCGACCTACGCCACCTGGTGGATCCGCCAGGCGATCACGCGGGCCATCGCCGACCAGGCGCGGACGATCCGCATCCCGGTCCACATGATCGAGACGATCAACAAGCTGATACGCACCTCACGCGCGCTGGTGCAGGAGCTCGGACGCGAGCCGACATCGGAGGAGATCGCCAAGCGGATGGACATCCCCGTGGCGAAGGTGCGCAAGGTCCTCAAGATCGCCCAGGAGCCGATCTCGCTCGAGACGCCGATCGGCGAGGAAGAGGATTCGCACCTCGGCGACTTCATCGAGGATCGCGGGGTGATCTCGCCGTCCGACGCCGTGATCAACCTGAACCTCAAGGAGCAGACCGAGGCGGTGCTGAAGACGCTCACGCCGCGCGAGGAGAAAGTGATCAAGATGCGCTTCGGCGTAGGCGACGGCAGCGAGCACACGCTCGAGGAGGTCGGCCAGAGCTTCGCCGTGACCCGCGAGCGCATCCGGCAGATCGAGGCGAAGGCGCTCCGGAAGCTGCGGCACCCGTCGCGCAGCCGCAAGCTGAAGGCGTTCCTGGAGGGGCGGACGTAGGTTCGGGAAGGCGCGCCTCGCCGAAGCGGCGAAGCCGCGAAGGCGGGCCCGTAGCTCAGCGGTTAGAGCGGCCGGCTCATAATCGGTTGGTCCCAGGTTCGAATCCTGGCGGGCCCACTAAATACATTGAGGATTGGTGATTGGTGATTGGTGATTGCATTGAACGATTTGGTCGCTATTGACGATTGGCTGGGTCGGCTCCGTTCCCCGCAGCCGGCACGTCAATCGCCGAGGACTGGTGAGTGGCGATTGCGTTGAACGATTGGTCGCTATTGGCGATTGGCTGGGTCGGCTCCGCTCCACGCAACCGGCCAACGTCAATCCGCCAATGCAATCATCAACCGTCAATCCATCAATGAAATCCCCAATCATCAATCCCCAATCTCCAATGTCCCCGTCCTTCCCATGATCCCCGACCTCGAGCGCCTCATCGAGCTGCAGCGGCTCGAGACGACCATTGCCGACGCCACGCAGTGGATCGCGGCGCACCCGGAGCGGCTTCAGGCCGCGGACGCCAGGCTGGACAGCGCAACGCTCGTCGTGAACGCCGCAAGAGACGCACTCAAGGGCGCGCAGGAGCGGCGCCGCGACCTCGAGAAGGAGGCTGCCGTCTTCCAGGGGCGACTCACGAAGTTCAAGGACCAGCTCTCCGCCGTCAAGACCAACAGGGAATACCAGGCCATGCTCAAGGAGATCGAGACGGCCGAGACCGAGCTGCGTGCAGCGGAAGACAAGGTGCTCGAGGAGATGCTGGCGGCTGACGGGGCTGCGGCCGAGGCGAAGGCAGCGGAACGGGCGCTGGCGGAAGCGCGGACGCAGGTGAACGCCGACAAGCGCGACATGGCGGCCGAGCTGGCGGCGGCCGAAAAGCGCCTGCAGGAGGCGTCACAGGCCCGGGCCGCGATCGTGGCCCAGCTCGACGCGCGCCTGGTCCAGATCTTCGAGCAGGTGGCGAAGGTTCGCAAGGGCATCGGCGTCTGCGTGGCAGCCGACGGCCTGTGCTCGCTGTGCCACGTCAGGCTGCGCCCCCACGTCTACCAGCAGGTGCGGCACAACGACACGATCATCCAGTGCGAGAGCTGCCACCGCATCCTCTACTTCGTCCCGCCTCCGCCGCAGGCCGAACCCCAGCCCGCTCACGCGACGTAGTCCTGCCGTTCGGTGAATCAGCCATCCCTGTTCGACACCGCTGACGACGGGCGCGCCACGGCGAACATCGACGGCGGCTCGCGCGGGAATCCGGGGCCAGCCGGCTACGGCGTCCGCATCGAGCGCGACGATGGATCGGTCGTGGAGCTGAAGGGATCTCTCGGCGTCGCGACGAACAACGTCGCCGAATATCACGGGCTGCTTGCGGCGCTGGCGTGGGCAGCGGACAACGGTATCAGGACGCTGCTGATCCGCTCGGACTCCGAGCTGCTGGTGAAGCAGATGCGCGGGGAGTATCGGGTGAAGAACCCGGCACTCCTGCCCCTCGCCGAGCAGGCGCGCGGCCGCGTGCGCCGGCTCGGGCGCGTGACCTTCGAGCACGTCCGCAGGGAACTCAACCGGGACGCCGACCGCCTCGCCAACGAGGCCATGGACGAGGCGGCCACCCGCTGAGCGGCCTCCGCGAGCTGATCTTAGGGCCCTGGCCGGAATAAGGTTGCCATCTCGGCCGACGATGCATCCCGCCTCGCGGCGTTGCTCGTCGGTCACAGGCACCCGGCCTGCTCCCTCCTCGCGCCTAGCGATCCGGGCGCCTCGCCGCCCGGGAGTCGGCAACCTTATTCCGGCCAGGGCCCTTACGCGCGGCCGGCGAACTCCCGGGTCTCGGTGTGGACCTTCACCTTTTCGCCTTCCTCGATGAACAGCGGGACGCGGATTTCCATGCCCGTTTCGAGGGTGGCGGCCTTCGTGACGGTACCGCTGGCGGTGTTGCCCCGGACGGCCGGCTCCGTGGAGGCGATCGCCAGCTCGACGATCGGCGGGAGCTGAAGGCCGATCGGCCGGCCGTTGAAACGCTGGATCTGCACCGCGCAGTTGTCCGCCAGCAGTCCCCGATCGTGACCCACGGTGTCGGCGTCGAGCGTCAGCGTGTCGAACGAGGTCTCGTCCATGAAGTTGAAGCCCGCGGCATCGGCGTAGAGGAACGTCGCAGCGCTGAAGACGAGGTCGGGCTCCTTGAACTTCTCTCCCGCCTTGAACGTGCGATCGAAAACGGCCCGGGTGAGCAGGTTCCGCATCTTCAGCCGGACCAGCGTCTGCCCGCCCCGGGCCGTCGGGCGGGAGACCTCCACGTCGAGGCAGTGGTACGGCTCGCCCTCGTGCTCGAAGAACATCTTCCGCTTGATGTCGATTGCCTCGATCAGTGACGCCATGGACCTGCCGTGCTCCTGGTGGTTGAACCCGGTGGAAGAAGCGATCAGAATATCTCCTCAGATTGTTGACCGATTCCGACTCCCTCGCCTACCGGGGCCATGACCGGGCGTAGCCCGCGCGGCCGCGGGGGCCCTCCCCGCCGCCGTGGTGGCCGGCCGGC
>Ga0194132_10001297_pt1 | contig 50479 bp, 39 predicted proteins | sample TA2KigOf80mmetaG_FD_148612 | JGI IMG/M metagenome (GOLD analysis project Ga0194132, IMG submission 148612) | Freshwater microbial communities from Lake Tanganyika, Tanzania - TA2015054 Kigoma Offshore 80m | ecosystem: Environmental > Aquatic > Freshwater > Lake | place: Tanzania: Lake...
CGTGACGTCGGGCTCACCGTCGACCCGACGGAGCGTCCTAACGCCGACCCCCACGAGTGTTGCCACGTCCCGTTGGTCGTGCCCTGCCTGCCGCAGGACCTGTATCGCGTGCCGCGTGAGCATGGCGATCAGCCCTTCCCTCGCTGCTTGGTGCAGCGAGTGTCTGCGCCGAAGGGGTCAGCTCAGAGCGGCCAGCATTTCCGGAAAAGGAACGGTCAGAATTTACGGAACCCGCAGGGGTGAGCTTCAGCAGCAGAGCCCTGAGGAGCCACCATCCGAGCAGAAACCACGTCCAGGGTCGGTTGGTCTCAGTCAGCCGCTGGCGATCGGCCGCTGTCAGGTAGAACTCCCGGAGCTCGGCGATCGTTTGCTCGAGCTGGCGGCGCCAGCCAGTCCGCGACCCCTCAAGAACGTACCGCCAGTCCTCCTTGAGCGTCGACCACAGACCGTTTTGCACTCTCTCTGAGACGAGGGCGGAGGATCGGGAGTTCGCGGGGCGACGCGCGCCAGGCCCTCCCCATCAGGTCAGGTCGAGTTGGTTCGCCCCATAGGCGGTCTTGTGGTCCGGAGGACCGCCCCGCAGGAGCTGCGAGGTCGTCGCGGTGGCAGGCCGCCCGTCATGGCAATCGCTCGGCTCGTCGCAGTCGCGTGGGTTCGCGTCGACCACGACACGTCGATGTCCACGGCGTCCATGAGCCGACGCTGGGTGCTACTTCGCCAGCGCCGGCGTCACTCCAAGAATTGCCAGCTCGACGGCGTCCGCCATGGCTTTGTAGCCGGCGTCAGAGGGGTGCAGATGATCGCCTGAATCGTACTTCGCCAGCATGCGGCCCGGCTGTGCTGGATCCCGCATGACCGCATCGAAATCGACGATGCCATCGTACTCGCGGCTCGTGCGCAGCCACTGATTGAACTCCTGCCGAATCGCTTCTCCCTCTGTCGTGTAGTACCCGGGAATCGTCGTCGCCTCGTAGGGCAGAAGTGTCGACGCGAAGATCTTGAGTCCCTTGGAGCGCGCGCGCGCAATCAGTTGCCGATGGCCGGCGATGAGCTCGGCGGCGGTCGGTCGCGGACCATCCTTGAAGAGCCCCGGCAGCCCAAGATCGTTGATCCCTTCCAGGACGAACACATGCGTCACGCCAGGTGCGGCGATGACGTCGCGGTCGAATCGAGCCAGGGCGCTCACGCCGGCCCCGTCGGCCAGCACGCGGTTGCCGTCGATCCCCAGATTGAGGATCCCCGTCGCGTGTCCGGCCGCCGCCAAGCGTCGTGCGAGATGATCCGGCCATCGGTTGTTCGTATCGGGTGTGGAGTTGTAGCCGTCGGTAATCGAGTCGCCGAGCGCGACGACCGCGTGGACCGACTCGGGTGCCGTGACGTCCACCCGACCCAGGAAGAGCCAGGCCGGTAGTGGTGTGGCTCCGGGCAGGTCCGCCGCGCCCGTGTAGTTCCCCGTGGCGGACGCGTAGTTCACCTGCCGTGATCCGCTGTGAACGGTAAGTGGCGACGGGCCCGCCGAGGTGTCACCGGGGAGAAAGAGATCGATCGCCACGTCTGCGAAATCCGGCACTGTCAGGGACACCGGATCGCTGAGGAGCACCGCGCCGGGGGGAATGGTCGCCGCGACCGATCCACTGAACGTCAATGGCCGGCCGGAGCCAGTCGCAATCGCCGATCCCTTGTCGCGCAGCGCGACGTGCGCACCACCGATGGCCAGGGGACGCGTGCCGAAGGCGTTCGAGAACACGACGCGAACGCGCGGTCCGCCAATACTGACGTGCACGAACTGACGGAGCGTCTGGTTCTTGACGATGGGAGGCGCCGGCATCCCCGGCGGGGATTGCGCTGGTGGCTGCGAAGGGCTCGACACAGCCGCTGTGGCCCAGGTGCCGACCCATCGTTCTGGCGCGGCCGCCTGCCCAAACACGGGACGGCTGACGATGAGGTTGAGAGCCAGCCACAGGCCGGCGAGCGCACGCGGTGACATCACGCCTTGCTCCTTGAAGGACAGGCGAGTATACCGCTGGCAACCGATGCAGGCGAGCGCTGATGGCCGAGAGCTGAGTCCCTACCGCACGGGCTGAGCGTCGAGGATTGCGAGGGCGTCAGCGAGCTCTGCAATGACCTCCGGCTCGTTGTCCTGGAAGCGCACAGCGAAGCCTTGGACTTTGTCCACGTAGATCACTTCGGCGCGGAGTCGAAGCGTGAGCTGGGCGAGCTTCAGGAACACCTCTAGCTTCGAGCCCGCGACGTTGTTCGACAACGAGTCGACGAAGCAACCCCCAACGGTCAGGTCCACGATTCGGCATTCGCGCGTTCCCGATTCTCCATTCCACCCTCCATCGAAGGGGCCGTGGAAGCGCTTGGTGCTTCGTCGCTCGTTCGTCATGTCAGACACATCCTTGGGCAATCAACAAGCATCGCTTCCCTCGTATCGGCACGACGCCTGATTCGAAGCAGCACACGGATCGACGGACGACCGACCTGCACGCGATTGCGCGCGTCCGCCTACCTGGCGAAACAGTAGAAGCGACCGGGCGCCCCCGCACGGCGCCGCGTTCTCACAGTTCTGATTGGCGTGCACGGAGTTCCACGACGAGAGCGGCGCGGCCGAGTTCTGATTCGGGCCCAGTCCGTCGGAATGGCCAACCTGCGCCGGGCAGCCGACGACGTCCAGTCATTGCAGGTCATCCCCTTCATCACGGTCCCATCCGGGTTCGAGCCGGTGAGGATGTCATTGCTCGTTGGATACCGTCGCCCGCTGTAGTCGAGCTCCGCCCGTGCCGACAACGCAGACGAGTAGCCCCGCGAGGAGAGGATCGAGCCGTGAATCAAGCGCAGGACCTGCCGACCCAATTGTCCACAGACAGCTCACATGAGACAGGCGCGCGCCCACGCCCGCGTCGACAGCTCGAATTCAAGATCCTGGCTGTCGGGAGCATCGTCGCCTTGTGCTGTGTCGCTTCCGGATTGTCCCTCCTGAGCGCGCAAGCCGAGTACGCCGGCCCGTGGGCGGAGCTGATTCCGGCCACTCCGATCGACCTGCCAGGAGAAACCGATTCGAACAGCCCGTCGGCGTGGAGCACCGACGAAGGCACGCCCATGTTGCACGTCTTCAACTCGTACTGGGCTGGCCCGAGCGTGGCCCGAGGGTTCACCCTCCAGACGCTCGGCGCCGCGGAGTTCGTCACCTTCGTGCCCCGCCCGAGATACAACTTCTGGATCGAGACGGTCATTCCGGAGGCGGATGGCACTTGGTACGGCTACTACCACTATGAGGTACCGGCCGAAGAGGCTTGCGGCGATCCACAGCGGATGCTGCCGCGGATCGGCGCCGCGCGCTCGACCGACCGGGGGGCCACCTGGGAGGACATGGGCGTGATCCTCGAGGCGCCGGCGAACTCCCACGATTGCGCCAGCCCGAACATGTACTTCGTTGGTGGCGGGGGAGACTTCAGCGCGGTCCTGAACAATAGCCGCACCATGCTCTACATCTACTTCTCGCAATATCCGCGCGATGTCACGCGACAGGGTGTCGCGGTGGCGCGGCTCGCGTGGGTGGATCGCGATGCCCCGGCGGGTCGCGTGGCCGTCTGAAACGCCGGCCGGTGGACTCGTCCGCGGCGAGTGGGCACTGATCAGGAAGGCCGCACGCTCTGGCGCTTCCCGTTCGAGACGGCGATCTTCCCTGCGGCCGACTCCTGGCACGATGAGGGTACCGTGGTCGACGCTTTCTGGGGGCCCTCGGTGCACTGGAACACGTACTTGCGGCGGTGGGTGATGCTCCTCAATCGCGCGTCGGATGTCGGCTGGCGACAGGAGGGGATCTACGTGTCGTTCTCACCTCGGCTGGACAGCCACCAGCAGTGGTCGCGTCCACAGCAGATCATGACCGGCGGCGGATGGTATCCACACGTGATGGGGCTGCAGGTCGGCTCAGGGACCGACCGCCTGGCAGGGCGCGCCGCGCGCTTCTTCACGGGCGGCCGATCCGAGTACCTGATCCGGTTCCACCGGTAACGCCGTCAGCTCAGAAGCTGCCGAGCGCCGCCGCTTCGGAGTCGTAGGAGTTGAACACGGTCACGAGCCGCGTGACCACCAGCAGATCGTTCAGCCGCGTGCTCAACCCGATCGGCTTCAGCGATCCGCCCGCGTTCGTCACGGTGACGTGCGACTGGACGAGACGACCGAGCCCCGCGCTGTCCATGCAGGGAACTCCGCCCAGGTCGAGCACGAGCTTCTTCCGACCCTGTTGGAGGAGGCTATGAATCTTGTCCTTCAGCAGTCCTTCGCCGCCCGCGCCGATTGTGATGTCACCCGTCACCATGACCACGGTGACGTCTCCAGAGTGTCGCTCGTCCAGTTTCATGCCGCCTTCACATACGATTTGTCGAGGCAATCCTATCGCATGTCGTCGCTGGTCGCTGGTCCCGGTCGTTCCGTTCAGAGTCGTTCGTTGTCAGCTGGCTGGTCGTTGAACGCACCGACCGGAGGGGAGCCCGACAGCTGAACCCGTGCGCCCTCGAATGCTTGTACTTTCGAGCCTTACGGTCGGGCCGCGGTCTTGCCGGCAGGCTTCCACTGCGTGAGAAGGGCGTCACGATTCAGCTGCGCACCGCCCAGATACACACGTGAGAGTGTGCGGGTGTTCTTGATGCTTTCGAGCGGATTGGCGTCGAGCACCAGGAAGTCAGCGCGCTTGCCGACGGCGAGGATGCCCACATCCGTCAATCCGATCGCCTCGGCCGGCCGTGACGTCGCGGCGATGATCGCCTGGGCGGGCGGCACGCCGAGCTCGACGTAGCGCTGGAGCTCGTGGTGATCGGCGGATCCGAACGAGTATCGTGGCCACACGCCCGCGTCGGTCCCCAGCACCAGCCGGGCGCCGGATGCGATCATCTTCGCGAAGTTCTGCCTGAGTTGCTCTTCGCGCTTCGCGGCGTTCGGAGACGGCTTGCAGTCGGTCGCCAGAATGTCCGCGATGATCGATGCGGAGAGCACCTGCATCGTGAACGGATTCTGGTCGCACACCTCGCTCCGATCACCCAGGCCAAAGACCGTCGTGTAGTACGGCCGCTTCTCCCTGATCAGATGGACGAGCTCGTCATCGAGCGGCGCGTTCTGCACGGTGTGGACGAGAAGATCGACCCTCGCCTTGAGCGCGTCCTTTTGATCGCGCACGTTCGTGGCGTGCGCATGGACCTTGATCCCGACCTTGTGCGCTTCGTCGATGACGGCGTCGTAGACCTCGTGCGGCATCGCGGGGTACGTGCCGCCGCGATCACCAAGCCAGATCTTGACGTGCTTGACGCCCTTCTTGTGCAGGTCCTGAATGGCGGCGCGGCCTTCACCGCTCAGCGTGACCTCGTAGTTCGCCTTCAGCGGCCGCGTGCCCTTGATGAGGATGTGATCAGGGCCGCCGTTCACCGGGACGACGCCGCCCATGAGGCTGAGGCGCGCGGTCGACGGGTACTCCCCAGCCGCCTGGTCGGCCTGGAACGGCTGGGTCACCTGCAACGCGCCGGAGCCCGCGTCGAGCACGGAGCCGACGCCGAAGAACGCCTGACGCTCGAGATGATCCCGCAGATTGCCGGCGGTGAAGTTCTCCGAGCGCGACTCGCCAGCCGCCGTCAGGTACTGTTCGTAGCCGAAGTGCGCGTGGATGTTGACCAGCGCCGGCATGACCGTCTTGCCGGTGAGGTCCACCCGGTTCGCGCCAGCCGGAGCCGCGACTTCGCCCCGGCGTCCGATCGCGGTGATCCGTCCGTCTGAGACAACGAATGCGCCGCTGTCGATTGCAGGGCGATCGTCACCGAGAATGAGGCGCGCGCCTTCGTAGAGCACCGGCGCGCCAGGCCCCCGTGCCCCCTGCTGCGAGGACCCAGGTGTGACGTCGACCGTCGCCAGCGCGATGACGGTCACCGCGATTCGCACCGTCCAGGCTGTCATGGCGTCCTCGTTCCAGGCCGGCTCACTGGGCCTAGAGTAGATGCTCGAGCCGACCCGTGCTGTCGCCGAGCGACTCGGTGCGCACACCAACCCTGTCGAGCATGCTGACCAGCAGGTTGGTCATCGGCGTGTTCTCCGGATAAGCGAGGTGCCGGCCGGTCTTGAACTGTCCACCCGCGCTGCCAGCCAGCAACACCGGCAGATTCGTGTGCTCGTGCAGGTTCGGGTTGCCGAGCCCGCCTCCGTAGAGGATCAGCGAGTGATCGAGAAGCGAGCCGTCGCCGTCGGACGTCGCCGCGAGCTTCTCCAGGAAGTACGAGTAGAGCTGCACGTGGTACGCGTCGATCTTGGCCTTCTTCGCGATGAACACCGGATCGTCACGGTGGTGTGACAGCGAGTGGTGCGGCTCGGCGATGCCGATCTCCGGGAAGCTGCGTCCGCTCTGCTCGCGACCGATCAAGAGCGATGCCACGCGAGTGATGTCCGCCTGAAACGCGAGCACCTGGAGGTCGAACATCAACCGCATGTGCTCCGCGAACTCCTCGGGAATGTCCGTCGGCCGGTCTGGTAACGTCAGCGAGAGCTCGCCGGTTTGCGCCTCGGCCCGCTGAATGCGCTGCTCGACTTCTCGGACCGACTCGAGGTATTCGCTGACCTTGGTCTTGTCTCCCGCGCCCAGTGACTTCTCGAGGCTGGCGACTTCCTGGCGTACCGAATCGAGCACGCTGCGGCTGCGGCGCGCTTGCGCGAGCCGCGCATCGGCGCTGCCACCATCGCCAAACAACCGATCGAACACCACCCGAGGATGGATCTCCATCGGCACGGGCGAGGTGGGCGATCGCCATGAGGTCGTGTTGATGTAGACGCAGGCGTAGCCATTGTCACAGCTGCCAAGGCCGCGTTCCTGGGACTCCAGCGCGAGCTCGAGCGACGGCAGCCGCGTGAACTGACCGAGCTCACGCGCCGCGATCTGATCGACGGTTGTGCCCGCCTGAACGCCGGCACCTTCGGTCCGCTTCGGGTGGACGCCGTTCAGCCACGACGCACAGCCGCGGGCGTGGTCGCCGTTGCCGTCGCCAAACGACTCCGCCTGCTTCTGCGCGAGACCGCTGACGACCAGCAGATGGTCCTTCACCTTCTCGAGTGGCTTGAGCGACGGCGACAGCTCGAATCCCGCACCGGTCGTCTTCGGCACCCATTGATCCTGGATGACGCCGTTCGGCACGTACACGAACCCCAGGCGCCGCGCCGCCGTGTTCGCCAGTGCCGAGAGCGCCGGCACCATGGCGTCGAGTAGCGGCAGCGCGATGGCGGTGCCGAGACCTCTCAGGAACGTCCGACGGGGAAGGGCGAGTTTGCTGATATACATAAGCGTGCTCACTTGGCCGCGACAGTCTTCGGGGCTCCGGTTGACGAGGGTGACGAAGACGCGGTGTCCCGACCGCGCATCTGAAACGGGACGCTCTTGACGATGCCGGTCACGATTGAGGTGAAGGTGTAGTCGCGTGGGCCAGCCTCGCGCACCACGGCGCGGACTGTTGGGGTGTCGTAGTACTCCAGGCCACGGCCGAGCGCGTAGGTCAGGAGCCGTTCCGTCAAGGTGCCAGCGAACTGCTCGGGCCGCTTCAGAATGACGTCGAGCAGCCCGCGTGCGCCGTCGAACTTCGTGCCGTCGGGGAGGACGCCTGACGCGTCGACCGGCGCGTCGGCGCTCACGGTCCGCCAGCGTCCCACCGCGTCGAAGTTCTCGAACGCGAACCCGAGGGGATCCATCCGACCGTGACAGCTGGCGCAGGTCGGATTCGCCCGATGCAGCGCCATCGCCTCTCGCATTGTCAGCGCCTTGCCCGTGGCCTTGTTGGTTTCGACTAGCGTGGGGACGTCGGGCGGCGGTGGCGGTGGCGGCGTCCCGAGCACGTTCTCCATCACCCACTTGCCGCGCAGCACGGGTGAGGTGCGATGCGCGTACGACGTCACCGTCAGGATGCTCGCGTGACCGAGGATGCCAGTGCGTTGCGCGTCCGATCGCGTGACGCGCTTGAACCCGTCGCCGTAGACGCCCGGTACCCCGTAGTGTCGAGCCAGCCGCTCGTTCACGAACGTATCGGTTGCCGTCAGCAGGTCGAGCGCGCTCCGGTTCTCGCGCACGACGCTGTTGAAGAAGAGCTCGGTCTCACGCCGCATGGCCTTGCGGAGCCCCTCGTCGAAGTCCGGGAAGAGACGGGGATCCGGTGTCGAGTCGTCGAGGCTGCGCAGGGACAACCACTGCGCGGCGAAGTTCTCGCCAAGCGCGTTCGCTCGCGGATCCGCCAGCATGCGCCGCACCTGGCCCTCGAGCGTCGCCGTCTCGCTCAACCGACCTCGACTCGCGAGATCCAGCAGCTCATCGTCGGGAATGCTGCTCCAGAGGAAGAAGGACAGACGCGAGGCGAGCTCGAGATCGCTGACCCGCCAGATGTCCGGATTCGTTGGGGTTCCGCGCGACGCTGCCCGTGCGGCAGCCGGCGTGTTGGGCGCGGAGGCGCGCTCGATCCGGAAGAGGAACGCAGGGCTCACGAGTAGCCGCTCCAATGCGCGCTGGATCCCGCGGTCGAAGGATCCTTCCGCACGACCATCCTTGTAGAACGGCATCAGCGTGCGAAGGTCGGCTGCGGTGGCTGGTCGGCGATACGCGCGTCTTGCGAGCGTCGTCAGGATCTGTTCCGCGCACGCCGCCTCGGAGATGCTGGCGCCCGGGCGGCACGCGAAGATACGCCGCCGGCTGGGTGTGTCGCCGGGCCCGGTCGCGTTGAGCGGACCGGTGATGGTGACGCTTTCGAGCGCCGGCTGTGTCGGCGAGGCGCCCTGTCCCGAACGCGTGAACGGCCGGAGCACCTCTTCACCAACCGCGCCGGTCTTCTTGAGGAATGTCACGGTCACGACGTGCGTGCCGGCCTTCACCATCACGCGCGCCTGCATCGGCGGCGGCGTAGCGTTCCGGCCCGCGCGACTGGTCTCGCTGATGGTGAACAGCTGCACGCGCTCGCCGTCGATCGAGAGCTCGAGCTGATGCGGCTCGGTGATGCGTCCGGCGGTCAGCGCGGCCTGGAACGTGTACTCGCCGTCGAGAGGGAAGAAACGCTCGACGCTGAAACCGCCGCGCGAGCCGAACGGCAGCTCCTCGAACCGGTCATCCTGCGGCATCGCCAGCGGCACGCGGTAGCGATCGACGATGACCGGGGCAGACATGTCGCCGACGGCCAAGGCGGCCATTTTCTGCGCGGCGAGGAGGTAGCGCTCGATCAGGGTCGGCGAGGTCCCGAGCGCGTCCGCCATGTTGTCGAACCCGTAGCTCACGTCGTCGACGGGGAGCAGCGCCTCGACATCGAGCTCCCTCGGGAGGTGATCGAGCGCAAGCAGGTCGCGGAGCGCGTTGCGATACTCGGCGCGATTGAGCCGGTGGACGAGCGGCAGCCGTCCCGGGTTCGGCGCGGCGGCAGCCGCGCGATCCAATTCCGACTCGAGCCACGATGCGGTGCTCACGTAGGTTGCCGGATCGGGACGCGGCGCGCCCGCCGGCGGCATCGAAGCCGAGCGCAGCCGGGTGAGCACCTTCTCCCACACGGCCGCGTGCGACGATACGCGCGCCGGATCAAGCGTCTCGAGGGAGAGGCCACCCGTGCGCAAGCGCTCGCTGTGGCAGGCGACGCAGTAGCGTTTGATGAGCGCTTGCGTTGCCGTCGTGCTCGGCGGGGCCGTCGCGACCGACGTCGCGGACGCTGACGACGCGGGAGAGCCACCCGACTGCGCAAACGCGGGATGGGGGCTTGCGGTGAGGCCAATGCCTACCGAGAGCGTGGCGACCCGCATCCAGCGCGCCGCCTGTACCACCAGCCGCGTCTGGGGACGATTCATCAGCGAGCTCCAGCGCTCTGCGCGGGTGCTCTCCCCTGCAGATCCTGCAGAAGTGCAATGGTCGATGGCCACGCCTTTTCGGTGTTCGCGACGAACACGCCCTGCGCGACCGTCAGGGGAGTCCATCCCAGCTTGTTCGGGGCGTCGATGCGCGCGCCCGTGTCGACGAGGTAGCGCACGATCGAATCCGCGCCCCGCAGCGCCGCCCCGTGGAGTGCCGTGCTCCCACCCCACCGCATGTCGCCCAGCGCATCATCACCGAAGGACGTGAGGTTCAGCGGATGTCGATGGAGCAGCGCTGCCGGGTCACCTTCGATTGGCGTGTTCCCGTAGTCGGTGACGGCATTGACGTCGTTGCCGAGCTCCACCGTCAGCTTCACCGCATCCAGCGCCTGACCCTCCGGTATACCGCTCTCGGGACCGGGACTCTCGCCGTCCCAGAAGCCGAGGCCAGCCGCCGCCATGAGCGGCGTGACGTTCTGCACCGTCGGAATCTTCGGATCCGCGCCGTGCTCGACCAGCAGGCGCATCAGCGCGAGATCGGCGCCCTTGGCCGCCAGGTAGAACGGCGTCGCACCGACATAGCTTAGATAGTTACGGCCGATCGCGATCGCGGGCGGCGCTTTCACCGTACCGAGATCGCGGTCGAACTTGATCTCCTTCCAATCGATCCGTGCGTTCGGCTTCGCGCCTTTCTCGAGGAGTGTTTTCGCCAGCGTGAAGCTGTCGACCCTGCCCGTCGCGCCCCGAGGCGGCTGCGCCGGATAGCCCGGATTGCGCATCCAGGTGAGGGCGTGCAGCGCAGATCCTCGTGGGTCCGGCGCATTCGGGTCCGCGCCTTTCGCGAGCAGCTCGAGTGCGACGTCGTAGTTTCCGTTGACGATGGCCAGCGCGAGCGCGCGCGTGCCGTCGGGCGTCGCCGCGTTGGGGTCTGCGCCGGCGGCGAGCAAGGCATTCACTGCCGCGACGTGGTTGCCGCGCGTGGCGAACAGCACCGACGTCCAGCCTCCCTTCGATTGCGCCTCGACCTTTGCCCCGCGACGAACGAGCTCGTCGATCACGGCCGTATGACCCTCGGAGGCCGCCCACATCAACGCCGTCTGACCGCGCCACCCTTCTTTGGCGTCGGCGTGTGCGCCACGGTCGAGCAGCGTCTTGACGATCGCCGGCGACCCCGCGCGGGACGCAATCATGAGGACGGTTTCGCCCTCGTGAGAGGTCGTGTTCGGATCGGCGCCCGCTTCGAGCAGCACGGTGACGAGCTGCACGTTGCCCGCGAGGCACGCGATCGACAGCGGCGTCACACCGTATCGATTCGCGGCCCGGACGTTGGCGCCCCGTGCCACGAGCTGCGCGCTGATGTCGGCGTCGCCGCGCTCGGCCGCCCAGTGGAGGAGCGTCGTGCCGTCCGGGTCGATCAGGCCCGCACGAGCGCCACGCCCGAGCAGCTGCGTGACGGCCGCGCGGTCACCCCGTTTCACCGCGTCACGCAGTGCGGCGTCATCCGCCGGCGCCGCTGACGCCAGCCCGACCAGTGCCCCACTGAGCACACCAACGAGCGCACTACTCCGAAGCCATGTCATGCGAGCCCCTACGCACTGCTCATCTGCTTACCCGCCGCGTTCGCCCGACCCTGAAATTATGGCCGGGTGCGCCCCAGAAATTCACCTAGAAACCGCGGGTCCATGGGCAAAATTGCATTGGCGGCGGCGCGCTCGCTATAGTGCGCTCGCTCCAGCGGGTCGTCGGGTAGCGGGTGGGCCGGCCGCTAGCCCCGCGGGCCGGGTAGGCCCGGGTAGGCATGGAGAGTCGTATGAAGCGGTGGTTGAGCGTGCTGTCCCTGTTCGGTGTGGTGGCGTGGTGGAGCGCGCCGGTAGTGCAGACTCAGACGGGTACGCGTGGCGGCGAGTGGCGTGACTACGGGGGCGACAAGGGCTTCACGAAGTACTCGCCGCTCGACCAGATCACCAAGGCCAACGTCAACCAGCTGCGGATCGCGTGGCGGCGTCCGGCGGTTGACGAGGCGCTCCGCGTCAAGAACCCGGCGCTGACCATCGCCAACAACCTGCGATCGACACCGCTCATGGTCGGCGGCATGCTCTACGCGTCGAACGGCATCGGCCTTGTCGAGGCGTTCGACCCCGGCAGCGGCAAGACCCTCTGGGTCCAGGAGTACGACGGCGAGCTGCGTGGCGGTGCGCCGACGCGCGGCATCGCGTACTGGGGCACAGGAGACGAGGCACGAATCCTCGCCGTGCGCGGGCAGTATCTCCACGCCATCAATCCCAAGACTGGCAAGCTCATTCGCAGCTTCGGCGCCAACGGTCAAGTCGACCTGCTCGTCGGGATGGGGCCGCTGCTCAAGAACTTCGCGTACATCAGCGCCCCTCAGGTCTGCAACGACGTGGTCCTCATCGGCGCGGCGATGACCGACGCGCCAAACAACAAAGAGGAGCCGCCGGGAAGGGTCCAGGCCTTCGACGTCCGGACCGGCAGGGCGCGATGGGCGTTCAATCCGATCCCTCGACCGGGTGAAGTCGGGAACGACACCTGGGAGAACGACTCCTGGTCGTACAGCGGCGAGGCGAACACGTGGACGTTCATGAGCACCGACGAGCAGCTCGGGCTCGCGTACCTGCCGACTGGCGCGCCCACGAACGACATGTACGGCGGACATCGCCACGGCGACAACCTGTTCGGGAACACGCTCGTCTGTGTGCGCTGCGCCACCGGCGAGCGCGTGTGGCACTTCCAGACCGTGCACCACGACCTCTGGGACTACGACAACAACGTGGCACCGGTGCTCATCGACATCACGGTCGACGGGCGTCCGATCAAGGCGGTGGTCCAGCTCACGAAGCAGGCGATGGCGTTCGTGCTCGATCGCGCGACCGGCAAACCGGTGTGGCCGATCGAGGAGCGGCCCGCGCCGTCGTCCAACACCCCCGGCGAGAAGACGGCGCGGACGCAGCCGTTCACGACGAGGCCGAAGCCGTTCGATCTGCACGGCCTGACGATGAATGATCTGATCGACTTCACGCCGCAGCTCCGCGCCGAGGCGGAAGCGATCGCCAAGCGCTACGTCATCGGTCCCATCTACACGCCGCCCTCGATCAGGACGGAGAAGGGCACCCAAGGGACGTTGCAGATGCCCGGCGCCACCGGTGGCGCCGAGTGGGGAGGCGCGCCGTTCGATCCAGAGACGCACATCATGTACGTGCCGTCGATCACCGGGACGTTCGCGGCGGATCTGCTGCCCGGCGACCCCCAGAAGACGAACTTGCGATACACGCGCGGTTCCCGCGCTCTCGTGGAAGGCCCACAGGGTTTGCCGATCACCAAGCCCCCGTACGGTCGCATCACCGCCATCAACATGAACACCGGCGATCACCTGTGGACGGTGCCGAACGGCGACGGTCCGCTGGGCCATCCCGCGCTGAAGGGGCTGAAACTGCCGCCGCTCGGTCAGCCGAGCCGCGACATGCCGCTCCTGACAAAGACGCTCTTCTTCCTGGGCCAAGGCGATCCGCTGATGGTCCGGACGCCACCGATGTGGGGCCCCTTCGGCAACGAGCTGCGAGCGTACGACAAGACCAACGGCTCGCTCGTCTGGAAGTCGCAGTTGCCCGCCGGCGCAACCGGCGCGCTCATGACCTACGTGCACTCCGGCAAGCAGTACATCCTCATGCCCATCGGATCGCGTACCCATCCCGGCGAGTGGGTCGCGTTCAGCTTGCCGTAGGGTGGCGATTGTGCTCGATGACAAGCGACGCGTTCGAGTGGTGACAGTCGCGACGCTTGTGTGGTTGAGCGCGCTCATGTCGTCCACGCAGAGCCACGCCCAGGGCTCGTCGGTCTCGCCCTCCGCTGTGTCGTTCTTCGCGGGCGACCGGACGTTCGCGGGAGAGGCGCTCCTCGTCGACCGTATGGCGTCGAATCACTACTCGGTGTTCGGCGTTCAGCGAACCGGACCTGGCGCTGTCGAGCACCACGCCGTCGATACCGACATCGTACTGGTGCTCGACGGATCGGCGACATTCGTCACGGGGGGCAAGATCACTGATGAGAAGGAGCGCGCCCCAAACGAGCGTACCGGCAGCGGGATCGCCGGCGGCGATGCGTGGGTCCTCACGAAGGGCGACATCATTGTCGTGCCCAACGGCCTGCCGCACTGGTTCAAGCAGGTCAACGGTCGGATCCGCTACTGCGCCGTGAAGATCCGGCAGGCGGCCGCCACGCCGTCATATCCCGCCGGCGTGAAGTTCTTCAAGGGTGTCGAGGCGTTCGCGAAGAACGGCCTGGTCTTCGGCGCGTCAGAGGGCCGCTTCGCGTCGATCTACGCGTTACGTCGAACGCAGCCTCTCGGTGTCGAGTCGCACGGCGTTGATACCGACGTCGTGTTCGTGCTGGACGGCAAGGGCACGTTCGTCACGGGCGGCACGATCAGAGAGCCGCGCCAATTGCGTGACAACGAGGGGACCGGCACGTCTATCGACGGGGGCACGCCACAGCCGCTCGATCCTGGTTCGGTGCTCGTCGTCCCGCGCGGCGTGCCGCACTGGCTCCGCGAGATCACCGGATCGTTGGACTTTTTCGCCGTGAAGGTGCGTTAGCTGTTCGCAGGCACCCCCCGAGGAATCGACAGAGAGTCTTTTGGCCAGAATCTGTACGGCGGGCGCCGGCTAGGCGGCAGGCTGCGGTCATTGCGGTCGTGCCCCCAGCCGATACAAGTGCGTCTCGCTGCGAGCGTAGATGGTCCCGTCGGCTATCGCCAGCGACGCCAGCATCGCGCCCTCGAGTCGGTTCGCCGCTAGTCGATTGAAGCTCGTGCCGGGCGCAATGACCGTCGTCACGCCCTCCTCGCTCGAGAAGTAGATGCGGCCATCCGCGAGGACCGGCGATGCCGAGTAGTTCCCGCCCAGTCGCTGTTGGTAGTGCACCTTTCCCGATAGCGCGTCGACGACGGTGAGGATCCCGGTGTCGCTGATCACGTAGAGCTCGCTCCCGACCAGGAGTGGGGACGGTGTGAATGGCGCACCACGCTTGAGAGTCCAGGCGATGTGGGACCGCGTCACGTCGCCGGAGCCGTCTGGTCGGACAGCGATGAGGGTCGGCTCCTGGAACCCCGTGGCGATGAACACGAGTCCGTGGCCGAACACCGGCCGTGGGACGTTCGAGAACCCTGGTTCGTAGTCCACACGCCAGATCTCCTGCCCTGTCAGCGGATCGTACGCGCCGGCGCGGTAGGCGCCCACTGACAGGAGTTGATCGCGTCCGCCGACAGTGATGATGAGCGGGGTGGTGTACGCCTGATCCGACGGCTTGCGCCGATCGCGCCGCCATCGCTCCTTACCGGTCTTCATGTCGAGGGCGACCACGAAGGCGTCGACGTCGTTGCCGTCGCAATTGAAGATGAGCAGATCACGATAGAGGACCGGCGATCCGCCGCCGCCGTGTTGCGATTCGTACGGATACCGTGCGCGCCACAATACTTCGCCGCCCGTCGACAGCGCCGCGGTGCCGTCCGCCCCGAAGTGCACGTAGACGCGTTCGCCATCGACGACCGGCGTCGCGGACGCGAAGCTGTTCTTGGGATTCAAGGGCCGCATCCGGGTGAGCCGGACCACCTCGACGTCGAGCGCTCGTCGGCCGGTCTCGGCGTCGTACGCCTGAGCGCGCAGAGACAGCCCTCCCGGCTCGCGACCGACTGGTGGCACCTCGACCGATGTTGTCAGCCATACTCGTCCGTTCGAAAGCACCGGCGACGACCATCCGAGCCCTGTGACCGGTACCTTCCAGCGGACGTTCTCTGTCTCGCTCCATTGGAGCGGGACGCCTCGCGCCGCGGCGTGACCCTGTCCACCTGGACCTCTGAACTGCGGCCACTCCTGAGCGAGACCCATCGCGTGCGATGACGCGAGGACTATCAAGCAGGTGGCGCAGACCCGCGTGGGCTTCACGATGGACGCGCACGGCATCGCGTCATTGGTACATGCGGCTATACTGCCGTCAACAGATGCCTCGCCTCGTCCCGATCGGGCTTGTCGTCGCGCTCGCTCTGACATCGTCCATCCTCGGCGGAGCGTCAGACGACGACTGGCCGCAGTATCTCGGCGCCACGCGGGACGGTGTGTATCGCGGCCAGACTCTGGCGGACGCCTGGCCGGCTGGCGGACCTCGGGTCCTCTGGCAACGGCCGGTTGGCGCCGGCTTCAGCGGCCCCATCGTCGTCGATGGCAAGGTGCTGTTGTTCCATCGCGTGAAGAACGAAGAGGTGCTCGAGGCGATGAACATCGCGTCGGGTGCCACGGTGTGGCGATACGCGTATCCGACGTCGTACCGCGACGACTTCGGCTTCGACGAGGGGCCGAGAGCCGTGCCCGTGGCGGTCAACGGGATCGTCTACACGTTCGGTGCCGAAGGGAAGCTGCATGCGGTCGGCCTGTCGGATGGCAGGAAGCGATGGAGCGCAGACACGGCCGCACGTTTCAAGGTCAACAAAGCCTTCTTCGGGGCTTCCGGGTCGCCACTGGTCGACGCTGACCGCGTCATCGCCAACGTTGGCGGCAAAGGGGTGGGTCTGGTCGCGTTCGATGCGGCCACGGGCCAGGTGCTCTGGACGGCGACCGACGATGAGGCGAGCTATTCGTCCGGGGTCTCCGCCACCATCGGTGGCCGAAAGCTGGCCGTCTTCCTGACGCGCGCGGGGCTCGTCGGGCTCGACCCTGCGACTGGCGGCGTCATCTTCCGCCGACCGTGGCGCGCTCGGATTGCGGCGTCGGTCAATGTGGCGTCGCCGATCGTCGCTGGCGATCGCGTGTTCGTTTCGGCGGAGTACGGGCCCGGCGCGGGTCTTCTGCGTGTGGATGGCTCGAACCTCGTCGACGTCTGGACCGGGCTGGACAGCCTGACGACGCACTACGCGACACCGGTGCTCGCGGACGGCATTCTCTACGGCTACCACGGACGCCAAGAGTTCGGTCCGTCGCTGCGCGCGGTCGAGCTGAGTACCGGAAAGGTGCGCTGGAATCAGGACCAGTTCCGAGCTGGAAGTCTCATCCTCGCCGGCAACCGCCTGGTGATCATGCGTGAGGGTGGAGAGCTCGTGTTGGCCGACGCGACACCGGACGCGTTTCGCGTCCGGGCGCGGGCCCAGGTGCTGCCGGCCATTGTCCGCGCATTTCCGGCGCTGGCGCATGGTGTCCTCTATGTCAGAAACGAGACCACGCTCGCGGCGCTGGACCTTCGCCGATAGCACCTCGGCGCTGTTGCTGCTGGTGTTGGCGTCCGCACACCTGCGCGGGCAGGAGCCGAATGCGCTGCTCGATCGCGCGGTGGACGAGTTTGAGCGTGGACGGATCGAATCGTCCGTGGCGGCGTTCGACGAGCTGGTGAAGGTCGCGCCTCGAGCGATGCCGCAGCTGTGGCAGCGGGGCATTGCGCTCTACTACGCGGGCCGATTCGACGATTGCCGCAAGCAGTTCGAGTCACATCGGACGGTGAATCCCAACGACGTCGAGAACGCGGCGTGGCACTTTCTCTGTGTCGCCCGCGCGGAGAGCCCACAGAAAGCGAGGGCCGCGCTGCTGCCTGTTGGCCCGGATGCGCGTGTGCCGATGCGCGAGGTGTACGAGCTCTACCGAGGCGCGGTGGTACCGGAGCAGGTCATGCGCGCGGCCGAATCCAACCCCAGCGGCCAGTTCTACGCCAACCTATACGTCGGTCTGTACTACGAAGCGACGGGCGATCCCGTTCGCGCACGCGCCGCGCTCGAGACTGCCGCGCAGGATCGCTTCGCGCCGGTCGGTGGATACATGCACATGGTCGCGACGGTCCACGTGGCGAGGCTCCGGTCGTCGCGACCCTGATCTTGTGCCCTTGTGAACCCACGAATCGCGGCGCGCCTGGGTATCGCGTTTCGTGCGCAGCGCTCGCATCACGTCGGCGATGCGCGACTGAGCCCCTCGACGCTACCTTGGCGTCGTCGACTTCTCGCGCGACGAGGTCACACTCCGGACGCGTGCGAATGGCCACTGCGCCGTTCGATGTGACCACGCGAGAAATCCCAGGACGCCGAGGACGACCACCCCGACGCCGAACAGCAGGACCTCGGGGCCAGTCGTGGCGAACACGAACACCCAGCCGAGAAGCGCGATGAGCGCCGGCAGCGGATACAACCACATGCGAAACGGTCGCGGGAGGTCGGGTTGTCGGCGGCGTAGGAGCATGAGCGCCCCGACCTGACCGACGAATTGCACCAGAATCCGCGTCGCGATCAGTGCGTCGATGACGACGCCCAGCGAGATCGCGCTCGCCGCGATGGCCACGGACCCCAACACCACCAGGGAGACCGACGGGAAGTATCCGGTCGGGTGCAGACGGCCGAATGCGCGGAAGAAATATCCCTCACGTGCGGCGGCGAACGGCACACGCGAGTAGCCGAGGAGCAGCGCGAATACCGATGCGAAGGCGGTCCATAGGACGAGCACCGTGAATACGCTCGCGATCGCGCGACCGTAGACCCGTTCCATGAACACGGAGACCAAGAAGTTGGACGTTCGATGGCTGGCCGCTGGCACGAACTCGCGCCACGGGATGACCCCGATGCTCGAGAGGTTGATCCCCAGGTAGATCAGCGCGACGGCGAGGGTGCTGATCACGATCGACCGCGGGATGACTCGTCCCGGATCGCTGACCTCATCGCCGATGTAGCAGACGTTGTAGTACCCGAGGTAGTCGTACACCCCGATGCGCGTCGCAGCGCCGAGTCCGATCAGCACCCCCATCGATGGACCGAACGCATCGGGCGGGACGTCGAACGCGAGCGCTGAATCGAACCGCCACACCCCGGTGATGATGACGCCGAGGGTGGTGGCCAAGGCGCCAACCCAGAGTGCGATCATGAGCGCGGCGACCTGGCCCGATATGCCGATACAACAGGACCACATTCAGAACGCCGACGGTCGCGGCGACCAGCCAGAGCGTGCGCTCGGACAGCCCGGTCCACAGGTAGCTCAGATACTTCGCGAATCCGATGTACCCGGAGGCGATCTCGAGCGGTCCGCTGAGGATGAACTGCCACACGAACAGGAAGGCCATCAGCCGGCCGAACGTCTCGCGTCCGAATGCCTCGCGCAGATAGCCGAACGATCCGCCGGACCGTGGCATCGCTGCGCCGAGCTCGCTCCACACTAGGCCATCCGCCAGGACGATGATGAGCGCCACCAACCAGCCAACCAGCGCGTGTGGACCGCCGAGCGCGGACATCAGCAGCGGGATCGTGATGAACGGCCCGATGCCGATCATGTTGGCCATGTTGAGCGCGGTCGCCTGCAACAGGCCAAAGGGGCGAGCGCGTGGCTCAGGCATGGACCCGATCGCGTGCGCGCAAGAGCTGGGAGATCAGAACGCGTGTGGTCTGAGGCGGGAGCAACACGAAGGCTCGCCGGACCGGTCGTCCGGCAAGCCCATGAGGCGGATCGATCAGGCGCGCACGATCTGCGCTGCCGCGTCGACGATCTTCGGCGCGTCTGGGCGCAGCCACTCCATCATCCCCGCGGCGCCCGGACCCGGAACGTCGGGGAAGGCGATGCGGCGAGCCCTGACGTTCGGCACCTCCTGCACCACTTCGGAGAGGACGTGCGCTCCGAAGCCCGCCGTGTAGTGCCCGTGCTCGACCACGAGGAGCCGCTTGGTCTTCTTCACCGACGCGGCGATCGTGTCGACATCCAGCGGCTTGAGCGATCGTGGATCGATGAACTCGGCGCTGATACCCATCTTCGCGAGCATCGGCAGCGCGCGGTTCACGTCGACCGTGGCGGGTGCCCAGGCCACGATGGTCACATCTCGGCCTTCTTGACGGACCACGGCCTTGCCGAGCGGCACCGTGTAGGCTTCATCCGGCACATCGGGCTGCTCGCCGGCCTTCACTTCGGGGTAATCGAAGTACACGACCGGATCGGGATCGCGAATCGCCGCGATCATCAATCCCTTCGCGTCGTACGCGTTGCTCGGCACAACCACCTTGACGCCTGGCAGCTGGGCGTAGAGCACCTCGCAACCGACGTCTGTATGCTGGCCCGCGCTGCCGCGGCTGCGGCCCGCGCCGTCCTGCCACAAGACGAAGGGCATGCTGGCCTGACCGCCCGTCATCGAGCGGATCTTGCCTGCCTGGTTCTGGACGTACTCGATGGCGTAGATCGGCGCCATGCTGGGCAGTCGTGCGACCGCCTTCGATCCCGCCACCGCGGCGCCGATGGCCGCACCGGCAATCCACTGCTCGTCGATCGGCCACCCGCGACCTGAGGTCCGCAGGTTGCCGAACTCCTTGGCGAGGTCGAGTACCTCACCGGTCGGCAGCGTGGCCGTCGGCACTTGGTACTCGTAGTAGAAGACCATGTCTGCGTTGGCGCGCATCTCCTGCGCGACCGCTTCGAGTTGGGCGTAGTTGTAGCTCTTCTTGGCCATAACCATCTCTCCTGGTCGCTACGTGAGACGCGTGACGACGTTGCGCCGGTTGTAGAACTGTGTCGCCTTGACGGGTCCCTCGGCGTGCGTGTTCAACACGCCGGCTTCAGGATTCGGATCCGAGCTCTGACGCGCATACTCGACCGACTTGGTGACCGCTGCGGCGACGTCCGCGTCGATCTTCGATAGCTCGGCGTCGGACGCCAGGCCCTTGGCCACGAGCCATTTCTTGTAGCGGGTGATTGGATCCCGCGACATCCATTGTTTCACTTCATCGTCGGTGCGGTAGGGGAGCCCCATCGCGCCGTCTTGGCTCACCTTGCCGCCGGCGAAGCCGGCGTGGTCGTACCAGCGATAGGTCATGCCTTCGATCATGCTCGGGCCCTTGCCGGCCCGCGCCCACTCCACGGCTTCCTTCGTCGCCGCGTAGACGGCCGACAGATCGTTGCCGTCGACCAGGAAGTGCGGGATGTCGAGGCCCTTCGTGTACTCCGAGATGTACTTGGTCGGCGCCGTCTGCGCCATCGGGACGTGCATGTACTGCAGGTTGTTCTCGTTGACGAAAATCACCGGGATCTTCATGTTTGCGCAGCTGCGCACCGCGCTGAAGTAATACGGCGACGCCGCCGCGCCATCGCCGAAGAAGGCGACCCCAACCTGCTTGCTGCCGCGCACCATCGCGTGGAGCGCCGCGCCGGCGGCCATGTAATAGCTCGCGCCGACGATGCCGTTCATGCCCATGATGCCTTTGGACATGTCGGTGATGTGCATCGAGCCGCCGTAGCCCTTGTTGTACCCGGTTTCCTTGAAGAAGATCTCGGCCGACATCTTGTTGATGTCGCCGCCCTTCGCGATGAGGTGACCGTGACCACGGTGCGTGCTCGCGATGTAGTCGTCATCGTTCAGCGCGCCCATGACGCCGACGGCGATCGCTTCTTCGCCCACGTAGGTGTGGAACGCACCGTACAGCTTGTCGGCGACGCCCAGAAACAGATCCTTCATCGTGGTTTCCCACTGACGACTGGTCTGCATCAGGTGGTAGAGATGGAGGAGCTTCTCGTTGCCCGCGGCCGCCAACGCGTCAGCGGCCTTCCCGCTCGTTGGGATGTCGGCAGGTGGCAGGAACTTGACGGCATCGCCCGGTTGCCAGTTCGGGTTGCCGCCAGGGCCGGCCGTGGCGAGGCTGATGGATTTTTCGAACTTGCCTCCAGTAAGGCCCTCGGCGCTGACGGAGCCATCCATCGAACCACATGAGGTGACCACGGCGCTCGCGCCCGTGGCGCCTAGCAGCTTCAGGAGCGAACGTCGATCAAGTGTGCCGCGCTGTTCTGACATTGGACTGCCTCCCCTAGCGATTCCAGGGTGTTACGGTCAGGGCTCAGACAGGCCGCCACGCTCGTGGCGGCTCCCGCGTCCGGCTGCCAAGGGTATCACTGGAGCGGCCCTTCCTACCAAAATTTCCCGAATCCCCGGATCAGGGTAGCAGGTAGGCGACTGTGCGAACGAAACTTGATCGCGTTGCTTCGCTGCAGTAGGGTGGCGCCATGAAGAAGCCGCTAGTAGTGCTGCTCGCCCTGGGGTGGATTCCGACGCTCGGCATCGTGTTCGGCGCACGCTGGATGTCTGGCGTGCCGCTGCTGGCGCAGCAGCGGACCCCCATCAAGGTCACCCGCCTCTTCACGGGGCCGGATGGCAAGACGCACATGGAGGAGTTCGACGTGCCGCTCAAGGCGCAGGGCCGCGGAACCGAGTTGTCGGCGACGGTGCCCGCCAAGAGCGTGCAGTTCCGGCGGACGAACAAGGACTACTTCGTCGACTGGCACCCGGCCCCCACGCGGCAGTACGTGGTCACGCTGAGTGGGGAGAGCGAAGTCGAGCTCGAGGGCGGCAGGAAGCTGCGGCTCGGGCCCGGGCACATCCTGCTGGCGGAGGACACGACTGGGCAGGGGCACATCTCGCGGGCGATTGGCACCGGTGACCGCGTGTCCCTCTTCATCCCGCTTGCCGACGGAGCGACCGCCGCACGCTGACGGTCGCGAGGCCACGATGCCAGTCGGTCGCTTCTCCAGACGGTGTGGCTCCACCGCAGGTGCCAGACGCACGTCGCGTGTCTCGGCACCTGTGAACCGGATGGCCCGCGCGACGGTCGGTGTCGTCGCGGCGATGGTTGTGGCGTGTGCGGGAGTCGCCATCGCGGCCGACGATTGGCCCGAGTGGCGCGGCAAAGGACGGCTCGGGACCTGGAACGAAACGGGCATCCTCGAGCGGCTGCCGTCCGGCGGGCCCACCGTGACGTGGCGCGCACCGGTCCGCGCGGGGTATGCGGGTCCGGCGGTCGCCGGCGGACGCGTGTTCGTGACCGATGCACGTCGGGTCGAGGGCGGTCGCGCACACGATGTCGTCGAGCGAGTGCTGGCGCTCGACGAGATGACGGGCAAGACGCTCTGGACCCACGAGTGGAAGACGAACTACAGCGGTTTGCAGCTGGTGTATGCCATCGGACCGCGGGCCACGCCGACGGTGGACGGCGAACGCGTGTACGTCCTCGGGACGATGGGCACGCTGCTCGCCCTCGATACGGCCAGCGGGCGTGTCCTGTGGGAGAAGGACTACGTTCGTGACTTCAACGCCTCGGTGCCGACCTGGGGCATGACCGGCGCGCCGCTCGTCGACGGCGATCGGCTGATCTGCCTCGTCGGTGGCGAACCGGACGCCAAGCTCGTCGCGCTCGACAAACGCAGCGGCGCGGTCGTGTGGCGCGCGCTCGCCTCGGATTCCGAACCTGGCTACAGCCAGCCGATCATCGTTGAGGCCGGCGGCGCACGACAGCTGATCACCTTCCACGCGAAGGGCATCAGTTCGCTCGATCCCGCCACCGGCAAGGTGCACTGGGAGCACGATCACAGCGTGCAGATGGGCATCGTCGTGGCGACGCCGGTGCGCAGCGGACCCTATCTGCTGTTCACGTCGCAGCATGGCGGCGTGCGGATGTTCAGGCTCGCCGCCGACGCGCCCAACGCCACGTTGGTGTGGAGCGGGCCCGGTGAACAGGACCCGGGCATGACCCACGACACGCCCAACACCTTCAACTCCGTGATCAGCACGCCGGTCATCGACGGCGAGTACGTGTACGGCCTCGACAACGATGGGCAGCTGCGCTGCTTGTCCGCGGCGTCCGGCAAGCAGCTGTGGTCGACCGACGCGCTGCTCAACGAGCACGCGATGTACGGCACGGCGTTCTTTGTGAAGCAAGGCGATCGGTACTTCATTACGAACGATCGCGGCGAGCTCGTCGTCGCCAGGCTCTCGCCGGAGGGCTTCAAGGAGATCGATCGCGCCACGATCCTCAAACCGACACATCCCTACGTGCGGCGACGCCAGATGGCCAACGTCCTCTGGAGTCATCCCGCCTACGCAAACCGGCACGTGTTTCTGCGCAACGATTCAGAGATCGTCCGGGTCTCTCTCGCGGCTGGGTCGTAGCGTGCCAGGTCGCGCGTCACCCGGCGTCGTCGCGCCCGGCCTTCTCTTCGTCGCGATCGTGGCGAGCGTGTCGGCGGCCGGCCGGACGCAAGTGCCGGCGGCTGTGTCGCGTACGACCCTTGTGTTGAGCGACCTGCACATGGGCCGAGGACGTGACGCCTCCGCTGCGTGGCACGCTACCGAAGACTTCCGCTGGGCAGTCGAATTCCAGGAATTTCTCGTGGTCGTGGATCGCGACGGCAAGAGTGCCATTGATCTCGTCTTCAACGGCGACGTGTTCGAGCTCGCGGCCGCGAGCGATCGCGCGTGCGGCCCGGATCCCGAGCTCGGGTGTCGCGAAGGCGAAGCGATCGAGCAGCTCGAGCGTATCCTCGCCGCGCACCGCACCGAGCTCGAGGCGATCGGCGCGTTCGCGAAGGCCGGCTCCAACCGCGTCGCCTTCGTGCCAGGCGACGCTGACGCCGCGCTCCTCCTGCCGGCGGTCGCGCAGCGCCTCGTCCGCGCGATCGGCGCGCCGCCCGATCGGGTCGAGGTGTTGGCGAAGGGCTTCTGGGTGTCTCGTGATGGACGCCTCTACGCCGAACACGGTCATCAGCTCCCCTGGAGCGGTTATCGGGTGGAGGCGTGGCCCACGCCGTTCGTCACAGCGAAGGATGGTCGGCGTCTGCGGCGGTCGACGGGCGAACGGTTGACCACCGACCTCTTCCGATCGCTGGAGACGAAGTACCCGCTCGTGGACAACGTGGCGGTCCTCGGCGCGGGGTTGAAACGCGCACTGGGCCTGGACGGATCCGCGGCCTCCGTACTGACCCCCGACTTGCTCCGCCATCTCCTGTTCTCGACGATCAATTGGCAGCAGTTCCGCATGGAACTTGACGACGGCGACGTGGAGCCGCCGGCGTGGGTCGTTTCAGACGCGCGGGCGCAGGGCGGTGCGTTCCTGCTGTCCACCGTGCCAGACGATGATCCGATCCGCCCCCTCCTCGTGGCGTCGTTGACGGCGCCGGATCTCGACAGGACGGTGCAGGCGTTGCGCGATGAGGAGATCGTGATGTTGTGCGACTATCGCGCTGCCGTTCGACGCGCGCGGCGTCGGTTCGAGCCGCTTGTTACGCAGTTCGCGCCGCGCGGACCGGCGGTGACCGAGTGTCCGCGGACGCCGGACACGCGCGGCGGGCTGTTTGACTATTTTTGGCGCTCGCGAGACAACGGCTATCTCGCGTACATCGATGAGGTGACGACGCGGCTCTCACCGAACGCGTCGCCGACCGTGTTCCTGCTGGGACACACGCACCTGGCCGACCGCGCGCAGGATCGGGCGAACATGATCAGCGGCGGCTTGTTGACGATCCCGATGCAGGGCTTTTCGCCCACGCGGAAGTCGCTGACGCCGGTCGTCATCAACGGAGGGGCCTGGCAGCGCACCGTCACGCCCGTGCAGCTCGATCGGCGACTCGGCGATCGCCCGTTCTCGTCACTCCTGCCCGAGGACCTCGCGCCGTGCTACAGCTTCCTCCTGATCCCTCCGTACGCCGACGCGCCAACGCCCCAGGTTCGCTACTGGCGCCACACTCGCACCGAGGGCTGGGGCATCGCTGCCGATTGCGGAGGCCTGTAGTGTCGCCAGGTGATCGCGTTCGCGGCATCCGGCCAGTCACCGATGCACATCGCCAACGCGGGGCTTGGTCTATGATGGAGTCGAACCTCAGAGGGATGCCGCGGAGGATCCATCCGTGAGCGACATCTTCATCAGCTACGCCGCTGAGGATCGTGAATTGGCCCGATCTCTGGCCGGTGCCCTGAGCGCGCAGGGGTGGCAGGTCTGGTGGGACCGCGAGATCCCGTTTGGCCGGAGCTTCGATGAAGTCATCGAAACGGCCGTTGCCGGCGCGCGCTCGATGATCGTCCTGTGGTCGCGTCACTCCGTCGAGTCTGACTGGGTCAAGAGCGAGGCACGAGAAGGGCGGGCACGACGAATCCTCATCCCCGTCCTCATCGAGCCCGTGCGTATTCCGCTCGAGTTCCGCCATTTGCAGACAGCCGACCTGACCAACTGGGTAGTCGACGTCCGCCACCCGCAGTTCGATCAGTTGGTCGTTCAGTTGGGAGCGTTGCTGGGGTCTGCTCGACCACGTACGGTCGATTCTCGCGCGCACCGCCGCGATGTGCCGCTCAACATCGATATACCGCTGGGGCACGACGCACGAACCCGGCCGGTCACGCCGACAGCGCCACCGATCGGCCGCCGAGTGGCAATCGCCGCGCTCGCCGCGATGATTGTGGGCATCGCCGGTCTCGGTCTCTACAGGATGTCGATGCGTGCGGGACCGCCAACACCCACTGCAGTCGGGACTCTCGGAAGCGAAGCCCCGCCACCAGCGGTTGGGTCGACCATCTCCATCGCCCCCCCCCCCCCCCCCCCCCCCCCCCCCCCCCATCAACTCCAGCGAACCCGGTGGCCGAACCAGCGGAACCAGCGCCCGCGACCGCCGGTCAAGCGCCGGCGGCCACCAGCCAAGAGAGGCGCGAATCGAGCGCGGGGGGCGATCGGAGCGCTCGAGGACCGACGAAACCGCTGCGTGTGCGACTTCCCGGTCTCGAGGGTCAATCAGTCGCGGATGTTCGCACCGCACTAGACGCCATTGGTCTCACGGTGGGGAAGATCGACGAGGTGCAAAGAGCAACCGCGGCCAGCGGCACGGTCATCGATCAGCTGCCGTCAGCCGGTGCAGTCGTTCCCGTGGAAAGCGCGATTGACCTTGTCATCGCCGTCTCACCCCCCAAAGGACGTCGAGGTACCGAACCTCATGCCGCTCCCCCGCACCCAGGCTCGAGGGTCGTTGACGACCGTGGGCCTTGGAGTCGGTGAGATCTCGGAGGTCGGCTTCTTCGTTGACCCGGCGGTCAATGAGCCCAAGGTTCGCGGGCAACAGCCGGCCGCAGGTGCTCGTGTCCCGCTAGGCGCACGGATCGCCATAACGGTGGCGGTGCCGGGAGTTCGGGTCCCCCAACTTGTCAGGCGGACGGTTTCGGAGGCTCAGGGCCTGCTTCGAGAGGCGGGCCTCACGCTGAAGTCCGCCGACACACTCCCAAAATCATCAGTGGTGACGAATCAGGTGCCGTCGGGCGGGCGTGTCGTACGGGCGGGCGAGGTCGTGATCGTGACCGTGCGGGCGGCGTCGCGGCCCGATGCTGCGGCGATCGCTGTTCCGAGCGTCATCGGCCTTCATTTTGAAGAGGCGATCGAGGTCTTCCGGCAGCAAGGGTTCACCCGAGTCCGGCCACAACCCAAGTTGGACCGGTCGCCCAGAGGACAAGTTCTCAGCCAATCGCCTGAAGCAGGAAAGCAGGTCACGCCCGATACGGGGCTCTCGTTCTTCTACGGCACAGCGACGGTGAGTCTCAGGGCGAAGGATCGCATTGCCAACCGAGAACAGGCCGCAGCGCTCTGCCCAGCCGTGTGCGCAGCAGTGCAGGCCAAGTGGTCGGAGTGGTTCCCAGAGAAACCTGACCAGTGCTATTGCTCGCTTCAATAGAGATGTAGCTTCCTTGTACGACGCCTCGTGAAATTGGCGCGGCCACGCGGTTCGTTGAACACATCCCACGTGGTCTCACCGACCGCCTGACTGTCGCGACGCGTCATCTCGGCGATTCCAATCGCGCGGACGGCACCACGACGTGGCGTACGGACGCGCGCCACCGGCCTAGCGGGACGCGGTGGTCAGGGCGTGCTTCGCGAGCGCCGCGTACACGAGCCGCGCCGATCCGTCGCGAAAGTCCATGCCGCCGGGACGATTGCCGCCGAGATTCTGAATCATGCCGACGAACGCGAGGTCGTTCACCGGATCGACCCAGAACCACGTGCCTGCCAGGCCGCCCCAGTAGTACGTCCCCTTGCCGAACGGCACGCCCGCGCGTTCGGGTGCCGTGTGAATCGCGAAGTCGAGACCGAACCGGACGTTGTCCGCGCCGGCGCGCGAGGACGTACCGTCGAGACCAACGGTCAAGTTGCCGATGTGGTTGCGCGCCATCAGATCGACCGTGTCAGGCTTGAGGATGCGAGCCCCACCGAGCTCGCCGCGGTTCAGCAGCATTTGCATGAAGCGGGCGTAGTCGTGCGTGGACGAGACGAGCCCGCCGCCGCCCGACTCGAGGCGATTCGGGTCCTCGTAGCCCCCGCGAGCCGGCCTCGGCTCGTTCATCACCAGCGCGTTGCGGGCTTTGTCCCACCGATACGTTTCGGCGAAGCGCCCTTTGGTCTCTGGCGTGACGTAGAACGCCGTGTCCGTCATCTTGAGCGGACCGGTCACGCGCGCCTTCAGGTAGTCGCCGAACCTCTGCCCCGAGAGCTTCTCGACGATGTAGCCTTGGAGGTCGACGGCCACCGAATAGAACCACTTCTCGCCGGGCTGATAGAGCAGCGGGATCTCGCCTACCCTCTTCGTCATCTCGATGAGGGTGCTCGCGCTCAGCACGCCCTTCTGCCGGAACGCGCGGTTCACAGGGTCACCATCCGACAAGCCGTAGCCAAACCCCGCCGTATGACTCATCAACTGTCGCATCGTCGCCGGCTTCTTGACCGCCGTCAGAACCGGATTCCCGTCCGCGCCAACGATGACCTTGGCGTCCGCGCCCCAAGTGACCGCTTGCAACGATTTGAACTCAGGCACGTATTTCGTGATGGGATCGTCGAGCTTCCACTTGCCCTGCTCGTACAGCTGCATCAAGGCCACGCCGGTGATCGGCTTCGACATCGAGTAGATGCGAAACAGTGTGTCGCGCGTCATGGGCTGTCCGGGTGCGCGTTCGCCAATGCTGCTGAACGCCGCAACGTGACCGTGTCGGAGTACCAGGTAGGTCACGCCGGAGGTGTCGCCGTCGGCCACCGCCTGTCGCAGTCGCCTGTCGAGCGCCTCGAGACCGCTCTTGGTAAAGCCGAGCGCCTCGGGATCGCCGGTCACGGCCTCGGGCCATGCCGCATCCCACGCGGCCGCTACAGGAGCAGCGGCAGGTCTCGCAGCGGACTCGGTCCGCGCGCGGACGCTCGCCGAGGTCGACCACGCGACCACGCAGGCGGCGATGAAGACAGTCGGGACGATGCTCGAAGGGCGTCGCAGTGGTTGCGTCACAATCCACCTCAGATATGAAAGGGGCGAGAGGTCTTGCGGATCCCCCGCGCTGCGAAAGGCTGCGCTCGAGAGAGCCCTTCGCTGGCTGATCTTAGACCGGAAGGCCTCTGGCTGACGAGCCAGGCGTCGTACGCATGGTCATGTTTACGGACGAGCGTTCGCGTCCTCCCGCCAGTCCTCCGGCCAGCTCCGGCCAGCTCTTGACACGCGACCAGCCGGTGTCAGAATGCGCCCCAGACTGCTCGCGTAGCCGATCGTCCACGTGCCAGGAGGCGAGATGGACTTCATCGAACGGTTGTTTGGTGTGTCACCGGATGGCGGCAGTGGCGTGACAGAGGCCATCTGGTTGGTGACGATCCTCGCGATCGCGCTGGTCGTCGTGTTGAGGCGCGCCGCGCGTACGGGCACAAAGCCGTAGAGCGCGGCGGCCGTTGCTCAGCCGTCGAACCGGTCGAGTAGGCGCGCGTGGGCCAGCTGGAATGCGTCCAGGTCCGTGTCCAGGCTCGCAGCTCGCTCAACCTCGGCGCCGAGGCCGGGAATGCCGTGCCCGCGGCCAAGCCGATCGAACGCGACCGCACACGTGGCGAGCGTCTTCGGCGCATCATCCGGGTCGACACTGCGCTTCGCGAAGTCGCTGTCGAAGCGCCGAGCGATCCCCGTCAATTCACGCGCCGAGCCGTCCTGAAAGAAGACGAGCCCGCTGAAGAGCGCCTCCTGGCGGCGAAAGGTCTGCGCGATGTTGGACGCGTCGCCGCGGGTGAGCTGGATCGAGGTGATCAGCGCGTCGATCGACTCGAGGACCGAGAGCAGACTCCGTACCGCTATCCTCCTGCTCGGAACGAGGCGCTTCGCGAGCTCCGCGACGTCGGTGGGCCCCGGGTTCACGTTCGGCAGCGCCGCGAGAAGCCGGTCGAACAGGTCGCGGTCCGGCACAGCACCAGCATTGGGCGTGAGCGCTCTCAGCGCCTTCTCCGGATCGCTGGAGAAGCCATGAGCCACGCGCGTCGTGACTGAACGCCAGCGCTCCAAGAGATGTTGGCGGACCGCTCTGCCCTCGGCCACGCGCACCCCCAGCGCGAATCCATTCACCGCGGCGGAACCAACGAGCTCCTCCAGATGCACGAGCGCGACGCTCGCTGGGAGCTTGCCGACGAGACGCAGGCCGATCCAGCGGTTCTCGCCGGCTCGCATCGTCTTCAAGGTCAATTCGCCGGTCCGGCGCACGTTCAAGGGCCGGCGATCTGGCGGGAGCAACTCGACGACGACGTTCGGCGGCCAGTTGATACTGGGGTCGAGCGAGATCCGCAGCTTCAGGTCGCGTGTGAACGCCGCCGCGTTGTGCACGATCGCCCAGAGCAGCGACTCGCCCGACTCAAAGGCGGGCGTCGTCGACAGGCCGAGATTCCGCTGCGCCTTGTTGTTGTCGTTCAAGATCTCGACGTCCGTGTCGGGCCAACCAGGCGCGCGCCCGCGAAGACTCGATCCGGCGAACGGATCGCCAGGACTCGAGACCTCGACGGCGATGCACAAGTGCGTGGAGCTGACGGGTGACAGGTGCCGCTTCTGTGGCCCGGCCTGCGCGGGTCCGACGTCCGCTGCTGCGAAGCTCACCGTCGGGTCGGCGCCGAAGAAGGTGAGATCGGGGTCGCTCGATGAGGCATCCGCGAAGTTACTCCCCGTACCGAGCTTCGACACGAGGAAGTGCGCCGTGGCGTCCAGCGCGGGCGCTCCGGAAGGCGCGGGTGCGCGCCGACGGATGCGCGCAAACAGCCAGTTGTCCCCGATCAAGCCGGCGCCATTGCCGGCGGGCTCGTTCTCGGGCTGGTCCGATGGAAAGGAGCCGGGGGTCGTGCTGCGTCGGTTCCACACGTCGGAGGTCACATAGAAGTGGCTGCGAAGCGCGGGCTCGACGCCGTCGTCGGCGACACCCGGACCGTCGGTCCAGTCGCGCACGAACAGGTCGTCTTTGCGCTCGACCGTCTGCCAGTGCACGAAGAACGGATCGGTCGACACGCTCACGTTGGCCGTGTCGGCGACATTCCGGAGGTTCCCGGTGGCGAAGTTGGCATTCCGCAGATACGTCACCCCTGACGGGAAGTTCGCGTTCACCGGTGCGTTGCGTGCGGAGAAGGCGCCGTAGAAGTCCTTTCCAACCGCGATCAGGTTGCAGTAGTCGCCAAGCGGTCCGGCCGCGCCGAACACGTTGCCAGGAGGGACGTTGGCGAGCGTGTTGGAGGTGGCGACGGTCGCAAACCCATCGGTCGATCGTTCGAGGATGGTCTGCCACGTTTGATTCGGCGCGGTCCCGGTCAGCTGCTGGTAGAGCAGGGCGACGGTGCCCCCCACGTTCACCCCAAGACACGGGTTCGTGACGTTCTGGACCGTCCGAAGATCGCCGGTCCAGGTGGTGCCGCCGTCATCCGAGCGCCGGACGCGAAGCGTGAACGGTGTCGTTGCGCTGCCTGGCGTCCCGTCGTACCACGCGAGGAACACGCGACGCCGTCTGTTCGGGTCGACGGCGATCGCGATGCGCGAGCTGACGCGCTGCGTGCCGAGCAGCGTGCCGACAGCGGGGATCGTCACGCCAACCGCGACGTGCCGGCCCGCCACCCCATCACCCGGATCCACGAGGTCGGCGAAACTGTTGGTCCCCCACGCGTCGTCGCGGACGACGACGATGTCAGCGCTGCCGGCATTCGTGTGGACGAAGCACGCGTACGCCGTCCCCGACAGATGCGGTGCGCTCCGCACCGACGGGCGGTTGCCGCCCGCCCGCGGGTCGATGACCAGGGGCGCGCCGAATCCAGCCGGAGGCGCCGCCGCGGCCGCGTCGAGCGAGAACTCCGCGGTGGCCCGGGTGTCGTTGCTCGTGATGTACACACGATCACGGTTGCCTGACGGGCCGCCAGGCCAACTGGTCATGGCCCACGGCTGGTCAGGCCCGGAGCGATCCACGAGGACCGTCATCAACCCAGGGGGAGGGAACGTGCCCCGCAGGATCGCGAGATTGCCTGCGTCGGCGCGGAGGATGCCGGCGTACAGCCGGCCCGACGCTCCCCCGAATCGGATGGCGGTGTCGAAGGTCGTGTCGCCGCCCGGCAGGCACACGGCCAGTGACCAGTTCGCGCCACCGTCCGTGCTGACAAAGAGCGGTGCGCTGCCGGAGGCGGCAGGATCTCACGAATCGATGGTCTGTGCTACTCTCGCGCTGCCTTGCGCACGCACTGTGGCGGGCGTGTGGATGCGCGCCCGCGAGGGAGCGGCGCGGGGCGGCGCCCCGATGACGAAAGGAAGAGAGGGTTACTGTGTCCCAGTTTCGAATCGCAGCGCCGTTGATTTTCCTCGCGATCATGGTCACTTCGATTCCCGCCGCTGCGCAAAGCAGCGGCATCGCTGGCGCCGTGCGCGATACCACCGGCGCGGTGCTACCAGGTGTGACCGTCGAGGCGAGCAGTCCCGCCCTCATCGAGAAAGTCCGCAGTGTCGTGAGCGACGAACAGGGGCAGTACCGCATCCTCGCGCTCGTGCCTGGCACCTACACGGTGACCTTCTCCCTTCCGGGCTTCACCGGTCTGCAACGTGAGAACGTGCAGCTCTCTGCGAACTTCACCGCGACGATCAATGTCGAGATGGTCGTCGGGTCACTCGCCGAGACCGTCACGGTCTCGGGCCAGAGTCCCGTCGTGGACGTGCAGAACACCGCGACGCGCAACCTGATCACGCGCGAGGTGCTGGAAGCGGTGCCGACGAACCGGACGCTCGCGGCGTGGGCCGCGCTGACGCCGGGGCTGAGCGCGGGGGCGACGGCGATGGATGTCGGCGGCAGCAAAGGCGAACAGTCCATTCGCCTGGCCATCCACGGCGGACGCGGCAGTGAGCAGCGTATGTTGCTCGACGGCATGAACGTGAGTGGCGTCAGCTCGTACTGGGGCTTCATGCCCGATCCAGCGTCCACTGAAGAAGTCGTGATCGCGCTGGGCGGCGGCTCCGCCGAGGCGGACCTGGGTGGCGTCCAGATGAACTTCATCCCGAAGGACGGAGGCAACCGGTTATCCGGCTACTTCTTCGCGAATTACGCGAACGAATCGTTCCAAACGGATAACCTGTCTGACGCGATTCGCCGCCGCGGGCTCACGACGGTCAACGCGGTGGATCACATCTACGACACGGACGGATCGTTTGGCGGACCGATCAAGGTCGATCGCCTGTGGTTCTACTCAGCGCATCGCCGGTGGGGCAACGGCACACAGGTCGCCGGGCTCTTCTTCAATCAGACGCCGACAGCGTTCACGTACACACCCGACAGGTCTCGCCCCGGCATCGAAGACTACCGACAGCGCTCGCACAACCTCAGGCTCTCGTGGGTGCCGGCGCAACGCCACAAGATTCGCGCCTCGTTCGACTTTCAGAGCCACTGCGATTGCCATCGTGGCATCGCGGACGGGCGCACGTCCCCGGAAGCTGCGCACCGTCGCATCTACCGACCGAACAACGTCCCCCAAGCCAGCTGGAGCTACCCGGCCACGAACCGTCTGCTCTTCGAGGCTGGCGTCTCGGCGCGCATCTTCAATTGGGTGAACACGCCCGCCGAGCCAGGGGTGACGACCGAGTCGATCACCGTCATCGAGCAGAGCAACAACTTCCGGTATCGCGCGGCGCCGAACTACGGCGAGCATCTGAGCTCGGGCGCGGATCAGCGATTCGCCGTCTCGTACATCACCGGCACGCACGCCATCAAGACCGGCATCCAGATCCATCAGACCTGGGTGCGGCACGAAGACATGCCGGGCAGCGCGGTGCAGTACACATTCCGCAACGGCGCGCCGGTCAGCGTGACGCAGTTCGCCAACCCGTTCGTCTTCCGAGAGAAACAGAACGCGCTACTCGGCCTCTTCGCGCAGGATCAATGGACGATGAAGCGGCTGACGGTGAATTACGGCTTGCGATACGACTACGTGAACACCTACGTACCGGAGCAGCGATTCGGTGCGGGCCCCTTTGTGCCGGCGCGCGAGTTCGCTAGCGTCGCGTGCGTGCCCTGCTGGCACGATTTCTCGCCGCGGTTCAGCGTGGCCTACAACCTCTTCGGCGACGGTCGGACGGCCGTGAAGTTCGGCCTCAATCGTTACATGGCCGAGCAGACAAACGAGATCGCGCGCGCGAACAACCCGGTGACGACGACGGTCAACAGCGCCACGCGCGCGTGGACCGATAACAACGGCGACCTCGTCCCGCAGCCCGCTGAACTGGGCCCGCTGTCGAACGTCAACTTCGGCAACGTCGTCGTCGTGTCGCGCTACGCGGACGACCTGCTCCGCGGCACCGGCGCGCGCGCATACAACTGGCAATGGAACGCGAGCGTGCAGCACGAGCTGATGTCGGGCGTCGGTCTCAACTTCGGATACTTCCGAACGACCTGGCACAACTACTACGCGACCGACAACCTGGCGGTAACACCGCGCGATTTCGATCCGTTCTGCATCACCTTGCCCGCCGACACCCGGCTTCCCAACGGCGGCGGCAATCAGATCTGCGGCTTCAGAGACGTCACGCCGTCGAAATTCGGCCAGGTGAACAGCCTCGTCACGCAGGCGGGTCAATTCGGCCAGCGGCTGTCCATCTTCAACGGCATCGACGCGACGGTCAATGCGCGGCTGCCGCGCGGCGCGTTCATCGGTGGCGGATTGAGCACCGGCAGTCAGCTCGACTCGACCTGCTTCGTGGTCGATCAACCGCTTGGTCCGACGACGCCGGCCGGGCAGCTCGCCAGCTCCGATTTCTGCCGTGTGCGGTCACCGTTCTGGCGTCCGCAGGTCAAGGTCAACGGCGGCTATCCGCTGAAATGGGACATGCAGGTCAGCGCCGTGTGGCAGACGCTGCCCGGCATTCCGATCCTGGCGAGCTACGTGGCCACACGCGCCGAAATCGCGCCCTCGCTCGGCCGCAATCTGTCGGGCAACGTGCTCAATGCGACGCTGGAGAACGTCATCGCGCCGCAGACCATGTTCGAAAGCGGGATCCATCAAATGGATGTCCGGGTCACCAAGTCGGTCCGGATGGGCGGCCTGCGGATGCAGGGAATGCTCGATCTCTACAACCTCTTCAACGCGAGCCCCGTGTTGGCCATCAACACGCGGTACGGCCCGAGCTGGCTGGCGCCGACGCAAATCCTGTCGGGCCGGATGTTCAAACTGGGCGGGAGAGTGGAGTTCTAAGGATCCCGCCGCCGATGGTTCACCTCGATGTGGACCCCGAAATCGAACGAATTCTGAGAGTTGCGGTGACTTAGGGGTGCACATGGATGGAGCGAGAAATCCTCGATTCCCGGCGGTAACTGCGGTAAAGTCTCCGATTGTGAATCCGGTACAGCGGGGGCCAGGCACGCCGGGCGGGTTTGGCTGGTGGGCGGGACCGACCCGAGCGCTGGTGGTGTGCCTCTCGTGGCCAACGTTCGCCGGCGCGGCGCAGGCGCCGCCGGCTGCTCAGCCGGTTCAGGCCACCATCAATAAGTACTGCGTCAGCTGCCACAATCAACGGCTCAAGACCGCCGGATTCGTCCTCGAGGCCGCCGACCTCACCGACGTCGCCAAAGACGGCACGGTTTGGGAAAAGGTGATCCGCAAGCTGCGTGCGGGCGCGATGCCGCCGGTGGGTTCGCCCCGTCCTGCTGGGCAGGCGTACGAGGCGGTCGCCACGTATCTTGAAGACGAGCTCGACCGCGCGGCCGCGGCCACGCCCAACCCCGGTCACATTGGCGCGTTCCATCGCCTGAGCCGGACGGAGTACGCGAACGTCATTCGCGATCTGCTCGACATCGGGACGCTGCCGCGCGAGCTCGATATCGCGACACTGCTCCCTGCTGACAACTCCAGCAGCGGGTTCGATAACCTGGCGGACCTGCTGTTTGTCTCGCCGACGGCGATGGATGGATACCTCGCGGCGGCGCGTAAGCTCAGTCGCTTAGCGGTGGGAGACCCCGCGGTACCGGTGATCGTCGATCGCCATCTGATTCCGCAAGAGCTGCCGCAGGACACTCGGCGTGAGGGGAGTGCCTTCGGCACGCGCGGCGGCACGGTAATCGAGAGCACACTGCCGGTCGACGGCGAGTACCACGTGAAGATCGAATTCGCGGGCAACGCTCGAGAGCCGCATCAGGTCGAGGTCAGCGTTGACGGCGAACGTACGGCGCTCTTCACGGTCGGCGACAAACCGCCGAAGGAGCGCGGCTTCGGCGTGTTCCAGCAGCAGCCAGACGATCCACTCGAGGCGGTGATTCCCCTCAAGGCGGGGCCGCGCACGATCGCGGTGGCGTACCTCCAGCACACCGCGGCGCTGGGTGAAGAGCTGGTCCGGCCGCGGATGCGGACGCGCGGCACGCTGCCGGCCATCGCCAGCGTGACGCTGAGCGGTCCCCATCAAGTCACTGGTGCGGGTGACACCCCGAGCCGACGTCGACTGTTCGTCTGCCGTCCGGCCTCGCGCTCGCAGGATGCCGCCTGCGCGCGCCAGATCCTCTCGACGCTAACGCGCCGCGCGTACCGACGCGCATCGACCGCCGAGGACGTCAACCTTCTGATGCCGTTCTTCGAGGACGGCCGAGCGGAGGGTGGCTTCGAGCGTGGCATTCAGCGCGCGCTCGAACGGGTGCTAGTCAGCCCGCAGTTCCTGTTTCGCATCGAACGTGAGCCGCAGACCGGCGTGGCGCCGATTGGCGACATCGAGTTGGCGTCCCGGCTGTCGTTCTTCCTGTGGAGCACCATGCCGGACGATGAGCTCCTGGGTGCGGCGATTCGCGGCCGGCTGCGTCAGCCGGAGGTGCTCGAGCGGCAGGTCCGACGCATGTTGGCGGATCCGCGCGCCGAGTCGCTCGTCACCAACTTCGTCGAGCAGTGGCTCTACCTGCGCGACGTCGAGACCAAGCGGCCCGACGAACGGTTGTTCCCCGATTTCGACGAGGGGTTGCGGTCCTCGTTCAAGCGCGAGACCGAGCTCTTCATCACGAGCCTCGTGCGCGAGGATCGAAGCGCGCTCGATCTGCTCCGAGCCGACTACACCTACGTGAACGAGCGGCTCGCGAAGCACTACGGGATCCCGCACGTCTACGGTCCCGAGTTCCGGCGGGTGTCCGTGGCCGACGACTATCGCCGGGGTCTGCTCGGTCAGGGCAGCGTCCTGTTGCTCACGTCGTACTCGACGCGCACGTCGCCCGTGCTGCGTGGCAAGTACGTGCTGGGGAATCTGCTCGGGGCGCCGCCGCCACCGCCTCCGCCGAACGTGCCCGCGCTCAAGACGGAACACACGAAGAGCGGCAAGGCGCTGACGATGCGCGAGGCGATGGTGCAGCATCGGCAGAACGCGTCGTGCGCGACATGTCACGCGCGGATGGATCCGATTGGGTTCGCGCTCGACAATTTCGATGCCGTGGGACGTTGGCGGACCGTCGGCGAAGGGGGCACGCCCATCGATGCGACCGGCGTCTTGCCGGATGGCACGAAGTTCACCGGTGTGGTTGGCCTTCGAGAGAGCCTTCTGGCCAAGCCCGAGTTGTTTGCGACGACGATTACCGAGAACTTGCTGACCTACGCGATGGGCCGGACGCTCGAGTTCTACGACGCGTCGGTGGTCCGCGGGGTGGTCAGGAGCGCGGCGCGCGATGGGTTCCGCTTCTCGTCGTTGATCCTGGGTATCGTGAAGAGCACGCCGTTCCAGAAGCGAGCGGCCGCTCCGGCGGAGCAGCCCGTTAGCGTCTCGGCGGCGGCGAGGTGAGAGTGTAGAGAGCAGAGCCAAAGCTCAAGACTGACAAATTTCGTATTACGGAGCACCCGAGATGTTCATCACCAAGATGTCGTTGCCACGGCGGACCTTCTTGCGCGGCATGGGAGCGACGATCGCGTTGCCATTCCTGGACGCGATGCAGCCGGCCCTGCAAGCGGCGCCCGCAGTGCCGAAGCGGCTCGGATTCATCTATGGGTCGCCGAACGGTATCATCCAGAAGGCCTTTGTGCCGACCACGGTCGGTCCGGGCTTCGATCTCTCGCCCATCTTGAGCCCGCTGGCGCCGGTGCGGGACCAGCTACTGGTGCTCAGCAACCTCGCCCACCGGCAAGCGGACTCATTTGGTGACGGCAACGGCGACCACGCGCGCGGCACCGCGGTGTGGCTGAGCGGCGTGCATGCGTGGGATCGACGGCCGATTGGCACCGAGACGGTGACGCTCGGTACGACGATTGACCAGATTCTGGCCCAGCACTTCGCCAAGGACACGCAGTTGCCGTCGCTCGAGCTCGTGCTCGAGAAGCCGACGCAAATCGCGTGCGACAGCACGGACTGCTTCTTTTCCAACACGATCTCCTGGCGATCGCCCTCCACGCCGAACCCGATGGAGCCACACCCGCGCGTCGTCTTCGAGCGGCTCTTCGGCGAGGGCGGGAGCGCGGTTCAGCGCCTGGCGCAGATGCGGAAGACCGGCAGCGTCATCGACTCGGTGATTCAGGAGGTGGCCGGCCTGCAGAGACGGCTGGGCGCCTCGGACCGCTCGAAGCTGGGTGAGTACCTGACGTCGGTTCGTGAGCTCGAAAAGCGGATCCAGAGTGCCGAGGCCAAGGGCGCGGGTTCTGAGCTCGCGCTGCCGAATCGTCCGACCGACATCCCCGACGAATTCGAAGAGCACGCGAAGCTGATGTTCGATCTGCAGGTGCTCGCGTATCAAGCCGATGTGACCCGCGTGTTCTCGATGTTGATGGCCCGCGAGGGCAGTCCGCGGTCGTACCCGCAGATTGGCGTGCCCGAGCAGCACCATCCGGTGTCGCATCACCGAGACGATCCCATGCTCATTGCGAAGAAGCAGAAGATCGACACCTACCACATCCAGCTGCTCGGCTACTTCCTGGAGAAGCTGCAGGCGACACGCGATGGCGACGGATCGCTGCTCGACCACTCGCTCATCGTCTACGGCGGCGGCATGGGTGACGGGAACTTGCACGAGCACTCGAACCTGCCGACCTTGGTGGCCGGCAAGTTGGATGGCCACCTCCGGACGGGCCAGCACCTCGCGTACGCCGAAAACACGCCGATGGCGAACCTGTTCATGTCGATCCTCGACAAGGTCGGGATCCCGCTCGACAAGTTCGGCGACAGCACCGGCCGGCTGCCGATCGAAACGCTGTCTGGGGTCTGACGCGAGCTTCGAGGGGGTCGGGCAGGTCAGGCGCCACGCGGGTAGGAAGGGGCTATGGGCACGACGTTCAGGGCTGATTCGGCAGTCACTCGAGGGCTTGGCCTTCTCGCGTTGTGCGTCGCGCTGACCGCGCCAGCGCAGGCGGCGGGGTTGGGCTCGGCGCTCGTGGATGCCGTCAAGCAATCCGATGCGGCGGCGGTGCGTGCCCTCCTCGCCAAACCCGTCGACGTCAACGCCGCCGAGGCCGATGGCACGACGGCGCTGCATTGGGCCGCGCAGCGCGGCGATGTCGAGATTGTCCGCGCGCTGCTTGGCGCGAAGGCCGACGTCAATGCGACCACGCGCTACGGCGTGACGCCGATTGCCCTGGCGGCGCTTGGCGGCGAGCCCTCGATTGTCGGAGCCCTGGTGCGAGCGGGCGCTGACGTCAACAAGGCGTCGCCCGAAGGCGAGACGCCCCTCATGGCTGCGGCGCGCGTGGGAAAGGTCGACCTGCTGCGGCCGCTCATCGAAGGCGGCGCGCGCGTCAACGATCAGGAACGCTGGCGCAATCAGTCCGCGCTGATGTGGGCGGCCGGCGAAGGGCACTCGGCTGCAATCGCGTACCTGATCGAACAGCGTGCTGAGGTTCACGCGCGCTCGAAGGCGGGATTCACTGCGCTGCACTTCGCCGTGCGCGGCGGGCATGTGGACGCGGTCCGGACTCTGCTGCGCCTCGGCGCGAATCCAGACGACAGGGTCGAGAACGCCGCCCCGGCCACTGACCGGTACGGCCGCCGTGCGGGCGTGGATCCGCCGACATCCGCGCTCGGGATGGCCATCATCAACGCGCACCACGAGGTCGCGTTGACGCTCGTGAATGCGGGCGCCAACACGAACGTTCCGGATCCACGGGGATCGGTGCTGCACGCGCTCGCGTTCATGCGCCGGCCCGGTTCCGGCAACCCGCCGCTGCGCACGGGGAACGTCGACACGCTCGAGCTCGCGAAGGCGCTGCTGACGCACGGCGCAAACCCGAACGCGCGCATTCAGTGGCGCGAGATCGCATTCGATCGCGACCTGGCGGCCACCAAGCTGCCCCCAAACATTCCGGTCGGCCGTAACTTCATCAGCTTCATCGGGGCCACGCCGTTCTACCTGGCGGCGAAGCACTCCGATGTCGCGCTGATGCGCCTGCTGGTCGAGCACGGCGCGGATCCGAAGACGCCAACCGTCCAGAACGTCACGCCACTGATGGCCGCGGCCGGATTCGGCTACTGGGATGGGGAGAGTCCTGGTCCGCTGAACGGCGTCCCCGAGAGCGAGGCCGTCGAGGCGGTGAAGTTGACGATCGGACTTGGCAACGACGTCAGCGCCGTGACGAGCTTCGGCGGGCCCGAGCTCGAAGGCGACGGCGGCACGCTCATTCGCCGCCATCCGCTGAACTTCCTGAAGTACGACGCCCCTCACGATGCCCCGCTGGATGTCGTGCCGCCGAAGGATTCGCTGGGCGACATGCGGTGGAACGGCAGCAGCGCGATGCATGGTGCGGCGATGCGCGGATCGAACGCGATCATCCAGACGCTCATCGACCATGGCGCGAAGCTCGACGCGCGCAACGGCCTGGGTTGGACCCCGCTGATGTGCGCCGAAGGCATCTTCGTGGCGAACACGCTGAAGGACTGGCCGGAGACCGTCGCCTTCATTCGGAAGCTGATGACCGAGCGAGGCCTGAATCCCGATCAGTACAACCAAGCGTCCGTCGGCGTGCGAGTGTCGCGCACCGTCGGTCAGCCGTGAGCCCGAGTTTCTGTATAACCTGCCGGCCGTGAAGCCGTGCGGCCCTTGGAGGCCGCCGGGAGGAATCCGCATGTCGACCACACGCAATCGCTCACGCATCGCTCTCGGCGCCTTCGTTGCCGCCATCTGCGCCTCTGCTGCGCTCGTGGCGCAACAGCGACCCGGACGTGTCGCCGACGCCACAGGTGTCATCAGCGGCGCCGTCACCAGCGCGAAAGGACCTGAGGCGGGCGTGTGGGTGATCGCCGAGTCCGACGACTTCCGGGGCAGCAAGTTCCGGAAGATTGTCGTCACCGACGATCGCGGGCGGTATCTGCTCCCCGACCTGCCGAAGAATGCGAACTATCGCGTCTGGGTCCGCGGCTATGGGCTCACGGATTCGACGCCGGTGAACGGCAAGGTCGACGGCACGCTCAACCTGACGGCGGTGATCGCGAAGACGCCGCAAGAGGCGGCGCAGTACTACCCGGCGAGCTACTGGGCATCGCTCATCGAGCCGCCGAAGCCCAGTGAGTTCCCGGGCACCGGTCCGTCGGGCAACGGCATCAGCCCGCAGATCAAGACCCAGGACGAGTGGATCAACATCATCAAGTCGTGCGAGCGCTGCCACCAGCTCGGGAGCAAGATGACGCGCACGAATCCGGACAAGCAGAAGTTCGGATCGTCCGAGAAGGCCTGGGACCATCGGTTGACGATGGGACAGCGTGGCGCGGAGATGTCCGCGTTCGCCACGCGCATGGGACGGCCGGCGGCATTGAAGATGTTCGCGGATTGGAGCAATCGCGTCGAGAAAGGTGAAGTGCCGCCCGCGCCGCCGCGGCCGCAGGGGATCGAGCGGAACGTCGTCCTCACGCTGTGGGGCTGGAACGACGAGTACGGCATGGTCCACGACGAGGTCGCCACCGACAAGCGCAACCCGCGGATCAACCCCAACGGGCCGATTTACGCAGTCGACTGGACGAACGACTGGTTCATGTGGGTCGATCCCGTGACCAACACCTCGGAGCGGATCAAGGTGCCGGCGGGCACGGCCAAGAGCAAGCTGCGGCAGACCGGATTCGTACCCTTCCGGTTCTTCGGTGAGGAGCCGGTCTGGGAGAACCCGGCCAGCCCGCACAACCCGATGATGGACGAGCGCGGTCGCGTCTGGCTCACCACGACACACCGCGAACCGGACAACCCCGCGTGGTGCAAGGAAGGGTCATCGAACAAGTTCGCGCAGTATCACCCGCTGGTGCGATCGGGGGAGCAGGCGGGCTACTACGATCCGAAGACACAGGGCTTTACGCTCATCGATACCTGCTTCGGTACCCACCACCTGCAGTTCGCGGAAGACGATGACAACACGCTGGTGTTCAGCAACCCCGGTGGTCAGGAAGTGGGTTGGTTGAATACGAAGTTGTACGACAAGACCGGGGATGCCCAGGCATCACAGGGCTGGTGTCCGACTGTGCTCGACACGAACGGCGACGGCAAGATCACGCGTCCATTCAATCAGCCGGTCCGCGGGCGAGCGGTGACGGGCGACGAGGACAGCGAGACGGCCGGCCTCGGCAAAACAGATCTCAAGCTCGACACGCGGATCATCGTCGGGCCGTACGGCATCGTGATGAACCCGGTCGACGACACCATCTGGGGGTCCACGGATGAAGTGGAAGTGCCAGGGCAGATCTTCCGCATCGACCGGGGCCAGAATCCGCCCGAGACGTGCGTCACCGAACGGTACATGCTGCCGAAGGAGCTCGGGTACCGGCCGCGCGGCATCGACGTCGATCGCAACGGCGTCATCTGGACCGCGCTCGCGGGCAGCGCGCACATGGCGAGCTTCGACCGCCGCAAGTGCAAGGTGCTGAACGGTCCGTCGTCGGCGAACGGCCGTCACTGCGACGAGGGCTGGACCTTCTACAAGCAGCCGGGGCCGCCCTTCAAGGGGACGAAGATCGGCAGCGAGTTCAACTATTACAACTGGGTCGACCAGTTCAACACGCTCGGTCTTGGCGACAACATCCCGATTGCGAACGGCTCCGGATCCGATTCGTTGCTCGCGCTGAATCCGGCGACCAAGGAGTGGGTCGTGATGCGCGTGCCGTATCCGATGGGCTTCCACAGCCGAGGCCTCGACGGGCGGATCGACGATCCGAAGGCTGGCTGGAAGGGACGCGGTGTCTACGCTACCTACGGCGCCGACGCGATGTGGCACATCGAGGGCGGACCAAAAGAGAAGAACAGCCTGATCAAGTTCCAGATCAGGCCCGATCCACTCGCACGGTAGCCCGAGACCTGCCGTGCACGCCTGGGGCATCGCCATCGCGCGTGCGTGGACCAGAGGATCCGCGCGCGCCGCCTTGAACGCCGCGCCCGCCGCGCCCGTCGTGCTCTTCATCGCGTTGTTCGCGCCCGCACTCGCACGGCCCGCAGTGGCGCAGAACGGATCGAGTCAGGCGCCGGCGGACATTCGAGCCATTCTCGAAGGCACTTGGCACCTAGTCGAGTGGCACGTCGACGGCACCGTCATGCGGCCGCCCGAGATGACCGGACGCTGGATGGTGCACGACGGTGTCGTGATGGCCATCCGGCACCGTGACGGTCCGAAGTCGTTCGAGTCCACCGCCGCGTGGGGCGAGTACCGGATCACCGCGACCGAGTGGATCTACGGCTACGAGCGCTCCGAGGATTCGACTGGGCCGACGGCCGCCGAGTCGAAGATGCGGGTGCGCATCACCAAGCCCGTGCCGATGCTGGAGTGGACGATCCGACGCGAGGGCGGCAAGCTCTTTCTCGAGCGCCCGAAGAGCATCCGCTGGGAATTCGACGGTCCGTGGTTTACGCTCTACGGCGCCGACGGCAAGGTCCTCCGCAAGTATCAGAAGGTATCGAACTAGTCGGGGCTCCGCCCCGAACCCCGGCTCCGTCGCTGCGCGGCGGCCCCCTTCGCCCCGCTCCGCTCCTCCGCGGGCGCGCACGTACGCGCCCGCCGTTCTGCGGAACGAGGACAGAATTCTCGTTTGGGACCGCATAACGGTTAAGGGCCCGTCAGCGGCCGGCACCCTTGGCGTACAACCAGCTGCCGTTGAGCCGGTCCACACGGGTGCGCTGCAGGCGCGCATCGCCGAGCGCCGGGCCAGTATTGACGCAGTCGAAGGCCACGGGCCGCTCGACCGCCGCTGTCGTCCGCGAGTTGATCGACCAGCACCTCGGCAGCCAGGTGCCGTCGCTCGACACGACCGACACCATGCGTGGGCCGTGCGCTGCTGGTCGGCCACCTACACGCCGCTTCTGACCTGTGAGGCGCGCGCCCGCCGGTGCCCGCATTCGCCAGCTCTCTCTGGTTCAAGTCGTTCAGCCTCGCGTACTGTTGAATCGCGAAGGCGGAGTAAAGACCGACGACCGTGAGAAGCGCGATCGCCACTGGCCAGTGCAGCAATCTGGGCGTCAGAAATCTGATGAGCCGGCGATGCCGGTCAGTGCGAGGGAGGTCGCCGTCGATTGAGGGCGGATCGGGCTTCATGCCAGCACCAACGGGCAGTGCGGCCGGCTCAAACAGGTTCGGCTCGCGCTGCGTGGGTCATCAACCTATGTCGGTTGGTGCGTTTGGCCATCCCACTGTTACACAGGCGGAGCGCGCGCCCGAGTGTGCCGGGATTGGCCGGCTTCGATGGGCGTATCGGACCCTAGGACCGGTGTCGAGCGGCAGCTCGCCGATCGGTTCCAGAAAGGTCGTTCCGCCATTCGCGAGCTCGAATCGGCCCGCTCGCTGGTCGACCGCTTCGGCGAAGGCGCCCTTTGCACCCCTCGAGTTGGGCGATGGCGTTGCGGACGGCCCGATCCGCAGCCTCGACCGTGGGCCGATCGTCCACGCGAGCCGATGGCGCGGCGATCAGCGGACGATGATGGCGTCGAGGCCGGACGGCGCCGCTTGCGCAAGCTCCAGCCGCAGGTTGTTGGGGTTGGTCGCGTACTGCGTCGCCGTGTCGATTGAGATCGTGCCCTGCTGAACGAGCTTCACCAGCTCGCCATCAAAGCACTGCATGCCCTCCAACTCGCCGTCTCTCATGGCGTCGAGCAGCGAGCGGCCGTCGGACTCGCCTTTTTCGAGGTACTCGCGCGTTCGCAGGGTGGCTTTCAGAATCTCCAGCACGGCGATCCGACCACCTTGCAGCCGCGGCAGTAGCCGCTGCGAGATGATGTAGCGGAACGATGCCGCCAGCCGCACGCGCACGGCGGGCTGGTCGCCCGGCTCGAATGCGCCCAAAATGCGCTCGACGGTCTTCGATGCGTCGATCGTGTGGAGGGTGGAGAAGACGACGTGTCCGGTCTCTGCCGCCGTGAGCGCGATCTCGATCGTTTCGCGATCGCGCATCTCGCCGACGAGGATGACCTTGGGTGCCTGTCGCAGGGCGGCGCGCAGCGCCAGCGCAAAGGTTGGCGTATCGCTGTGGAGCTCACGCTGATGCAGCGTGGCCTTCTTGGGCGGATGCAGGAAGTCGATCGGGTCCTCGATCGTGATGATGTGCTCGGCGCGCGCCTCATTGATCAAGTTGATGACGGTCGCCAACGTGGAGGACTTGCCCGATCCGGTCGGTCCGGTGACGAGGACGATGCCGTTTTTCAGCGTCGCCAGATCGTTCAACCTCTCCGGGAGATTGAGCTCCGCCAGCGTGGGGATCTTGCCCGCGATCACGCGGAGCACGGCCGCGTAGCTGCCGCGTTGCTTGAAGACGTTCACGCGAAAACGGGAGCAGTGTGGAATCTAATAGGAGAGGTCGCACGCCCCCTGCTCGCGCAGCATCACCAGCGCATTCTGGTTGCCGCCGATGAGCTCGCGCGCGATGTGCGCCGTGTGGACAGGGAGCAACATCGCGAGCCCGAGGATCGCGACCGGCACCAACTGGCCGTGCCGCTCGACCTGCGGTGGGCGCCCGGGCGAGAAGAGGAGGTCGCTGATGCCATCGCCGGCGTCGAGCACACGCATGATCAGGGCCTGCGTGAATCGCTCCGGGATGCCGGCGGGAATCGGGCCGAAGAGTGTGCCTTCGAGCGCCTGCGGGTCGATCAGCGTATTGACGTGCATCGGTGGCGCTGTGGACATGGCGACATCCGTCGTATCGTGCTGGCCTCTCCTGGCCTGCAGCCCGACGCCGTCTCGCCATGCGCGCGTCACCCAGGCAGATGGCGCAAGACCTGGTTCGCGGTCGTCGCCACTGCCTTCTCGATGCCCGTCACCCCTCGGCGGGCTTATGGTGGACCGGTCCCAGGGCAGACGGAGGATCTGGAACGCAACTCGTGGGCCACGGGTCCGCACACACGGCCGAAAAGGGCCCTAGAAGATCGCCACGGGATTGGCCGGGCTTCCTGTGCCGCGCGGCACGCGCAGCGGGAGCGCGATGAACAGGAACTCGTAGCGCTTCTCCTCGGCGCACGCCACCGCGAGCGGTTCCAGCAGCGCGTTGTCGAGCAACACCACGCCGTAGTTGAACAACACGCCGTGCACCGGCCAGCGCAGCCCGTAGCCGTCCGGTCGCGCGTCCATCATGTCCCAGCCGAGAATCGAGACGTCGTGATCCCGGATGAAGCCGGCGCACGTAGGATGCAGGCCGGGACGGTTCGTACCGCCGTACGATCCGCCGCTTCGCTGGAACGACTCGCGTCCGCTGTACACGAGCAACGCATCGCCCGATCGGACGTCGACCTTCTGAGCTCGTGCGATCGCCTTGAGCTCCGCACCCTGCACCGGGCGGTCCATCGTGACGTGCGGTTGCCCGCGGTGCCGCGGCACGTCGAGCAGCACGCCGCGTGTGATGAGCCCATCGCTGAATGCGGTGATGTCGGCGAAGTGCGCACCCTGCGTATCGAGCACCTCTGCCGGCTTTCGACCGTTCCACATCCCGTCGTGGTCCCAGACGTGCCCGAGGGCATCGACGTGTGTGACCGTCGTGCCGTGATAGATGAACCCGTAGTAGTCGATGACGGATCCGCCGTCCTTGTCGTTCGAGATGCGCGTGAACTGCTGCTCGGGCGAGAACGGCCGGCTGAGCGACACGCTGCGGCCTCGCGACACAAGCCGCGTCGCGGCGACGCGCTTCTCTGGCGTGATGAGGTTGACTGCTCCGCGTTGATCGTCGGCACCCCACCGCCCCCAGTTGCGGCGCTTCGCGTAGGTTGCGTCCACCTCCAGGCGGCTCGGCGGTTGGGCGGCTTGCGTCTGCGCAGTTGCGTCGCCGCGCCAAAGGAGCGTGCCTCCTAGAGCGGCCGCTCCCGTGAGTACGTCGCGTCGTGTCGGTGACATCGTGCCCTCCTCCGGACTTGCCCAGAAACAGGTGTCGCTGCGACGGTCACATCATAACGTGGCATGCCGGCCGGCGGTTCGCCTCGTACTCCGTAATGACGACTCGCGTGGCCGCACCCGTTGGTCGTGCGGACCACCGACGAACTGGCGCGTCCTTCGAGCCGGGCCCGCGCACCGAGCTGAGCCACCTGGCGATGGTCTCGATCTCGCCTTTGGCCACCGAGCCGGCTTCGCTTTGCGGATCCATCGCGCGGCCCGGCCCACCCTGCGCGAGGCCAAGGCTGAAGACGACGCACGTGCCGACGAACCACGCGAGGAACGGCGACAGTCTCGTTCGCGTCAGTAGCGCTCGAGTACCCATGCCCGGCCTCCAGAAGTGGATCGGGCTAGACGGTAGAGGAGTGTTCCCAGGCGGTCAAGGAGTCCGCATCAGAGTCCACGATCGACCTACTGACGCCGGTGCCGCATGAGCTGGTTCCGGCGACAGGAGGCCCGCAGGAGGCTAGACTCGACGAGTATCATCTGTCCCGTCGACTGGTCGTTGGTCGCCAAAGGAGAGGTCGCGATGAGGGAAAGGTCTACGTTCACTGGTCCAGCTCGGTTGGGACGCACCGTTGTGGCGACGGCGCTCGCGGTCTGCTTGGCGCTGCTCGTCGGGCCCGGCATGCTTCAGGCTCAGTTGCCGGCTTTGAAACCGGCCCACCTGAACCCGGTCATCGAGAAGCTGGCAGCGGGGAAGGCCGTCTTCGGCCCGATCATCAGCGATCTTTCGATGCAGAGCGCCCGCACCTGGGCGCGCTCAGGGGCGGACTACGTCTGGATCGACATGGAGCACTCGCCCTTGAACATGGAGGCACTCAATCAGTTCATCGCCTACTCGAACGACAAGGCGTACGTCGCCCAACGTGGCGACACGCAGCCTCGCGTCGCGATCTTCGCGCGCTTCCCGCCCTACGGCGGTTCCGATGCGTGGATCGTGAAGCAGGCGCTCGACATCGGGCTGATGGGCGTGATCTTCAATACGGTCAACAACAAGGAAGAGGCCATCGCCGCCGTGCGATCGATGCGGTATCCGCCGCAACGCAACGACCCGCCGACGCAGAAAGGGCCGATTGGCTACCGTGGCTTCGCGCCCGGCGGGGCGTTGTGGAACTGGGGCGTCGGCGGCGCCGAGTACCAGCGGCGCGCCGACGTCTGGCCGCTCAATCCGAGCGGCGACCTTCTTGTGAGCGCGATGATCGAGACGCGCGAAGCGGTGAAGAACATCGAAGAAATCGCCTCGGTGCCTGGCATCGGCGTCATCGAGGCCGCCGCGGGTGGCGATTTGTCGAACGACCTCGGCATCGCCAATCAGGGCACTTCGCCTGAGGTGGAGGCCATGCGCCAAACGATTCTGAGGGCCTGCCTCAAGTACAACGTCGTCTGCGGCATCCTGGCGAACGGCAAGGCCCAGATCGATCAGCGGCTTAAGGAAGGCTGGCGGTTCATCACAACCCCATCTGGCACGTCTGCTCAGTAGGCGAATCCAAGCGAAGGCTGGCCGCATCCAACTGTGTAGGTCGCCCGTAAAAAGGCAATGAGGGCCAGCCGCGGCGGGGCCTGTGGAGGATAGGTCATGCACAGAACGGCGTTACGGTGTGGACGCGTCGTCGCGCTCGGCCTGATGCTGTGGCTGAGCTCGATCGCCGCACCGGCGGTGTCTTCCGCGCAATCGGTGGCGGCAAAGCAGACGAGCGTCCTGGTTGGACGGGCCCTCGAACGGCTGCCGTGCTTCGGTGTGTTCGACTTCCTGGCGTACTCGGTTGAACGGGGCACCGTCACGCTCCAGGGCTCGGTCTACAACGGCGCCACGAAGACCGGCGCAGAAATGGCCGTCAAGCGGATCTCCGGCGTCGACGAGGTCCGAAACGAAATCGAGGTACTGCCAGCCTCCCAAAACGACGACCGCATTCGGTGGGAGGCGTTCTTCCGCATCTACACCGACGATTTCCTCTCCCGCTATGCTGCCGGCGGGCCGATGGGGGTCCAATACGCCTTACGGGACTTCGCGCAGTACCCAGGCATGCAGCCCATCGGGATTTATCCGATCCACATCATCGTCAAGAACGGGCGCATGACCCTGGTTGGCGCAGTCGGCAATGACTCGGACAAGGCGATCGCGTTTGCTCGGGCTCGAGAGGTGATTGGCACGTTCGAGGTCAAGAACGAGCTCGTGGTAGCGCGGAAGTCCTCCCAATAGTGGCGACGGTGAGGCTGCCCGAACCCCTCACCGTTCTTGTCGGCCCTCAGGGGGTCTTGATCATGGCCGGCGAGCCGTCCGCGCCCCAGGCGCGTCGAGACGCGGGTTGGCGTGCGCTGCGAGCGCGCCGTTGGTCGGCGAGGATCGCCCACAGATATTGATCGTGGTAGCGGCCGTTCCGACGAAACGACTGACGGAGCCGTCCCTCCAGGGCCGCACCGATCTTACGGAGCGCGCGGTTCCCGCGGCCGTTCTCGACCGACGCGCGTGCCTCCAGCCGATGGACACCCAGCGTCTCGAATGAGAACGACATCACGGCGTTCGCGCTTTCGACGAACAGCCCACGTCCCCAGTACGCGGAGCCGAGGGCGAACCCCCACTCGGCTACCTCGAACTTGGCGTCGAGCGCTCGCACTTGGAAGATGCCAACGGCCATCTGCGAGTCGTGAGCGACCACGGCCAAGCAGACGTATTGCCCGGCAGCCCGTTGCCGGTGTGTCCAGGCGATGAACTGCTCGAACCCCTCGACTGTCGTTGGTGGTGGCGAGATGAATCTCGTCACCTCTTCTGTCGTCAGCAGCGCAAACAACGACGGCGCATCAGAGATCTGGAGCTCCCTAATGGTCATCCTCTGACCGTAAATCGCCGGCAGCCCGGCTCTCCAATCCGTCGTGGTCACTACGACGGAGGCGGCCTCGGCCGGTGTCCTGGCGCGCAAGAGAGCCTGGGCGCCAGCGTCCCAGTCTGGTTGGTAGACTATCCGCTCCACGATCAGCACCTACGGGACGTGTGTCGACAGTGCCGACGTGCCCCAGACGATGTTGTCATCGTTGGTGCCCCAGACGATGTTGTCCGTCCAGGCCGTGAGGTTTGTATCGAGCGCATCTGACGTCCCCCCCCCTGTTTGAGTAGCGACGTCGTTTAGAGCCCGGCGGTTACTGTCGCCGTTTTCATCTGCGCCGTCAACTGTTTCGCATACGAGACGGGTGTCAGCCCGCCCAGTCCCTTCTTCGGCCGTTCTTCGTTGTACTCCCGACGCCAGGCCTCGATCACGACCTGGGCATGCGCCAGACTCG
>Ga0194132_10001298_pt1 | contig 50474 bp, 35 predicted proteins | sample TA2KigOf80mmetaG_FD_148612 | JGI IMG/M metagenome (GOLD analysis project Ga0194132, IMG submission 148612) | Freshwater microbial communities from Lake Tanganyika, Tanzania - TA2015054 Kigoma Offshore 80m | ecosystem: Environmental > Aquatic > Freshwater > Lake | place: Tanzania: Lake...
TGAACCTGAAGAGATTATGAATATTGATTTGAGCACGCTAGCCGAAGATGAGCTACGCTCTTTACACTATTTTATTTGGGCCTTTTACACAGACGAGAAAAACCTTCAAAAATGGCGTCAAGAAAAGCTAGCACCACTTCTGGTAGATCTGCCCGTAGAGGCGGGTTACGAAGACGACGATGATGATGAACTAGAAGACGAATAAGACGCTCTAACTATAGAGAGACCTGGGTTATGGTGGACAACATTAAGATCAGAACTGAGGACGTTTCCGAGATCCTCGACACTAAAATCAAGACAGACTCTGCCCATCTTCCCCTCGACGTGGTTGCAGGCGAGTATTATGACTCAGTTCTCGAAAAGATCTCAGTTCGTTCACCGACTTTCGACGAAAAAGCTGCCCTTAACGCGGCAGAAAACCCATCTGCCGCAAACCCGTATACCACCCTCTCGCGGCTTAATGCGGAACTTGCAGGAAGAATACCTTGGGTTTCGGTAGGGCCAACCGGGTCAGGTGCTGACTTTGAAGGAGACAGCGAAGCTCCCTTGGTCAATGCTATTGGTGCTGGAGCTAAGTGGATCGTGTTACGACCGGGTGAATATACTTTTTCTGCCCAAGTAGAAGTCCCAGCGGATACCTACATCCTCGGATCAAGTGAGGGTTCCTCGACTATTACAGGTACAGTTGAAGGACCTTTGTTCTTATTATCAGGAGAAAATATCACATTAGAGGGGTTTTCTGTTATCCAAAGTGCAGAAAATTCAGCCACGATAAGAGCAGAGGGTAATAAGCTAACACTGTCGCACTTAACGATCGCGGCACACGAGACAGGCAAAACACTTGATCTTTCCGACAATTTAAGCCGAATCACGATCTGCCACTCAAAGTTTACAGGAGCAGCCTTAGGTGGCGTAAATATCTCTGAGGGAGTGATTTTTAGCTGCTACTTTGATACGGTGGGCGTCTATGCAATAGACCTAATAGCGCCAATATACTGGAGTATTACGGGCAGTACCATCAACGGACAACTTCACTTACAAGATGCGGAGAACGTCCGCGTTTTAGCTAACCACTTGAACGATGGTGTCTTTAACGAAAACCCCGTCTCCGTGGTAATACGAGGTAATACCCCCGTTACCGTTAATAACGAATCAGAGGATTTTGCCGATCTTCTGCAATACCTTGGATCTCCTTCCGTTCAAGACACTGCGCCTCTGTATTCAAACAATTACGCTGGACCACAGGGCGAGAGCCTAACAGCTCGTGCAGGAGCTTTGGACCTTCTGACACAGTGGCGCTATGAGGATAGAAATCTACAGCTCATAGGTTCGGAAGAACCTGCTTACGTTCAATGGGACCCCTTGACAAGAAGCCTTTCGACGACCTGTGATCTCCATTTGATATCAAGTCATAGGGAGGCCCACTGGGTTATCCCTCAGCTTGGTACTTGGACATCGCTTACTTTTGCAAGTCAGCAAGTCTCGTCTCAGCAAATCGCTTTTACAGGTAACACCCAATATCTTGGGCAAAGTTTTGTTAGTCCTCACACAGGCGACTTACTAAAGATAACAGTGCGGTTAAAGAAAAGTAGTGGAGCTTCTGGGACTATTCGTTGCGCCATGTTTAATACAAACATAGACCAAGCCCCCGCTGGCGGATCTACCTCTCTTGGACATTCTAACACCTTGAGTCTTGCTAGTTTATCGACAAGCTTCGATGATGTGGTGTTTGAGTTCTCCTCACCAATTCGTCTCGAAAATGGAAGCTCTTATGCTTGTGTGTTTCAAAGCACGTCCAGCATATCTGGGCAAGCTTATTTCGCTACAAACACAAGCCCAGGTTCATATACTGGCGGCAGCGTTATTCAATCGTTAGACGGTGGTGCGACATGGTCGGTAATAGCACAAGACTTTCATTTTTTGACGGAAGGTCAATCACTTTCGTCTATTGTTTTAGAGGATGGAGAGGCTCTCTATTACAAACTTGATCGAAACATGCTTAGTGCGAACTTGAATCTAGCGCCATTCATAGGTCCAGTTGGATCAATTCCAAATGACCGTGAAAACCGAAATATTTATGTTCTAGCCTATTGCCACAATCGTACCATTTGGTGGCGCGGTGGCAACGGTTCTAGGCTGCCTGCAACAAACAATCAAGTTGCTCTATACCACATAGATGGTACGTCAAAAAGCATCGTTGATTATATCGGTGCGCTAGATACAAATGACTATTACCCACAATATTCGGACAATTTTTCTGGTGTAGCTAACGAGCCTTTGGTGCAGAGGCTCTCCAAAACAGATGCGCGAATAAGAACATTGTTCGAGTATTCTAATATGATTGTGGAGATCCAAAGTGGTGGGACTATCGAGCTTGAAGGTGATGCTCTAACCCTTACGGGGGTGCTCTATCTTTATTTCCCACACCTTAAATCACGTTTTTACATTGAACCCAAGACCTGGACTCTGGAGGAGGATACCGATTCGATTGTATTCGCCTCTTGGGATCAAGCCCTAATGTCGCAGGAATCTTTTTATACTGTGAGTGATGGTACGATCAGCAACGGGCTTTTACCGCTTCCAGAAAACGATGGACGGCAAAAGTATATGGTACTTGCTCGTCGTATTGGAAAAACGGTGCAGCTTTGGAACGGGACTGAGCTGATAAGCGGCAGCCAATGGCCTGTGCCAGCATCTATAGGTAGGTTTGTGGTTCCAACTCAGGTTGCATCAATACTGGACCAAAACATCAGTTGGACGGGGCAAGATCTTCTTTGGGAAAATATTGCATTGGCCACAGCATCGGGTTTGCCTTTAGAGAGAAATAGTTTTCCAAATCAAGTTACACCGGAGAGTGGTCTAACCGACCTTGGTCCGAATGAAGGCTTACTTGTTACACATTCCTGGAATCAGGGGGATCCGAGTGAAGTTAAAATTGAGAAAATTGTGCTGCCAGTAACAAGTATTAGGCAAAATCAGTTTCTTTGGGTGCAGAACTTTTCTGGCACTATCGTATTTGGTATTTAGGGGTTATCTAGGATGGCTCAACAAAAGATATCGACACCCTCAGTTATCGAAGTTTTGGATACAGTCATACGGTCCTCATCTGCCTATGCCTACCCGGAGGTCGGAGGTATTGATGTAAAGGACCCGTGGGACTCTGTTCTTACTAAGCTTGAGCCTTATGTGTTAGATCCGAATACCGTGGTTGAAGCTCTCCGTGCTTCCCTGGCAAACCCAGAGGCTTCAAATCCTTACTTGACTACGAGTCTTTACGAGAAACGCTTTGGTACAAGGGGCTTCATTCTTGTTGGTCCTGCTGGATCGGGGGCAGATTTTGAAGGTAGTGACGGAGACACCATAAGCGCTGCAATTTCAGCGCTTGGGGGTATTGGTGGGTGGGTTGTTCTTCATCCTCAAGTCTATTCATTGCAGTCCACGCTTACGATACCAAACCATGTACGCCTTTTCGGGATCCATCCAGAAACTACAATCCTACGTTCGGATTTCGATGTTGTCGGTGTTGAACTGCAAGAGAGAGCGCTGTTAAGTCGGGTCACTGTTGACGGATCGAACATAACTACCAAGGCTTCGATTATTATAGGTGAAAGCTCGACAGTTGAAAGGTGCAGGATTCTCGACTTTGCTTGTTTGGGTGTGCAGCTAGTAGGCACGAACGCAAAAGTAGTTTTTTCTCGCTTCGAGTCTTCTTCGACAAACAATTATGCTACCGGAGCTTCTCTCCAGGGTACACAGCAAGTTATAGATGCGTGCAGCTTCCACGGCCCTCTACTTGGGGGGGTAGTTCAGTTTGAAAGCCATGAAGGCGGAGTTCTATACAGTCTTTTTGCCGAAGACAACCTTGGGCCATGTTTTAGTGTTCCTTCCCCAATTTTGAATGACAATCGAATCGCAGGCTGTCATTTTGCGTCAGCTTCAGCTCTTAGTCTCTCAATAGATCAGGGCACGAGAACCGTCCGTTATGGCAACACACCTGGAGTTTTAGAGGCCAACACTAACAATTTTCTTGACCAATTAGTGATTCATACGGGCCAACCAGATGTCACGTCGAACGAGATGATCTTATCGAACTCATTCACACACGATCCAAGCACCGATAAGGATGCGACGATTATTCTGGGAAAGATAGATGAAGCTGTCGAGCAGCTTTACGAGGAGAGAAACCTTGATATAGAGCTTCCTGACCCATTATTCGATTATTTCGGCAATACGGTCAGCAACTTTTTCTCCTGGGACGGCAGTTCCAACACGTTTTCATGGCCTGACTTTATACTTAAAAGTCTTCATAAGGTGGAGGCAGTCGCAAATGTCTCGGGCGGTAGTCTAGTAGTCCCACCAGGGTACAGATGCTTTTTAGATTTCAATACAACAGCCGCACTTGCGACCTTAGAAACTGTGCCAATAGATGCACCCGTATCAAAAAAATTCTTAACTTTAATTACGGCTTTAGAAAATGAAGGCCAAGCCATCTGGCGTGAGAGCATCAAACTCGAAGCTAGCGACATCAGCTATTTTGATGCCGATGGACATCTTTTAGCCCCGACTCGGTTTTTCGGAGTTTCTTCAAAAAACCCAGGAAGAGAAACTGGTCTATTTTCTTCTTTTGAAAAGCCAAACATGACGGCACAGCTAGGGGACCAGTCTAGCGCACTTGCTCTGCTTTATGAACGTGACAACCTGCAATACAATCGGGAAACTGAGGACACCAGAATCAGCACCGAACCTACTATAGGTGATTGGTACGGGTCAGCTTGGTCCCTTGGCATCCCCTCAGCGCCAACTCATCTTATAAATATTCAGGGTACCTTGCATGGGCTTGTCCCTTCGGTCGGGATTTTTTATTTCGACCGCAGTGCCGATGGCTGGCGTCCTCTCAGCGGATGTCCTTTGACAGGGCCGTATTCGAGTATATCTCGATGGGCTACGGGGCTTTGTCTTTTATCATGCTCCGGTGAGGTAGTGACCTACGCGCCTGAGCTTGGTTGGGGTGCAAGCTTAACGCCTACCAAAAGTACACCTTTGGCAGCCTTAACTTTAACGTCTTCTGGTCCTAGCACTCCCTGGTACGATGCAGGGCAGGCTGATTTTGCTATGCAGACGGAAAATTATTCTCTGTTCACCACTGTTGATGGCTACTCTATCCGCTGGTACCAGGACCACAACTTTCTGGAACTTTTGCCTAGAATTTACACAGAGGCAGCAGGGTCAAGTCTCGGTCTTTTGAGTTACCACCCAAAAGACACGGGCTACAATATGGCTCTTGGTAAAGAAGATCTTTGCATGTCGGGGGAGAATGGTGGCTTTTCTCGATTAAGCGGTTTGCCTCTTTCGACTTACTATAATGCCGAGATCCTTATTGATACCAATATGCTAGGTAGACAGGATGCCTTAAGGCTAGACTGGTCTACTCTTCTTATAGAAAACTTTGCTGTAACCCAACCTAACGGGGATTTTATTGTCGTTGCTTGCAATAACGCACGTTCGACATTTTATATTCTAGCGGGAGGCAGAGGTACAGCACGTCTTGTTGCGATTTTAGACTCAACGAGTATGCCTGGGTTCACCCCTAGTGCCTGGGTTTTAGACGCAATACAACAGACAACTTATGTGCTAGGTCCGTCTTCGACAAACGAACTCGTTTGCTACAAAGGCTCGTGGTCAAATCCGTCCTTGCCGAGCGACCAAAGGTGGGGTGCTGGTCAGTATCTCTTTACAAAGATCACGGTTCAAGGACCTGGACGCTGCTCTGGGGTTTATGCTGCATTAGACCTTTATGAGGAAAGATCGGGAAGTGGCAAGGTGATTGCGCTGGCCTCGGATCCTTCACGAGCAAATCGTCCTACTTGGGTCGAGTATAACCCAAAATTAAACACTTGGACTATTAACCCTTTAACTGACGAAACACCTACTGATGACGCTACTTTACAAGTTTCGACAGCAGTTGCAAATAGCTGTGAAGCGCAAGCCACGGCAGGTTTTGGAGTGGCAAGCCCCTACGGAATGACGTTCCTTATCCGTTCGGGTTCTGGCTACAGTAGTCGTCCCTGTGTTTTTCGTCGCAGCCGAGCAACGGGTCAAATTCAAGGCTATGAATTAGGTGGCAACTCCATCGTTCAGTGCTTAGGTGGTGTTTATCATCCCGCCTTCAAAGCGATTATGTGGCTTATGCGTGGCTCCACGGGGGACCAAGTCCGCGTATATTCACTTTTTGAATCCGCCCAAACCCCAACCGTATGGAGTATTAGTACGATTGGTTCTGGTGGCACATATCTGCCTGGGACAGCTTTAGGCACGCCATCCGTACAACGCAGAAGCGCCTCGATGATTAGTAGATCAAGCAATGTTGTGCTAGGTGCTTCTGCGACTTATGACGTTTATTTCTGGTCTACCAGTCGTGGTTTAATAAAAGGTTCTCTTGGTGTAGGTGCTACAGGTTTTTCAAGTCAGACCTGGACGCTTGTAAATGGTCGTTCAAATGGGACCGATCCTTTTGTTTTTTCTTCCACACCAGCTAACACATATTCTTGCCTCGTAGGGGTAGATCGTGGCGGGGATTTGAGCCTACAATTTTCCTCTTTTGTGGAAAATATACCTACTTATGGCTTTTCGGCCTTAAGCCAGCCCGCTGACTACGAAGGTTTGATCTGGTTTGAACCAGGACCTGTAGTTAAGAACCTGGGGAAATCCTACCTCTGGGCTGGTCTTAATCGTGGTGGTTATCTTTGGTTTGCTAACGCACGCGACAAGCTGACCCAGATTGAGTTCACACCAAACACTCAGATCCGAGGGGACGTAGTAATACCCAATATGGCAGCGACAACTGATTTTGACTGGGCGTCCACGTCAGACGGAAGCAAAATCGCGTTTTGCATGCGAAATAGTGCGAACTATTTGTTCTTTTACCTCTACGACGTAGCTACTAGAGCTATAACGCTGGAAAGGCAGGGTCTTGACTTCCCGAATGTGGCACTTCTAAGTAGTACGCCTAAGATGTCTTTTAATACGACCTTGAATGCTTTTGAAATTGTGGCTCAGGACAATACAAGATCGGGCGGGCAGCTAGTTTTCTACCGCAGGTATCTCAATGGCACTTGGCTGGGAGAACAAGTTGGAAGCGGTTCGTCAAATTTAACTAGCCTCGGTTCTCAAGCGTGTAGGCTACCCTGTAAACCCTTAGTTCTCGACGATGGTAGCTTTTTGGTAGCCTGCGAGTCCGGCAATTTCGCAGCTTTAGTTATCCGACGTGATAATGTTGGCTGGAGCATTGCTTGGTTGAGCCAAGAAGGTGGATTTGCCACGCCTGCTCTAGGGAGAACCAAAGGCCAAAATCCTAGGTTTTTTGTTTTTGGTGGTACAGCATCTGGCGTTAGAAGTGCGGTGGGTAGCTCTCTTTCAGGCATCAGCTCCTGGAGTTACCTTGTCAACCCCAGCGCACAAAGCGTTTCGGTATACACAAGGGTAAAAAACCCCGAAGTCTTCATGACCGATGATTTGGTGTACGTTGCAAGTCCCTTAGCTGTCGAAGCGGGAACAACGGATTCGCAAGAGTTTGGTGTCTTCACTTTTTCAGGGGCCGGGGAAATTAAAGGCAGTGCTTTTGCTGCTAAAGGTAGGCTCACCCAAGGACAAAGTGGCCGCGAAGAGGTTGGTTACACGTCACATTCGTGGACGCATAAAGGGGACCTCCTTTATGCAGCAACCCGACCGGGAAGAAGCCAGACGCACTGGAATATAAGGCGAAGCTATAATAAGTGGGCCTGCTGTGGTGATTCAGTGCTAGGGTCTGGTCGTATTATTGCACTAGACAATCGACAGTATAGGGAAAGCTTTGTTTCTGAAAGCCAGAGTGATGGTCTTTTTGTGGTAGACAGTTCCCTTAGAGCTTCGTCATTTCTGCCCTTGGCGACCCGAAACGAAACGGAGTTGTGGGGGCTAAATTGGGCTGCAAGAAGCCAGGGTCCTCTTTTTGCCTATGGTAAATTTGAATCATCCATCACGAATGACACATCGGCACCAACTGGTTTGCTTCCGGCACTAGCACAAAGGGCGTGGCCAAGAATTATTGGTACGACACAAGGTATACTTTCTGGGGCTAGTATTTTTGGGTCTGGATCCGGCCTTAGACTCGTCGGTGCGGTTGGTACAAGCAACTATTTTGGCACGACGCTACCAAGCAACGGTCTTTTCCGCCTAAAGACTGTTTGCTCACTCACTTTTCATGGGGTTCATCGCTTTCGACTCGGCCACCGGGACGACAGAGAATATGTGATCCAAGGCCCCTTGACCTTCCCTCTTCTTGATGCTCCGGGTCAGACTCTAGTTCTTGACTTTGCAACTGCAAACTCTTTGAAACTAGACGCTCCTGATGCGCCCCTTAGTTATTGGGCTTTTGGTGATATTTCAAAATACCGTTATCCGATTGTGCTCGGTCGCAATGAGGAAACGGATTTCATCCTATCGCCAATTATCGGACACAAAAGGCTTACCCATGGCCATCTTGAGCCTCGCGAGACATCCGATCTCGGCTTAGTTCTGGACAGTCGCGAAGTGGAAGGCAACGCCACTCATTGCCGCTTTAGTTTTGAAGAAATAACGACTGGTAACTATGGGTCGTTTAAGGTTAAAATACTTGGCAGCAATCACGGTATCCAGACGATAGACATGACTAATTCTGCGAAAAAGCAGCTAGTAGTTCGTGGGCCTTTAGCAGGTGGGTTTACTTTTATCACTCTGACGATGGATGAAATTAGGGCGGTAGCACCACATCTACAGCCGATAGTAACAAGTCACTCATTTGGTAATATTGTGATCCTTGGACACTGATGATTAAAAGGGACTAACCCTAATGTTAAATAATATCCTTGACCCAGTAACAGGTTTGCCGCTGAAGTTCGGAGAGATTTTTAGTGATAGGAACCTCAAAGTTGTAGGGTCCGCACGGTGGGATGCAGCAACCGGATCCGTTCAAACTCGAAATCTTTCTCTTGTATTGAGTCCTATTGACGGGGGAAGTCCTGCCGTAACGGTAATTCCCGATAGCTCTTACCCACTTTCAGCAAATGCGTCTGTCTGGGTGCAAGTAAGAAGGACTTCAGGCACATCGACAGTTGTCTTAGGGTCAAGTCTATTAGCTGACATCAGTTCACAAGAAAAACCAAAACAAAACTGGATCCAACTTTTTATCAGGACAGCTAACGATGAGGTTGTCACCTTTGGCAACTGGCTCATTCTAGGCGGTACGACCTGGACTAAAATTGGTGTGACCACAGCAAGTGGCGTTTACGACTCGATTGTTGGGCCTTCAGACAACCCTTTTGCTACTCACACAAGTATCCAAGGAGCAATAGATGACGCTGCCGATGGGTCGCGTATCTTGGTGCTTCAGGGTGTGTATTCGATTGAGACCGCCCAGAAAGCAGATCTTTCCGCCACATCAGCGTTTGCGTGGTCAGGGAAAACAGTCACATTAGAGGGCGAGGGTTTTGGAACTGTAATCGAAAACAACGCGGGTCTTGCTAATGCCTTTTACATTGCGTCAACAAGCGCAACAAGTAATGCAAGTCAAGGAAATGGTTCAAAGATAGTAGGTGTCCACCTTAAAAACTTCGACCAGACAGTAGTGCTCGATGGTGGCCTTGGCAACGGTGTCCGATCTTGTGTTGTCGAGGTCTACAACACCTCAACAACAAGTTCGACACTGGCGGCCCCGTCGCGGCTTGGTACTGGTACTTTCGACCTCAATACTATCAAAGAGTTCGTGACTAGAAGTAATTCATTCTCAATTAGAGAATATTACCTAGCCAACTCAACTTTGACGAATACGATGCAGGCTACTGGGAACGAGGTTTTTGATAGCACATCAAGTCGCAGGCTTTCGATTAAAACGGCCTTGCGGGTAGGGGACACTACCACGCCAACAAGAACTCTCGACGTTATTGGTGATATCCGAGCAACTTCCGGTAATTTTTATTCTCCTGCGGCAGCCTTACTTTTGATGAGTGACACAGGAAGCTCTCTCCCTATGAAAGTAGGGTCACTCACTGTTTCCAATAGCTATTCGGACAATGCTACCTCTCAAGGTTTGCTCGTAAGAGGAAACTCTACGATTAACGGCACCGTGGTCTTGGGCACAGATAATAACCAGTCGGTAACGATAAACTCACCTGTATTCGCGAATAAAACTGTTCGTATCGGTGATAATAATACGGCTACTAAGACTCTGGATGTTGTCGGGACCATGAGGACCACAGCAGGACAAATATATAGCAGTGCTACGTCGCTTACCCTCTATACGGATTCGAGTGCTTCCCTACCCTTAAAAGCTGGGTCACTGACGCTGTCGAATAATTATGCAGACACTGCGGGTACTCAAGGTTTGCTGGTACGAGGTTCAGGGCAAATAGATGGTTCTGTTGCTCTTGGTACTGACAGCGCTCAGTCCGTCACAATCAATTCTCCCGCTTATGCCATTGTGTCCCTAAGGGTCGGGGATAATACTCTCGCAACCAGAACCTTAGACGTAGCAGGATCCATCCGTACAACAGCGGGCCAAATATATAGCCCTGCAACGTATCTGGGTTTGCTTACTGATTCCGGGGCTGCCTTGCCTGTTAAGGTGGGATCTCTGGTTATATCTTCGTCCTATTCAGACACAGTAGGTGCGTCTGGTCTTCTCGTGAAAGACGCTGCCCAAATCGACGGTGTCGTTACACTTAACAATTTAGGCGCATCACAAGTTGTTATTACAAATGCGTCTAAAGCCCTGACAACAGTAAGCTATGGTTCAGGAAACGTCGGGTCGGCTATAGTACAGCGAGATAGCACGGGTGGAATTAGTGTTGGTACCTTGAATGCAGGGCAAATTAACAGCGCAGATATTTATGCAACCGGGTGGTTGAGGACCTACGGGCAGCGTGGTTGGTATAGTCAAGACTACGGGGGCGGTATCTATATGGTAGATACCACTTGGGTCAGAACCTATAATAATAAGAATTTTTATTGTAGTCAGGAGTTGAGAGCCAACAGAATAACTACTGAGGGGGGTATTACGGCTTCTGGTAATATCACGGCCAATGGTGACGGAGGTGTCTTTTCTAACCGTGGCGATCCATACTGGGCAAGGATTCTGCACAGTGGCAGTGGCGGTAACTGCCATATAGACACAGGATCCGGCAATATGTATTTCAACTGGTTCAACGGCGGTCAGACTTTTTATTTCGGTAATAGCTCCGGCAGTTATAAGTATCTAAGAGTTGTTGACGGTGAATTTAACCTGATAGCCCAAGGGGATTGGATAGGTATCCAAGGCAATTATGGACAGACTTCCACTGTCGTTAAATCACCGGGCGGTAGCTATACTACGACATGGCCAGGGGGGTGGGGTGGCGGGCTTGCAACCTTTGACATAACCTGCTCTTCGATTAGGTTTGGTAACGGATCAACTCAATCGGACATTCGCGCTAAAGAGCGCATAGTTCCGATATCAAGCGCTCTTGCTACTATACTAAAATTTAACCCAGTCTCCTTTTACTGGAAAAAAGAAGTTAATCAATACGTCAGAAATAAGCAGTTTGGTTTTATTGCACAAGAGGTGGAGGCGTTTGCACCAGAGCTTGTTGATGACGGTGGGTGGGATGATGACAATGAGGTGCCTGGATTCAAGAGTATGAATTACATCGCACTAATTCCAATTTTAGCGGGCGCTGTTAAAGACTTAAATAATAAATGTACGGATCTTGAAGCGAAAATTGCGTCTTTTACGTCGAGCGTATAATTTTCTAAAAGTTTGGAGGGAGTCTAAAATGCTACTAGAGAACATCAAAGACAGCGTTACTCTGCCCTGTGGGGCACTACTGTCAGAACAGATGACGTTTGAAGAAAAACAGAAAATTTTTGAACACTACGGAGTCTCGTCCGAGCAAGATCTCGTAGAATTTCAGGTGTCTGTTGGTAGTCTGGTCTTTGATATTTATTCGGCTGTCGTGGATCTACCTAAGGCTCCCTACAATCGGGTTCAGGAACAAGCAAAAAGGCTAAAATTTGCTGAAGAAGTAACCCAGAGGGAGCAGTTAAATCTTAGGCCAGAAATTGAAACCGCCATTAAGCAGGCGTTGACGCAAGATGATACTTGGTCCAAGGTGAAGATAGGCGTAAAACTTAAAAACAATAACACCGAAGTTCTTGAATGTGGTGCTCTTGATCTTTTCCCCAAAGCGAGAGAAGCTCTTCTCAAGCTTTGTGAAGAATAAAAGGGGTTTAGCGTAATGGCGGATTTTCTTGTTTCGCTTACGAAACGTGGTCGGGAGCTTGAGGCCCAGCAGCTTCTTTATGGTTACGGGTTCAAAATTGGATACTACGTTTTGGGCGCGGGTGGCCATGACCCTGGAAATCCGACCATTACTCTGCCTTTGAGTGTCGATGTTCCAAACTTGCCCCTTCAATTTTTCGGTCCTGAACCTATAGATAAGCTTGATCTAGTAGGGCCTACTTGCCCTAAGTTCACTTGTGTTGTTCAGCCTGGGGAGGCGGTTGGTGGGATCAGTAACCTAGGGCTTATAGCTGAGATTACATATATTCCACCGGGATCCCCTTCGGATGCACCGAATCTTGGGGATACTTTTTTGTATGCTCTAACCAACTTTCCCTTACGGTTTAAAGTGTCGTCCTCAAGGGAGACCTTTACTGTGACGATTAAAACTTAAAAATATTCTGCCGGGGCACATGAGACATGACAATCGAGACCCTCCTTGGCTTTCGCAATATTGATTCGACCGAACATCTAAATTCTCGCCTTTCTGGGCTAATACCCAAAGGGATCGTAAGAGGTGGTCTAGTAGTACCAGAACCTGCCTCTTTACAAATCAGGATTAAAGGTAGTCCCGAGGATGATGTCGTTTTTATGGCTTTTGCCAAAGACGGTATGATGATTCGAGAGCGAGCTGAGGAGCGCGTTCTACCTGTAATTGCAGGTATTACCAATGTCATTTGTCTTCGTGCAAAATTTTTAGAGTCTCAAGACCCTATTGCACAATTAGAGGTCTTGACGCTTGGTGCTTACGAAAGCGATGCGGACCAGGATTCTTTAATTCGCTTTGCAACAGTAACTCCACCTGCTGGTGCCACTTCGGTTCTTGTTGAGCACATTAACACAAGCTTCCGCGACTCTATTGAGGGTTTCAGACGAGGTATTATTCGAGGTGTTGTAGATACTAAGGTTGACCTTCCTGCTACCTCCGGCTTTCCAGCTACGGCAGAGATTAACTTCATTACTAACGATTTTGCAGAGGGAAGCTCGATCACCATTGATACTGGTGCAACCTCCCTAACCTACCCGCTCATAACCCCGATTTCTTTCCCTATCGCAAACCCAGGGGTGCCGGGTTTTTCACGAATCAATAGTAGCCAGAAGGCTATAGTTGATGCCGTTCAAAGTCTGACGGGTCAAGTAACGGTCACAACCATACTTGACCACGGTTTTCTGCCAGGGATGACAGTTAGGTTGTCCGACAACACCGCAAGTCAAGCCAACAGGGTCTGGACTATTGAGTCTACCCCAACAACGAAAACCTTCACCTTTACCGCACCTTTGACTATCCCCTGGACGGGATACGGTGGTTCTGCCGTAGACTCTTTTACTCCTGCAATCATTACTGCCACAATCGCCTCGGGTTACACTCATAGCTTAATTCCTGGGCAACAGTTCATAGTTACAGGAGCAACGGACCAGAGTTTTAATGGTCTTTATACCGTTCAAGATGTAGTAGACGAGCAGCAATTCACATATACCCAAGTTGGTTATCCAACCAGAGATAGCGGCAATGGTAAAATCAATAAGGTTGGTTTTTCTCTTCCTCTAAATGCCGTAGAGATTGGTACGACCGCAGATATTACTGCTTTGAATTTTCAGAATGCAGTTCGCTCCTCGGAGTTGGATGGTGATTTAAAGATTTTCGCCCTCGGAAGTTCTCTCCAGATTGAGGCAAGAGTATCTGGAACCCCAGGGAACGGCTATCAGCTTTCTAAACTAGAACCTGGAGCTATCACGCCCAATATCGTTCTTGCGAACTTCTCGGGTGGTATTGACCCAAATGCCACCTCTTCTCAAGCAAGCTCTGAAAGCCTTCAAAAAGGTGATCTCTATGTCGTCCTATTTGGCGATCTAGGTACTATTGAACTTTGGGGTTATGACGGTTCCATCTTCCGAAATATGACCTCTGCCTCAGCAGCAACACTGCTTGATTTTCACCGTCGCAACCTATTTGTGAACGAGAAACACCTTTCTGAAAATGAAAAAGCCGCACTAACTGGAACTGTGGGTGTTCCTAGTGCTACGAACAGATTCGTGACCGAACAGGATACCTCTGTTTTAACAGAAACTCTTGCAGCAGCGTTGCAAGGGGCGGACTCCACACCACCTGGGCAATCGAACAGGTATTTAACGGAGGCTCGCGTTCGTGGTGAAAGAGCTTCTATCTTAGTCCCAGAGGGCCAAGATCTAATTGAGCTACCCCTAGGGGAAGCATGGGTGATTGGACCTGACAACAACGCGACTGACGATAGTCTGACGAAGCAGTTCTTTAATGTCGTGCATACAGATACCCTACTGAGCGCAGGCGGGTTTACGGAATACTCCCAGAGAGACTTTACTCCGATTCAGGTCACGGATGTTTATGTCAGCGCGTCGGGCACCCCGTTCAATCCCTCGCTATACGCTTCCTATAATGGTGTCTATCCCCGAGCTGATGCTGTACTGTCAGGTCTCCCGATGCAGCTTTATGTAAAGCTTTCAGGTGTGCCTAATAATGGTTCAGCCACCTTGCTTTACTCAAAGGCAGTCAAAGAGGCCAGCAGAGTACCCCAGGCTGACATGCTGATGGGTCCACAAAGGGTTCTCCCTTCGGTTGTTCAGGATCTCATCAACCGAACAAAAGAGCTTCGGTTCAATAATGGTATCTCAGTATCAGGCAAAGCGTTTAGCTTCCCAGAAAATCTCTTCTGGGCAGAGAACATGCAGGGTTTTAGCTTCAGACGTTACGTCGCGCTGCGCCCTGTCGAGATTCGAGATGCTTTCTCCATCAATTTTCAAACTGGTACAGGCACTTCGGGTCTTGTTGAGAGTTTTACCCCAGTTGAGTTCTCAGGTAATAGCTTAAATCAATGGACTAAATACTGTCTCTTTGTGACACCACAGAATAAAGTGCGTGTACAGCACATCGAAGCTCTGCTCGAAAACCCAAATACTAGCCTTGCTTATGCTTCGTCTCGGGCTGATTTAGAAGGCCCTGTTTTGCCGATGACCGATGGGTCTTGGCTTTTTGCAACCGTCGCGGTTAAATCAAACGGCACGGTCGGCTCAGGGATTTTAGATGTAGAGCAAGACAGCCTAGAAATCTTTCATTATCAAAACTCCCGAGAACCGGGAGCCGATACGGTCGTAGGCGATGGTCTAACCTCGTTCGGGCAGTTTAATGGGGAAAACAGCCATCTTCATGCGCTTTTGCATGCAAAGTCTGGAGATAAAATCCGCCTTCTGCAAGGAACTTATACGGGTCATGTCGTCATCGAAAAAGACGATATTACACTAGACTGTAGCTCTGGGGCTGTCCTTACAAACCCAGGCGCGACGGCAGTAACGGTACTGGGCAAGCGCTTTAGGCTGATTCAACCACATTTCTCTGACTGTAGTGTAGCTGTTGCGTTGCAACCAGGAGCGGACAGCTTTCAATTAGAAAAGCCCGTGTACAGTGAGACAGTGGGCCGTCGAATCAAGACGCCACCTGTTGTTTCTTTTACGGCAAGCAGTGTTAGTGTTGCTACGTCTTCCTTTAGTTACAATAACCATGGTCTATTAGACGGGGCAAGGTTACGTCTTAAGTCTGCGGGCGTTCTGCCTTCTGGGTTGTCGAGTACGGTTGACTATTATGTTGTGCAAAGTAACGCAAATAGCTTCAAGCTCGCGCTGACTAAATCAGGTAGCCCTGTCGCATTTTTAGACGGGGGTACTGACCTTCATAGCTTTTCCGATGGTTCCACTTTCGATGCGATGATTGATGGTACGGCTGTGGCAACGTGGCGTGTCACTGACGGAACGCACAACCTATGGGCTGGTGAGTTTAACAGTCCTAATGGGATACAAGACGCTATTGATGCAGCAAGCCCTGGCGATACCATCTTGGTTTATCCTGGTTCCTACAACCGTATTTTGGTTGGTAAGGACCGTTTGCAACTTAATGGTCTAGGTGGAAGTGGCGTTGTAATTGATGGGGGTGGTAGTCTCCAACAGGCTGTCCTTATCACAGGTAGGCATAACCAGATTGATAACTTTTTCATCACTAATGCAGGTGTAGGCATAAGGTGCCAAGGTACCTACAACACTTTTGGTACAAACATTCAGTTTGATGAAAATGTCAAAACGACCGTTACCTTTCCTGAAACGATCGCAACCAAGCATTATAACGTCTATCCTAGTCTGACAGGACGTATCACCACGGGAGAGGGTTCCGTACCCGCTAACGCATCGGTCACTGTCGGTGATGGTGTTAGTAGCTGGGGTGACTACGTTGGACGTGACGCAATCAATTTGGCGTTAGCAACTGAAAGCGCAGGCACCTTAATTCAGGTGTTCAGAGGCGATTACCGTCAAATCACCGTCGATGGCACGATTAACGGTATGGCCGTTATTGGAACTCCAGGCAAAGAAACGGTTATTAGAGCTGATGCACTAAGAACCACACAGTGTATTAGTATCAACGGTAGTAATAACTACTTCAGAAACCTTTACCTGATCGCTGATAATAACGATGCAGATGCTGTTGGTTTCTCGACCTTGGGGGTTAAGGTCAACGGTGACGACAACTATTTTGAAAATATCGAGTTTCCGGTCACTGGTGGTGAAAGGATCGAAAGTCACCTGAAGTACCAAGTAGTATCGGGTGCAAGAAACCGCTTCATACCGCACACGGGAGCACCTGTTGGTGAAATCTCTTGGACCGTGGGTGACGGTGTTAGAAGTTTTGGTGACTTTAACGGATCGCAGGGTATCAATGCTGCTGTTCAAGCGCTTCCTACACAGCCACGAACTCTCTCCGGTGAAATCTTTGAAGCGGAAGGTTCAACAGCCAAGCTGCGAGTCGCTAAGACGTACACAATTACAAGCGTAAATGTCTCCACTTCTACGCTTACAAAGGCGGCTCACGGATTAGTTCTTAATGAGCCTGTAACACTCGTTACAACTGATGTATTACCAGCACCTTTGCAGGCTTCTCCCCTCGGGCCGACTTACACACGCTATTATGTTATCAATGCGGACACGGATACGTTTCAGCTAGCAACGATCCCCGCGACGGAAAGAGCCTCATTTAGTGCAACATCTGTTGTTAGTTCTACTGTGACGATTGAGTCTCATGGTTTAAGTAATGGCACGCAAGTATCTTTGACAACAACAAGCGATTTACCTTCGGGACTATTCAAAAGCCGCACCTACTTTATCGTCAATGCGACCGCCAATACACTTCAGTTTTCGGAGACTTTAGGCGGTAGTGCCGTTCAGCTTTTTGATGGTGGTACCGGGACACATCGCATCTTTGCCGGTAGTCCCGTTAGCCTGACAGACGAAGGTAGTGGCACACATACTGTTGTATCTGCTTTGCCTTTTAACTTTAGCTTTGACGACCTCTACCGGAACGTAAACATAAGCTCTGCTGTAGAGCCAGCCAACTTGGGTTCTTATAGGATCACAGAGATCCTTGGTAGAAGCGAAGTCCTCCTTGAGCGAATTGATGGAAGGGCGTTCACTGATGAAACAGAGGTCGTTTGTGACATTGTTTCGGGCGCTAAGATCTGTGTTTTAGCAGGTGTTTATGATCCATTCACAATACCAACGTCACGCAACGATGTGGAGCTTTACGCTTGGGGCAGCGGTGCTGACACCTTAATTAAGGGCGAATCAGACACCGAGGTCCTCCTTACAATCAACGGTAGCCGCTGTCTTATTCGAGGCTTCCGTTTTGCTGGAGGCCACCCAGAAAACGGTTTAGCTGTTCAGGTCAATGGTTGCAACAACACTTTCATTGGTAACAGGTTTGAAACCGCTAAAACCTACGCTTTTGGAAATCATGCGCTCGGAAACCGAGTTCATGATTCTTATGAGGCAGTCGCCCGCACGGCAATAACGGTAGGTACTAGCAACTCAAGGGCTGACTTCATTGGTTCAACAGAAGAGGCAATTCAAGCAGCCGTAAATCTAGCCGCTCAAGATAGCCACATTAAAATGGTCATCCTGGGTGAAGGTCAGTGGACTTTGAGCGCCTCGGTTTCCGTACCCGCTGGTCTTGTGATCCAGGGTTCTGGCGAGAAGACAGAACTTCTCGGTGATGGTTCTTTTGCGGCCTTTAGTTTAGCTTCTGACGGTGGACAAAAGATCGGAAACCTCAAGCTTTCGGACTTTACTTTTGCGGCTGAAGGCTCTTCATCGAACGTACTTCTTGCGGATCTTTGGCTGCATAATACGGATCTTGACCCCTCGGTGAGCCAAGGCGAGGTCATAAACTCCCAATCCTTGAAGGTTGGAAAGGACTTTGCCGTATCTAACTCCGGTGATTTGGAAAAGATCAAGGGAGTCAATTACTCTTTTCCGACAACACAGGCGGCTGGGTCCAATTACACTTTAATAAATGACGGCTCTGGTAATCTAAGCTGGGAGCAGAGTAGTGCCTATCTTTCAGCTCTAAACGATGTTTCTATTGCAAGTCCACAGGCCGGGGAATTTCTTGTCAGTGATGGGTCCTTGTGGACAAACGAAAGTGTTTTTATCCCATCAGGGTTGAGCACTCTTACAGACGTGGCTGTTGACTCTGTAACCAACGGTCAAGTGCTTGTCTTTAATGGTACATCCTGGATCAACCAAGATGTCGCAGGTGCAACCAACGCACTTAATAGTCTTATTGATGTTGAGGTCTCATCTCCGAGCGTTGGTCAAGTTCTTGTTTATGATGGAAGTAATTGGTCTAACGTAGACCGAGGGATGCCCTTAGATGATTTGCTCGATGTTGAGGTTTCATTACCGAGTAGCGGAGAAGTTCTTAGCTTTAACGGTTCTTCATGGGTCAATGCTGCTCCAAGCCTAGAAGATGCCGGGGACGTTTCGATTTCTTCGCCTGTTCCTGGTCAAGTGCTTAGTTTTAATGGTTCTTCCTGGGTCAATGAAAGTGTTCAGATTTCTACTAAACTTTCAGATATAATGGATGTTACCTTAACATCCTCTAGCTCTGGCGATCTGCTACGGAAATATGGGGCCGATTGGGTAAATGAATCCCCATTGGTCAGTCGTCTGGAAATGGGGCATATTCCAAGTGAGTCCCAACTAACGCTAGGTGCTCCTGTAAGTGTGGGCCAAATTACTGCAAACAGTTCGGCAGAGCAGGCTTTCTACTCGGGTATTTCTAAGGTTGCACAGAAGTTTACCCTTGCTGATTTCGGCCAAATTGATTCGGTAGTTCTAAAACTACGCAGAACCGGATCTTACAACAGCACGGCCAGTAAGGTGGTAGTGTCTATAGTGGCTGATTCTGGTGATCTGCCATCAACGAGTGTATTGGCCACCTCAACTGTTGACTTTTACACCCTTGCTACTTCGACTCTAACGGAAACAACTTTCAGCTTCTCCTCGCTACTCTTACCCGCTGGAACTTACTGGATTGTATTCTCCGTAGATGAAGAGTTTCAGGCGCAAGAAAATATAGCAAATCTTGTCTTTATGACGGTATTTGATCCCATTTTGGCAGGATCAAAATACGTTACTGATTTCCTAGGGACCACTACTTGGATAATCCCTCCTGGTTCAACAAGGTTTCTCGGTTATTTAGTGAACACTGTGTCTTTGACTTCCACGGATATTTATGATGCAGGAACGTCTTATGTAACCGCTTCCGGTTTTACGGTGGACGGTCCCATTCGGCTTTCATCTGTTGACCTTATTTTTACCTCGAATACTTTCTCGGGGAGTGGGGACTGTTATGTAGAAATTCGCAAAACTCAAGGTTTTGCTGTTTCTGGGCTACCCACACTTCCAGGCAGTATTATAGCCACGTCAGATACTCTAAGCCTTTCTTCTTTTTCCGGTATATCTCAGCCAGTTTCTAAGGCGCTGACAATGCCGACACCCGTCACTCTACTACCTGGAGAGAGCTACTATGTAGTGGTGAAGGTCGATGTCTCTTCAGGGACGGGGGCCGTGACGGTAGCTGTGAATCCTAGCATACCGTTATCAGATAGGTATCTGTGGAAATCTACCAACAACGGATCAACTTGGCAGCCAAGCAGTGAAACAACAGAGCTTTATTATTCGTTCTATGGAACAGTAGGACTCGGCAATCAGCGAGTAATTGCTACAGACGATTTTGGATACCTTGACCAAAGTATGCTCAAGTATCCCTTGCCGACCCAGCTCAGTAGCCCTGTAAGCGGGGATCTTCTTAGCTACGACGGTTCATACTGGGTTAATCAGCCGCAGCCGCAGGCTATTGCAGCAGGATTCGGAGCGACCAACGGCTACGCTTATGTGATGCTCGTCCAGGGCGACTACACATACATGGGTGGTTCGTTTACATCCTACACCGACCCTCTAAATCGAGTTACACCTGCAAACCATATTGTAAAAATAAATAACATCACAGGTGAGATAGATCCTACGTTTGACACGACTGTGGGTGCAGACGGTTATGTGTTTGCCATAGTACCAGATAACGAAGGCAACTTATTTATCGGTGGATTGTTTACGACCTACAATGGCGTTAGTCGTAAGCGTCTGGCAAAAATCAGCGCAGCCACTGGAGAGCTGGACTTAACCTTTGATACATCGGAAGGTCCGAATAACAGTGTTTTTGCTATTGCCTACGATGGAAGTGGTGGTTTGTTCGTTGGTGGATCTTTCAACTTGTATGGAAGCACAAGCAAATCGTGTCTAGCCAAAGTCAATAGCTTGACTGCTGCCCTGGACACGGGTTTCACCGGGGGTGTTAGCAACTCTTCTATACCTCCTCAACCTCGCGTCATGACTCTTCTTTACAGTGCGGTGGATAACGCACTCTTTGTCGGTGGGCAGTTCAATCGAGTCGTGGAGGGCAGCACTCCCTATGCTAGCCCTGCGATAGCTAAACTTGCATCGGGATCGGGCGCACGCATCTCTAGCTTTGCCCCTTCAATTTCGATAGCCGATGTTTTTGCTCTCGCATTGACAACAATAAACAACGTATCAACGCTAGTTGTCGGTAGAAATACGAGCAACAGCTCAGATCACGTTTTACTACTGAAAGCTTCGGATGGTTCTCAAACGCAGGGTCTTAGATTCGATGACGTTAGTGCTGTTTCCGTTCGAGCATTTCTCGTACCTGACGACGGTACACTCTATATTTCAGGAAGTTTTACCAAGTATCTTGGTGTTTCATACGGGGGTGTAATAAGAGTTTTTCTTGACGACTTGTCCCCTGTCCCAAGCTTTGACAGTGCCGCTAGGACATCTTTTGTAGATACTTACTCACTGGCAGTCTACGGAGATACGCTTTTTCTAAGCGACTATTATGGGTTCAGTCGTCTTGACCGCAATACTGGCAAGGCTTCCTCAGGGGTAGAACAAAATTCAGATAGACTTGTAAAGACTAATTTGTACGGCTACATAGACAATAGTCTCTTGCAATACGACCTTGACCTCGGTGGAAACAGGATTACCGGACTTGCAGAGCCAACTGCTCCGCATGGAGCCGCAACGCGCAATTATGTAGATACTAACATCGAAGCAACAAACGCTAATATTGACGCAACAAACGCTAATATCAGCTCGCAGATCACTACGCTTACGGGTCTTCTGCCGAAATTAAACACGGTTGAGTTCCTTACAAGTACCACCTGGACGGCACCTGCTGGTGTAACCCAAATCCTAGTGTACGGGTTTGGTGGCGGACAAGGTGGCGGTGGCGCAGGTCGTGTCAGTAGCACGACAGCAGGATCGCCTGGGGCACTCGGTGGTGCTGCTGCAATGCCACGACTTGTCCCGTGGACTGTAACACCTGGGGTTACTTACACGATTACAATCGGGGCAGGAGGAGCGGGGGGCGCAGGCGCTACCACAGCGGGTGCTAATGGAGTTGCTGGGGCATTTGGAAGTCCAACATCTATTATAGCACCAGGATATAGTAGTTTTTTACAATTTTCCGGGGCTATATCAGCAAATGCTGGGCAGATTGCGACAGTAACGCCATCTGGTGTTTTCCCCCAAGTCGGTTATCCGCAGTTTGGACGCGGGACAGCGGATGTTATTATTTATAACAATGCCGAATGTTTCTCCTACGGTGCTACTGGAGCGAACGTCTCCGGTGGAGGGTACGGTGGTGCAGGAGGCTCCCCTGGCCCCCGAGGCGCTGGGGCTAATGGGGGCGCGGCAGGTACAACGAACACCGCAGGTCAGGGAGGGGCAGGTGGCAACGGACTTAACGCCCCTGCCAACTCAGGCGCAGGTGGTGGTGGCGCAGGTGGTGGTGGCAGGGGCACAACTGCCGCAGGGGTCGGTGGCGCAGGTGGGGCAGGAGGCTCCGGCTATCTCAGTATTTCTTACGTTAAATAGAGGTCCTAGATGCCCTTTTTAGATGCACCTGATACAATCGTAGCGGAGCTTACTGCTGAGGCCAGGGCTGTCCTTGCCCGTGTTAAAACGGGGGATGTTACTTACAGGCATCTAGGATGGCAGATGGGTCGCGGTGGGTACCAGGACGAGGTCGTATCGGCCACGTCCGCCTCGCAGACAGTTGGCTTGCTTACTCAGCCTTACGAGGGGGATAAGTTGGTCCTCGGGGGTATTGAGTTTACAGCAAAGGTTTCTGGAGCCAACGGTACTTCTCAGTTCAACATCGGTGGGAGTCGAGCTGATACCGCGCAAAATCTCAAGGAAGCAATTAACCGCAACTCGGATGTGTCGCAGTATTTTGCCGCAACTGCTACTGGTACAACCGTTACTATAACGTGCAGAGTCAACGGTTCGATCGGAAATTTTGTCACGATTTCCTCGTCAGGATCGTGGGCTAATCTAGGTGGAGCTACTTTCTCTGGTGGCTTTGGTAGCTCAGGGTCGAACCCTGTAAAAATTACACCCTTTGTTGACTTAGCGAGTGAGGCGATTGCTGTCATCGAGGTAGTGGGAAACGAGTTCAATGCAGGTGATGCCCTTGTGCTCAACGGGGTATTTTTCGCGGTTGATGTGGATTGGGCACCTGCTGCTACCTTAGCGGGCACAGCTCAAAACATTGCCGAAGCCATTCGAGAATCCCGCAATCCAAAAATCGCACGAATTTTAACTACTATCATTGAGTCCAACGAGCCTACCAAAATCAAAATCAAGAGCTTCGTCACAGGGGAGGTAAGTAATTGTCTTCCTGTTATGGTGTATGACCTCGGACCTACTGATAACCTAGACCTACTGGAAACCGCCTCTGGCGGGCGAAGTACGACGCTGGAAGATCCAGCCTATCCCGTACCCCCAAACCTTGCGACTTTTACCCTACCAGAGGGAAAACTGGAGCAGCCTAGCTCGTCGTCCGTATCGTTTGTCTGTCGGGTACCAGAGGGAGCTACTGGGATTAACGGCTATGGAGAGTTGGGAATATGGGCTGAAATTACCCGTAGCAATTTTAGCCCTGAGGTCGGAGACTTTTTAGTCTTGGACATTAGCCCAACTATCTCTGAAGCGTTGCAATTCACTGTGCGTTATCATGGGCTAAAAAAGAATCAAGAGATTCATTTTACAACGTCTGGAACCTTGCCTAGTGGTGTTACTCCGGGTGTTGTTTATTATGTCCAAAATCCGACAGAAGACACATTTGAGATAGCATCTAACCCCGATGGTTTCTCTTTACCAGCAATCAATAGCGGTGCTAATTCAGGGACGCACACATTAGTGACGGGTTTAAAAAGAAAGTTTCTTTTTGCTCACGCCCACTTCCCGCTCCAGTGTAAAAACGATCGCACTCTATTAACGTATCGTATTGTCGTCAATTTTTAACCCTAGAGGGTGCTATGACATACCTACAAAAGTTATCTCAAAAGCTTGGTCTAGCCTTAGGGGAGGAAGCACCAGAGCTTGAGGAAGAGTATAACCCGCTGGAACTTATTAAATTGGACTCGCGCTTTGTGCAAGCAGGTACTATGCTCGTCAAGACTGTCAAACATTACGATCAGAGTTTTCCCGATATTGGAGCCGATGAGATATTGGCTGCTCTCATTGATTATGCGATTGAAGAGCTTAAATTGGTCAATAAGTTATAGTAGTTACTGAGGATAAGTCTGTGATAATTAACACGCAACTCCAAGACGCAACAAAGTACACAGTTCACGACTGCACGGGACAAGTAATTCCTTTCGTAACTCACTACGATACGGAAACTTGTGAGATAGAGATGGCGATATGTCTTCGTATGGAAAAAATACGCGAAGACGAAGACGGTGAGATGCACGTTGTAGAAAGTGCAGAAGAGCTAAAAGAAGCTATGGCAGAAAGCCCCCGTCTACTTATGCAAATTGCTTCTGATGAAAAAGGTGAGCCTCAGGTTGGATATGTTTTCGTCCGATTCATCTTGCCTGGATCCTACGCAACCTTTGAGGGGCAAAAGCTAACAAGTTCCGAGGCTCACTAAGTGTTATCGAAAGAAGAAATTGAGCATCTGTGCTCTTTTATTCGTCGGTTTTCTTCTGAAGAAGGTTATGCATCAGAAGAAGCGGAAGCAGTTTGCCTTGCTCTCAACCAGGGCAATCTCCAATCTCTAAGCGAAGAGCAAGCATTTATAGGTTGGGACGCTCTTACCTGTTACAACGTAAAAAAACCTCTGACAGAAGAACTCTACCGCATTTTTGGTGAGCTAGAGTGCCTTTGGCAGGTGGATGGATGGCTGGCTTGACTAGAAAAGCGCTGTTCTAAAACCACTAAAATGCTATGTTGTTTGGAGTAATTTCAAAACATAGACTTATTTTATAGGTGGTTTATGCGTACTCTTTTATGCGTCATAGCTATGATTTTTACATCGAAAGCCAACGCTTGGACTCCTCTGCTTCCAAAGACTACTAAAGCTAGTGCCTCTTTGCAGACGGTCTCTCACGATTTTGAGTCGCGAGGTCAAAAGTTTCGGGTACAAGGTCTTGGAGGCCACTTTAGCCTAAAGGCCCCCGTGACGGAAAACCTTGCGGTTGGGATCAGCGCAGGGCATAGCACGAACACCTCGCTCCGTGGGCCTTTTGATGCTGACGGAAAATATGGGGTTAGAATTGCAATCCAGGCTGAGGCGGGCGCTCCAGTGTATGAACACCTTGAGGCGTTTGGGTTGATTAACTATTCACAAGACTCCTGGCAGTTTGAACGGCCTTTAGTGTCCGACCGCAACCTTATCATCGAGCTTGACTCTAAAATACTAGCCGGGGGCGTCGGTTTACGCTACCGTATTGATAAGGTAGCCATCTATACGACAGTTGAAAAGATCCTCACCGAAAATCACGTCGGTGACGCTCGCTTTACGCCACTGGGCGGAAACTTTTCTTACACGCTTGCACACAAGCAAAGAGCGAAAAGTGGGGTAGAGCTTAGACTGACAGACAAGGTGGACCTTCGCTACGAGCATTATTGGCATGGTGATGGGTCATGGGCCTTGGCAGCAGACGTTAGTCTCTAAAAGACTAAGATTCATTTCCCATTGCCGCTTCGGAACAAAGGGAAAACATGGGTCGTCTTAGCACCATCGAAGATATTGCAGCAGGCACTATACCGTATTACAGCAATCTTAAAATGCTTGTGCGTGGTCGCCCCCGTTATCTCGACTCTCAGCTAGACGGGGGACTACTGCGGTTTGCAACAAAGCGCGGTTTTAACTGTACAGCGGTGCTTTCAAACAATCAGGTCCCTTTGACCGAAGACGCTTTTCGAGACTCCACGAGACTTGTGATGACATCTCGCCCCTTGGAAATGGGAATACAAACCCTAGTCCGCATAGGGGAGTCAGACGCTATTGGGGAAATGCACATCGTTGCCGACTTAATCGACTCTAATGCAATAGACATCCGTGATCCTTTGGTTCGTAGCTATAGTGCGGATCAGTCCCAAAACAGGCCACCTGTTGTAACACTTTTGGGAACTCCCTGTTCAATATATGCTGCGATGGGCAGTGCCGAATTAAAAAGGTCCTTTTTCTGCGAATCCTGGTACCGGCTAGTTCCTGGCGATGTCCTATTATTATCACCAAGCCCTGATATACTTGCTTCCCTCGTCGAATATGAAATAGCCGAAGTCTTATATCAGGACGACCGCGAGGGTAATACGAGCATTGGGGAGCCTGAAACCCTCTTTCGCTATAAAATTAGGTTAAAAACAAAAACCGGACTGCTCCCTTTTGTGCCTGCGGTTGGCTTTAGGCTATACCTCAAAGCACAACCTCTTTACTTCCGAGACAATTTTGGAATTTCAGATATTGAACTGCCTTCAACGGTTGGACCTTTTTTACTTGACGCCTTTTTTGGTGGAATGCTCATAAGCAACAAAAACGAGACGAAGATTGGGCTAAGAACCTGGGAGCCTTTTGGTTCACAGCTAAACTTAGCAGACACTGGAGGGGAGCAGGAGTGGCAGCTTATTGAGCCAAACCACCTGATCCTTGAAAGACCTATAACATCCGATTCTTTTCTTTTTTGGCAAAGGGTGACTGGGAATTTTCAATTCCAAAAACAAGGATTTTTCGTAGCTGAAATGGATACTGAGGGTCGCTTTACTATGACTAGCGACCTTTTGGTCCCTAATTGGCCCGCAGATAAAGAGCGTGGGTGGGTTATTCCGATTTTTGCAAGGTCCGAGACGACCTGTGTTGTGCAGTTTGAGCCGCAACCTCCTCAGGTTTTTGACATTCCATCAAACTCTTTGACCTTCATCCGACCAAAGATCTTTACGGAGCAAAAGCGGACTCTGCTGACTTTTACCAGCCCTTTTGTTCGAGAGGAATGCCGCCTTTTAACGATCGGAGGGCGTTTTGTCGAAGGGGATAGTATTTCGTTTAGGATTAACGGAACAAGGATTGGACCTATTTATTTCCGCGATTCTCACCAAGACACCTTAAACGATCTTTTGGAAGAAATTACATCAAAGTCTACGACAACTCGTGTAAGAATTTTAAGCCACACTGTTGATGACATTACTCTAGCAGGACCTGCTGATACCCTTAATATAACAGCGCTTGATTATGAGAATGGCAACCCCACGGTGGTTGAATTGCCTGACTTTATCCCATATTTTTCATTCAACTTAAATGGCGTCCCGATTGGACCGATCAACGCACAGCCTACTCTTGAACTCGGCATTCAGGCTATTATTAGGGCTGTCAATATCAAGAAGCTTGAGACCCGTGTGACAGCCGAGCGTTATGATGATGGCACTATCGTTTTTATTGGTGCCTCGGGTACTGTTGACATTGCTATCACAGAACGAGAATCTAATAATGACGTTGTGAAGACTACTGTGTTTCCAATACCTATTTTCAATAACCCGATACGTCGCGTAGTCGTGTCTTTTTCTGGCTCACCAGGAACTCGTGTCGAAATGCGCGATTGGCAATTCGATGGTCCCGTAGTGACCTCCTTGAGTTACTTCTTGCTCGGAACAGGGCAAGTTTTCGGAGAGAATAAATGGATGGCAGGTGGACTTTGCATCAAGCCACTTTTCTTTGATATAAATGTGCTCAAAGCACGTTACTCTGATGGACAGGCCCATTACAACGCGGGTTATCTTTACACTTAACGAATTATTATATTGGCGGATCTGCTTATGGCTTACAAAGTTTTGCCAACCGTGAACTTCGACGCTAACCCTGGGCTTGACGAGTTTCAATACCTTCACGAAACCTACTCGCAGGAGTTTCGGTATAGAAGCCAGATTAGCTCCGTATACGGCATTGTAGATGTAAGCCAAGATCCAGCATCTGCACCGTTTAATGCAGGTCGCCCGCTACTTGTTACTGTTTCAGCTATTAACCCCCAGACGATTGACATAGCTCCCGGCTTCGCTATTACACCGTCGAATCTCATGGTTCACTTGGACTCGTCTGTAACTTCCGTCCCTTTGCCAAACTTAGGGGCAGACAAAGTGTTTGTAGTAGCTGCTGAATATACGCTGGTATCTTCAGAGCAACAACGAATCAACCGTTTTGGCACTCTGACAGAAGTACGTCTTGAAAGACCAAGCAACACTCCTCCGGGTGGGGGGGCTTCAACCCTTTTGAGTGCAGTTACGATTGCGGACTTAAACGATTTCAATAACCTTTCAATTTTTCCACAAGAGAGACTTGATAATATCGTTGTTCTTGCTGTTATCACGGTAAGGTCTGACCCTATTACGGGGCAACTTCTTCTCAATATTGATTCGTCTCGCGAAAACTATTCCTTCAATAGGCCCTGGTTTTCTATTCGAGACATCGAGCATCGGAGTAAAATAGGCTCTGGTGTGGTGTCCGACAACAACCCCCACGGCACAGAGCTTCAGGACTTAAGCTCGGCAGGGCTGACACTATACCAGCAGTTAAAGCCCTACGGTGGGGTCATCTCCAAAGACCTTTCCTACTTTGGCTACCCAGGGGTGCTTTGTTCGGAGACAATCACCTTATCTCGTATCGAAGCGGACTACTCTGGGGTGGTAACGACACCAGACGGACGCCCTCGCCTTGGTGGCTCTTACTTTGTGCGTCTACTAAAAAGACCTGTGCGGGTAGGCTCCCTTTATTTTGCAGGCAAACCTTGGCAGCCTGTTCCTTACCGCTGGGTTCCAGGCACGAACATCTTAATCCTAGGTTCCCTAGAACAGCCTCTCTCTTTTGGTACAGAGGATTTGATTTTCGAGTATTTCGCGGTTGACGCTCTGGAAGTTAATACAGAGAGCCTCACGCAGGGGGTGCAGACAATCACAGTAAAAAACCCTCTTCCCAACCAGGAATTTATCATCTCGGGCGGTCTTGCCATCGACACTTTGGCACAGACAACCTTACAGCTTCCTTCTCTGCTCGGGCCGATCAAAAAGAAATATCAAATGCTTTGTGATGGTGCTGGAGCGCTGCTCCTTGCACCACAACCCTTAGTCGCTTTTACCAGGGTTCAGGACCTTTTTGGCGCTTCAGCTTTGCAAATTAACCAAACACCTGCGGGCGGTAAAGCCGTACCTATAATCATAGGTCTTACTAGGGCGATCGAACGAACTATCGTCGGTGCAACCGTTTTCGACTTGGACGTTAGAATCAGGATATCGGGCCTGTCCGCAGAAAATACGGCTTTGACAGAAGATATTGTTTTCAAGGCAGCGCAGTGGAAAGACCAAAACGCTGTTCTAAATATTGAGGAACCTCTTCAGTTTAGAACGACAAAAAATAAATTTCTTGTTGTCAACAGCATCATTCTTACTAATACATCGCAAGAGCCACCAAACGCAGGCCCCGATGCGCTTATATCCTTGTGGGCAGATTCGCTGTCCTCGACAGCTAACCGAGAACTTGCCACAGTAGCAAGCTTCTTCTGGACGGGCGTGACTGCAATCCAAGTGCGGGACGAAAGACAGATAGCGACGACTCTGCAAAAAATAGATCAAAAACAAAGCAGGCTACCGTTTGCTGTCCCGGAAAACGATCTGGCTGCAACCCAGGAGTTGCTGTCTGTTATCTTGAATCCTCCACTCACAAGACCTGACCGCCCAACACTCTTGAAGATGGTCGAATTGAATGATGACCGCTACTACTCGGAGACCTGGAAGGATTTTTCAAGCACAGACGCCAAAGGTGTCATTCTGGTATCAACTTTCGCGGCTGTAACGATCGGCCAAACGGTTAGGATTGCGCCTGGGAAATATCTTAAAATTGTCGAAAGTGGGGCTAACCCAGAAATCGGTGAAGTCAACATTGGTAACAGTGATATTGTTTTCAAAAACAATATTATTGCGACCATCAACGATCCGACTTTCGACTCCACTTGGTTTGCTACTCTAGGAACTGGGACAAACCCAGCAATTAACCTGTCAAGGCCGCAGGCGTATCCCGAGGGTTTTGTTCTTAATGCTAGGAAGTCTATTACTCTCACAAGAGAGTACACTGGGTCGTTGTCTTTCAGTGTAGAGGGTGTAGCTGTATCTTTAAGTAACCAACTAATTACTCTCAGTGCGATTAAAAATGCTATTGAGGCTGTCAAGGAGACCACGGGTGTAGGTGCCGTCTTGTCTCAGGGTGCCTCCCCCGTTGTGATTTTGAATGGTCTGAGAGATGGTCAAGCTTTTACAGTCACAGAGCCTCTGGTTACAGAAGCTAACCCTCCCAACTCTGAGCGAGCTGTCTATTTAACACAACCACTTGAAGCCTTTAGTTTGACCTCTCCAGTTGGTGGGGTTCTCCCGACTCCGCACTTGCCACAGCGGTATCCGACCTCGGGCGTTCGCTGGGAGTATTTGGGAAGACCCTATCTTTGGGAGGGGACCTCGATCGAAGCCAAGGTTGCGATCAAGGATGACAATACGTCTTCCATAACGAGTGGCGACCAGCTTCAAATTGCCCCTGGTAAAGTTCTGACTGCCAAAAGAATCGTGACGGGCCAGACGATTGACCCTAACCAAGGGGATTTCTTCGTAGATGCCTCGCTTGCTAATACCCTTGAAAACATGGTTGCGACGATTAACAACGAGGTATGGAACTCTGGGGTAAGAGCACGCCTTGACCCCAACGACGCTACCAAAATAATTTTACAAATCGGTGGTTTCTCAAATGCAGATCTGCTTGTAGTCACTCAGACGATTCAAGGGGTGTTTGAGATCGAAAACTACACCCCAGTTGGAGCTGGGCATGGTGAGAGTCACGGGTTTATCAAGACACTTCGACCAATCGCGACCGCCAAGTGGCGTTTTCTTATAGTGCCGTCACCGGGAGCGGCTATGAGATGGTCGTCATGGACGGATCTCTTACGACACTCCCCAACGTCTTTCTCTTTTCGACCACCTGTAGGGCAGTCACTTTATGCTCTACAGCTTCATTTGGTAGGCGAAACCTTTGAGCCTAACGGGTTTAGCCTTTACCAATTCCGACCTCAGATAAATGAAGTAGACGTTGTTGCTATCGGAACACGTCTCACGGAGGCTGAAGAAACTTTAACCGAGGCTGTGGCGACTCAAGGCTCTTTATCAGAGACTTTGAACTTTGTGGGTTCTGAAGTCACAGAAGCTCTTACAGGTTCTATCTTTGGGCACCCAGCACCTGCTTCCCTCAAGGAGAGGCTTGATGCCACAGACATGCTTTGTCAGTGGCTTACAGGCGGCCTCTCGAATGCGTCGAAGCCCTCTTTGCTAACTTCTATACCTGGGCAACCCAACCAGCTCCTTATGGGACCAGTAGATGGGAATGGCAACTCGGAACACATTATCAGTGCGACAAATGCTGTTCTGGTCGGTGGTACTACTTCGTCTCCTCTCGCCTTTAGCATTAAGGGCTATCACTACATCTTCAGAAGGCGGATGAGCATCGCTCTCACAGATCTTGCTGCTGGTACCTATTATGTTAAAGCAGAGGTTGGAAGCGGGGACGAGTTAGGCTTACAGATGGCGACCGGAACTCTAAGCGTGAGTGCAGTCAAAGGCAGCGACACACTAACGGATAGCACAAAAAACTTTACGGCCCTGGGTATTGAGGCTGGGCATGTCGTTGAGATACCAGCAGTTACCTTGCTTGGTAAGTCTCTGTTCGTTTTGGTACGCTCTGTAACTACGACAACTCTTGTTCTTGAAGGCTATTTGCCTGAAGCATTAAGCTTGGGAAGCACCTACAAGGTGTGGTCCACAAGGGAACTAGGATTTTCATTGGTTTCTTCCAAGAGTCAAACGAGCAGCAACCTTTACCTGGGTGAGATTGTGTGGACGGGTTCTGGTATCACTAAGATCCGCAACTATCGGTACCTAGATCAGTACGACAGTGGAATTGTGGGTCCTGTCTCTGCTAGTCCTAATTACCAAACAGAATTCGAGCACAACCTTGGCTTTTTACCAAAACGGTTCACTATTTACTTTCATACATCTGCCTCAGGTGACACGGACCCTAAGGTTCTCAATCTCGGGGACGAGGTTGTGGTCAAAAGTTCAAAGACCACTATGACAGTTAGGAACCGCTATCAGAATCAGGTGTGTAAGAGTTATGATGGGACGGTAAAAACCACTGGATACATTCAACTCGTGATTGGGTAGGTTACAGTCGTGGCACAACAACGGATAAATATTTTTGGCTCTCTAATTGATACCGCTGACCTACCAACCATGGTAGCTTCACTTTTTTCTCCTGGGCGATTTACAGGATGTGATTTTCAAGTCGGAGGTGTTGACCTTTTAAGGATTACTCCAGGGTCAGCTCTTCTACCTGATGGCGTTCTTATTATAGAAGATGAGCCAAAGACTCTTGTGATTGGCAACTCGTCTTTTGCCGCAGACTACACAATCCTTTACCAGCTAGAAGACTCCAGCACGCTCGGTGGGTCTCCTGCGATATTAAGGGCAACTTCTGGGATCACGAAGCAATCGTCTTTCACGGATTCCGTTGTTTTAGGATGGGTGAGATACCCAGGAGGTGCGGTACCACTATCTTCCGCACATTTTGTGCAGCCTTTTCCTTTGCGTGTAAGCCCTAAAACCGCGACGTACTACACGTCATTTCTTCCGACTTTCAAAGATGCCGTTCGACCCGCAAACGAAATTGGCGGTTATCCTAGTTCTCAAAACCTAGAGTTCTCGAACCTGACCTCAACCCAGACGCGAACCTTAGCCTTTGGTGGTCAAGGTGTTCGTATCACAGGGGCGTCTGTTCTTAGTCCGGTTGACTTAAAGCCGATTGAAATTTCTAGTACACTAATTCCAGACCCCGACAACTACATTAGAGTGCAACTTAAAAAAGGCCCGGTTGTCCTTTTCCAATACGACACTCGCGCAGCACCGACAGGACAAGGCTATATCCGGGCGGGTGTTCCAGCTCTCTTTGAAAAGCAGACGGGCCTTGACCCTAACTCTTTTATCTTAGGGTCAAATGAAGCCTTAACACTCGTTACAACTCGGGTTGGAAACGTACCAGATACGTTTGGCTCGATTGCTGTATCTTATGAATCACCAGGAACAAGTGGTCGTTGGAGTGAAACATCAGAAATTCTGGCAAATGAGTCCGTGGTTCGCTGGCAAAATATTTCTAATATGCCAGAGACCTATTTGTTGAGTTTTCCCTTTGTGGTCGCAAGTGATGGGCAACCTCGTAAACTTATTGCAAGGCTACAAGTTGACTTTAACTGCATCTTTACCATCTCTATTAAAGCTGGTGGTAAAAAGATAACACTTAGTCCGAGCAGCGGTATCGTCAGTAATACAGGCACCCTCATTACACGCGAATTCGATATCCCCGTAGACCCCAGTATTGACTGGGTTCCAGCCTCGGTGGCTACCGTTGACGTTGAAATCAATGCACAACCAGGGCGAGGTGCAGCACTGGGTCAATTATCTCTCGCTTTGGAACCATCTCCGTTTTTACTCTTTACCAGTTAATTACTAGAGGTACTAGACCATGTACGGCCTTCGTATTCAGGAGCGAGTGCTATCGCAGTTCACGCCAGACGAGCAGGCGTTGCTACGACCAAAGACCTCTATGGTCCTAGGTATGGAGGTAGCGATCAAGTTTCACAAAAATCAGATTGAAAACCAAAGGGTGAGAAATCCTTTTGTCTCTTGGACTCTGAACAAGGTAGCTGTGATCGACCGTGCTTGGTTGAAGGCCAATGCAGACAACATGCCCGTGAAAGATAGGGATTGGTGGCGTTGTAAAATTGAAAACGAAACGTCCCCTGGTCAGGCTATGGGGTGTTTTGTCGTGCGACCTTTGTGGCGCATGGACCGCGAGGAGTTAGCTATCTTTGCTCCTTCGACCTTTGAACTAGAACAGAAGGGTCTAACGGTCTTTATGTACCCTAAGATGAAACCTTGGCTGCCCTGGGTCACACCGAAAGGTCTTAGGCGGGCTATTATGGAAAAAACGGGGGGAGCCTCGCTTATTATTCCACTCTCCTACCCCCCTGAGGGCGAACCTGAAGAGGCCCGCCACTTTAACGAGGGTCTTCCTAGCTACATGTTGAACGATAACTCTAGTGATACCGATGATTTAGATGATGTTCTATGACTACTTTTGGAGGTACTAAGTGATGTCAAATCAAAGGCAACTTCTTGAGGAAGGACTACAGGCTTGGCGCGAGGTTTTCGACACCAACCGGGTTTCGGTTAATCGCGAACAGATGCGTCGTCTTTTGAATTTAGAGGTCATGATTACCCAACTTGTCGAGGGTCTGAAGGCTGTCGAGGGTAAGTCTAAGGATGATCTTGTCAAATTGATGGAAGAAGCTCAGGAGTTAGACCAGAAAGATTTGTTATCACCACAGGAGCAATCAGAGGCTCTTACGGAGGAGGCCCCTCCCTTATCGTAAAGGAGCGACCGTTGACTACGCTTTTTTGTGACGAAGGCGAACTTCTCTCTAAAGCGGCTAATGATACGGTTACTCTTATCCATGCTACCCGTAAGATCTCAGCGATCAAAAATCTCGTCACCGCACACGAGATTTTGACGCTGTCCCTTGGGATCTTCGACCACTACTCAAAACACCATTATGGCTTTGTTCCTTGGGACCATTCGGCTTTCAAGGATCTCGACCGTATTCGCTGCGAAACTGTGACGCTCTACGGGGATACTTTTAGACCTATAAGCCTTGCTACCAGTTGGTACCAACAAATTGGGTCTCTGTTCCGCGTACTGAACTTGTCCTTCAATTAACTTGAGGAGAGAGTCACATGACTGTCGCAGAACTCGCTGAGATTATGAAGCAGGCCGTTAAAGAGGGTTACGGCAGCCATCAGGTGGGCGGCCTAATTTTTAATAATTTTTATGACTTTCGCGAACTTTTTGTCACAAACGCACCCGATGGGACCAAGCTTTTCGTCTTTGAGTTGGACATCGAGGTAGACGCCTAAGGGTTCAAACTATATTCTTTCATGAGAGTTGTGTGACAGGTTCAAGGAATCTCCTTTTATTTGGGTGCCCCTTTCTTCAGGGGGCACCTCGTTCTTAAGGGTATTGGTGTGCATTCACATGAGCGCTTTGGCATCGGTTTTATCTCAGCTCTACTTTACCCGGTACTGAAGTGTGCCCAAAACGAAGTAGCAATCAGTAGCTTTGCCGCGTTTCTTGGTGCGACAATACCTTTTGCCTTAATTGGGGTATTAGTTGGGAGTTATGCAGCCTTGGTCGAAAAAGCTGAAACCGATAGAGGGAAGTTATTCCGAATTTGTATGGCTCTTCCGGCCTTTGTTCTGGGTCTCGCCTCCTCCCCAGTAACGCAAGAGGCGCGGGCGGAAAGCAAAGAAGTATCTTGTAGTCCTATCTCTGATTTCCAACGTGGCTGGTACGACGTGGTATCTGCCATTACAAATGTAAAAAGACCACGTTATTACCTTGTGTCCTTAGAGGAAAATCAAGAGGAATATGTCGTTTTTGCTAAACGAAAATATTATATTTTAGCAAAGCTCGATTCAAAGTCTTCAAGCGGTTTACTCTACGATGTGGACAAATGCCAGATCACCTCCGAAGGCTAGAAACGCCCTGTTTTTGGCCCCTTCCGATCAGATTCAAAAAGCACTTGTCACTACCTCACAATGAAGCCAAGATAGTGCTTTTCCACTAGGTGAGGTTATTTCTTGACCAGCTTGACACTACTCTCAAGCCGACGCTGGACCTTTTTTTCTTCCGAAAAAGTGAATCGTCTGTCTCTCTGCGAGACCTACGCTTGCTAGTGCCTTTAGGCGCAGTAGTTTAAGTGGATGAGTATAGTTGTGTTTATTTTTTAGGCAACAGCAAGCTATTCCGGGGTGCTACGAGGAATAGAGAAAGGAGGCTTAAACCAACCAAGGTGCAAACCTTGCGTCCCCTTTTTGAAAGGAGACGACATGCAGATTAGTCGTTTGTGCTCTGTGTTTCTACTGCTCTCTTTGTTCTTTTCTACACATAGCTACGCGGCATCGCGGCAAAAGGCAAAAGTAAAAAGAGCAGAGTTTGTTGACGACCAGAAAATACTTCAAGCAGCAAAGGAACTCGGAGCATTTGACCACAAGCTAGTTTTGGCAGTTGTTAAGATCGAAAGCGGCAATAATAGATTTGCCTACAATGGGTCTGATAGGGATGGAAGAGGAACATACGGTTTGATGCAGCTTAAAGTTGCGACCGCAAAGTACATGGGATTCACTGGAAAGTCTAGTGACCTTTACGACTGGAAGACAAACCTTAAGTATGGCATCCGCTACCTGAATTATCAGTACAGACGTTATGGAAGTGTTCCCTCAACTTTAGCAGCTTACAATGCAGGTTCGGTTATCATTTGTAAGAAGAACTCGAAAAAGAATCGGAGATGTACTCCTGGTACCTTTGTAAATCAGAACTATGTACGTTCAGTTTTGTACCATTATCGAAGAATTATTGATTTTGACAACAACGGCCCACTACTAGCTTCAGGTAAGAGATAACATCGTGCAAGAAAAACCGTGGTACTTATACCTTTTGTACCATACTGTTTCCAAGCGAACCTATGTTGGTATTACAACCGAGGTTAATCGACGACTGAGACAACATCGACAAGAAATTTACGGTGGAGCAAGGTACACGAAAAGAGTTCAAGACAGATACCCAGGATCACCCCCTTGGGATCTTGTTGCGACTCTTGGCCCTTTTGCAAATCGAAGCGAAGCCACTCGGTGGGAGCGGCTTGTAAAAATTAGCTGCCGAGGTTTTAATGCAAGACGAGAGGCACTAGCCTCTCTTTCTTGTGGTCAGCACCCTGTAAAATTTACCCCCGAACAAAAACTAAAATATCAAGTACCAGAAGGTCTGAAACTTCATGAAGCTAACCATCGCATTTTTCATGTTCAATCGTCTTGAAACAACGAAACGTGTTTTTGCGGAGATTGCAAAGCAAAAGCCAAACTGTCTGTTCCTTATAGCGGATGGACCAAGAAACAAAATTGAAGCCGAAAAGTGCTTGGCTGTGAGACAGCATGTGCTCCAATCAATAGATTGGATCTGTGAGGTACACACAAACTTTTCAGAAGTAAACCTGGGTTGTAGGACGCGAATGTCCTCGGGGATAACCTGGGTTTTTCAGCACACAAACGAGGCCATAATCTTGGAAGACGATTGTCTTCCAGATCCTACTTTTTTCCCCTATTGCCAAGAACTTCTGACCCGCTACCGAGAAGAGGAGCGAGTCATGATGATTTCTGGGAATAATGGCTTATTTGGAAGAAAATACACAAACGATAGCTATTATATATCTCACTACCCACGCATTTGGGGTTGGGCTACATGGAAGCGAGCCTGGGACCTATATGATGTTAGTGTTAAAGATTGGCCGCAGAATCGACAAATTATATTCAACAAAAACGACGTTGACCCAGTTTTTTGGTCGAGATGCTTCAATCAAGTTTTTCAGGGTTTTGATACTTGGGACTACCAGTGGGTCTATGCTATGTGGAAAAATCAAGGCCGAAGTATTACACCGAGCGTTAATTTAATCAAAAATATTGGCTTCGGTCCCGATGCTACGCATTGCTTTTACGCTAATGATAAATTCGCAAATCAACCAACTTGCCCGATGATATTTCCTTTACAGCATCCTACAGATCTGAGTCCTAACAAACAAGCAGACGACTTTGAGCGAGCTTCCCATTTTAGGGTGTAATGCTATGAAACCCAAAGTATCAATAGTTATGAATACTTTGAACCGTAAAGAGGGCTTAAGAAAAGCCCTCATGAGTGTTCGCAACCAGTTATTTGCCCAACCTTTTGAGGTCCATATTGTGGATGGTGGAAGCACAGATGGATCAACAGAACTTTTCGACGAGTTTTCCGACATTATCACAACAGCAATAAGTGAAAAGGATCGCGGCATTTATCACGCGATAAATAAAGGGATCGAGAAATGCAAAGGTGATTATGTCTTCGTGTTGCCTTCTGGCGATTACTTCCACAACAATATGGTATTTTCACGATTTTTTAATGAGGAGCAAAACGCGGACATACTGTACGGTGATTTGATCGTTGCAAAACGCGGCTACCTCTCACGGGTGAGAACCGATTTAACAAAGTTTCTTCAGGCAAAAGACTGCTTGCACCATCAAGCTAGTTTTGTGAGAAAATCTGTTTTTGAAAAACACGGACTACTACCAGAGAACTCCTATATCGGTGAGCAAATTTTCTTCTTGCAGTTGCTTTATGATCGCGCTGTTATCCTGCAATACATACCTCACCCGGTATGTGTATATGACTTTAATGATGGATTTTCGGTTAGGAACAGCGATAAAGGGACGCAAGAAATGCAAAGATTTGTTGCAAGCAGAAACGCAAATTCGACAGAGTTACTCGAAATTGTCGAATCGGCATTATACAGGGAAAAAACATGACGTTACCTCTAGTGTCCATCGTTGTGCTAAATCTCAATAAAAAAGAAGATCTTCGTAAGTCGTTAGATAGCCTACGAGTTCAATCACTCAAGAGTTTTGAAGCGCATATCATTGACGGGGGCAGCACAGATGGCTCTGCGGACCTCTTCGCGGAATATCAAGACATCATCACGACGGCTGTAAGCGAGAAAGATCGAAATCTTTTCCATGCGATGAACAAAGGAATTTTAAAAAGCCGTGCGGATTATCTTCTTATTATGCCATCTGGTGACTTTCTTGAAAACCCAGACGTTTTGGCCAAATTCTTTTCTGAAACACATGATGCAGACATCGTGTACGGAAACTTGGTCACAGAAAAAGCGGGCGTCTACCAAACTTTAACGACGGACCTTTATTGGTTTTTGAAAGCCAAGGATTGTCTTCACCAGCAGGCAAGCTTTTATAGGCGGGACCTTTTTGAGAGGCATGGACTTCTACCTGAAGACTTGTATATCGGAGAACAAATCTACTGTTTGAACCTTTTATACCAAAGAAAACTTAGGATTAAACATCGTCCTCATAATGTTTGTATTTATGATTTCAACGGTGGCTGGTCGATTACTAATGCAGCTATCTGTCAAAAAGAATTAGACGACTTTGTGGCAGAAAAAGATGCGAGTGATGAAGAGATCTTTGACTTGATTCGATGCGCGACGGTCTGGTAGTAGCCTACCCGAAACCAAAGGTAGGCTACTAGGTATTATTATCTACAGTTTGTAGCTTCAGGCGTGACCCCACATATTGGGGAACTATTTACCTGAGACCAGTTCCTTAAAAAAGCCTGAGTGGTCTGGAGCGACATGGACGTAAGATAGCTGACGCTTCTCATGTCTGCCATCGAATTGACTGCCACGACAAACCTCTTGGATTGGTCTACATACTTGAAAGCAGGGCCGCCCGAGTCCCCAAAGCACAATGCACTGCCGCCATTAGTGATGTAGTCCATTCGATTCTGATATTCGTTCGGAAGCACTTGGACATAGCTTGTTCCGACCCGGTAAATCCCGTCATTACCACCAGAACCCCCTGGATAAATACAGCCGAAACCAGTGAGCAAAAGTTGGTCGCCTAGATTTACAAGGCTCGGATTCAAATTAACCGTCTCGTAGGAAATTCCGTCAACAGGTCTGTCTGCTAGACAAAGCGCCACATCGTTTCGTCCCGAGATAGAAACTGTACAAGAATACTGGGATCCGAGGAGAGAGAAGTTAGCTTGCGTCCCAGGTGCCGCGCAGTGCGCGGCAAGTAAAATGGACCTTTCTCCTACGACTGTTGCTGTGCAAGATCCCTTGTTGGTGCGAATTAGGACAGCACCAAAATCCGCTGGGTTAGCAGGTGTCCCGTTGATAAGGTTTGGTCTGAAAACGTCAGACGCCTGAGCCTCTGGAGTAGTAAACGCTAACAGTACCGCTAAAAGCAGTCTATTCATAGCAGCTACTCCTTATATGTTGAGTGCTAAAATAATCTGGAAGCGGTAGGCTAAAGTTTCAATGTCTTCAAAAAAGGAGTAGAGCGTGGGCTTATTCACACCACAGCAAAGCATTATGTCGAAGCATCTTTTCAGCCTACTTATGCACCTTGACCCGGAGCAAAAAAAAGGAGCTGTGCTGCTTCTAACATCTCTAACGATGATGGTAGAGGACGGCTACCAATCAATCAGTAAAGACAAGGTCGGGGACATCGACTTCTATGGCTTCTGCTACGACGCAGTCCTAGCTGCATCCCTCAGCCTGCGAATGCTTAAAATGTCTGGTAGCTTTCCTGAAATGCCAGAAGGTGGGGAGGGACTATATTTTGTCCCCCATGCTGACCTCTTGGATTCTGAAAGTCTTTTGTCTACAATCGAGTCTCAGCTCAAAAATTTGACGACCGTATCTCAAGGCGCAGACAAGAAACAGTAGGTCATTCTATGTCATTTAAGTTTCGACTCTTCATTTGGAAAGACCCCGATGCCCATGATCGAGGTTTCAGTCTTAAAGGCATTAAAGTCCCTCTGACAAGCTTTTGCCCCCAAAGTCTCCCCCGTAGCGTCCTTAGCTACGACGGATCAGAGGCTTGGGGCCAGTATACCGAATACTGGAAGGTCCCCGTGTCTCTTCTTTGTATGGCGCGGCCCGACTTGACTAAGCATTTAAGGGGGTCAGAATACTATTTTGTGCCGACAGACTGGTGCGACGTGGCACCTATCGACTCTTGGGATGAACTGAAGAGGTAGCGAATTAGGACTTAAAAGCCGACCAAGATATAGTCGTCTGGGTCTACTGAGAGGTAGAGCTTACGCATCTCTAAGACTTTATACTTGAGAGCGACTTTCGTCATAAAGTTAGACATCGCCTTCTCCTTCGGCTGATGTCTATTAAATCTGAATGGGAGAACCGGGCGCGACTCCGGCCATTACTTTCAAGGTGGTCCATCAGGCAGGCCCCCAAGTACGGTTTTGCCTCCCAGTTTTCATCCCCCCCTTGCTGCGTGTCTCCAGGGCTGTAACATCCAGGTCCGGGTCGGTGACTACTACGGGCCTAAAGACCTAGCCGACCACCTTAGCTCACCTCTGTTCTACCGCCCAGCTTCCCACGCTGTCACCCACGTCAATTATATCACGTTCCCTATACCTCACATTATCAGAAAAAAGCCCAATAGCGTGAGGTATAAAAGAAAGATATGAAAAGTGAGCCGGACGCGACTCCGGCCTCTGACTTTAAGGTGCTACTCGGGTCATGACTCCGGTAGGCCAGCCCCACACTAGGGCGTGTCTCTAGGGCTTTATTCCCGCACTCTCGATTGGGCCTTATTCCCAGCTTCCCACGCCGTCACTATTATTAAATTATATCATTATTTGTTCGAGTTTGTAGCTTCCATCATTATGGATTTTGAGAAGAAAATTTCCTCGCAAGGAGTAAAATTTCGTCTCTCTGACAGCCGCAACAATCTTTTGCACGGTTTTGTTGTTTCGTGTCTTTTCAGTATCGTGAAATTTGAGGTCGTCGATTGAGATAATGTCGTAGTCGAAAGCCTTAGCGTTGTCCACGAAGTCTTTTGTGTTTGCCGTTACTATGGCATGGCCTTCGGCCAACTCTCCAATTTCTTCGTCGGACATCCCTTGCTTAAGTACGATCACTTTGAACCCAGCATCGCGGAGGGCCTCTTTTAGTTCCAATCTGTTCTCGTCTAAAAGTAACGTGATTTTAGAGCGAATTGCAGCCGCTTCAACCTCATGTAGAAAACTCATACACAGCCTCCTTCTTCACCCACCTTATCGGAATTTTTGATGTTTCTCTTGAACAAATATAAGTTGCCGTTATTGCAAGAACTAATACATCCGAGTCCTGCCTTTAAGATTCAAGAAAAACGACATACCAAGAGCAGGGGGTTACTCGATGAAAAAGTCTGTGCTCAAGAGAGTGCTTGGGTTCGATGGTAGGCTTATCAGCGGTTCAAAAGGACAATACCGTTACGACAACCCTACGAATGTCGTGGTCTTTAATGGCAACGTATGCACAGAGAGCGAAGGCAAAATCTGGTACGGGGATTTTGACGTTACTGTTGAGGAAGAAAAGCTCAAGGCCCTTGCCAAAGAGTTTGGTGAAAAGGTCTACCTGCTCTACGAATCCGACGCACGGTTTGAAAACGAAGCTGCGCCTAAGCTAGACAAAGCGGTCTTTGCCGTAGACTCAGAAGGTCAGACGTTCTGGGATGAAGAGTACCTTACCCGCAACGACCAAGGTCGTCTTGTCGTGAAGCCTGTAGAAAAAGAACCCGTAGATGAAGCCGCCCGCGCCAAGTCCTATCTTGAGTCAGAGGTCTGTAGGCAGGAGCTTTACAACAAGACAGACTTAAAACTCGTATGGAGTGATATCTCGCGCCTGTCTAAAAAGAAAAGCCCACTTGAAAAATTTTGGAACGCTATCCAGGCGCAGTTCGGTAATAGCGAAAACTTACTGAAAACAGTAAGGATTTCATGTGTTGACATGGACAAACTCAAAAAAGCCCAAAGGGCGTATATAGATAAATACTTTGACTTTCTCACTGATTACAGGAAAGAGAATGAGTTAAGTTGGGGAATGTTCATGTACGGACCAGATTCTTTCCTACACGACCCCGTGTGGGTGGTGCCTGGATACGTCTATATGAAGAAAGGTGTAGATGCGGAGGCTGAGAACACCGCAGCATAGAGCTTGGATGATACTTCTTTTGTCGTCATCCTGTTTCCTATATGGTGTAAGCCCAACTCCTTCGAGTGGATTTCTATTGTCGTTTGCATGGACGTTGACTGCTTGCTTATGGCTTACGTCTATCGTCCTTTTATGGAACTACTATACGTTGGCATGGCGCAATCGCCCCCCTAGGTTGATGCAATTTTCGGTGTTGCTCCAGCTTAATCCCACTCTGCTATTCATGCCTCCGTTGGTTAAGGTAGAGAACAACGAGTCCGGGACCGAAGTTAAAGTCGGTCCCGTTCATATCGTACATTCAAAAATTACCACCACAGTGCGGAGAGAGTATGGGCAAGATCGTCGTCGGCTTACTATTGTTCGCAGGCGCGATGCCTAAGGCGTCAGCATTCACCTATGTTGCCATGGGTGACTCTATTACGTCAGGCACACACGCTGAGAATAAAGCAATGCACGGCTACCACTTTTCTTGGGCCACAGGCGACCAACTGGAGGCTAACTTTGCCAAACAGATCGGTGCCTCTGAAGCCTACAATGTGTCGTTCCCTGGTATGGTTTCCGATGGTCTATGGTGGCAACAGGTAGACCAAGTAGAAGCCAAAGAGGCTAACGTCGTTTCACTCCTTATCGGAGCAAATGATGTTTGTTGGGGACTCGGGCACAGGGTCTTAGACAACGTCAGAAAGATCGTCAGTAGACTTTCGGAAAAAGATCATGTCGAGACCATCCTAGTAGGTACTCTTCCAGACCTTGAGCAGGTTTATCAAGTTGGAAAGACGCGCTCCTATTGTGAGGTTCTTACTAATGTCATGTGCCCTCATTATTTTCTTCAAAGCGATACCAATCGAGCGGTTATAAGAAAAGAAGTCAAAGATCTAAATGAAGAGTTAAAGAAAATCCCCAATGAATTTCCTAAAGCCAAGGTAGTTGCCGCTATTGGAGAGCAAAATTACGGCCCCGATGACATCTCGACAGTAGACTGTTTTCACCCTACCAAAAAAGCCCAACAACGCATTGCCGACGCCTTCTTCGCGGTCTATAACAGGTAAGTTTCATTCATAGTCAAAGTCCTTTTTGGGCCGCTGTCTTAACCTAGACAGCGGCTACTCCCACTACATCACAGGAGATGAGAATGGCTATCTTTCGATGGGCTACTCTCCTAGTGTCTATAGGGGTTACTTTTGGACTTTATGGGTGCGGAAAAGAACCCAGCCACCTCAATATATTGCGAATCCCTGAAAAGCTTCCACCCCCCGTGCAGCAATCTAACTGCAACCAAGTGTTAAATCAGTGTATCGACAAATCTACCTCCTACTACACTCAGGGGGGTAAAATTTACCACAAGGGTCAGAGGCTACATATCAAAGGCGTGAACTGGTTTGGACTAGATGTGTCAGACACAAGGCTTCATGGTCTTTGGACGGGAAGGTCGCTCGAAAGCTTTGTGGACCAAGTAAAAGGTCTTGGCTTCAATGCTTTTAGGATACCGATTGCTCCAGAAGTGCTGAATTATGCCACGAAGGGAGGAGACGGATATAGTTCAGCTAGGAGTCAGCTTGAACGTCTCCTCCAGTACACTCGGGAAAAGGGCATGTACGTCCTTCTCGACCTGCATAAATGCAGCAAGGATAATTCGCACACAGACAAGCCAGGACCAGGGATGGGAACGTGTTCAAGCTATCCAGTTGCAAAGTGGACAGAAGACTTGCGTGAGATGGCAAGGCTTTCCCTTTACTACGACAATGTCTTGGGCATTGATATCTTCAATGAGCCTTACGGCTTTTCTTGGAGACTGTGGCGTCCTCTAGCAGAAAGAGCAGGCGTTGAGATTTTGCGGATTAACCCGCGTCTCCTGGTCTTTGTTGAAGGTGTAGGGTCTGAAGGGTACAACAACGGTCGCGCTCTGCCTTTCTGGGGAGAAAACCTCTCCGAGGTCTCGGCTGATCCCGTGCAGCTACCAGCTTCCCAGCTAGTCTATAGCCCTCACGTTTACGGTCCAAGTGTCGCTCCGCAAGACTATTTTGAAGATAGCTCGTTCCCTTACAACATGCCCTCTATTTGGCACGAGCATTTTGGCTACCTTTCGGGAAACCACGGCCTCGTTATCGGGGAGTTCGGTGGCAAATTCCAGGAGGGTAAAGATCAAATGTGGAAAAATGCTCTTGTGTCGTACCTAAAGTCGAACGACCAAAAAGACTTTTTTTATTGGGCATTAAACCCAAATAGCTCTGACACAGGGGGCCTACTTAAGGACGACTGGTTGAGCGTCGATTGGGAAAAATATGACGCAATAAAACCTTTATTTTATTAGGGCGTGAAAAGCACTTGATATATCGCGGGTAATTCTCTTTCATAGGGGAGAACTTTCTTCAATTTTATAGTAGTTTGGTGGTTCTTCAACCACCAAACTTCTTTTTTCTCCTAAGAGGGTCCTGTGACTGATTTTATTCAAGCCTTTAACGCGATTGCCGAAGACGTTTACAATACTGCGGTTGAAAAAGGATGGTACGACGACGGTGGTAAGCGCAACCTCGGTGAAGCGATCGCCCTTATGCACTCAGAACTCTCCGAGGCACTCGAAGCACTCCGCCAAGGAGAGACGACACCCTCCGACAAGCTGCCCGACTATCTTGGGGTTGAAGAAGAACTTGCCGACTGTATTGTTCGCATCATGGACATCGCGAGAGCCAAAAACTGGCGCGTAGCGGAAGCCATCGTGGCCAAGATCGCCTACAATAAAGGCAGACCTCCGAAGCACGGCAAAAAGTTCTAAGAACCACCCTATTAAAAGATTGAAGTAAGGATGAAGTTGTCGAGCGCACGGACCCGTGCGCCAAATCACAACCATTTGGTTTCATTGGGAAAAAAGTGTACTTCGCCCATAGAAGCTGCCATCATCTTTCTTAGTTTCTCGGAGCGTATAACTACAAAAAGGGCGGATAAATGCAGGTCGTAAAACGGAACGGCAATCGTGAGGATGTGTCTTTTGATAAGATACTCAACCGAGTAAGAAAGCTGTCGGAAGGGCTACACGTTGACCCAGTTGTTGTGGCGATGAAAGTCATAGCAGGTCTATGTGATGGCATTACGACACGAGAAACAGACAGGCTTCTGATTGAAACGGCTGCGGCCCTAGCCCCAGAGCACCCGGACTACGACAAGCTTGCAGCAGCCATAGCGGCCTCGGCGCTCCACAAGGAGACGCCCGACTCCTACTGGGAGGCATGGGAGTCTTTGCACGCTGCTGGGGTGCTTTCTGACGGTTTCATGTACGATGCACAGCTTCTCCGTGCCGAGGGTTTGGACAGCATCATTGACTATGAACGCGACTACAAGTTCTCCTACTTTGGGTTTAAGACCTTAGAGAGCAAGTATCTGCTGGGTGTGGTAGACCATAGCCAGAAGAAAAAGCAGGCGGATGGGTCTTGGGCATCACCACGTCGTGTTGTTGAAAGGCCACAAACTCTCTTTTTGAGGGTAGCCGTTGGCATCTGTGGTGCGGACTTGATTCGGGTGAAGAAGCTATACGACTATCTGTCCCTTGGTTTTTACACACATGCTACCCCAACGCTCTTTAATGCCGGGACAAGTAGGCCGCAGATGTCCTCTTGTTTTTTGATAGCTATGAAGGACGATTCGCTTGAGGGCATCTACGACACCGATAAGGAGTGTGCTCTGATCTCGAAAAATTCGGGAGGTGTTGGCCTTTGGCTTCACAATGTGCGTGCCGATGGTGCGGTCATCAAGTCTTCTCAGCGTTTCAGTGACGGTATCGTCCCTTTATTGAGACATGCGAACGCTACGTTCCGATATGTCAACCAAGGCGGGAAACGCAAAGGGTCAGCAGCGGTTTATCTTGAACCCTGGCACGCTGATGTCGAGGACTTTCTCGATCTGAGAAAAAACACAGGCGATGACGAAAGACGTTGCCATGACCTTTTCACCGCCCTCTGGATCCCAGACCTTTTTATGAAAAGACTTCAGGCCGGAGAAAATTGGACGCTCTTTTCTCCAGATGAGGCTCCTGGACTTTTTGATTGCTGGGGCGAGGAGTTTGAAAAGCTCTATCTGAAATACGAAGCTGAGGGCCGAGGCAGAAAAACTGTAAGAGCCACGGACCTTATGAAGCGCATTTGTGCGTCTCAGAAGGAGACGGGAACCCCTTACATGCTTTACAAGGATGCTGCCAACCGGAAGTCCAATCAGCAGAATCTAGGAACGATTAAGTCATCCAACCTTTGTTTTACGGGTGACACCCTGGTGGCTGTGGCGGACGGGAGGAACGCGGTTCCAATTAAGACATTGGCGGAAGAGGGCGGGAAGTTCCCAGTCTACAGTGCAAAAGAACGCAGACAGCGTAAAAAGGGTATGAAAGGTGGTAGCGTTCAGCATCGTGGTGCCTGGAAAACCGAAATTAAGCAGGCTGTGGCTTTCAAAACGGGAACCCAAAAGGTCATCGGTCTTCGCCTAAGCAACGGTGACGTATTCAAGTGTACGCCAAACCATGAAATAGCTCTTTTAGACGGTGGGTATGTTCAGGCTAAGGACTCGCTTAAGGCAGAGCTAGCCTCTTTCTACACTATGAACTACGAGATCTATGCTTACAGGCATATCAATAGTATCTCCTCAGCGAAGCAGAGTGTGCTGCTCTGGAACTACCATAATCCGAATAACCCAGCGGAGAAGGGCTTCCATATAGATCACATCGACAAGCAGCATCGGCCTTTTGATTCGATTGACAATCTCCAAAAGCTAACCAAGGACGATCACTTTGACAAAACGGCTTTGGAGACCTCAGGATCTAATAATGCGGTCTTCAAAATCCGTGATCTTGAAACCTATATTGAGAATAAAAAAAGGCTTGCAACCGGGAGGAAAAACCAAAACTACGGTGGTCTTGACAATTACGAGTTAATTGAGCTTGGGAAAACTATGCTGCGTGCAGTCGGTGACCTAGACTCGCGCATTTATCAGGAACAAGTGAAAAACTTCGACGAACGTGCACCCTTGAGTTTTTCTAATTACCGTTTTGGTGGTTCTTGGTCAGAATTCTTCACCTACGTCCGGGGCGAGGCAGAGTACGATGGGCGATATGAAGTGGAAGATGACCTAAAAGAATCAAGTCGCCCATCTCCCGACAAAGCGCGACTTGACTATATACATGAGCACTTCCTCCAACGCCAAACAAACGGTGACCTCTACGAGCGCGGACTCAAGGTTATAGAAATTGTTGAGCTTGGGGAGGAGGCTGTCTACGATCTGACCGTTCAAGATAACCATAATTTTTATATCATCACGTCTACAGAAGATGAAGACTACCTTAACTGCCAAGGTGTCTTGGTACACAACTGCACAGAGATTATCGAGTTTAGCAGTTCTGAAGAAACAGCCGTGTGTAACTTAGCTTCGATCTGCCTGCCAAAATTTATCAAAGACGGAGCTTTTGACTTTGATGCTTTAAGACAGGTCTCCTACGACGCGACAATCAATTTGAACAGGGTGATTGATAAGAACTTTTATCCGACTCCTGCGACCAAAAATTCTAATATGAAGCATCGCCCGATCGGTATAGGGGTTCAAGGGCTTGCTGATACCTTTATGATTTTGCGTCTTTCCTACGATAGCCCTGAGGCACGAAAGCTCAATCATGAAATTTTTGAAACCATCTATCTTGGTTCCATGCAAGCATCCGTCGATCTAGCAGAACAAGATGGTCCTTACGAGTCATTTGCAGGAAGTCCCCTATCAAAAGGTCTATTCCAGTTTGACCTTTGGAAGGGTGAACATGAGCTACCGCTGAGACACACCGAAGCTTGGGAGATACTAAGAAGCCGCGTGGTCCGTGTGGGTGCGCGAAACTCGCTCCTTTTAGCCCCGATGCCAACTGCTTCTACGTCTCAGATTTTTGATAACTACGAGGCTTTTGAGATCCATACAAGCAACCTTTATAAACGCGAGACGTTGGCAGGTGAGTTTGTCGTTATCAATAAGCACCTTGTCAAACATCTTCAAGAGCTTGGCCTTTGGGACAAGAGGATGATGGATCAAATCATCTCAAATAATGGGTCCGTGCAACAGATTCTACGGATACCGGAAGAAGTCCGAATCATCTATCGTACTGTGTGGGAGATCTCACAGAAGGTTGTCATTGATATGGCTGCTGACCGAGGTCTTTTTGTTTGTCAGTCTCAGTCGATGAATATCCACATGGCCAACCCGACTCTCGATCAAATTGCCTCTCTGCACCTTTACGCTTGGAAGCGAGGTCTTAAAACCGGAATGTACTATCTCAGAACTAAGGCAGCTAAGGACAGTGTGAAGGTAACAGTACAGGAGCAGCTAGCCAACGACGTAGCAGCTTGCTCCATCGACAACCCTGAAGCCTGCGATGTGTGCAGTTCATGAGGGGTTAAGAAGGGAAAAAGGCTATGGCACAACTCTCGTTTGTACTTTGGTTAATTATCGCGAGTACCTACATAGTTTACTGCCTAGCTGTTTACATGGATCAAGGTCTTGGGGCAATCAAACCTTGGCACTACCCTGGTTTGATTGTCTGCGGCATGACGGTCGGTCTTGTGATTACCTTTACTTTTTACCTGCTCCTATTCCCACTGATGTTTCTGCTTGGAGTTCCTTGGATATGATTAGATTCTTAAAAGAAAATTGGGTTTTTTTCGCGATTGCTGCTCTCGGTTGGTACGTTGTTTTTTCAGAGCGGAAGGACGACCATAAAATTCGCAGGTGTGTCGAATCTGGAGGCGAGTACGAAAAGTGTGTGCTGCTGGTAAAAAGGGGCCTTTTCGATGGAAGTAAGTTTGGACCTTAGTCGCAATATTTGGCTTTCGTCGGATGCCCATTTCGGCCATGCGAACATTATCAAATACTGTAAACGCCCTTTTGCACACGTCACAGAAATGAATGAAGCTATGGTCGCCCTCTGGAACGAAACCGTTTCGGAGGGCGATTTAGTTATCTATCTTGGGGATTTTTCCCTCTCCTTCAAAGCTGTTGAACAGTATGCCCTAAGGCTTAATGGGGAGAAGTTTTTAGTTCCGGGAAACCACGACAAGTGCTTTCCCTTCTGTGAGAACCATCTGTTGAAATGGATGCCGCAGTACGAGAATTTCGGTTTCCAGTTTTTTGGCAGTGGGCATTTATTTCACGTTGAATACAAAGGGTCCAAAATTGGCCTTTGCCATTTTCCACCAAAGCCCAGTGCCGAGGTGCTCGCCACCACGACAATCCGCTATCTTGAATACCGCCCCCTTGACCCTTTCTACGACTTGCTGTTTCATGGTCATATTCACGAGAGAGAAAAAGAGTGGAAGTCTAGTAAGGGAACACCTCTTGTTAATGTGGGTGTCGATGTTCATGGCTTTCGTCCAATCCTACTTCAGGAATACTTGAAAAGGTACATAGGCTGATGGACTTTATTGCCCACATTGGTACAGTGCTTGTTCTTACAGTGGTACTTATCTGGTTAGATTTGGCCTTTAAAGGTCACTATCTAGCGAAGCTGGTAGCGAGCCTACTCGTACCGTGCTCGATTTTTTTTATTCTTGGTATTCTCACATCCCAAAGCCCCTGGCAACTAATCTCAAACCTATTTTTACACGTCTCCTACCCCTAAGATTCAGCCCCATAAGATATTATCAAGATAGACAAAACTGGACGGTTTATTTTTCTGGTTT
>Ga0194132_10001299_pt1 | contig 50453 bp, 40 predicted proteins | sample TA2KigOf80mmetaG_FD_148612 | JGI IMG/M metagenome (GOLD analysis project Ga0194132, IMG submission 148612) | Freshwater microbial communities from Lake Tanganyika, Tanzania - TA2015054 Kigoma Offshore 80m | ecosystem: Environmental > Aquatic > Freshwater > Lake | place: Tanzania: Lake...
GAGATACTTATCAGACTCCCGAAAATGCCAGGGGTTTCGAGTTTTTTCAGAAATCTCCGCTGCTAAACGCCTCCGGGTTCGCTTGGTTGAGGTCTAGCGCCGGGGCAATGCACCTTTTACCCGACCTGCTACCAGGGAACTGCACAAGAAACACCCTGGTCGCTGGCTGTTCCCAACCATCAGGTGGTCACGGCCAAGGTCAATCCGTCAATACCGCGCTGTCCGGCCTGCAACGAGCCACGCGCCGCACATCCCGGCACCCAATGGTCCGAGTGGCTCTTTAATCCCCAAGACTCCGAGCATGATGTCCTCAAGTCGTCTACGTGGGGCTCGTCAGAGAAACACTGGAACCGGTGGATTTTCCGGCCCCTGTATATTTCGAATCGGCTGTTAGACTTGCTGAAGAAGATCAAGGCCGTCGGGTTCAATCCGACGGGAGTCAATCGCATTGGGGGAGGCGCTCCGACATTCGTGCCAAGAAGCTCTCTCAATCAGGAGGAAGCGGCCTGGATTCAGGCAAGCCTGTCAATTCTGAAAGAGCACGGCATTGCGATGTATCCGGCCGGAACAGTGTCCGACGAGGATTCTCGCTGGTTCCGAGAATACTTGAAGAGCCACGCGACAGCGGTCACGGCGTGCGACTTCAAGGCCGTGGAGAAGAGGGCGAAGGTGAAGCTCCCCAAGTCCTATGTCGATTTCATCACCAAGGTTGGCCCCTCGACATTCGAAGACGTGGATCAGCAGGAAGGATTCACGGCTCGCGTGCTCAGTCCCGAGAATCTGGATTTCGCGGCCTATCGCAAAGGCGCGCTCGAAATGGAAGACGAAGAATCAAGAACCGTGGATGGCGTGATGTTCGCAACGACAGACCATGGCGATTGCTTCTGCTTCGACGTTCAGAAGGGCAAGAAAGAGTATCCCGTGTTTCATTTCAAGCACGAATACGATCACTTCGAGCCGTACGCCGAGAATTTCGCAGCCTGCATCAGGCGCTTCGCCGGCGAGTAGACCGACACCAAGAATAACGGAAAACGCTTCCTCGGCTCTCCTTGCCAAAAACTTCGACCGTCCGCTGCCAGATTCTCCTCTCCTCTCCCGTACATCCTTGCAGAGAACAGGCATCGATCCGGAACAGTCAATCCGGGATACTCCCGGCTTGTATAGAGGTACGCGAAGATGGCGAGGATAGGGATTTTCGGGGTCAGCAGTCAATCGGGGGCGGCATATTTCGCAGATTTGCTCAAGGAAGGATCGCTGGTCTACGGCTATGCACGCGCTTCCGAGCATGGCCGCGATGTCGTGGAAGCGATTCGCCGCCAGGACGGCATCCAGGTCGATCGACCGGACAACGAGCTGAATGAGAAGAGCCATTTCGTCCCGCTGCTTGGCTCCGAGGTCGGGCACGACCTGCAACGGCTGGCGCAAACGTCCGACCTGATCATCTTTGCCCATCCCTCGCAGTATCACGAGGAGACCGCCCGGCAACTGGCGGACTTTCTGCCACGCGACCGTCCGGTTCCCATCGTGCTGTCTCCATCGCGCACGCTGGCATCGCCGTACCTGTGGCGCATCCTGGGCGACGATTATCCGCTGGTCTCGTTTCAGACGTGTCCGTACGCCTGCAAGAGCTTCACTCCGGGGACCGTCTACCTGAAGCGCCGCAAGCGCGCGTGGGTGGCCAGCGCGGAGGGCCAGGTGGGGCCGCGGACGTTGACGATATTGCGCAAGCTATTCCCGCAAGCCGTCTTCAGCCGGACCCCGGCAGCGACCTCGCTGGGCAACATCGGCGCTGTCTTCCACCCGACGGCGTATGTTCTCAACCTGGCGGCGATCCGCCAGGCGGCCGCGGCCGGCCGCGTCTTCTCCTTCTATCAGGAAGGCATTGCCCGCAACGCCGTCGTCGGCCCCATCGTCGAGGAAGTCGATCAGATTCGCTTGCGGATCGCGGCAGCCATCGGCTGTCCGGTGTTCGGCCTGCGCGAACGGCCGCGCGAGGATGAATGGCAGGAAATCATGCAGCGCGTGCAGCACCTGGAGTCACAGCCGTTGTCCGACCTGCACGAGCATCGCCGCCGTCGCGCCCGGCTCCTGCAACCCATCCACGATGCCGTGGTCTCCGGACAGCACTGGCTCGCGTACACCTACGGCGTGGAGCGCGTCCCCGGCGAGAGCTTGCCCGCCGCCATCGGACGCACGCCCAACTTCATGACAAACTCCTTTCCACAGGCACGCTACGCGGACGAGGATGTGGCCACCGGGCTCGTCCCCTTCGAGTCGCTGGCGCAGCGCCTGGGCATCGCCTGCGAGCCGATCACGCGCGTCATCGATCTGTACGCACGGGAGAGCGGCCGCGATGCCCGGGCTGCCGGCCGCAACCTGCGCGATTTCGACCTCGAATACCTGCGCCGGCACTTGCTTGGAGAAATGCGATGTCTCGCGCTTGCGTCCTAGCCACTCTCGGCGACGATCCGCACACACAGGGCCTCTTCCGGGTCGCCCGCATCGCGCAAAAGGCCGGCCTGTCGGCGCATGTGCTGGCGCCGGGCAGTTCGCTGGACGAGTTGCTGGAATGCGTGCACCGATTCAACCCCGGCTGGCTCGGGCTCAGCTACCGGCTCAGTCCCGACGTCGCCGTCCAGCAATATCGCCAGACTCTGCAACGTCTCGCTGCGGAGGGCTGGCTCCGACATCCCAACGGCCAGCCGCGGCGCATTGCGCTCGCCGGTTTGCCGGAATCGATGCAGGCCGTGGAACGAATCCGTGCCGAGTTGCCGTGCGAAGTCTGGACCATGCCCCAGCGCAGCGATCCGCTGGGCGCCAGTGCCCGCGTGCTGGAATTCTTCGATGTTGCCGCGGGGCAGAAGCAGCGCATTCTTGCCGAGCTGAAGCCGGAGCTTTTCCCGCCGCGCTTCCCGGAACTGGATGAGCTGGCCAGCCAGGTCGCCGACAACGACGACTACCGCGACGAACCGCCGCTGCCCGTGCCCTCGGCACGGGCCCGTGGTTCTTACGTCGAGCGCATCCGCGAGATGGACATGCCGCTCCTGCGCACCCACTTCGGCGTGCCGGCGCCGACCATCGGGCCGACCGTTGCAGGCATCGCCGCGCTGGCGGAGGCCCGCGTCATCGACGAGATCTCGCTCGGCTCATCCGATCTGTCGCAGCGCTACTTCGGCATTCCGGAGGCGTTCCGCGACCGCAAGAACGACGGCGGCGTGCCCTACAGCAGCTTCGAGCACCTTGTCGAGATGTTCCAGGCGTCGCGGCGCGGCAACTATCCCGGCATGAAGCCGTATGCTCATGTCACCGGCCTGGTACCTTTCGTGGAAACCTGTCTCCGCGCCGGCATGTTGACCGGCGCGCATCAGGCGGTGCCGCTGTTCTGGTTCAACGAACTGGATGGCCGGGGACCGACTCCCGTGCACGAATCGATCCGCGAGCACCTGGCGACCGTCCGCGAACTGGCCCGTCGCGGCATCCCCGTCGAAATGAATGACCCGAATCACTTCTCGTCGCGCTGGGCGCATGACACCGTCATTGTCGTCGATTATGCGCTCATCACGGCGGCAATGCTGGCCAACGGCGTGCAGGACGTGGTCCTGCAGCTTCAGTTCAACAAGCCGCGCGAGACGAGCGACCATGGCGACCTCGCCAAGATGCTCGCCGGGCTGGACATCGCCCGGCAAATGACCGACAGCGCCGGCGCCAGGCTCTGGCGCGAGACACGCACCGGAATCGATAGCTTCGATCCAGATATCGACGCTGCCCGCCATCAGCTCGCGCGCTCCACGTTCCTGCAGCTGATCGTCGATCCACACGCCATCCACCTCGTGAGCTACTGCGAGGCGTTGCATGTTGCCGGAGTCGAGGACGTGATCGACGGCTCAAAGCTGGTGCGCCGCTGCGTGCGTGTGTTCCGGCAGCACGCCGGCGACCGGCTGCGGTTGCGGCAGCATCCGCTGGTCGTGGAACGCCGCGCCCGGTTGTTCGCCGAAGCACAGCTGACGCTGCGGTACATTGCCGCACTCGATGGCAACCGGCCGCCGCCGGCGAGCGCGACGCCGGCCGCGCTTGTGCCCAGGCTGGCCGATCCCGACGTGCTGTTCCGCGCCCTGGACAGCGGTGTGCTGGCCGCCCCTGGCGTGTTCCACCCTAGCTACAAGGCCGCGCGGAACGTTGTCACCGCCCCGGTCGCTCATGGCTTCATCGAATGCCTTGACCCGGAAACCGGCGCCGTGCGCCGCGAGCAACAACGACTGTCCCACCTCGCAGCATAACAGCACGATCGTGCCTGGCAATCGTATCCGGCGCAGCAATGCCATTTTCCTATCGACTCATGCCCCTTAAAGTGGATCCGGCGCAACGGCATGGTTGTGGCCGCACCAGGGCGTCACCAATCCGTCAGCCATAAACCTTTGACAAATGACCGGTTATGGCGATGGTCCTTGGTGCCGCCGCTTGCCGGATGGCTGCGATATCGGGAGCACGCCGGCCCCGGCGGAACTTTTGCCGCAATGCGGGGTATGATATCGGAATCGTGGTCGAGGCCCGACGTTCGCTGAAACCATTTGCCACCTTGAGGATCGTGTCATGCGCTTGACGTGTCTGTTCGCCTTGCTTGCTGTCGCCGGCGTCGGCGGCACAACCTTCGCCGCGGACAAGTCACCTCTCAAGATTGCGAATTTCACCTTGCAAGACTTCCGTGGCAAGGAGCATTCGCTGTCCCGGCGCGGGGACGCCAGGCTGGTGGTCGTCGCGTTTCTCGGCACCGAGTGCCCGCTGGCCAAGCACTACGGCGCCAGGCTCGCCAGGCTCGCCAAGGAATATGAGGCCAAGGGCGTCGCCTTCCTGGGCATCGACAGCAACGCCCAGGACAGCGTCACCGCCATGGCGGCGTACGCACGGCTGCACGATATCGCTTTTCCTCTCCTCAAGGACGTCGGCAACAAGATCGCCGACCGGTTCGGCGCCATGCGCACGCCGACAGTCTACCTGCTCGACAAGGACCGAGTCGTCCGCTACCAGGGCCGCATCGACGACCAGTACGGCATCGGCTATCAGCGCGACAAGCCCCGGTCGCAGGACCTCGTCAATGCCATCAATGACTTGCTGGCCGGCAAGGCGGTGAGCAGGGCCGCGACGAAGGCGGAAGGCTGCATCATCGGCCGCGTGCGGCCCGCCCAGGCCGCGAGCCCCGTCACTTACAGCAAGCACATCGCGCCCATCTTCAACCGGCGCTGCGTCGAGTGCCATCGCCAGGGCGAGATCGCGCCCTTCGAGCTGACGAGCCATGCGCAGGCTTCGGGCTGGGCGGCGATGATCGCTGAGGTGGTGGAGGAAGGCCGCATGCCGCCCTGGCATGCCGATCCCAGGCATGGCAAGTTCGTCAACGATCGCCGCCTGAGCGCGGCCGAGAAGAAGCTGATCCTGGAGTGGGCGGCGGCCGGCGCACCCGAGGGCGACCCGCGCGACCTGCCCAGCCCGCCGACGTTTCCGCAGACCGGCTGGCAACTGCCGCGCAAGCCCGACGTCGTCGTGCCCATCCGCTCCACGCCCGTCAACGTCCCCGCGACCGGCGCGGTGCGCTACCAGTACTTCTTCGCCGATCCGGGCTTCAAGGAGGACAAGTGGATCGAGGCGGTCGAGGTGCAACCGGGCAACCGCGCGGTCGTGCATCATATCCTGGTGTTCGCGCTGCCGGAGAAGGGCGGCCGGGCGGCGGCCGCGGCTCTCGGCGGCGGCGTCCAGGGCTTCCTGGCCGGCTACGTGCCCGGCCTGCGGCCGATTCCCTATCCTCCGGGAATGGCCAAGCGCGTCGCCGCAGGCTCGAAGCTCATCTTCCAGGTCCACTACACGCCCAACGGCTCGCCGCAGACGGACCTGAGCAAGGTGGCGTTCCTGTTCACGGACCCGGCCAGGATCACGCACGAGGTCAAGACCATCAGCGCCGCCAACCGCCGCGGCCTGTCCATCCCGCCCGGCGCCGCCAACCACAAGGTCGAGGCCACCCGCCGCATCGCCGACGACGCCCTGCTCCTCGGCTTCATGCCGCACATGCACGTGCGCGGCAAGTCGTTCTTCTACGAGGCCATCACCGCCGACGGCAAGAAAGAGACATTGCTCGACGTGCCCAACTTCGATTTCAACTGGCAGACCGCCTACCGCCTGGCCACGCCGCGCAAGCTCGCCGCCGGCGACCGCGTCCACTGCATCGCCGCCTACGACAACTCCGCCGGCAACCTCAGCAACCCCGACCCCACCAAGACCGTCCGCTGGGGCGACCAGACCTGGAACGAGATGATGATCGGCTACTTCGACATCGCCGTGGCGCGCGGCAAGGAAAAGGAGCAACCGTGAAGCCACAGCTAAGGAATTGGATCGCAGCTGCGCGGCACGAAGATGCGGCGCTGATCGTGGTATTCACCGTGCGCGATGCCGAATAGAGCTCGGCCACATCCGTGGCGACGCGAACAGCGTAATCGCGCTCGTGCTCAAATCGGTTCTTGTTGGCCAAGGTCAGCACTGGGATCTGTCCGGCTTGCCAGGAATCGGCCAGCGTTGCTTCGAGCGAGTCAGGGCCTCGACGGTTGCGGTTATCCGTGAATAGCACCCATGTGTCTTGCTGGCAAAGTCGCCAAAGAGCGCGGTCGTCGAGATCGGCCGGTATCTTCAAGTCGCGAAATGTCGCCAGTGTGATTTTCAGTTCCGCAAGGACTGGCCACAGATCAGCGAGTTCAAGCAGTCGATGGAGATACGGCAAGTGCCCTTGCACGTTGACGTCCGCCAGCAACCCGCGCATGTCAAGATCCTTCGGCAGTTCGTGCCGGTTGCGCGTCAAGCCACTCACGGAAGGTGGGAATTGATTGTGCCGTTCCCGATTCCGGTCCGTTCTTGGCCGATGCGCCGTTGTCGCGCTCGGCAAGCCAGCGCCTGAAACTCACGAAGGCAGCGTGCGTCTGTCTTGCTCGCTCAATGACCTCGGGCGGATTGCCAGCCGCCAGTCGTGCTTCAATGGCCAGATGCTCTGCGAGCACCGTATCGACGTGATTGAGAACGTAAGCCCGGGCGGCTGCGACCTGCTCCCGCGACAGTTCATACAGTCGGCAGATGTAGTCCTCGGTCGCCGTCGGATCCAGAAAATGCTCGAGCAAGTTGTAAACGGTGATCCGCGTGCCCACGATCTCGGGCCCCCGGCCACGGTCATGAATCATGTCGGACATGGGGTCGGCCTCCGGATACTGAGTTATTGTAGCACGGGCGCTCCATGAAAGGGCATGCAGAGAGGGCGTGCAGAAAAGGGCGTACAGGGCTCATTCTCTGCAATTGCATTCGTGAAGGGCCGTGTCCAAGAAAGGATGGGATCAGCACCTCGATGGCGCAAGACCCCCTGCGCGATCGAGGCAACCATCTACTTTTCGACCGCGACGATGACATCAATCGTCTTCTGGTAGCCGAGGATGCTGCCGACGAAGCGAAGACGCGTCGTGCCGACACTCGTGGGTTCGACGCGGATGCTGATGGTCGTCTTGTCATCCTTCTTCTCGACTTTGAGCTTCTTGACGGCTTTCTCGTCAATCGTCCACTTGCCGGAGTCCGGTTCCCCCGGCTGGGCCTTGCCGCCGCGAGGCAGGATGATTCCCTGTGCCGTCAGGGTGAAGGCCTTGCCAACCTGAGCCTTCGCATGAATGCGCAGCAAGTCCTTGCCGTCCTCGACAGCCTCCTTGGCCTTGCCAAGCTTGATGCCACGCGCCTGCATCTCGAAGGTCGCGCCGCTCGCCCCCACGGACGACGCGGCCGCCAGAAGGGTGACGAGCCCAGCGAGCCATTTCAACGACAGCGAAGCCATGTCGGGTCTCCTGATTTGTGGCCGGAGATCCTGCTATGAATTCAAGGGAGCTGTGGGACGCCTGGCAAGCCGATGCCGACCTTCGGCAGGAGCCTCACCCTGGGCTGATGAAAAACCAGGCGTTCCGGTCATCCCGGATTTGTTGCGCTTGGCAGTGTCTCACAGCCCCGTTCCACGGGGCTTTCCGCGAAGCGGTTTTAGGCCCGCCGTTGACGGCGGGTACAACGGTTCGCAAGTCCATTTCACTAGCCCCGTTCTACGGGGCTTCTCGCGGTTTCGCTTGAGCGCTGTATTCAGCGGCTGAAGCCGAACCGCGAGAAGGCCCGTGAACGGGCCTGCCGCTTTTCTGTCGTCTGCGACAACCCGCCATGAACGGCGGGCCTAAACCGCTTCGCGGCAAGCCCCGTGAACGGGGCTAAGAGGGGCTAAGAGGGGCTAAGAGGGCTAAGAGCGCAACAAGCCCACGACGAAGTCGATTGCGCCTTTCGCTTCAATCTTCCATGCTTTTCATCAGCCCAGGGCGAGGCTCCTGCCGAGCCGCCGCCCTGGACCTTGGCTGCAACTCCTGCCCACAACTCTGCAGGAGGCCTTGCCGCTCCAAATGTAGCGGAACTCGCGAGAGTTACGACAGCCGGCAGGCAAACGCGTGATCGGAATTCTTGCGAATTCCGCTACGCTAATTCAACCAGCACTTTTTCCATGAACACGCTCAGTGGATCCGCGGCGTAGTCGCCGAAGGGCCCACGGCGGCGGTATCCGGCTCGTTCGTAGAGGCCGAGAGCCTCGGGCTGGTGGATGCCGGTTTCGAGTCGCGCCAGCATGAGTCCGGCTGCCAGCGCGCGGCGTTCCAGTTCCTCCAGCAAGCGCCGGCCCAGCTTCAGCCCGCGAAACTCCGGAAGCACGAACATGCGCTTGATCTCGGCGTAGTCGCCCATGTTGACGAAGGCGCCGCACCCCGCCAGGGCGCCGTCCACGCGCACCACCAGAAAAAGCACGTTTGGCTGCCGCAGCACATCAATCGGCAAGAGATGATTGCTCTCGCTGGGATAGAGAGATTCTTGATAGCGGTCAAGCAACTCGATGAGCGTGTGCACCTCTGGTGCAGCGGGATCGGCAAGGGAAAAGCAAACGGTTGGCATCGTTGAATCCGTAGCGGAACTCGCAAGAGTTCCGTGAGCAGACACCGACGTCGGAGCGTTCGCCGGAAGTCTTGCGAATTCCGCTACGGTGTTTCGCATCTTCATCTGTTGGCCGCGAGGCGCGGCGTCGGCCGGAAGCGGTCCCAGTATTCTTCCGGGCCCGGCAACGACTGCCAGGGGACGATCAGATCGTGCTTGCTGGCGAAGCGCTGAATGGTTTCTGGGAAATCCGGCCAGCGATGGGCAAGTTCCACCTTGCGCAGTCGTGCGGCTTCATCGTCGTCGAGCACCGGACGCAGTTCTTTCTCAATGAATTGCCGCATGCGCGGCGACAGACCGCGGGCATCGTAGGGCCAAAGTTCAAATGGGAAGGTCATGCCCTGGCCTTGCTTGCCGCGGCGGCCGGCGGCGTACTGGGTCACGTTGATTGCGAAGTTTGGCCAGCGGCCCTCCTTCATCCGCAACAGGAACGTGGCCACGGGATCCTTCTTGTTCTTGCCGAGTCGGCGTCGAACCTCTGCCGGCAACTCCATGTAATGCGTCGGCCCGCGTGTGCCGGGCAGCGCCAGCGGATGCGCGTCGGCAAGCTGCACCAGCGTTTTCGGATAGAGCGGCCACTTGCCTTCCGCATTCTTGAGCCTGGCTTTCTCCTCGTTCGAAAGAGTCATGTGCAGGTAATCCTTGACGTAGGTTGCAAGATCATCGAAGTCCCGACCGGTGAAGTCCTGCAGTCGCGCCGGCAAGGGCTTCTGGTCGCTGATCTCGCTCCAGAAACGCCGGGCGATAACCCAGTCGAAGCGGCGGTTGCGTTCCTCATCACGCAACTGTCGGATTCGACCGAAGCGCTGCTCGGCGGACAGCCTGGCCAGATCGTTGCGGACCGCGACCGGTTGCTGCTTCAACCATTGCTCGGCCCGCAGATGCCTGATGATTTCGATCCTGTTCTTGGCGTCGCTGGCGCCCTGGACCTTCTCGCGGTCCTCGGCTGGAAGTTGCTCGAGCCACTCCGCGTAGCGGGACAGGACCTTTTCAAGCTTCTCGCGGCGCGGCTGGGAGAGGTCTTGCAACTCATGGTCAAGCTTGACGATGCGCTCGCGGCGCTCCGATGACAGCGTGAGGAAATAACGTGCGTTCTGGCGGAGCTGCGCCTGATCCTCGGCCGTCATCGTTTGCAGCCTGAGCTGATTGTCGCCGACCTCCGACACCGGGTCCGCCGCTGAGATGTCGGCGGCAAGGAAGGCCGCGCCCGCCATGATCAACAGTGCCGATACAGTTCGCATGTCTGATGCTCCCTATGACCCCGGTTCGTCGCCAAACAGGTCGGGATCGTCCAGGTCGCGCACAAAACGCAGGTCGTCGGCCTGCTCCAGCAGACGGACCTTTTCCAGGGCGCGCAAATGGCGCACGAGATGCTGCTCCACCTCGGGAGAATCCACGGGTGCTGGACTGAATAGCCGCGTGGCCGCGAAACCGCCCGCCAGCGCCAGGACAATGCCTGCCGCCCAGGTGATCCGGAACCAGCGGCCCAGCAGCGGACCAGTGCGTGCTTGCGGCACCACCGAGGTTTTCAGGGCCAGGCGTTCCAGCGTCCGGTGCGTGAAGGTCGCCGATGGCTCGGCCCTGGGAAGGTAGTCGAGCATTTCCCAGGCCTGTTTCAGGGCATCGACCTCGGCCCGGGCTGCCGGGTCCAGGTTGAGCTTGGTTTCGAGGTCGAGAGACGTCTTCGCGTCCAGTTCGCCGTCGAGATAGGCCACCAGGTTCTTGCGTTCCTCGTCGTTCAGGCGCGCCATGGCATCAAGTCCCTTGTCGCTGGAGAGTCGAACTCATGCATCGTCGTCCCGCGCTTCCAGTGCGGGAGCTTCGTTATCCATGTAGATGTAATCCTTCAAGGTCTGCCGCAGGTTCTCGCGAGCGCGGCTCAGCAAGGACTTCACTCCCTTCGTGGTCAGCCGCATCACATCAGCAATCTCGGCGTAGTTCATGTCCTCGAACTTGTTCAGGATCACCGCAACTCGCTGGCGCTCGTTCAACTGCTCGAGGGCCAGACGAACGATGCCGGCCAGCTCTTGCTGCTGCAAGCGTCGGCCTGGCTGATCGTCGCGCTCGCGGACGAGCTGTTCGGCCGGGCGAGGACCCAGCGGCCCCGAATCGCGAGTGTTCAGCGGCACCGTCGGCCGTCGTTGCCGCGACCGCAGGGCATTCAAGGCCAGGTTGTTGGCAATCGTGAATAACCAGGTCGAGAACTTGGCCCGCGGGCGGTATTTCTTGCGGGCCCGGTAGACCCGAAGGAACACTTCCTGTGCGAGATCTTCCGCCTCTTCGGGCCTGCCCAGCAGGTGCTGCAAGACCGTGATCAATCGATGGTTGTATAGTTCCACCATCTCCGCGAACGCGGTCGGGTCGTCGTCCCGCACGCGGAGCATCAAGCGAATATCAGGGTCGCGCAGCGCCAGCTGTGCGCTGCTCTCGCCAATCAGTGCCACCACTTGCCTCGTGGGGGAGGTAACACAACCCTCCGCCGGGATTTAACCCCAACCGCCGGGGAGGGTTCCGGTCGATGGGGCGTTGCCCGCCAGGCTGCCTCGCGCCAGATAGCCAGATAGACGCCAGACCACGGAACGAGGCTAGGACTCCTGCCGCCGCAATTGCCCGCAAGCGGCGTCGATGCCGGCGCCTTTGCGCTTGCGGACCTTGACGCTCACACCGCGCCTGCGAATGATTGCCTGGAACGCCGCTACCGCTTCCGGGCTTGGGCCGCGATCGGGCAAGCCGGATACGTCGTTGAATGGGATCAGGTTTACATGGGCGCAACGGCCACGCAACAGTCCGGCCAGCTTCTCGGCGTCCGCTGCCGAGTCGTTCACGCCACCCAGCATGACGTACTCGAACGTCACTTGCCGCCCGGTCTTCTGAAAATAATAGTCCGCTGCCTCCAGAATGGCCGCTATACCGGTCTTGGCGTTGGTCGGGACGATGCGCGTCCGTAACGCGTCGGAGGGCGCATGCAGCGAGACGGCCAGATGATACTGCTTGCCCAGGTCGGCGAGGCGGCGCATCTTCGCCGGCAAGCCAACCGTTGAGATGGTGACATGCCGGGCGCCGATGCCCATGCCGTCCTTGCCCGTGGCCGCCTGCAGCGCTTCCAGCAGCGCGTCCAGGTTGGCAAGCGGTTCGCCCATGCCCATCACGACGATGTTGGTCAGGCGCTTTTCGGTGACCGCTGCGGCGGCTGGCATGGCGCGCAGTCGCAGCAACTGTTCGATGATCTCGCCCGCCGTCAGATTGCGCTCGACGCCGTTCAACCCACTGGCGCAGAAGACGCAGCCCATGCCGCAGCCCACCTGCGTGCTGATACAGGCTGTGCGCCGATCATTTTCCTGGATGAGAACGCACTCGATGAGCTGGCCGTCTTGCAGGCGCACGAGCAGCTTGTGCGTGCCGTCGGCGGCTTGCATGTGCCGGGCGACCGTCGTCTCGAGCGGCACGAACGCCTCTGCCAGTTCCTCGCGCAGCGCCTTCGGCAGGTCTGTCATGCCAGCGAAGGAATCGGCCCCCTCGACAATCAGCCAGCGGCGAAGCTGGCGAGCGCGCATGGCAGGCAGGCCGCGCTCCCGCAGCCAAACGGCCAGCTCGTCGCGCGACAGACCCAGCAAGCCGCGCCGGGGCACCGTGCGCTTCTCAAGGTCGATCATGGTGGTTGTAGCCGTCATGCTTTTCATTCTAACGCCCGCGGCGCGAAGTGGGAAATGGTTTCGACGCCGGATTACCTGTTCCGGCACGAATCCACCCGCGGCCCGGAAACCATGGGATCGCGAATCCTTCTGGGTGGTGGTCAGCCAGGAACCGACCCAGATTGACACAAGGCCAGTGTGGCGTCTGTCGACATAAGTCATGTTGTTGCGTGCCGTTACGACTGCAGAGCCGCCACGATGGCGAACGGCATGCCCATGGCTAAATTGCCAGGTCAGCCTGCGAACATTGCGCGAGGCGCTCCCCAACTGGATGAGGATTGCAAGCGCCATTGCACATTTTCTGCACCTTGTCTATTCTGGGTCGGCATCTCAATGGCGCCCAAGAAAAATGCGCCTGTTGATCCGCTCACGGATGAGGGGGTTATCTTGGCAAACATCTGGACGCGATTGCTGATTCGCACAAAACTGGCGCGGCTCCTGCCAGGAGTCCGCCGACGCCTGGACGGCGGTCAAGAGTTCCTCCATTACTACAGCGATCGCCTGCTGGACGGACCACACGCGGCGTTGCGTGACGCTGGCGAATTGCTCGAACAGCCGGACGAGCCGGACCGCATCGATCTGGCCCAGTGCAATCCGCCCATCGACCTGGCCCCGTCGATGAGCACGAAGTTGCCGGCCGAGCGTCGCGGCTATCCGCCTTCCTGGGGACTGCTCGACTTGCGCTTGCTGCTGGCTCAGAGATTCGAGGCCGAACAGCAGTTGCACGTCCGGCCGGAAGACGAGGTGCTGATCACGCACGGAGTGGCCGGCGCTCTCTCGGTTGTCCTGGACACCTTCCTAAATGCCGGCGATCGCGCGGCGCTGTTCGACCCCTCGTCCCCCCTGTACTCGTGGATGCTGCGCCATCGTCGCATCAGGCCGGCCTGGCTGCAGACCTGGATCGAGGATGGCAAGCTCCGCTTCAAGCACGATGACCTGGCCCGGACGCTGAAGGGCGCTCGCCTCCTGCTACTTGATGTGCCGCACAATCCCACGGGCGCCTGGCTGGCCCCGGAGGACGTCGAGGAGATTGTCTGGTGGGCCGACCGGCATGACGTGCTGATTTTTTGCGATCAGGCGTTTGACCGTTTCCAGTTCGACGGCGTGAATCTGCGCATCGGTTCGCTGGTGAAGACGCATCGCCGCACCCTGACGGCCGGCAGCGTCAGCAAGGGACACGGCCTGGCGGCCGCGCGCGTTGGCTGGCTCGCTGGCAACCGCCATCTGATTCGCCCATGCGCGGTCAGCGCCATCGCGGCCACACCGTTCGTGCCGACACTCTGCCAGCAACTTGCCCTGGCGGCACTCAAGCAGACGGACGAGAGCTTCACCGCCATTCGCGCGGAATTCAATTCGCGGAGGCGCTATGCATTCGACCGCCTCCAGGGCATGGGATTGAAGCCTAGCTTGCCCGCGGGCGGCTTCTTCTTCTGGCTGCCGGTCAGCGACCTGGGCTGCGATGGCCGCGAATTTGCCATGGAACTACGCAAGGAGCAACGCGTCCTCGTCTGGCCCGGCGAGCACTTCGGCCCGAGCGGCAAGAAGTTCATCCGTTTGAGCATCGCCACGGATGAAGGCCGCTTCCGCGAGGGCCTGACCCGGCTTGGCGAATTCGTGCGCGCACCGCAATCGCCAGCGACTACCGACCAGATTCAGGCGGCCTGAGACTCGAGTTCTAGCGCGCGCTCGCCGTCGAATAGCGGTGCGTCGGTTGTGGGCGGCCGGGACGAAAGCTCTGCGTCTTGTGGAACTCAATGGCAGCGCTGCGCTGCTTCGCCAGCCGCGACAGCGTGCTTTCCACCTGTTCTTGCAGGATCGCCGGGTCGGTGGCCACGCGGGCATTGACAATCACATTGGCTTCCTTCACCTGGCAATTCGACGGCAGCGACAGCACCGGCTGCGTGCCGCTGCTGACCAGGTTGGCCACACCAAAGAAGCCTTCCCAGAGCCCGATGGCCTTCAGGTGTGCGACCTCGGCATCCGCCAGCGTCGCCTGGATCTCCTTGACCACGGCGAGCAGCAGGGCATCGAGGTCGAAGCGCTGGTCGGACTTCATGGTGACGCTGCTGTTGAGCCAGCCCAGTTCGGCTTCGCCCTCTGCGTAAATGTCGTAGTCGATGTCCAGGATCTTGTGGCCGAAATTTCCCTCCTGGTCAAGAAGCTGTGTGACGGCGTCAAAGCCCTGCCCGGTCCGGGCGGAGATTCGCAACACCGGCACGCCGGGATATTGCTTGCTCACAAGGCCGGCAAGTTCGTCTGCTTCGGCCGGTGTCAACTCGTCGATGCGGTTGAGCAGGATGGCGTCGGCTTCCTCCAGTTGCTTGCGAAAGATGTAGGCCGCCTTGGGCGAGAAGCCGGCGCCCGCCTCGTTGCGAAGGATTTTCAGGCCGTGGCTGGGCTTGAAGATCACGGCATATGGCCCTACCCGGAATTGGTCTCCATACAGATCTTTGAGTGGCTGCACGACGGTGGCGACCAGGTCCGTGCAGCTGCCGACCGGTTCGGCCAGGACGATGTCCGGACGATCGGACCGGCGCAGCACGTCCACCTGGTCCATGAGGTCGTTGAATTTGCAGCAGAAGCAGGCGCCGGCGACCTCGGCGACCGGAAAGCCTTGTTCGCGCAGGGCGTACGTGTCCACCAGGTCCTGGGCCTGGTCGTTGGTGACCAGTCCCACCTTGTGACCTCGAGCCATGTAGAAGCGGGCCAGCCGCGCCAGCGCAGTCGTCTTGCCGGCCCCCAGGAAGCCACCTACCATCAGGAATCGAATCGGGGTCATGTGCGTGTCCTTGAATGTCGTCAACGATGTCGATTGAGTGCCCGCCCGTGCAGGGTTTTGATAGCGAGCCAAATCGAGCAAAGCAACTCCTTTCAGACATGCAGAGCCTGGAAGTCGCTGTCTCAACCGATCAGGTGATCAGGTGCGCCCGCGACTCGTCGCGATGCTTTTTCAGGTAGGGCATGAAGGGTGTGCCGCCCGTACCCACGGATGTTGGGTTGGACAGGTCGTGCTGGCTCTGGTCATGGATATAGGCGCCGGCATACTCAAGGTGCTTGCCGCGGAAATGGCTCACCCAGTTGACGCAGTCGTTGTACGCATGGACGAGTGCATACTCGTCGCGGCGCTGTTGCAGCACGAATTCGCGCAGGCCCGGGCCGGCGGCAAGATCGGCGATCAGCCGGCGATGCGGCGCCGGCATGTAGTCTTGCATCTCCAGCAGGTAGGCGCGCAGCGGATCGGCGGCGTGCTGGATGCCAAAGAGCGCGTCCAGGCATGGAATGATGCTGCTCTGGGCGCCCGTCTCGCCTCGGAAGAACTGCCCGCGGCCGGCGAACTCCTCGACGCCCTCGTAAACCAGGCCGTCGGGTAATGCTGGATTGTTCTTCCAGCCGTGGATGTACGGGCGCACGCGATGAAAGTAGATGTACGGATCACAGTGTTCAGGCATGCGCGTCAAGACGCGAAAGATACTGTGCAGGCCTTGCGCCGCTGCTTCAAGCTGGCGGGTTGCGCCGGCGACGTCGTTCTGGGCTACGCAGCGCTGAGCTTCAATGGTCGCCGCAAGCATTGCTCCCGCTCGCGCTTCGATGGCCACGTGGATCAGGATGAACCATTCCTCGTCGATGCCACCCAGGAAATTCTGCAGCAGTGCAATGTTGCCGAGATCGATGGGCCCGGACGGGTCGAGCCGCTTCCAGTTGTGCAGGGCATAGGAAGCATAGGACAGCACCGGAGGCCGGCCGAGGCGGCGGGCGACGGCACACCAGGGCACGGCGAGTCCCGCGGGCAAGTGTGTCGCTACCGGCGTGCTCCCCCAGATATAAGCGTGTCCGAGATAGGAAAGCAGCAGCATCACCCGTTCCAGTTCGGGTGGCCTGCTCAGCCGCTCGATCGGCAACGCCGGCATCTGCTCCAGCCTCGGCCGCAACTGAGTGCTCACCAGCAGCTTTGGCAGGTCACGGCCCAGGTCATCCAGGGCCTTGAATTCTGGCGGCAGCCGTTCGATGGGATCGGCAGCCGGCAGGAAGCCGCGCTCGGCATCGAAGCTGTAATCGGAAAGGTTCATCTTGCTCTATTCTACGCTTGCCGGCGCCTTCGATGACGCGGGTGCGTCAGGGATGGCTGCCGGCTTCTCCGGTCGCACACGCTCCCGGTTCGCCGCCCTTTCGGTGAGCAGTCGCACGGCGTGATCGAGTGTCGTGCAACATTCTGCCAGCTCTTGCACGGCTGCCAGCAGTTCGCGGTTGACCTGCGATTGCTGGCGCGACAGGACGTCGACATAGGCGATCTTGAAGTTGTTGAGCACTTTCCGCTTCAGCCAGCGCTTGAGTGAAGCGAACCGGCCTTCCGTCACGTCCAGGTAATCGTCCGGCAGGCGCTGCGACCGCTCGACGCGGGCCAGCAGAGCTTGCACGCGCTCAAGCACCGGACCACACAGCGATTGCTCGGGACCGGAAACGCCTACGCGCAATTCCGTCTGTACGACGAAGACAGGTTCCGTGTCCTCTCCAGCCCGCGCGGTCCAGAAAGCGATTTGATAAGGACCAGGCACCACGGGGACGGCCACGGCGATCACGGCCGTGTCGTCGCGGCCCGGAAGCAGAAGTCCCGGCAAGGGACTCTCCGCAACAGGGCCGATCGCGCGGCCATCTTGCCTGACTTGTCCGCGCAGCATCGTTCGGCCCGGTCCCTCGGCCCAGGCGGGTTGAGCGCCGTGATTCGTCAGCCGTACCGAACAAAGCATTTCGCGTCCCGGCGCAGAATCATGGTGCGTTCTCGTCGGCTGCAGTTCCAGCGAAGCTTCCTGCCGGCACGGTTCGGCGTGCAGCGCCTGATCGACGGCGTCGGCGAGCAGCATTTGCCAGCCCGGCCGAGTGAACTGAGCCGCGCGCTCCAGGCCGCGCTGCCCTAAACACTGTGCCAGCGGCTGTTCCGTGCCGATCAAGGAGCGCTCGAGCTTCGCGCGAAACGCTGCTGCGGAGCCGTGGTGCTCGCTGACATACTGTCGTCCGCGCTGACCGCGTTTCTGCCAGGCAGCCGGCCGCTCCCACAGATCGTCAAGAGCCGCGGCGAATGCCGGGTAATCGTCGATCGAAACGCCGGCCTCGCTACGTTTCAAGTGACCGGCCAGAACCGCGCACGCCGACGACACGATCACCGGCGTCTCCTGAGCCCACGCTTCCAGGGCAACCAGCGACAGCGATTCATTGGGCGACAGCATGACCAGGGCATCGGCGCCGCGAAGCACCTTCGCCTTGCGTGCCTCGGACACGAAGCCAAGATCTAGCGCCCACGGCTCGCGTGGGATGGGCACGGCGCCGCCGCCCATGAAGACGAACGTGAACCGGCCGGGGTTATCGCCATGGTAACGCTGCGCGAACTCGAGCAGGCGTGGCACATCCTTCTGCGGCGAGTAACGGCCGCAATACACGACGTAGCGGCCAGGCGGCGCGGCAGGATCGTCCCGCGCCTCCTGCAATTCGGGAATCGCGATCCAGGTGCCGATGACGTTTGCGTTCGGGTGATTGATGCCCAGATCCGCCTGCGCCAGGTCCTGTTCCTCCGGGCTGTGGTAGAGGACGCCGGCCACCTTGGCGTACAGTCTTTTCCACACGGCGAGCCGGGCCAGCGGCTCGTCGTGGAAGCAGGGCAGCAGCAGCGTCTTGTCTGGAAAACGATCGGCGACATCCGCGGTGAGGCCAAAGAGATAGGGACCCACGATGATCGCGGCGAACTCATCGCGACGCCGGTGCAGCTCGTCGATGAGCGCTGTCGAATGAAGCGAATGACTCAGGTAGCTCTGCTCGGCGTGGCTGTCGCCGTCGCCATGGCAACGCATCATGGCCTCGACCGACGCCAGATGGCGAGGCCGGTCATGATCTTCAATCGGAAAGCGCCGCACGGCGATGCCCGCATCATCACAGACGCCGGCCGGCAGCTCATTGTGCCAGTGACTTTCATCGCGATTGCAGGTAGTAAAGACTTCGACGGCGTGCCCGGCCGCCTGCAGCGTCTGCGCAATGCGGCGAAGCGACCATTCCGCGCCGCCGACGATGTCGGCGCCATAACGGCAGGCGACGATGGCGATCCTGCGCGACGAAACTTGCGCGAGGCTAGGGCTTGCCGATCCGGCTGGACGGCTCCCGATGCCCTTGCGATGTTCGTCACGCGGCAGGATCGACGCGATCTTCTCTGCCAGCTCGTCGGCGTCGTCGGGAGTGAACGTCAGGCCGGCAGCGCCGATGGTTTCCGGCAAGGCGGCGGCCCGGGCTGCGATCACCGGCAGGCCGACCGCCATCGCCTCGATGACGGGGACGCAGAATCCCTCCCAGCGCGACGCCGTCACGAACGCGTCGGCTGTCCGATACAGGTCCACCAGCTCGTCATCGCCAAGATGGCCCAGGAAGTGCACACGCGTGGACACACCCAGTTCCGCGGCGCGCTGCCAGCAAGCATCTGCCTCGGCACGGTACAGATCGCCCGTGTCGCCGACGATCAGGAGATGCACTGCCGGCCGCCGCTCGCGCAGCTTCGCCAGCGCGTCAACCAGCATCGGCACGCGCTTGTTGGGTGCCAGCCGGCCCACGTAAAGCAGCAAGTGCTCATCCATGAGGCCCAGGTTGCGGCGGACTCGGTCCCGCCGACGTGCCAGGTTGGCCGGAACTTCCAGGCGGGCCGGGTCCACCGGCAAGCCGATGCGGCAGATGCGGTCGCGCGGAATGCCGGTGGCTTCGAGCAATTCGCGCTCGATGTAGCGACTATGCACCAGCACCCGGTCCGCATGATGCACCAGTCCGCGATGTTGCAACCCTCTGAGGACCGCCTCGCGGTTATGGCCGGACCACATCTCCAGCGGCGTGATGCCGTGATAATCGACGATGATGCGCGGTTTCTCCAGCAAGGGCAGCAATGTCAGCAGCGAGTAGAACTGGCCAAATTCGAAACTGACCAGGTCCGCGGTCGCCAGAAACACCCAGGCCGCGCCCGTCGCCGCGGCCTGCACCACCTCATGATGGCGTGACACGTCCGGGTGCAGTCGCTCCGCGGACTCGATCAGGACGCGGACTTCGGCGCCGCGCTCGAGAAAGAAGGCGAGTTTCTCGGCCACCTGATTGCCGATGGCATCGCCTGACTTGGCGTTGTGGCTGACAAGCGCGACTCGCATGACGTTCCTCCGTGAACGGGTGGTGAGCAGGACAAGCAGGATGACCTTCGCGAGCGGTCGTGTAGCATGGCCGGACGCCTCGAATGAGCCGTCCTACGGTGTCTTCTCCGCTTCAGAATCTCGAGCGATCGGCGGCCGATCCAGTGCCCGGGCGCATCTCACCAGATCGAAACGGCGGGCGAACTCGGGAAGGTTGGAGTGAAAGAACTTCTCGGTCTTCGATTCGAGGCGCAGGATGCGGTCCTTGGCGACAATGACGACGAGTTTGCCCTTCCACAGCCAGCCGGAATGATTGCCGATCTTGATGGCATCGGGCGGCGGTTTCTGCTGCTTTAGACGATCGGCAGAGAAAGCCAGCGCAAAGGCGGCATCGCGGGCCAGCGTGACTTCGATAGCTTCCAGTCGGCCGCCGGTCCAGTCGTAGAGGACACTTTGCGAATAGACGCCCTGCTTGTCGTTGACGAGAACGGGCGCGCGGAAGGTTGGCGCGTAGCCGGCGATCTCGGGAAAGACGCCTGGCCAGGCTGGGGCGGCTCTTTTCTTCTCGCCGGCAGCAACATCTGCGCTCACCGCCGCGAGACAGATGACAATGGCGCGATACATCGGCGCATCCCTGTGCGAGACCCTGGGTACTACCGTGCTGCCACGGCTTGCAGTGCCGCGCGCTTCTTGGCGATCATCGCCAGCAGGGCGTGCTGCGGTTCGGTGAACTTGCGGACGCCTTCTTCCATCAGGTCGTCTTCCAGCGACTTGTAGTTGACGGCGGCGTCGATCTCGGCGAGCACCTTGGCGGACGGCATTTCGTCCACCTTGCGCGTGAACGTCCGACCGCTCTCCTGCACGGCATGATTGGTCTCAGGCGGGTTGGTCTCGATGTCGGAGCCGGCGAACGCTTCGACATACTTCCATGGCGGATCGGAGGCCTTTTTCGTCCCGGTGCTGGCGAAGATGATCTCCTGCTGCAGGGGCAGATTCTTGTCCGCCCAGAATTCCTGGTTCATCTTCCAGATGCGCTTGGCGTTGACGATGCCGACTTCGCCCTGTGCCTGCGCGGAAAGATGCGGTAAGTACTTCTCCGTGTAAACATCCACGCGGCTGACGAAGATGCTGTAAACGGACTTGAAAGCATCAAGCGTGCGGCGATGCTGGGCTCCGCGCCAGACCGCGTCGCGGGCGGCTATGTACTGCTCGGTGGTGAAGGTGAGCGTCACGTTGAGCGACACGCCGGCCGCCGCCAGCCGTTCCAGCGCCGCCCGCCCCGCCGGCGTGTTCGGTACCTTGATCATGCGGTTGTTGTGATCGGCGCTCCACTTCATGCCCAGGTCAATGTAACGCTTGGTCCGCTCGCCGAGCGGCAAGTTGACGTCTGGATCCTCGATGAGCGGATCCAGCTCGAAGCTCACGTAGCCGTCGTTCCCCTTGGTCTGCTTCCAGACGGCTTGAAACGCCTCCTGGGCCTGGCGCACGAGCTGATCCGTCATCTTCCAGGCGATGGCCTCGTTATCGAGCCCCTCGCGGATGAACTCGCTGAGCTGCTCATCGAAGTGCCCGGTGGCGATCAGGTTCTTGATGATGATCGGGTTGGAGGTGGCGCCGCTGGCCCCCCAGCCACGATTGCGGGCAATCTCGTCGGGATCGACCGAGTCGAGCCACAGCTTCGTGCCACACGCCACCAGGCTTTCGAGCGGAGAACTCATAATGGATTCGTCCTGCAAAGGGACATCGCTTCGGGCGAACCGTCCTGTGACAGACCTCAGCGAATATTGTAGTCCGCCAGCGGGGCGACACGCCAGTCGAAATGAGGCAACAACTGCAAAAGAAGGGATGTTGGTCGCGCCCTGCTGTCTTCTTCAACATTCTGTTGAAGACGGCCAGGGCCCACTTAGCGCGCACCGGTTACGGGCCAGCGACCAGCCCATTGGCGACGTGCCCCGGTCGGGCACAAGATGGCGCGGTATCTCCGACGCTTGCGCAGGTTTCGGCCATGCCGCAACTTACCTGCCCTCCCCGGCTCTGCGGGCGCAGAAATTCCAGGACTCGCCGGCTTTGCCTGGCCAATCTGGGATGGAAACTCCCTTCGCGTCCGGGTATGTCTCGCGCCCTCAGGGGTAATCAGATAATCTGCGACGGACCAGGATGAGGCCAAGCCAAGTTTCGACGTGGCTGCTGCTCGGGTTGCCGATGCTGCTCTTTGCGGCTGGGTCGGCGATCGCGGGAGAACTGCCGCCCGGCCTGCCGCGCTACGACCTCGACATCAAGCTTGATCCGGCAAGACGGCTCGTCGAGGTACGCCAGCATGTTGTCTGGACGAACAAGGCGCGACGGCCGACCGGGCAAGCAGTTCTCAATGTGCATTCGCACTACTCCATCCCGGACAAGGACGTCGGCTTTCTCGCCAAGACAGTCGAAATCCTCAGGCTGGCGCCGAGCGAGTCGTTGAGCTTCGATGGGCCGGCTTGCTCGATCCAGGACGTGGAGCTGGTGGCGATCAAATCCGCGGCCTGGGCGCCGCTTCGCCAGGCCGCCTTCCAGGAAGCAATCCCGTTGTTGAAGCCGAAGCCGCCGCCCAAAAGTCCCGGCAACAAGGAGGCGCCGTCCGTGGACGAGCCGGCGCTGCCTCCGCGCACCAAGTTGCCGCATCGCTTCCGCGATGACCGGCCGACGACGCTGGTCATCGACCTGCCGCGCCAGGTCGGCCCCGGCGAGTCGGTGGCGTTCGAGTTGACGTTCAAGCTGGACATCCCGCAGAAGATGGGTCGCTGGGGAACCTGGGGTGGCGTGACGGTGCTGGCGCAATGGCTGCCCGTGATGTCCTTTTACGACGATCAGGGCTGGCAGGACGTGCCGTTCATCCCCTGGCATCAGCCGTATTTCAACGAGGCCGGCATCTTTACCGCGAAGATCGTTCTCCCCACCAAACAGAAGCTGGCCTGCACCGGAACCATCGAGTCGGACAGGGATCTCGGCGACGGCTGGCGTGAGCTGCGCGTCGGCCAGGTTGCTGCGCGCGATTTCTCCATGGTCTGCTCGGAACGCTTCCAGGAGCACACGGACATGGCAGGTCGCGTCAAGGTTCGCTGTCTCGCCCTGCCGGAGCACGAGTTTTACGCCAAAGAGATGGTCAAGGTCGCCTGCGAGGCCATCCCGGCATACGAGCAGTGGTTCGGCCCGTATCCGTATCCGGAGTTCGACCTCGTGGAGGCATACTTCGGCTGGAACGGCAACGAGTGCGGCGGCATGGTCATGATCGACCAGCGCATCTTCTCCATGCCCCACGCCGGCCGCAACTACATCGACTACCTCGTCTCCCACGAGATCTGTCATCAGTGGTGGTACAACGTCGTCGGCACCAACGGCTACGCCGAGACATGGATGGACGAAGGACTGGCGACCTACTTCAGCCATCGCCTTACCAATCAAAAGCTGGGCCAGAACAATCAGCTGCTGACTTTTCCGAAAGGGCTGAGCTGGCTGCCGAACATCAACCGCGAGGACTTCCGCAGCTACGGCATGATGGGCGTCGTCGCCCGCGGGCAGGCCAAGCCGGTCGTGCAGCCCATGGAGAAGTTCGACAACCTCGTCAACCTCATGGGCATGACCTACGACCGCGGCAGCCGCATCGTCGGCATGATCGAGGAACGCATGGGCGAGGCCAACTTCATGGACTTCATGAAGCAGACCTACAAGAAGCATCAGTTCGGCATCCTGCGCGTGGCCGACTTCCAGAAGGAGCTGGAGGAATACACCGGCCGGTCGTGGGACGACTTCTTCCGGGGCTGGCTCTACAGCACCGGCATGTCCGAATGGTCCGTGGACAAGGTGGACCTGTCGTGTCCGACCGGGCCGCGCCGCTACCTGCCCGGCCATTGCAATCAGCCGACCAGGGCAACCATCCACCTTACCCAGAACGGCGAGTGCAACGAGCCGACGGTCCTCGGCTTCCGACTGGTCGGCGACGAGGGCTACCAGGTCCGCGTGCCCATCTTCCCCGAACTGCCGACGATGGAGGATGCCGAGAATGGCGCGCACGTTGAATCCATCCAGGAGCACGATGCCCGGGGCAAGATCATCACGAAAGTGAAGGTGGACATCACCTTGCCCAAGCCGCCGTCGCAGATCAGCGTCGACCCGGATCACGTGCTGATCGACAGCAACCTGCACAACAATCACTGGCAGCCGGAATGCCGCTGGCGGTTCACGCCGCTGTACACGCAGCTCGAAGAGACGGACGTGACGGCCGCTTACGATCGCTGGAACTTCATCTTCGGCCCGTGGTTTTACGGCTCGTCTTACAACAACCCGTGGTTCACGCGCTCGGCGATGGTGGGCGCGAGGGCTGGCGCCTATCGCACGCAGGAGTTCGACGGCGGCGCCTATGTCGCCCTGCGTTCCAACGACCGCAACATCATCGCCGGCGTCGATGCCCAGTGGGAGCACTTGCCCTGGGCCAACACGCAGCTCGGTCTGATCGTCGAGCAGAACCTTGCGACCCTGGGACCGGAGAACATCCCCAGCAGCCGGGCCGTGGCTTACGGCCGCTACATCTTCCTGCCGGGGACGAGCCTGTACCTGCCGCCGTTCGAGCACCTGGAGGTGTTCGCCGCCGTGCAGAATCGCAACCTGCCGTTGCCCAACGTGATCCCACCGGGGGCGCGGCTCTTCAACGAGCAGGCGCCGCTCGGCATCCACTACCACAAGTATCTGCTCACGCCGTACTGGGACCCCGAGGGTGGCTACGCACTCGACCTGACCTACGAGGGCGGTCTGCCGGTGTTCACCAACACGCCCGGCTTCAACATGGCCTTCGGGCAGTTTTCGTTCGTGAAGACGCCGCCGCGCTGGGCCCGCGATGCCTGGGACAATCCCGCCTGGAACTGGCTGACCGGCGCGCGCTGGGCGTTTCGGGTCAACGGCGCCATGGCCGTGCCGTCCGACGGCCTGTTCTTCTCGCTGGGCGGCGGCGACAACTTCCGCGGCTTCGGCCTCAATCAACGCCAGGGTTCGGCGACCTGGGTCGCCTCCGCCGAATGGCGGCTGCCCGTGTTCCAGAACGTGAACCTGGACATGTGCGACCATTTTGCCCGGCTGCGCACCGTCTACATGGTCCCGTTCTACGACGTCGGCAACGCCTACTTCCGCTGGAACGCGCTCGGCCCGCTGGCCCAGGCCGTCGGCGTCGGCCTGCGACTGGACGTGACGTGGGTCGGCCTCATCGAACGCACGATGCTGCGGCTAGACGTGGCCCAAAGCGTCAGCGAGAACGCACCCACGCAGTTCTGGTTCGGCGTCCAGCACCCGTTCTAGAAAAAGTGTTAACGCTTGAGTCGCGTAGCGGAACTCGCAAGAGTTCCGACAGCCTGCTCGCAGGTCGCCGACGCTTTAACGGAATTCCGATCACGCCCACGGGAAGTGGTCCTTGAATTTGTCGGACAGCTGGCTGAACAGCGCATCGACCTGGCTGTGCAGATGTTCCAGCGACATCCTGGCCGATTGCAAGGCGGCGGACACCTGCGACTCGAACTGCTGCGGAAACTGCGGAAACTGCGGCAACGATGGAAACTGCGGCGCGGACACCTGGGGCGGCTTGGGCAACGACACGGAGCCGAACGATGGCAGGCTCGGGAACGACGGCAGATTCGTCGGCAGCGTCGGCAGGCCGGGATGCGAGGGCAGGCTTGGAAATCTCGGCAGGCTTGGCAAGCTCGGGAACGTCACGTTCGGAAACGCCGCCGAGAACTTCGCTTCAAGCTGCGAGAACAGCGAGCTGAACGGGCTCGTGCTCGGCGTGCAGCGATCCTCCAGGCACTCCACCTGGAGCTGACTTCGCGATCGTTGGCTCACGGCTGACGCCTTGCAAACAGATGCATCCACTCTTGCCCGGTTCCGACGGGCTGATTTCCATTAAACACTGCCAATCGAAAAAGTTTCGATTGGTGTATTATATCCGGGTGGTGGATCGCGGCGGAACTGGCTGACGGCAAGTAACGTGTCTGTAGTGCATCTTGCAGAGGTCATGTGATGACCGGCCGACAAAGGACCGCGCAGCGCGGCGCTACATTGATCGAAGTCATTCTCGTGATCGCTATCGTCGCAATCCTGTCGGCGATGTTAATGGTGGCGGTGCAAGTTGTGCGCGAGGCTGCATATCGCACCGAGAGTATGAACAATCTCCGGCAGATTGCGATTGCCACCCAGAGTTTCGCCGCGGAGCGGCGCGGGTTGCTGCCGACCGTGTACGGTGATGATACAGGTCCCAATCCCCACATGTCTGTCTTCACTGCGTTGCTTCCTTACCTTGAACGCTGGGAGGGTGAACTGTTACCCGCTCATGTGCGTACGTTCCTGAACCCCGCCGACCCGACCATTGTCCCCCATCGCGAGCATTTGACCAGTTACGCGGCCAACGCCCAGGTCTTTCGGACTGGTGGCTCGTTGGCCTCAACCTTCCGTGATGGAATTTCTCATACGATTGCGTTCGCGGAGCACTACGCCATCTGCAAGCGCTGCGACACGCTCGGGGGCAATGCACTGATAACCGAGTTCAGTTATTGGCCGTGGGAATGGTCGTCACCGCTGCGCCGTCCGACGTTTGCAGATGGTGGACCAGCATGGGGCGGTGATGTTTACCCGGTGACCAGCGGATTCCCACCCAAGAGCATTGGCAGCGGCTTGCTGCCCTCTCGGACATTTCAGGCTCGTCCGCCGGCGGATGGTTGCAACCCGATGACTGATTGCGATCCTCATCTGGCGCAGACGCCGCACAGGGAAGGTATGCTAGCGGCCTTGGGCGACGCCAGCGTTCGTATCCTGGCGCCAACGATGTCACCAAACACCTACTGGGGAGCTGTGACGCCAAATCGAGGTGAGTTGCTCGGAAGCGACTGGTGATTTCCGACTGCGTTTTTGAGCTCCGCGCGAATCGAGAATTCGGAACGACTTGGTCGCAGCAGCGACGGCCATCCGTTCATGCTTCAGTTCTTGGAGACGTGCCACGTCTTTTTCGCGTGCAAGCGCGAGCCGGCAACTTGCGGCACCGGCATGCCCTCGTAAGATCACCAGCGTCCTCTTTTCACTAACATGAGGCAGCCATGCCGCTTTACCTGTTGCTCGCGGTGTTTCCGGGCGGAGCAAACGATCTGCGCATCGACGCCGACCGGACCGGGCAAAAGGTGACGGTCAGCGCACGACTGCCCGCTGCCGCCACGTTGCCTGAGGGCCAGGTCAAGGCCGCGGATGGCGAGCGCTGGCTGCGGTTCTGTCTGGTGGATGGCAAGCGTGAGGGCCCGCCCATCCTGGGAACCTACCAGCGGCGCCAGCGCGAGTTGACCTTCGTCCCTCGCTTTGCCTTGCAGCCCGGCAAGAAGTATCGCGCTTACCTCGGCCTGGAGGACAAGGAGACGAAGTCGCTGGAGTATCGCGTCCCGGAGCGAGCCGCCACCGCGCCGGCTGCCGTGGCCAGGATCTATCCCAGTGCCGATGTCCTGCCGGCCAACCATCTGCGCTTCTTCATCCACTTCTCCGCTCCCATGCGCGGCGGCAAGGACATCTTCGACCAGATTCGCATCCTGGATGCCCAGGGCAACGCCGTTGACGATCCCTGGCTGCGCGACGAACTCTGGGACGAATCCGGCAAGCTGCTCATCCTCTACATCCATCCCGGCCGCATCAAGTGGGACGTGCTGCTGCGCCTCATCTACGGGCCCGTGCTCGAACCCGACCAGGAATACACGCTGGTGCTGTCCGCCGACATGCTCGACGCCAATGGCCAGCGGCTCGGCAAGGAGTATCGCAAGAAGTTCCGCACCACCGCCGAGCACCGCGCCCGGGTGGCCGTGGACGACTGGCGCATCAAGCCGCCCCACGCCGGCGGCAACGGGCCCGTCATCGTGTCGTTCCCGAAGATCATGGACCACAGCTCGCTCGATCGCTACCTGTCCGTGCGCGACGACAAGGGGCAAGCGCTGGCGGGGAAGATCGACATCGGCCGCGATGAGAAGACATGGTTCTTCACGCCGGCGCAGCCGTGGACCGCGGGGACTTACACGCTCGTCATCGACGAACGCCTCGAAGACACGGCCGGCAACACGCCCCTGCGGCCATTCGACCTGGATCCGAAGACGCCGAAATTGCCACCGCAGAGATTGCAGCGCGAGTTCCGGGCGACGTCCAATCCTCGCGGCTTTCGCTTCTCCGAGATCATGGTGATCGTGTACGCCGATTTTCCGAAGGAGCCGGAGCATCAGCTGGCGCTGGCGAAATACACCGCCAGCAAGGGATTCAATTGCGTCGAGGCCGAACTGGACAAGCTTGAAGTCTGCCGTCAGGCCGGTCTCAAGGTGCGGCTGGGGAGCAACGACGTCGGCAAGCTGCTCCGGGCCGCGCCGAAGCTGAAGGACGACCCGGCCGTGCTGGGCTACTTCATCTCGGACCGGCGCACGCGCTCGGCCTTTCCCGGCTTCGCGCGGACTGCCCGCGCCTTCGAGGCTGCCGATCCCAATCATCCGACGCTGTTCATCAACCGCGCCGAATACAACCAGTTTCCCGAATTCGTCGAGGTCGTCAAGCCGATGGTGCTCGACTACTACCACTATCACTGGTGGCACAAGAACCATCCGGAGCGCTACTACCTCTACCTGAGCATGTTTCGCGACCTGAGCGTCAAGCACGGCATTCCGCAGATGCGCTGCCTGGGGTCAAACAATCCGCCCGAGAAGATCCGCCAGTCGATGTACGTGGCCCTGGCCTATGGCGTGCAGGCATTGCACTTCTGGCCGCCATGGTTCGTCACCTGCAAGCTGAACAAGGACCGTGGCGCCGTGCTGGAAGACGGCAAGCCGGTCTTCGGTCTCAGCGACGCCGGCAAGGCCGTCTCCGAGATCGCCCGCGAGCTGAAGGCTCTCGGGCCGGTCCTCGTCAAGCTGCAAAACCTGGCCGTCTATCATACCGACAAGACGCTCCCGCTCGGAGCCCGGCGCGCGCCGGACGACCTCTGGTTCCAGCCGGAAGGCGAGTCGTTCCTCGTCGGCATCTTCCATGATGCCGACAACAACCGCTACCTGATGCCGGTGAACCATGGCGTGGACAGGACGCGTGAACTGAAACTGCGCTTCCGGGAAAAACTCACCCTGGAAATGTGCGATCGCACGACGGCGGCATGGCGGACGCTTGCGCTGACCGAGACCAACGGCCAGCACGCATGCCGGCTGAAGCTGGCGCCCGGCGACGGCGCGTTGCTGCGCGTCAAGGGAGATCCATCGGCTCGATGACGTCGGGCCGGAGTTTGTTGCCGAAGGCGCCGAAGCTGCCGACGCCGCGATTGCAACGGGGATTCGGATTGCGCCGGCCCCTTGAGCCGCTCGCGGCTATCCATCAAGCAGTCCAGGCCTCCCCTTCAATTGTAGCAGATGCAAACGACAAGGGCTGCCGGTTCCCGGAGCGATTGTCGGCCGGTCAAGGCGTTGCAACGCCCGCCGCGCCGCAATGTACGCTGGGCTTCGCATGTGGTAGCGATCAAGGACGTCACAGCGCCAACCTTGGTCTTTGCGGTTGACGCCTACCAGTCGATTCCCAACAGGTCCCCGCTTGATGGCGTGACTGCCGACCAGTACGTGGACGGTGAAATTGACGGCGACAGGATGCGCACACTCGCGTCGGCAAGGGCGACCAGCATGCCGGCCGAGTGGGGCGTCTGTGCCAGTGCAAAACTACACTTGGATTTAGGCGGGGCTACTTGAAATGTCTGTGTGCCATAGCTTGGTCCCGTTTGTACTGGATTCCCGGAGCTGACTGGAACAACATCGCCAGCGTCGGCAAACGTCGCGCGGCGCATTCCTCCTAACCCTGCTGATTGGCCGAGGAAAGGCAAGTACATTGTGCCATTGCAGTCGTAGGCATAGTGCTCTGCGAAGCCTATCGTGTTGGAAGTTCCATCTTGAAAAGTGACCGGTAAGCGCGCATTGCCCTGGTACGCTTGCGCGTTGGCAGCATAGCTCGCTACAGCGAGGTCTTTGGCGAGTGCTTCGGCCGCCGTCGGGTCAGCGGGGCTCAGGTCCAGTTGAATTGCAAAGGTTCCTAGCTTCTTGGTCATCTGTTTGACAGCGTTTTCTTGGTCCAGATACGGCAATATTGAAAAAAATAGAGGTTTCCGAAAAGTGTTTGACCCGTCGATAGTAGGCAACGCCTGGTGATGATTGGCGGCAAACGATTGGACGCCCAAGCTGATCTGGCGGAGGTTGTTCTTACTGTGCGTCATCAGCCCAGCTTCGCGGACCTTCTGCACTGCGGGGATCAACAGTGCGAGAAGGACCGCGATGATCGCCAGGACTACGAGCAACTCAATCAGCGTCATGCCGGTGCGCTTGCTCATGTGCCGATCCTTGACTGAAAACAATGAAGAGTAGAAAACAATCAATAACGTATCGCTGTCATCCAATGCTTGCAAGGGCACTTGGCCTTGGCCGATTGACGCTCGGAACGTCCCGATTTCTCAGGCGTGGTCCAGCGCGGCTGCTGCCGCTTCCCGGAGCGATTGTCGGCGTCTATAATCGTCACCTGACACTCGCCTGCGGCCCCAAAGGACCATCCCATGTCCCTAGCGACTCTCCCTGATCTGATCTCCACCGCCCAGACCACCGAGGAGGAGTTCCTCCGGCACATCTTCGTGCGTGACCAGATGGCCGAGTGGTCCAAGCAGCCGCTCATCATGGAGCGGGCCGAGGGCGTTTACTACTGGGATGTCAACGGCAAGAAGTATCTCGACGCCCTGTCCGGCATCTACGTCGTCGGCATCGGGCATCGGCATCCGCGCGTGCTCGAGGCCATTCGCAAGCAGTTCGAGACGCTGCACTTCTCGCCGCCCATGCACGGGACCAACCCGCTGGCGATCCAGCTTGCCAACCTGCTGTCCGAGGTCGCGCCCGAGTATCCTGGCGGCGAGGGCTGGACGGTCAAGTTCCAGTGCGGCGGATCGGAGGTCACGGAGGCGGCCATCAAGCTTGCTCGCCAGTATCACCGCCTCACCGGCAATCACGGCAAGTACAAGATCATCAGCCGCTACCAGTCCTGGCACGGCTCGACGATGGGCTCGCTCGGCGCCTCCGGACTCAAGTCGCGCAAGACCGTCAACGAACCGCTGGCGCCCGGCTTCATCCACGTCTTCCCGCCCACGTGTTATCGCTGCCCGTTCGGCAAGCAGCATCCCGATTGCGGCATCACCTGCGCCACGCTGATAAGCGACGTCATCGACATGGAAGACCCGGCCACGGTGGCGGCGGTCATCGTCGAGCCCATCGGCCACACTGGCGGCATCATCGATCCGCCCGAGGAATACCTGCCCATCCTTCGCGAGTTCTGCGACAAGCACAATGTCCTCTTGATGTTCGACGAGATCATCACCGGTTTCGGCCGCACGGGGCAGATGTTCGCCGCCCAGACCTTCGGCGTCACGCCCGACGTCATCTGCTGCGGCAAGGGGCTGGGGGGCGGCTACGTGCCGCTGTCGGCCATGCTGTGCCGCCGCACCATCGCCGACCAGTTCTGGGGACCCATCGCCAAGAACCCGGGCTTCGTCGAGGGCCACACGAACGAGGGCAACCCGATCTCCTGCGCCGCCGGCCTCGCCGTCCTGCAAGAGATTCTCGAGCACGACCTGTGCGCCAACGCCCGCACGCAGGGAGCGCGGCTCCGCGCCGGCCTGGAAAAGCTTGCGAAGAAATATGGCATCATCGGCGACATTCGCGGCAAGGGCCTGTTCATGGGCATCGAGTTCACCCGCAACCCTGCCACCAAGGAGCGCTTCACCAACGACTTCGGCTTGCAAGTCGGCCGCCGCGCCTTGCACAACGGACTGCTCACCCGCTTCGACCCCCACTGGATCGCCATCGGCCCGCCGCTGGTCTCGACACCGCAGCAGATCGACGACATCCTCGGACTGCTGGACAGGAGCATCGGTGAGGTGCTGAAGCCGTAGCCGCATCGTCTCGTTGGCGGCCGGCTGGCTTTTTCGTCGCTTGTCGTCGCCGATCACTCATCGGTTGACGGTACTGGAAGAAGAGCAAACGTCGGCGACGGCTCTGCGCAAGCTCCTGCATTGTCGTGGTTTGATAGATGGGAGGGCGAGGCTCCTGCCGAGCCGCCGCCTGGTCCCTGGCTGTGAATGCAACTTCGGTCCACATACGCCGTTCACGGCTCGGCAGGAGCCTCGCCCTCCCGAATGCACCCGTCAAATCAAGCGTAGGAAAGCTGGAGGGGTTCTTCACCTCCTGGCGCATGTGCAAATCGATCTGCGCCGCTTCAGCCGGCGACTGGCGCGTGCCTCATTGTAGCTCCTGGTTTCGTAGCGAGCATGTCGGCACGAATCTCTCTGCGCCGCGTGGAGCAGGACAGCTTCGATATCTACTGTCAGAAACTGGCTGATGATTTCTTCCCATCTCGGGATAGCATTTGAGTATTGTTCCAACGCTGCGACAGCCTTGCTGGGAGTTTGCCATGAATCAGAGCATTCATTGCGTGCGCTGCCTGGTGGGTCTGGCCTTTGCCCTGGCCGTCTCGGGATGGACGGGCGCGTCGGCCGTGAAAGAGCCTGAGGCCGACAAGCAGAAGGCACGCGTGGATCGCTTCGGCGATGCCCTGCCCCCCGGGGCGATTGCACGCCTTGGCAGCGTGCGACTGCGGAATGGCTATCGCTTGTTTTCTGTTGCCGCATCGGCGGATGGCAAGATCGTGACTTGCGGCACGCAAGAATTGTTTAGTCAAGAACCGGCCATTCGTGTTTGGGATGTCGCGACCACCAAGGAAGTTAAGAGCATCGAGCTGGGTCGTAAGGGGGCCATGGTCACTGCCTCGGCTTTTTCCCCAGATGGCAGTACGCTCGCCGTGGGGAACTCAGGGCATCAGGTAACATCAGTCAGCCTATTTGAGCTACGCACCGGAAAGTTGCTCAAGAATTGCCGTGGCCATGTCCAGGCCGTGACGGCGGTCGCATTCTCACCGGACGGCAAGTCGCTGGCTTCGGCAAGCTACGACAAGAGCGTGCGCGTCTGGGACGCGTCGTCCGGCAAGGAGACCTTGCGTTGCTCGGGACATGCGGCGCCCGTTCACGCCGTTGCCTTCAGTCCGGACGGAAAGACGTTGGCTTCGGGAAGCGAGGACAAGACCATCCGGCTTTGGGACGGCGCCACGGGCAAGGTCCAGCGGCAATGGACTGCCCATGACAAGACCGTCGCCGGGCTGGCTTTCTCTGGCGACGGCAAAACCCTGGCATCGGCAAGCGGCGACATGACTGTCCGCTTCTGGGACCCGGCCACGGCCACGGAAGTGCGCAAGATGCTGAAGCATCAAGATCGCGTCGAGTCGCTTGCCTTGTCCGCCGACGGCAAGACGCTGGCTTCGGCAAGCCGAGACGGCGGGGTGATCTTGTCGGACATCAACACCGGCAAGGAAGTGCGGCGCTTGCAAGGCAACGACATCAGTAGCGTGTCCTTTGCCGCCGCGGACAAGATCGTCGTTGCCCGAGGACTTCAAAGCGCCGTCTGGATTTGGGAGACAGCAACGGGCAAGGAGTTGCACGCCAACCTGGGCATGAAAGGCTGGGTTTCCGCAGTCGCTTATGCACCGGACGGCGCGACGCTTGCAACCGCTTCGACGGATGGCATCCGCGCCTGGGATGCTTGGACCGGCAAGGAGCGCGCCATCCTAGCCAGGGCGCAGGGCTGGATCAGACACTTGCATTTCTCCGTTGACGGCAAGTCGATTGCCGCCGGCGCCATTTCCGAGAGGAGCTACTGGATTCGCCGCATCGAAGACGGCCGGGTCGTGCGCGCATTCGATGTGAAAGAGAAAATGAAAGCACTGGCCCACTCGCGCGACGGCAAGACGTTCGCCTTCGCCGGTCCGGACAAGTCTATCTCGATCTGTGACGCGGCCTCCGGCAAGGAGATCCGCCGGTTCGCGACCGGGCATAAGGACAACGTCTTTTCCCTAGCCTATTCGCCGGACAGCAACTTTGTCGCGTCGTGCGGCGATTCTCGCGATGGCGTCATCATGTTGTGGGACGTCCGCGGCGGCAAGCAAGTCCATCGACTGGAGGGACATCGCCATGCCGTCATGGCCATTGCCTTTACGCCTGATGGAAGGTCTCTAGTCTCGGCCAGCGTGGACCACTTTATTCGCCATTGGGACACGTCCACCGGCAAGCAGCTTTGGCATTGGGAAGAATTTGGCGGCGGCATCGCTTCCCTCGCGATCTCACCCGACGGGCGGTTTCTGCTTGCCGGCAGCCAGAGCAATCAGGTCTATCTGCTGGAAATGGCGACCGGCAGGCAAATCAAGCAGTTCCTGGGGCATCGGGGACCGGTGTACGCCATGACATTTGCGCCACACGGAAGAACCGCAGTTTCCGGGAGCTTTGACGGCACGGCCCTGGAATGGGACATGACCGGGCGCTTGCTAGACCGCCGTATCCCGCCCGCTCGGCTCGGGCACAATGAACTCGAGGGGGCCTGGAACCTGCTTGGCGACCCCAATCCCACGCCTGCTCATGAACCGCTCTGGACCTTGGTCGCCGCCGGCGAGCAGACGGTCGCTTTCGCAAGCAAACAGTTGCGCCCGGTGCCCAGGCTCGACAAGGATCGCGTGCGGCAACTCCTGGCGAAGCTGCATGGCGATCAGTTCCTGGTTCGCGACAAGGCAACCGACGAGCTTGAGGCTTTCTGCGATGCGGCGGCGCCGTACCTGCGCGAGGCCTTGTCGAAGGAAGCCAAGCTGGAAGTACGCCGCCGCCTGGATCGGCTTCTGGCCAGGATCGAGCCGCATTCTTCCCACAGCCTGCGCCGCGCGCGGGCCATCGCCGTCCTGGAGCACATCGGCAGTTCCGAGGCCCACAAGGTACTTCAGGGCCTTGCCGATGGCGCCCCGGAAGCGCGCCTCACCAGGGATGCCCGGGCCGCGCTGCGGCGCGGCAAGTGACTCGCGCTCAACGCGAACCTCTGCAACGGCACGCCGTGGTGCCGAGCGGCGGGAAATCTCCGGTTTCGCAGCGAGATTGTCGACACGGTCTCTTCTTGCCTGCGGGGACGCCATGACGCGTCGAAAATGCCTCGTACGTTTCCTGCTTGTCTCGTTCGTGCTGGCGGCGGGCTGGCTTGGCCCATTGTTTGTCGTCGCCTATCGGTTCACACATCGGCTGGACGCGCAGCGTGATAAGTCGATTACAGTTCAAGCCAGTTCTCCACGCTCAATTCCCGAACTTTGCGAAAATCGCGAAGATTCGCTGACAAGAGAACTGCATTCTGGGCCCACGCAATCGATGCTATCTTCAGGTCTTGGGAACCGATTCGGAGTTTCTGCTTGCGCTGATTGGAGAAAATGAGGGCCGCGGCTGAATCAAACGAAGCTATTTCCCACTCACGAAAGAAATAGAACAATTGCTTGAGATGTTCATAAGAGTGGCTCTGCTGCTCGACGTCTCGCAGGCGATTGATTCGGGCCAACCAGCCTTTGCACTGTTCTTCGACACACACGACTGGGACGGCAATCGGCTCGTTGGCGTCATCGATGCGAGCAAGCAGGGTCGTGTGCGCTCGGTGATTTCGATTCGTGAGAGCTGATAAATGATCGGTGTCCAACAAGATCATGGTTTTTTCGAGCGTCGCTTGCGGCGCGCTTTCTTGCGGTCGGCCTCGCGAATGCGCATCGCCTCGCTGAAGAGCTGCTGCATGGAAGGATCGTCCGTGAAAATACCAATGGTTCGTCGCCAATCCGGGCGGCGCGAGCCGTTGGCGCGCTCGGACTCGAGTTGCTGAACCTGCTCCTCAAGCTTTGCCAGGCGCTGTTCCACGGTTGGTTGAGGCATGTTTCTCTCTACTATGGAGTCGCCGCTACTCCGCGAACGATGTCCGTTGCAATCTCGTTTCCGGACTTGCCTGTTGCGACTGCACAAAGGCCCACACGTTGTCGGCGCCGGCCAGCCAGCAGAGACCACCGAGAACGCCGATCAGGACCATGATCGTCGCGAATTGCAGGGTGCGCACGCGCTTCTGGAAGCGGCGTTCGTGCACAGGATCGATGTGGACGCGTTGCAGGAACTCGACGCGCTTGGCGATGGTCGAATGCAGCCAGGAGGACAGCCAGCCCGGCTTGTCGCGGTGGATGCCGTTGCTGCGTGCCACCTTTTCCAGCGCTCCGATGAACACCGGGATCGACATCGTCCGGCAACCATAGACGTCGGCTTGCCGCTCGCAGCGCCGGGACAAGAAGCCGAAGACGATGAACACGTACAGGGCGAACAGCAACAGCATCGGCAGATTCGTGACCAGGCCGCTGTCGAGCAGCCACGGTTCCAGGTTGGCCTGGCACATCCGAGCGAATTCCGTCCGGGCGATGGCCTGCGTGATCTCTTGCCAGGCGATGCCCAGCGCCAGCAAGCTCATCAGCAGGAAGCCGAGGTAGAAGAACATGTGGTGGTGCTTGACGTGGCCGATTTCATGGCCGAAGACCGCCTCGACCTCGTCGGCGTCCAGGTCCTGGATGAGGCGGTCCGAGAGCACGACGTAGCGAAGGAAGGGAACGGTGCCGGTGACCATGGCGTTGGCGATGGTGCCGCGCGTGTCCCAGAGCAGGATGTCAGTGAAACGGAGGTTGTGCCGCCGGGCAGTGGCCAGCAGGCGTTCGCGCAGCGGCGAGTCGGGCAGGCGCTTCAGACCGAGGATCACGCGCAGCAACAACGGAAAGCCAATGAAGGCTGACAGAACGAGCATGCCGGCCAGGACGCTCATGACCCCCTGCTGGTATTGCAGTTCCGGGAACAGCGTCAACGCCGTCTCCTCGATCAGCACCAGCAAGATCGGCGGCAACACGAGCAGAAAATTGTGGCGGGCCTGCAGGGCGACGTAGGCCAGCCGGCCGGGGAAAGGCGGCTCGTCCGCGTTCATGCCGACCTCGTGCAGGGCCTTCTCCAGCGCGTGAAACTGTGCCCAGGCCAGGAGCAAGACGGCGATCAGCGGCGACAGCAATGCCAGTTCCCGTCCCGGCATGACATCGCCGGCGACCCAGCCCCAGCCGAGCAGATACACGGCCAGCACATAGAAGCCGATGAGTCCATAGGCAAAGAGGCGACGAAAACTGCCAAAGCGGCGGACGATGGCTGAGCGCCGACTGGCATCCGCGCGCAGATCTCGAGTCAGGCGGCGCGAGGCATTGCCGGCAAGCATGGCGAAGCCGGCCGCGCCGGCCCATGTCAATGCGCTGCACGCGAGCACGCTCAGCCCCAGTGGCGGTTCGGGCCAGTGCCCCTGGAAGCATGTCAGCGTCAATACCAGCAATAGCAGAAACGGCATGCACCGGCCCTCACGCGCAGATACGACACGCTATTCTACTTCGTGCGCCGCGAATGGGAAAGCCGGACTCCAACCTGAAAACCGGTTCAAGGCGCTTGCGGTGGGAGCATGGGTCCCTCGTCGGCGGGGGCATCCGTCCGTGACTTGTCGTGGCGGTGCTTCCTGTCGTCTGTCTTGCGTGTTGCCGGCTGGCTGGTGAGGATGCCGCGCACACTTCCCGGCGCAGTGTCCCTGGAAGCCACGGCGGTCCTGGCATCGGTCGGCACTGGCGGTTCGACAAAGGCGATGGCCATGGGAGCGGCGGTCACTGCCTTCGATTCCACGGGCTTGCGCCTGGCGAACAGCGGATCTTCCGGTATCGGCGGATGTCCCAGCATGCCGCGACAGCCAAGCCCACAGCCGGCCGCGAGAATCGCATTCAGCCAGATTCGCCATCTGCCGCCGCTTGCCCGGGCCATGAAAACCTCCTTGCCCACGCATCCCCCCTGCACGGCCAGTTGCGATGGCAAAGACCGATCGAGAGAGCCGCATCGTCTTTATCGGGTCTTTGGCGGCCGAATCCTCGCGAATTCCACCAGCTGGAAAGTCCGGCAGGCTTGCATAACATGCCAGCGTCATGCGCCATTCCGAACTGATCCAGGTCAAGCGCGTCAAGGGCAAGGGGCGCGGCGTCTTTGCCCGCTGCGACATCGCCAGAGGGTCGGTCATCGAGGTCGCGCCGGTCATGCTTGTGCCCGTTGCCACCATCGTTGACGGGCTGCACAATCCGGACCTGGCGCGCTTCTATTTCATGTGGAACGACAAGTACGTGGCGATGGTGCTGGGCTACGGCTCACTGTACAATCACTCGTACCAGCCCAACGCCAGGTACGAGGATGGCCGCGGCAAGACGCTGCTGTTCCGGTCGATCCGCAAGATCAAGGCCGGCGACGAGATCACGATCAACTACAACGGCCGGCCCGGCGACCGCCGTCCCGTCGGCTTCGAGGTGAAGTGAATCGCCCGGGCAAGCGTCGCCTCACCGCTCGGCGGCTTCGCGCACAGGTCCCGTTCACATGACCATTCTCTATCGCGATCCACTGTTTCTCGAACACGACACGGGCCGGCATCCGGAGCAACCCGCGCGGCTGCGCTCAATCCTGGCCCGGCTCGAGAAGAACGCGCTCGTGCAGCAATGCCGCGCTGGGGCATTCCAGCCGCTGAGCGAGCAGGCCGTCACGGCGCTGCACGACCCGCTCGTGCTGGCACGAATCAAGGAGGTTGTCTCCCTGGGCGGCGGTTACCTGGACGCCGACACCGTGGTCAGCCCCGCATCGCTGCGCGTGGCGCTGGCGGCGGCCGGCGCCTGTGTGGCCGCAGTCGATGCCGTCATGCGCGGCGAGGACAAGAATGCCCTATGCCTGGTCCGGCCGCCGGGACATCACGCCACCCCCGACCGCAGCATGGGCTTCTGCCTGTTCAACAACGTCGCCCTCGCGGCCCAGCACGCCCGGGCCGTTCACGGACTCGATCGCATCCTCATCGTGGACTGGGACGTGCACCACGGCAACGGCACGCAGGACATTTTCTTCGCCGACGGCGCCGTGCTGTTCCTGAGCATCCACCGCTACGGCCACGGCTTCTATCCGGGGACCGGCGCCGCCGACGAGACCGGCACGGGGCCTGGACTCGGCAAGACCGTCAACGTTCCCGTCCGTTTCGGCGCCTCGCGGGCCGACTATCACGGCATGTTCCGCAATGCGCTGGAGAACGCCGCCGACGCCATGAAGCCGGAACTGGTCCTCGTGAGCGCCGGCTTCGACGCCCACGCCCGCGATCCCATCGGCTCGCTGGGACTCGATGTCGAGGATTTCGCAACACTGACGCAAACCGTGCTGGAAATTGCCCGGACCCATGCCGGCGGCCGTCTGGTGAGTTGCCTCGAAGGCGGTTACCACCTCGAAGCGCTCGCCGAATCGGTGCAGGCGCACCTGGAGGAATTGCTGGCGGAGTGAACGAGGCGGTTAACTGGCGGGCTGTTTCGCGGTTGACTCCGCATGCGTGTCCATCTTCCATCCGCGCTTGCCGGCGCAGCGGCCTGGCTTGTCCTTGTGGCCATGCACCGACTCAGCCCGTTCGACGTCGGCTGGGCGCACGCGCTGCTGCTATTCGCGCCGCTCGTCCTGGTTCCGCTGGCGCTGCGCTGTTTTCCGCTGGCTGCTCCCATGAGTTTCGCCTGGCGGACGGCGACCATCCTTCAGTTGCCGGCGGTTCTCTTGCTGACCTGGTCGTTCCTGACGCCCCAGGGCAACGTCGCCGCGGCCTTGAGTCTTCCCTGGCTGGCGGTCACGGGCTTGCTGGCGATGGTCGGCCTGTCAGGAGCATGGCGAAATCATCGCGGCCCGCTTGCCGGGCTATCCCTTGATGTCGCGCTGGTTTATCTGGCGATCGGCGCTTTCTGGACGACGCTCGACCGCTGGGGGCAACGCCCGCTCGACTTCGAGCCCGTCATCGTGCTGTTGACGGGCATCCACTTTCACTACGCCGGTTTCATGTTGCTCGTCTTGACGGCGCTAGCGATGCGGCAACTGCCTGGGAGGCTATCATCAATGACGGGCATCGGCGTGATCGTGGCCGTGCCGTTGACGGCTGTCGGCATCACGGCAAGCCAACTGGGATACGGATCATTGCTGGAAGCGCTGGCGGCGTGGTTCATGGCGCTGGCCGGCATCAGCGTCGGCGTCCTGTATTGTCGGCTTGGTCTGCGACAGACAGCGCCGGCATCATCTCGATCGTTGTTCCTGCTCGCGGGGCTGGCGCTGCTTGCCGGCATGGGACTCGCCGGCCTGTACGGCGCTCGCTTCTATTGCTCGATACCGTGGCTCGACATTCCCTGGATGCGCGCCCTGCACGGTTCGCTCAACGCGCTCGGATTCTCCCTTGCCGGAATCGTCGGCTGGCAATTTCATCCCTCCATTTCATCCCTCCATATGATGCCCCCATGAAACTCATCATTGCCATCATCCAGCCGTCGAAGGTCGAGGCCGTCAAGGAGGCGCTCAGCAAGGTGCAGGTGTTTCGCCTCACCATCGTGGATGTGCAGGGCTTCGGCCGGCAGAAGGGACATTCGGAGGTCTATCGCGGCCATGAGCTGACGGTGAACCTGCTGCACAAGGTCCAGTTGCAGATCGCCGTCAATGAGGACTTCGTGGAGCCGACGGTGAACGCCATCATGGAGGCCGGCCGCACCGGCCCCGAAGGCCGCATCGGCGACGGCAAGATCTTCATCCTGCCTCTCGAAGACTGCATCCGCATCCGCACCGGCGAACGCGGCCCGGAGGCGATATGACATTTTACTTGTTTACGTTTCGCGCTCGCGTGCCGCCATGCGTGCGCGAAACGTAAACAAGCAGGATCGCTGACTCTCAGCTGAACGATCCGCTCGCTCCCTTCAACCGGTCGATGGCGTCGCGGGCATCGTAGGAGAGCGGATTGCCCTCGAAGGCCATGACCTGCTCGTAGAAATGGATGGCGCGGGGGCGGTCGCCGAGGTTCTCGTAGGCGCGGCCCATGTTGTACATCGTGTTGGCGCCGCTCCTGGGGCTCTTGCGGAACTCCTGGAAGCACAGGATCGCCTGGTCCGGCTTCTCATCCACGTAAAGTTCGCCGAGCATGCGGTGCGCCAGGAACCAGGCTTCCTCTTCCTCGTTGGTGACGAACGTCTCCGGCTTGCCGGCACGGACTTCCTCCAGCAAGGCGATGGCCTGGTCGCTCTCGCCGCGGGCGCGGAGCACGCGGGCGCGGAGCACGCGCGCCGATAACTCCTTTGGATCGTACGTCTGTGCCAGTTCCACCAGATGGCTGGCCCAGTCCAGCAACTCGAGATCGCCGTTGCCCTTCTCGAGGGCGAAGCGGGCTTTCTGCTTGCAGTACTCGGTGTCGAACCACTTGTAGACACTGTCGAGCCGCTTCTTCAACTCGGGCGGCGTGATCGAGAAGTAGTAACGATCCTTGCGGCTCAGCAGGTCCTTGTCGCTCGAGTCGTAGGACAGGCCGTGCTCGGTGCAGTTGAGCGCCAGCCACAGCGGCTCCTCACCCTGGTCGGGATGCAGCTTGTGCTTGCGCTCGAACAGCTCGGCGAGCGTCCGCCAGGTCTCGATGCCAGCCTTCTCGTACTGGCTGTAGAACTTGAAGCACTCCAGGGCGTGATCGACATTGTTCATGGTGATGGCGTGGTCGCCGAGGTGCTTGACGGCGGCGAACAGGGCGTGGCGGTCCTCGTCGGCCAGGTTGGCGGGGCCGACGGCCTTGCCTGCCTGCCGGGCAAGCTCGAGGTTGTCCCACAGCCCGGCCGGGTCGTTGGCCTTCTCGTGCGCCTTGCCGATCTGGATGAACAGCGTCGGCGCCCGCGCGGGCAAGCCGGCGGCGGCCATGCGCAGAAACGCACAGCCGCGCTGCCAGCGATCCTTGTCCTCCAGCAAAGCGAGGCCAAGCTGCTGCGCGTACTCGTGATTGAAGTCGTTGGCGGTCAACTCCCTGCCGGCACTGGTGCGGTATTCATCCTCGGTCAGATCGCTGTACAGCAACCGTTTCAGGTCCCAGGCTGCCGGGTCGTCGGCCTGCTGGGCCAGCCGGCGCTCGACGCCGGCGATCGCTTCCATGCGCCGGCCGGGAATCGTCAGCAGCGGCTCGCCGACGCGCTTCCTGAGCTCGGGATGGAGCAGCAACGCCAGCTGCCAGCTCTGAAACAGCATCGCGCGCCGCTGGCTGGAATCATTCTCCGGCGGCAGCAGCACCTTGCGGAGTTCCTCGCTGGCGCGGTCGAAATCGTGACGATGCGTGTAGGCGACCGCCCGCCAGTGGCTGCATCGCGGCCAGACGTGCGGCTTCTGCGTCTCGATGAAGTCCAGCAGCCGTTCGGCCTCGTGCAGCTGCTCGGCGCTTGGCTTGCCCTGGCAGAGGAGAAAGGCGGCCCGATCGAGGCAGAGCTGGAAATTGACCACGGCCAGCGTTTCCGGATCGTTGGCGAGCTGATCGTAATCCATGTCCTGGTGGACGCGCCATAATGTGTCCTGGGCCAGTGTATTGTCCGGGTCCAGCTCGATGGCCCGGCCGAGGGCGACGAGCGCTTGCCGGTTGCGGCCCACCTTCGCAAAACTCAAACCGCGCAGCACGTGCTTGAACACACGCACGCCCGGCATGATCCGCCGCGTGTACACGAAGTAGAGCGTCAGCGGGATGAGCAGCGCCATGTTCTTGAACGTCGGCGACACGTCGTCGCCGATGATCCACAGGCCGATGCCGAGAGCCGCGCACGTTGCCGCGATCTCGATCTCCGATTCCTCCACCGTGCCCGCGAACGTCAGCAGGTAGAAGCCGGGAATGCCGAGCAAGAGCAGGTAGCCGATCATCTCGCGTTGCTGTGCCGTCAGGCGGATCGGCTCGAAGATGAGAAAGGCAATGGCTCCGCCCGCGAGTGCGACAGCCAGGGCCAGCCCGACCCATTGCCGGAAACGGCGATCCTGCACGTGCCGCAGCAGCCAGAAGAGGTAACCCAGCGCGGCGCCCCCCAGCACCGGGGCCATGACCGCGACGCCGTCCTGTCCGACGTCGTTTTGCCGGAGAATCGTGTAAGTGCCAACCGCGAGGCCGGCGATGAGTCCCGTGTAGACCAGTACCGGGTTCTCGAGGATCAGGAACAGGATGAAACCGGAAAGTCGGCCGCGGACCCGGTAACCGTCGCGGATCATCTTCACGGCGATGACGCCCAGCGACACGACCAGCCCGCCAACGGTGCACAGCGCCACCTGCGCCGCCTGCTCCCAGCTTGGCGCCTGCATGGCCACCAGGACCAGCAAGCCCAGGTAGGCGCCTTTCAGAATGAACTCGGTCTGTTGCCAGCGCATGCGGAAGGTCTCGTCGTGTACTCGGCGGAAGCCTCACCGCAATTATAAGCAGACGGCGCGGCGGGGGCACGTCATCATGCCTGGCGCGGTTCGCGTCCTCGCGATGCGGGAGGAAACGCCTGAGCCCGAAGCGCTGGCTAGAGCGACCGTGGCGTCCCGGCAGCGCTGAATGTTCGGCACATGGGGCGATGTCCGCCCTCGCTAGCGCTTCGGGCTCAGTTGCCGTTCGGCTGCTGCAGTCCCGCAACGTCCCAGATCCGCAGGCTGGCCTGGTGACGAAAACCGGCGGCGAGCGACTTGCCGTCGCCGGAGATCGCCAGCCCACGCACCCACGGCGTGCTGATCCACGCCCGCTCAGCGCGGGAGCCCAGGTCATAGAGCCGGACGACGTCCGTGCCGCCGACAGCCAGGGTCTTGCCGTCGGGCAAGAAGCACATCGAATCGACATTGGGAAGGCCGCTGCTTTTTCGCCAGAGCAGCCAGTACTTCTGGACCCCGGTCGCGGCGTCGTATATCGTCAGTTCCCGATAAGGCCGCTTGCCCGCGTCGTACACGGCGAGCAGACGGCCGTCGTGCGACAGGGCCATGGTTGGCAAGCTTAGCTCCGCCCCGATCGTCGCGACCAGGCTTAGCGCGAGGCCGTCCGGATGGATGAGGACCCGGTGCGTGGTCGCTTTCTTGCCGTCGAAGAGCGCCAGGACACTTCCATCGCCACTGAGCGTGATCGCAAACAGGGCGTGGGTGCTCGGGAGGAGCTTGCCGAGGTCGAAGACCCTGGACCGGTCGCCGGCCAGGCGGCGGGCGAGGAGCCGTTCGCCGCGAAATTCCAGCAGCCACTCGTCGGTCAGGAAACGCAGGTCTCGGACATTGCCGGCCGGTGTCGAGAGCGTGGCGATCTTCTTGCCGCTCGCCACGTCCCACAGGATCACGTCCGGCCTCGACAGGTTGGCGGACGCCACCGTCTTTCCGTCCGGCGCGATCGCAGCCCGCACGCCCCAGGTCCCGCGCGGCCCTCTCTTGCCGACTTCGTGAAGCAGGCTCGCCTTCACCGCACCGCGATCGCCGTCCCACACGCGAACGAAGCCATCCTCGCTGGCGGCCGCCAGGAGGCGGCCGGTCCGCGTCCAGCTGACACTCAGCGTGTCGGGGCCTGCGACGGCTGTCCGTGATCCCATTTCAGGTAGGTGCCGGTCTGCTCCAGTCGCCAGGGCAGCGGGTGTAGCTGTTGCTGCTCTTCGCCGTTGATCAGGAGGGTTCCGTCGCGGTTCCAGCGCACCACGTCGCCCCGGCGGGGACTCGGAAACTCGACCCCCGCGAGCACCAGCCGACCATCCGCATAGTCAAGCTCTTTGCCCGCGCGGGAATAGCGAATCATCTGATCGTCACCGGGGACTGTCCATGTCCATAACTCATTCACACCCTCCGTCCCCACCAGGTGCTCGACTTCGAACTGCACTCCGGCGCGCGTGTCCGTCCGCACCTCGATTCTCGGGGACGCGGGGACGACGCCCGGCTCGGCTTTCTCGCCGAAGGTCTGCCAGGCCCAGATACCGGCGGCGACCAGGACGAGAACAGGAAGCAGAATCAGCAGCGCACGTCGGGCTTGAGGCATTGGAACCTCTTGGGTCGTTGCGATGGCTACGAGTCGCGTCCGCGGCCTTGCCGCTACCGACTGGCCAACTCTTCCAGGAGTGACTTCGCCACGCCTGAGTTCGCTGCCAGTTCCGTGAGCACGGCGACACACGATTGTTTTTCGGCCGTGATCTTCTGCAAGTCGCGACGGACTTGCTCGATTCGGGGCGTGGCCGCCGAAAAGTCAATCAGGAAAAGCCGCCCCTTGGACAGGTCATGCTTCTTTCCCTGTAACGAGAAGTTCTCCTTGGCATCTTTCGGCAAGACGGCATAGTAGCGCTGCTGCGTGATCCTGGTCTCCGCAAGGGATCCAATCTGTTCTCACCCTTGCCGGCTCACCATGAAATTGATCCAGATCGTGGCGAACGGGGACGTGCAGCCCTTGGAGACGGGATAGTCCCGGTAGATGCCCAGCTTCTCGCCGATGGCGATGGCACGCTTGCGGAGCTTGGGGAAGTGGATGCCGATCTCCGCCAGCGCGCTGTTCATCGTCCACTGCACGACGGGATCGGCGTCGGCCATCTCCGACTCGAGGCGATCCAGCAGCGCCGCGGCATCGAGTCCGTCCGGACTCTTCACGACCCGCTCGGCCGTCAGGCTCCAGCCGGCGCGCGCCGCCCAGCGCTGGTCCGTGGCCATCCATTGCTGGCGAAGCGTCTCCTTGTCGGCGTGCTGCTTGACGACATAGTTGGTGAGCCAGTCCGCCACCCATGCAAAGGTGACGGACCGTACCAACCGGTCCACGTCCCTTGCGGACAGGTCCGTTGGCTTCATCAGCAGGATGGCCAGGTACTGGGCATCGATGTTGCCGGTTTGCCAGAGCGACAGGGCGAGCGCGTGGTCGGCCTTGATCTTCTTGGCCAGCACCCGGATATCGCCATGCTTGACGCCGAACTGATTGTTACCGGCGCCGGGCCCCCACACGCCGCCCTTGGCGTTCTGCGCCCGCATGCCCTCGTTGCCGAGCGCCTCAAGCTGTCGCATGGCTTCTTCCAGCGTGACGGTCGCGCTCCTGGACTGAGCGGGCGCCGCCTTGGCCTTCGCCGGCTTGGGTTTCTTCAATGTCTTGGATGCGGATTTTGTTGCCATGGTACCTTCGGCCGATGCTGGCCGCCCCAGATGATAAGCCCGTACGAGTTCCCCACGGCATTATCGCTGGCGGCTTGGATGGGTCAACAAAAAAACGCAGCGCGGGAGGAAACGCCTGAGCCTGAGCCCGAAGCGCCAGCAAGGGCGGATGTGACGCCCCGGCAACGCTGGGTATTGTGCACGTGGGGCAATGTCCGCCCTCGCTGGCGCTTCGGGCTCAGTCCGGATCGAACGACGGTGCCTCAGAATTGCCCGCTGCTGGCGAAAACCGTACATTCTCAGCATCGCCCGCCCTTCCACTCTCCACGGAAGGATCGCAAGGTATTGCATTCTCACAAGGACAATCCATGGCGAAGTACGTCTATTTCTTCGGCAACGGCAAGGCGGACGGCAAGGCGGACATGAAAAACCTGCTCGGCGGCAAGGGCGCCAACCTCGCAGAGATGACCAATATCGGCTTGCCCGTCCCGGCCGGCTTCACCATCAGCACCGAGGTCTGCACCTACTTCTATGCGCACGACAGGAAATACCCGCCTGAGCTGAAGGCCGAGGTCGAGGCCGCCATGCGCAAGGTCGAGGAGGCGATGGGGACGAAGTTCGGCGACCCCAAGAACCCGCTGCTGGTCGCCTGCCGCTCCGGTGCCCGCGACTCGATGCCGGGCATGATGGACACCGTGCTCAACATCGGCCTCAACGACACCACCGTGGCCGCCCTGGCCAAGCTGTCAGGCAACGAGCGCTTCGCGCTCGACAGCTTTCGCCGGCTGTTGCTCATGTACGGCGAGGTTGTCATGGGCCTCAAGGGGCACAAGGACCATCCCTTCGACCACATCCTCGAGACCGCCAAGGAGAAGCAGGGTGTCAAGCTCGACAACGAGCTCAACGTCGAGTCGCTGCGCTGGATCGTCGAGCAGTCGAAGGCGGCCATCAAGAAGTACACGGGCAAGGAGTTCCCGACCGATCCGCACGAGCAGATGTGGAACGCCATCGGCGCCGTCTTCGGCTCGTGGATGAACGACCGGGCCTGCGTCTACCGCCGGCAGTATGCGATCCCGGATGAATGGGGCACGGCGTGCAATATCGTGGCCATGGTCTTCGGCAACATGGGCGACGACTGCGCCACCGGCGTGGCTCTCACCCGCGACGGCTCGCTGGGCACTCCCGGCATGACCGGCGACTATCTCATCAACGCCCAGGGGGAGGACGTCGTCAACGGCTCCCGGCCGACCAAGCGCATCGAGGAGACGCTGGGCCAGGACATGCCCAAGGCCTACAAGGAACTGGTCGATGTCGGCCACAAGCTCGAACAGCACTATCGCAACATGCAGGACATCGAGTTCACGATCTCGCGCAACAAGCTGTACATGTTGCAGACGCGCAACGCCAAGCGCACCGGCTTCGCGGCCGTGCGCGTGGCCACCGACCTGGTCGAGGAGGGATTGATCTCGAAGGAAGATGCGATCTCGTCGCGGTTCATCCCGGCCGGCGACCTGAGCCAGCTTCTCCAGCCCGTGTTCGACCTGGAAGCCAAGAAGGCCGCGGACAAGGCGGGCAAGATGCTCACCAAGGGCATTCCGGCCGGGCCCGGCGCGGCCACCGGCAAGATCGTCTGCTCGCCGCAAAAGGCCGAGCAGATGAAGCAGGCCGATCCGAACGCGGCCCTCATCCTGGTCCGCGAGGAGACGACGCCGGAAGACCTGCGCGGCATGAAGGCCGCGCTTGGCATCCTCACGGCCGTCGGCGGCGTCAGCTCGCATGCCGCCCTCGTCAGCCGGCAGATGGGCAAGGTCTGCATCGTCGGCGCCGGCGAGATGGACATCGACCATCACACCGGCATCGTCAAGGTCAAGGGACTGACACTGAAGGAAGGCGACGATCTCGCCATCGACGGCTTCACCGGCGAGGTCTTTGCCGGCCGCATCGCCACCAAGCCCAGCGAGGTCGTGCAGGTGCTCATCAAGCAGGAGCTGGCCCCGGAGAAGTCCGCCTGGTATCGGCGTTTCAAGCTCATCATGGACTGGGCCGACCAGCATCGCAAGCTGAACGTCCGCACCAACGCGGACCTGCCGGACCAGGCGGCGGAGGCCATCGCCTTCGGTGCCGAGGGCATCGGCCTGTGCCGGACCGAGCACATGTTCTTCGATCACATCGCCGAGATGCGTGAGATGATCATGGCGACGGACACGGCCGAGCGTGAGAAGGCGCTGGCCAAGATGCTGCCGCACCAACGCAACGACTTCGCCGGGCTATTCAAGGCGATGGCCGGCCGGCCGGTGACAATCCGGCTGCTCGATCCGCCATTGCACGAGTTCCTGCCGCAGAACAAGGCCGGGCAAGAGGAGATGGCCAGGATCCTCGGCAAGTCGGTGGCGGAGATCACCCGCCGCGTCGAGGAGTTGCACGAGTCCAACCCGATGCTGGGCCATCGCGGCTGCCGGCTGGGCATTGTCTATCCGGAGATCACGGCCATGCAGGCGCGGGCCATCTTCGAGGCGGCCGTGCAGGTGCAGAAATCCGGCGTCAAGGTTCTGCCCGAGGTCATGATCCCGCTGGCCGGCTTCAAGAAGGAGTTCACCAACCAGGAGAAGATCGTTCGCCAGATGGCCGACAAGGTCTTCGCCGAGACCGGCACGAAGGTCGAATACCTGGTGGGGACGATGATCGAGGTGCCGCGGGCCTGCGTGACGGCCGACGAGATCGCCGCGGCGGCGGAGTTCTTCAGCTTCGGCACCAACGACCTGACGCAGACCACGCTGGGCATGAGCCGCGACGATTACGGTCCGTTCATCTCGGCGTACACGGACCCGAAGAAGGCCGACGTGCTGGCCGCCGACCCGTTCGCGACCATCGACCAGGACGGCGTGGGCGGGCTGATGAAGATGGGCGTTGAGAAGGGCCGGCAAGCGCGGCCGGGCCTCAAGATCGGCATCTGCGGCGAGCACGGCGGCGACCCGGACAGCGTCAAGTTCTGCCACAAGATCGGCCTCAACTACGTGAGTTGCAGCCCCTTCCGCGTGCCGATCGCCAGGCTGGCGGCGGCGCAGGCGGCGCTGGGGAAATGACGCTCATTGGTGTTGATTCCGACATCAACCCTGTTATTCTTACAATTGGGTGATGGGCATCGTCAGCGTCATTTGGGATCTGGACGATGAGCCGGACGGCAACGTGCAGCATGTCGGCGAACACGGCCTGACCAAGGAAGAGGTCGAAGGAGTTCTGCTCAATCCTCACAACCAAGTGGACGAGAGTCATTCGAGCGGATTGCCGGTCACCTTCGGTTGGACGGAAACCGGCCGGCACATCATTGTGATCTGGGAGAATGTCCTGGACGATCCAAAGTCGGTTTACCCCGTCACGGCCTATGACGTGCCTCCAAAGAGGAGCTGAGCGCATGAACGGCAAGCGCGTACAGAAAAAAACTGAGTGGACGACAGCGGATCGTGAGCGTCGTCGCAAGGTTCGCGAGCTGTTCAAGGACAAACCCAGCATCGAGCAACTGGTCGCCAGCGGCGAACTCAGCGGCCAAACTGTGCCAATGGGTCTGTATCTGGAGCTTCAGCAACTGTTGCACAATCTGAAGAGAGCGAGGGAATCCGCGGGACTGAGCCTCGCTGACGTTGCCGAGCGCAGTTCCATGGACAAGGCAGTGCTTTCCAAGCTGGAGAATGGCCGGCACGGCATCCCCACGTTGCCCACTCTGGCCCGATATGCCGAAGCGATTGGCCTGCAGATTGGGTTGTCTTTGCTACCCGACAAAAAATGAGCGCTGGCCCACGCTGGCGACGACAACATCTGCAGCAAGCAAACCGTTAACTTTTGCTTGTGCTGCGGGCTCCTGGGGATAGTATGGAACAGTATCGCAACCTCCTCGAGGCCGCGGCGTTTGCCGCGCGGGCCCATCGCGGGCAACTTCGCAAGGATGGCGAGACGCCGTATGTCAGCCATGTCTTTCGCGTGTGCCTGATTGTCCGCGATCTCTTCGGCATCGTCGATCAGCGCGTGCTGACCGCGGCGCTGCTGCACGACACCGTCGAGGACACGACGACCGATTTCGACGACATCGAGGAGCGCTTCGGCAAGGACATCGCCCGCTGGGTGGCCTTGCTGTCCAAGGACAAGCGCTTGCCGGAAGCGGAGCGCGAGCGTGCCTACATGGAGCAACTTGCCGGGGCGGAGTGGGAAGTCAAGGTGATGAAGCTGGCGGACATGTTCGACAACCTGATGGACATGCGGCATCTGTCCGCGGAGAAGCAAGGGCAGGTGCTCACGCGCTTGCGGCTGTATCTGGAGTGTCTGCGTTGCGATCCGCCCGAAGAGACGCGCCGACCGCTGGAACTGGTCGGCCGGTTGTTCGACGAGGTGCGTACGGCAATTCAGTCCGGTGGCTTGCGATGATTGCGCTTGATTTTCCGATGAAGCGAATCGCGGCTGAGGCCGAGCAAGCGTGCCGCCTCGGAAACGTTGTCGTTCGTTTTATCTAGTACCTAAGGTTTTGCAAAGCTGCGGCTGGCCTTGTCAAAATGGGCAATTTCGTTCAAATTCCTGGTAATTTCACATGGCGCACGACGACCACGGAGGGTCCGGTCATGCCAGGGATTGTCGAGTTCCCCCAGGTAGTTGCAGAAGCCCAGG
>Ga0194132_10001300_pt1 | contig 50440 bp, 32 predicted proteins | sample TA2KigOf80mmetaG_FD_148612 | JGI IMG/M metagenome (GOLD analysis project Ga0194132, IMG submission 148612) | Freshwater microbial communities from Lake Tanganyika, Tanzania - TA2015054 Kigoma Offshore 80m | ecosystem: Environmental > Aquatic > Freshwater > Lake | place: Tanzania: Lake...
GAAGAGGGCAAGTTCATCACCAAGTTCCGCAAGCTTTTCGCACGTGACGAGATGAACGAGGACTTGCTGATCGTCGCGGCCCGCGAAGGTCAGCATGAGGATTTCTCCGAGTACGAAGAGATTCTGCCAACCTCGCCTCCATGATTCTCCGGGATCAGCGTCCACCGCTTGCGGTTTCGCGCGAGTCGCGCCACGCCGCAAGCGGTGCTTGTTTGCAGGAGGAAGACATGCGACTTGGTTCTTTTGGCTTTGCCCTCGCGGGCATCCTGGCGGGGGGATTGTCCGTCCGCCTTGACGCCGCCTGCTGCTACTTTTCCGCCAAGAACGCGGACATCTTGCAGCCGGCCCAGAAGGTGTTCATCACCTGGGATCCGGTCAAGAAGATGGAGAGCTTCACGGTGCAGCCGAAGTTCGAGGGCAATGCCCGCGACTTCGGCATGGTGATCCCGACACCGTCGCAGCCGAAGCTGCACGAAATGCCGCGCGACTTCTTCAAGCACCTCGCCGTCTACTCGATCATGAAGAATCGCGAGTTCGCGCAGTCGAAGCTGCTGCCTGTCTACGCGCCTCTCCAGACCGCAGCGGTCTACGCCGCCTCGGAGGCGAAAAGGGCGGACGATGGCGGCAGACCAGCGCCGCGCAAGCCCGCCATCAAGGTTCTGGAAGCCGGCGTGGTCGGCTCTCTCGACTACAAAATCATCGAGGCCGGCCGGGCCGATGATCTCTTCAAGTGGCTGGCCGACAACAAGTACAGCTACTCCGGCGATGAAGCCACGCTCAACCACTACATCCAGAAGAAGTGGCTCTTCACGGTCATGAAGATCGACACCATGCAGATGAAGAAGAACAAGGACGGCAGCTTCGCCGGCGAGGTCACGCCGACACGCTTCCAGTTCGCCAGCGACAAGCTGGTCTATCCCCTGAAGATCACGCAGATCTCGGTGAAGGACAAGACCGAGGCACTCTTCTATGTCCAGGCGCCGTTCAAGGTCGATCTCCAAGGCGACATGAGCTATCGCTACACCTGGCTGCCGATGCTGCAAGCGGCATCCGGCTGCACGCCCGGCGGCCTGCCGGGCCGTGGCGGCGACTGGCTCAAGGCCATCGCCAGCGACATCCCGGACATTCTCAAGCGCGGCCAGGCCTTGGGCTTCAATTTCCAGCCGGGCCAGCGGCCGTTGCCCAACAAGCAAGGCCACATCCCCACGACGATGGAATGGGCCCGCCGCCTGTCGGCCGACGACATCAAGGTTCTGACCGGCAAGGCGCCCTACAGCGAGAAGGTCCCCGACGTCGATGAAGGCTTCACCCAGGCCGACCTGAAGGACCAGCAGCGGGCCAAGGCGGTCGCCAAGGTCATCCAGGCGCGGCTGGCCAAGTGTCAGAAGGATCGCCCCTTCGGCTACCTCACGCGTCATGCTCCGGTAGAAGACCTGGGCAAGCTGCGCGAGCTTGCAGGCCACCTCGAAGAGGGCAAGTTCATCACCAAGTTCCGCAAGCTTTTCGCACGTGACGAGATGAACGAGGACTTGCTGATCGTCGCGGCCCGCGAAGGTCAGCATGAGGATTTCTCCGAGTACGAAGAGATTTTGCCCACGTCGCCTCCATGATTCTGGTCGCCGCTTGCGGTTGCGTGCCCTGGCGCGAAGCCGCAAGCGGTCGGGATTCTCCACATGCGCCACACCTGGCTTGTCCTCGCGGTTCTTGTCGTCGTGCCGATTCAGGTTCGCGCCGACGGACTCAAGGTCACCCTGCTCAACACGCTCGGCCAGCGTGAACAGGCTCCCGCGTGGTCGCACACGGCACAGTTTTCGCCTGACGGCAAGCTGGCGGTCGTCGCTGGCGCACTGCCCGCGGAGACCGCTGAGGGTACCATCACGGTCTGGGATCTCGAGCAAGGCAAGGTCAAGCACGACTGGAAGATCCCCGGCTTCGAGGTAACTGGCCTGGGCATTTCCGCCGACGGCAAGCTGGCAATCGTCGCGCTGGGCTCGCTCAGCAAGGAAGGCAAGCAGCGCGGCGTCATCACGCTCTGGGACCTGGAAACGACCAGGAAGCTCCGCGATCTGGAAGATTCGGACAGTATCACCTGGGCCGTGGCCATCTCGCCCGACAAGAAGCATGCCCTCGCCGGCGCTCGCGGCGAACTGAAGCTCTGGAGCCTGGCAACGGGCAAGCTTGTCAAGAGCTGGAAGGGCCACGGCAATAACGAGATCTGGACCGTCGGCTTCCGCAACGACAGCGAGGCCATTTCCGCCGGCGACGACAATCGCCTCGTCTTCTGGGACCTCGACGGCAAGCAGCTACGCGCTTTCAACAAGCACGGGGCTCTGTCCTATTCTCTGTCCGAAGGCGGCAAGGCTCTGGCCACCCTGGCCCGCGATCAGACGATCAAGATCTGGGATCTCGCCGGCAAGGAAAAACGCACGCTCAAGAAGGAAACGCACGACAACGGCGTCGGCACGGTGGCCCTCACCCCCGACGGCAGGCGCTGCCTGGCAGTGCAGCAGTACACCGACCCGGTCACGGTCGGCGAGGCCAGCGCCATCACCATGTGGGACGCAGACACCGGCAAGGAACTCTGGTCGCACAGGCACCCGATCAAGGGGCTGGCGCCGATCCTGCTCACCGCCGACGGCAAGCAGGCCCTCGTCGGCGGCGGGGCCAACGCCTTCTCGCTGTGGGACCTGGACAAGGGCAGGCTGCTGCGCACCTTCGGCGGCCACAAGGGTGCGATCACCAGCGTCGCCGTCGATGAACGCGGCAGCATCTTCTCCGCCAGTCTTGACGGCACGTTGAAACGCTGGGACGCGGACGGCAGAGAATTGTTCACCTATGTCGGACACAGCGGGCCCATCAACGCCATGGCTCTCCGGCGCAACGGGCAGGTCGCGCTGACCGGCAGCAGCGACAAGACCATGAAGCTCTGGGACGCCGCGAGCGGTAAGGAACTGGCCGTGTTCAAGGGGCATGAGGGAAGCGTCACTTGCGTCGCCCTCTCGCCCGGCGGCAAGCTCGCTCTGTCGGGCAGCGAGGACCGCACAGTCAAGCTCTGGAACGCCCAGACGGGCCGCGTGCTGCGAACGCTGCGCGGTCATGGTGACCGCGTCAATGCCGTGGCGTTTTCGCCGACCGGCGGTTGGGTCGCCTCCGCTGCCGACGACAACACGATTCGCCTCTGGCCTTTGAAAAAGCGCGACGATGTCGAGCCAAGAGTATTCGAGGACCACAAGCGTCAGGTCACCTGCCTGGCGTTTTCCCGGGATGGCAAGGAACTGCTATCCGGCAGCCAGGATCAGACCATCAAGGTCTGGGACGTGGCCGAAGGATCCGTGTTGCGGACGCTGGAAGGGCACAAGAACTGGGTGACGGGGCTGTCGTTTCCGCGAGCGAAGCTGGCGGCATCGGCCGCCGACGATCTGACGGTGCGCCTCTGGAACCCGGCCTCGGGCAAGGAACTGGGGCGCATTGATATCGGCACGCAGGGCGAGGTGGGCCGCTGCCTGGCATTCGCGCCGGACGGCTCGACGCTCGCCGTGGGCACGGCCGGCTGGGTGATCTTTCGTTACGGGCTGAAGTGACGCTGCAAGCTGCCCGGTCACGCCTTGTTCGGCTCTTGCCACCAGGGGCTGACGATGCGGATTTTTTGCAAGACCAGGTCGCGATCGCGTCCCTCCTTGGCGAGAGCCAGCTTGGCCTTCAGCTTGGTCAGCTTCTTCCTGCGACTGCGACGGCGCTTGAGTTCGGATCGACGTTCAACCATAATAAAGAATCCTCGTGGTATCATGGAAACCTATGAGCCGGTCTGCCTGCCGGCAAGCTTTCAGCGATCAGCTCTGGCTGATTGATTAAAGCTGATAGCTGAAAGCTCTTGGAGCAAACGATGTCGAAACGCCTTTGCTTGATGTTTGTGGGCTTCGTGGTCGGCGTGGCCGGGACTCTGTACCTGGGACAGACCATGTGGGTGCAGGCCCAGCTTTCCGAGCGGCCTGGCAACTCGCTGGATAACCCGATCGACACGCCGCGCGACCTGAGCGGGCTTTCGGTCAAGAACCCGCGCATCCGCGTCGTGCACACCACCGACCCGCCGCGCGAGGGCGGCTCGATGTACCTGCAACAGGTGGATCCCTGGCTCGGCTACCAGTGGGGCCGCAGCCTGACGCAGCGCAACTTCCGCGAGCGCGACGGCGTCTACGGCGACGCCGGCAAGATCGACGGCATCCTGCTGGCCGACGGCGTCACCAAGATGATGGACCGCAGCCACGTCAACTCCTGCGGCGCCTGCCACAACGTCCCGTATCGTGACGCCGGCGCTGGCATGACCATCGCCAAGAATGGCGGCTCCGGCCGCAACACGCCACACCTCTTCGGCGGCGGCCTGTTGGAAATGATCGGCCTGCAGATGCGCCTGCAAGCCCTCGCCATCGCCGATACCAACCGCGACGGCTGGATCAGCATCGAGGAAGCCAGGGGCAAGCGTCTCGTCATTCCCAACCTGGCCATGGGCGACCGCGGCGAGCGCGTCGAGATCGACTACGGCAGCTTCGAGGACAAGGACGGCGACGGCTATCCCGACCTGAACCCCGTATTTTTCCCGGTGTTCGTCGACAAGGACGGCAAGCGCATCGCCTTCGCGCGCAGCCTGAAGTTCCCCGGCGTGGCCGGCTACACGCTCGAGGTGCAGGTCTTCGGCTTCGCGCACCTGTATCTGCCCTTCCGGCCGCCGGTGTCCACGACCATCCGGGCCTTCACGGCCACGCCGTTCGACATCCACTCCGGCCTGCAAGCATGTGACCCGACAACGCTGACCAGCCCCAAGGAGAACGGCCTCGCCCTGGTGTCGAACGCTGGCGCCCAGCAGTTCGTGACGGCGGCCGGCAAGGACCGTGGCGGCGTCAAGCACAAGTCCAAGAACGGTGTGCCCGGCATCAGCCTCGACGACCCCGATCGCGACGGCTATTGCGAGGAGATCAGCGAGGGCGACCTCGACATGGCCGAATGGTACCTGCTGAACCATCCAGCGCCCGCGCGCGGCCGCATCACCTTCGATGTCGTCACCGGCGAAAAGCTGTTCCACAAGGTCGGCTGTGCCTCCTGCCATGTGCCCGACTGGCACCTGAACGCGCATAACCCCGATGCCAGGGACTATACCGAGCGTTTCGACGGTGACCGTCGCTTCTTTGAACTTGATGTGGCATTCAACGACAGGAATCACCGCATGGAGGGCAGGCTCCGTTCCCTGGCGGAAAAGAAAGGCAAGCTCTGGCTGCCGAAGCGCGGCGCCCACACCATTCGCGGCGTCTACAGCGACTTCAAGTATCACGACGTCGGCGAGGCCTTCTACCAGATGCAATTCGATGGCAGCATCGTCCGTCAATGGCGGACGACGCCGCTCTGGGGCGTCGGCACCACCGCTCCGTATGGACACGACGGCGCCGACCTGGATCTCGACAGCACCATCCGCAGGCACGGCGGCGAGGCCCTCGCGGCACGCAAGGCTTACACCGCGCTCTCCGATAACGAACAGCGGCAACTCATCTGCTTCCTCAACAGCTTGGTGCTCTACCAGACCGATCAGCTGCCGTGCGACATCAACGGCGACGGCAAGATCGACAAGAACTTCCGGGTCCAGGGGATGAACACCGGCCTCGAACGCTTCAATCCGGAATGGCTGTTCCGCGTGCCCGGCAAGATCGAGGGCCCGATCCACAACGTACGCGGCGACTCCATCGTGTCGCATGCACTGACCAACGTCCGCCGCGCTTACGGCCTCGATCTCGAGTACCTGCGCGACAGCGACGGCGACGGCTTCCCGGACGTCATCGACCCGGACCCGCACCGCCCAGGCTTCCGCAACGGCGTCAAGTAGCGCGCCTTGGGGTCTGACCGGTCTGACCCCTTTTCGGACAGCCTCTCAGCTCAGTCAGACTTGATTTTCAAGACGAACCCTGGCAGTCCGCCTTCGGGGACATCCAGCGTCCAGGGCGTCGAATCGGCATTCCGATACTGCGGATAGGGGTGCTCGACCGTCTCAATCTGGTTCATCTTCTTGTCGTTTTTCTTGTCGTCGGTCTTGTCGGGCGGAGGCGGCGGCGCTTTCGGAGGCAGGTTCAACGTGACCTTGTATTTCCCCTTCCGACACTTGAGAGTCACCTTGCCCTGGGCGTCCGCCTGACCGTTGCGCATGCTTCCCGAAACCAGGGAATGCAGCACGATGCCGTAGTTGGCCAGGGGACGATCATTCTCATCGAGCAGCGTGCCTTGCACGGCCTCCAGTTGCGGCGGAGGCGCATCGCGGCATCCGGCCAGAAAAATGCAGCCCAGCATACATCCGCAGAGAATGCCCGGAATGTCTCTTGCGAACACGGCAAACTCCTCTGGGATGGCGCAAGGCGGAATTGCGATGGCTGCGCGGCTTGCCTTTACCAGTCCGACCCAAGCGTCATGCCGTCGCGAGGCAGCAACGCCCTTCTCCAGGTTTCCTGGGTCATGTTGGGGCTGACGACGCGCACGCTGGCATCCCCCATCGTGACGTTCATGCCACCGCGATGCCCGCTCTGCGAACGCCAGGAATCACAACCCTTCGGAGGATCGCTGGTATCGCCGGTCAGGTCGGGACTGGGATTGTCCTGGAACATCAACTGATTGATCACATGATTGGTGAGATTCGGGCTGGTGAGTCCGAAGCAGTGTCCATACGAGCCTCCCCAATCGTCCCAGACATAAAGTGCGAAGCGAGACCGGCCATCGCACAGCTTGTAGACCTCTCCCAGGAAGACGGTATTGGAGAGCCCATCGCGGATCATCGGGAACGTCTGCGCCGGCGGCAGTCCGTCCGGATTTTGGCCGGTGGGCGAAAAGGCATTGTAGTTGGCGGCGTAGCTGGACAGGCCCCAGCCCATTCCAAGACCATCGGGCGCCGTCGGATCGGATGGACATTGCAGGACCGCGAAGACCTGGTTGTAGGACGTCCACAGACCCGCCGGCGAGCAGATGGACCCGGAGACGCCGGACGAAGTGATCGGGCAATACGTGCAGCCACTGGGCGTTGACAGGCAAGGAGGCAAGCCGTTGCCGGGGTTCTTGTACGCGCACGTCGTGCTTCCCGGTTCCGCGTGCCCGTTCTTCTGGGTTGGCGGCGACGACGTGCATTGCCAATCGCTGGGGCCGACGTACGCAGGATTGGTGTCGCACGGGATGCCCACGGTGCCCTTGGTACATGTTTGCGACGAGTAGCTGTAACCGGAACTTATGATGGTTTCTTGGATCTTCCTGTAGGTTGGCTCCTGCTCGACGTAGGGAAGCAGGTGCACAAACCAGCCGCCGTAAACACCGACCTGTGCGTTCTGGGGGACCACTCCCTGATAGGGGGGCATCGACTTGTAGACCCCTTCGAAAGCGTGGATTGCCAGCCCGAGTTGCTTGAGGTTGTTCTGGCACTGCGAACGCGCGGCCGACTCGCGCACGGCCTGCACGGCCGGGACCAGCAAGGCGATCAAGATCGCGATGATGGCAATCACCACCAACAGTTCGATGAGGGTGAATCCTCGACTACGGCACCGAGAGGTCATCTGAGCACTCCATTGATGGAATAGATGGGACGACCTACTCAGGATAACGAATGCTGAATGGTCAGGCAAGAACGGCCTGGTGGGCGTGGTGCAAGCTCACGCCCTCGCCGACACGAGCACGGCCGTTGGCCTCGCGCCATGGCGATTGCCAGTTCTTTTTCTCGAGGACGACCGAGAATTCTGCGAGAGAATCGACGACGACTTCCGGCCCGAACGTGTAGCGCTGCAGGTCTTCCTGGCTGGTGCCGCCGCTAAGGACCAGGACGGTGTGAAAGCCGAGTTGCACGCCGCCCAGGATGTCGGTCTCCATGGTATCGCCGATGATGGTCGTCTCGTCGGTGGACAGGCCGAGTTCCTTGCGTGCGGCCCGCATCATCACCGGGCTGGGTTTGCCGACGCTGAAGGCCTTCACTGCCGCGGCAGACTCGAGCATGGCCACCATGGCGCCGCAGCCGGGTCGCAGGCCGTGGTTCGTGGGACAGTTCGGATCGAGGTTCGTGGCGATCAGCTTGGCCCCGCGCAGGATCATCCGCACGGCCGCTTCCACCAGTTCGAGATTGAAGGTCCGCCCCTCGCCGACGACCACGTAGTCCGGATCGTGATCGACAACGGCGTAGCCGTTCTGGTGCAGCGCGGTCAGCAGGCCGCCCTCGCCGATGACGAACGCCGTGCCTCCAGGCTTTTGCTGCGCCAGGAAACGGGCCGTCGCCATCGCGCTGGTGAACACGTGCTCTTCCTCGACGTCGATGCCCAGGCGGCTGAGCTTGGCGACCACGTCGCGGCGCGTGCGCTGGCTGTTATTGGTCAATAGCCGAAAGGGAATCGAGCGCGCGCGTAACTGTTCGATGAAGTCATTCGCCCCCGGGATCAGCTCGCTGCCACGATAAAGGACGCCATCCATGTCGATAAGGTAGCCGTGTCGCACGTCTTGCCTTTCTAGCAGTGGGAAAAAGGGAGTCATCCGGGAGAGGTGAGGAAGCTTGGTGAGAGCAATCCGTGTGCCAAAAGCAGATCTGCGGAATCGTGGCTACAACTCATTTGCGACACACGACATCGGCGTACAGGCCTTGCAGCGCTCCACCGGCGATCTTGCCCAATTGGTGGGCGAAGAGTGCTTTTACTCGTGGCGCAGCGCTTCGATCGGATCGAGACGCGAGGCACGCCGGGCCGGGTACCAGCCGAAGAGGATGCCGACGTCCACGGCCACGGCCAGGGCCAGGAATATCGACATCTGCACGATCTGGGCGGGCAACGTCTTGTCCGTGAATTGCGTGTACGCCCAGGGGATCCCGTAGACTGCGGTGAGGCCGAGGCCGAGGCCGAGCAAGCCTCCCCCTGCCGTCTGCACCATCGCTTCCAGCAGGAACTGCAAGGTGATGTCCTTGCGCTTGGCCCCCAGCGCCCGGCGGATGCCGATTTCGCGAGTACGCTCGGTGACCGTGGCCAGCATGATGTTCATGATACCGATGCCGCCCACCATCAGCGAGATGCTGGCGATGAGCACGAGCAACAGCGTGTAACGATTCTTGGCACGCTCGGCCTCCTCGAGGCGGTCGAGCGGCACCGTGACCGCCCAGTCCTGCTTGGCGTGGTTCTGCTCGAGCTGATCGCGGATGGCGTCGCCGGCCCCGCGGACCTTGTCCATGTCGGAAATGGTCAGGGTCACCTGGTGCAACTCCACCTGTTCCGCGGAGCGCGATCCCGACTGGCGCACGAAGATTCGGGAGCCGTACCGGGCCCAGCAGGTGCGCAGCGGGATGTAGACGTCCTTGTTGAAGTCCTCAGCTGCCTGGCTGCCGCCGCTGCCGCCCGTCGGCATGCGATCCGCCAGCACGCCCACGACGACATAGTGCTGGCTCTGCAAGACGACTGTTTGACCGACGGGATCTTCGAAGGGGAAGAGCTGGTGAGCGATATCGGAGCCGAGGACGGCGACGTTGCGCATGTAGTTGTCGGCACCCTCGTCCTCATAGTTGTCGGCGTCCAGGAGAAAGCGGCCCTTGGCGATATCGATCTTGTTGACCTTCTGGTAGTCGGCGGTCGTGCCCACGACGCGGCCAAGGACCATGCGGTGCAACCGGCGCACCTCTTGCGGAAAGATGCGCATGGGTACGCTCTGCACGACCGAATTGATCGTGAGAAAGCGCTCGTGATCCTGGCGCGTGAGCCCGTAGGCCACCACGAAAGTGCGTTTCTGGCTGGTGGAGTTATCCGGCGGCTTGACGCTGCGGACGATGACGTTGGTGGCCCCTTGCCGCTTGATGTCCTCCAGGGCGTCTTGCATGCTGCCTTCGCCGAAGGCCATGAGGGCGATCACCGCCGCCGTGCCGACAATGATGCCCAGCACAGACAGGAACGAGCGCAGCTTGTGCAGCCACAGGCTGCGCAGGGCCAGGACGATGTTGCGCCGCCCCTTGGCCACGAACAACATGATGCCGAAGAACACCGCCAGTCCGCCCAGATTCAGGAGCACCAGCGTCTGCACGAAATCGCGGATGGAGAGCATCACAGCCTCTTCAATTCCGGCCAGTCGCCGATGGCCACGGCCAAACTACCCTTGAGCTCGGGCAGCGGCCGCGGCGGGTTTTTCTGCTCGGACTCGATATGGCCGTCACGCATGTGCACCACGCGACGCGCCCAGGCGGCAATGTCGTTCTCGTGCGTCACCATGATGATCGTCTTGCCCTGCTGGTTCAAGCGCGTGAGCAAGACCATGATCTCGTCCGAAGTCTTCGAATCGAGGTTGCCCGTGGGTTCGTCGGCGAGAATCACGTGCGGGCTATTGACCAGGGCGCGGGCGATGGCGACACGCTGTTGCTGTCCGCCCGAGAGCTGCATCGGCCGATGGTCGAGACGCTCGCCCAGGCCTACCAGTTCCGCCATGCGAATGCAATGGGCACGCGTGCTCTCATCGAGTCGGCCACCCTGATAGACAAGCGGCACCTCGATATTCTCGACCACGGTGTACTGCGGCAGCAGATTGTACGACTGAAAGACGAAGCCCAGGTAGCGGCTGCGGATTTCCGAGAGATGATCGTCGTCCATCTCCGACACGTCCTGATCGCCCAGGAAGTATTGCCCGCTGGTCGGGCGGTCCAGGCAGCCAAGCAGGTTCAGCAACGTCGATTTTCCGGAGCCGGACGGCCCCATCAACGCCACGAAGTCTCCCTGGTTGACGGTCAAGGTCACGCCGCGCAACGCGCGCACCACCACCGCTTCCAGGTAGTAGTTCTTGACCAGGTCGATTACTTTCGCGACAGCGGCCATGAGTTCTCGTTTGCCAGCGTCGCCGCACGCCTCATCATGTGTGGCGTCCAGCACAGGAGCAGGTGCCTGATCAGTTCGGAATGTCCAGTCCCTTGGCCTTGAGCTGCTGGCGCACCTTGTCGCGGTACTGCTCGGGAACCTGGTCGAGCATGTCGCGGCGCTCGGCCGGGCTGGCTTTCTGAAAGCGCTCGAACATCTGTTGAGCTTGCTTGGCGCGATCGCCGCCCTTGCCGGTCTTCTTCTTCTTGCCATCGACGTCGCCGCCGGGACCCGCGGGCGTGTCGCCGTTGCCCTTCTGCATCGCCGGGGCGGCGGGTCGCAGCTTGCTGTTGTCCCCCAGGATGGCGCGCGGATTCAGCACGACCTGCTCGCCCTCGCTGAGGCCGGATTTGACCTCGACCATGCGGATGTTGCTCATGCCGACGACAATGTCGCGCTCCTGCGGCTGGCCGTCCCGATCGACCACGAAGCACTTGCGCTGCGCTCCCATCGAGATATTGCCAACGACCGCCTGGATGGGGATGGTCAAGACCTCCTCGCTGCTTTCCTCGGCGTGAATGGTCACCTCGGCGCTGAAGCCGGGTCGCAGGTTCTCGACCGCCTCGTCAATCGACACGATGGTCGGATAGACCTTGACATCAGTGGACAGGAAATCCGTTTGCGAGGGCACGGTGGCGACGGTCTTGACGTGGCCTCGAAGCAGCCGGTTGGGATAGGCTTCGACGCGCACCGAGGCCGGCTGGCCGGCAAAGGTCAGCTCGAAGTCGCGATCGCGGAAGCTGGGGCGAGATTCGACCAGCGCGTTCTGGGTTCCGACGATCGCCAGCATGTCGGTGACCGGCGCCAGTTGCCCACCCGCCAGAGGCGCCGGGCTGAGCAGCAAGGCGGCGCTGAGTGCATCCGAGAAGCCCGTCGATCGCAGCGTCTCCGGCCGCAGCCGCGAGACCATCGCCTCGTGGACGCGAACATTGACCTGCATCTTGCCGAGGTTCGGGATGCGCAGCAGTTTCTGGCCTTCCTTGACGTTTTCACCCTGGGCCACGAGCGCCTGCTGGCCGGCGCCGAAACGACCCTGATCCGGCACGAAGTACACGACCAGCCCGTCCTGTGGAGAGAAGATCCGGCATTTGTGGATCTCTTCCTTGATCTCGGCCAGCTTGGTTTCCTGCTGCAGGTAAACCGATTTCTTGGCTTGCTTCTCGGCGACGGCCTTCTCCTTGTTGGACTCGGCCTGGCTCTTGACGCGGTCCAGGGCGCGGTCCGCTTCCTTCACGTCGCTCCAGAGCTTCATGACCTCCTTTTGCAACGTGAAATCCTGAAGGATTTTCATCTCACCCTGGACCTTGCGAAGCGAGATCTCGGCGCTGGCCAGCTTGGCCTCGTCCGACTCCGCCTGGCTGCGGCTGACGTAGCCCTTCTTGACCATGCGCCGCGACCAGGTGGCTCGGTCCAGCCATTGCTCGCGGTCGGAACGGGCGTTTTCGATGCGGCCGTCGATGTCGTTGAACGTCTGCAAATAGTCGCCGCCGATCAGGTTCTGGTCCTGGGCCGATTCGCGAAACTGGTACAGATAGTCGCCCACCTGGTCGGTCTTCTCGAGCAGCAGCAGCTTCTTGCCGATCTCGTGGCCGAGAAACTTCTCCAGCTCGATCTTCCGCAGCGTGCGGTTGATCTTGGCGGTTTCGATGTCACTGAAGCTCTGGCTGCGCACGATCTCGAAATCCTGTTCGGCCTTGATCCATTCCGACCTGGACTTGTCGACCTCGATCTTCTGGCTGTTGAACTGGTCGTGTTGCGAGGAATCGTCCAGCTCGATCAGCAGCTGGCCCTTCTTGACCTCGGTGCCGTCGTCGATGACCCATTTGATGGTGGAGGCGACGCCGCTCTGGGTCTTGGCCTTGACGCGGCAGACGATCTCGCTGTTCTCGGCCGATTCGAGAGCGCCGCGCTCGGTGACCGTGACCAGCAGCTTCTCGCGCTTGACCACGTGCGTCGGACCGTTGTACGGTTCGGCGCGGAGCCCGGTCATCAGCAGGGCGGCAATGCCGACGCCGCCGGCGATGACGATCATCAAGACGATGGTTATGAGCGCCCGCTTTTTATGGATCGAGCGCCTGCGGCGGGAGCTCGGAAACTCCGAGGAGTCGCGCGTCGGCGCCGCGCTGTCCGGCCCCTCGGCCGGTTCCGGGAACGGATTCGGAAAGGTGGGTTCGTTGGCCATTGTCATTCATCCATAGGCCGCGCTCATCCACCTGCATGATTCCGGTATCCAGGTAGATGCGCTGGCGAACAATCCGGTAGTTGATCCAGATGCTGTACAGCTGATTTTGCGCCTGGGGCAGGCTGGCCTGGGCATTGAGCAACTGCTGAGTCAAGGCGGCTTCATTGCCGGCGGTGTTGGCTCCTTGCAGCGGGTTAGGCGGGGCTCGAAACGTTTCCAGGGCGCTTTCCACGATGCGGTAGGCTAGCTCCATCTGCTTCTGCTGGATCTTGTAATTCGTCGCGAACACCCGGAGTTGCCGGATATCCGCCCTCACCTGGAAGGCGATCGCGTCCTCCGCCGCCATGAGCGACCGTCGGGCCCGCTGGTAGGCGATCAGCACCGCCCGGTAATTGTTCCGCTCCGCATACCGCACCAAGGGCAACTGAAAGTTCATGGTCAGCTGATGTCGCGCCCGATCCTGGCTGAAGGCCAGCGGCTCGGCCAAGCCGGGCGGCGTGAAGCTATCTCCATGATACCCGACATTGAAGACGCCGAGCAAGGAATTTGCGTAAATCCGCAATTGCCGCCAGCTGTCCACCACCTCGGCCCGCACATTCATCAGATCGAGGCGCTCGTTCAGGGCCGCACGCGTGGCGATCTCGAAGGCCTTCTCCAGATCCACGGTCATGAGGTCCTCCCCGTCGATGTCGATCGGGGGCAAGTCGGGCCATTGCCGGCTGATCTGGTCGAGACGTTCGTTGCCCGCCTCGGCCAGCACCAGCTGAAACGTGTTGCGCAGGTCGCGAAAGCGCGCGACGTGTTGAAACTTGCGGGCCCGCTCATCGGCAATTTTTCGCCACGGCTCGGCCTGGTATCGCCGTATCGTGTTCTCGAACTCGCCCAGCGGAATCTCCCGTTCGAGCCGTGCCAGTTCCGCGCGCAGTTCCGACGGAAACGGCTTTCCCGAAATCTCGGCATTGGTTTTCTTGTCGTAAAGGTCGCGCCGCCGCGCACGCAGCGTCGACAGCCGATCCTCGAGCGTCTTGGCGTCCAGCTTCTTCCAGCTGGCCCAGCGCTTGGGAAAATTCTCCTTGAACAGCACCGTTTCCTTGACCAGGTCTGATTGCGTGAGCAACTTCTCCAGTCGGTCGCGCATCAGCTTGGCTTCTTCCATGGGTTCGTAGCTGTCGATGTCCTTGACGGCGTTCTCGATCTGATCGATGACGCGCTCGAACTTGATGAGCTGTCGCGAGATGGGATAGATGAAGCTATCGTCCAGCTCGATCAGCAGATTGGTGGGCAGGCCGAGCTGGATCTTGAAATTGTCGAGGGCATCGCGCAAGGTTTGCCGCTTGGTCAGGATGTTGCTCAGGCTCTGGTAGAGCCGCTGCTTGACCTGCTCGACTTGCAGAGGGGAAACGTTGCCGCCTTCCTCGAAGGCCTCGTACAGGCGCAGATACTTCTGCAAGTTGTCGGCGTTCTTCATTTCGGTCCACAAGTCGGTGGCGCGGAACAGCGTCGGCAGATAGCCCTGGTTCGACGGTGGCGTGAAGTTGCTGGCGTTGGTTGACAGGTCGATGCGCCCCACGGTTCCCGGCAGCAATGGCAGGGCCCCGGAACCCGAGATGGGGATGCCCGTGGTATTGATGAATCCGCCGCCACCCACCCCATCCACCACACCCGCAAAGACGGGGTTGCGGTTCAGGTCGGTGATGGGCCCCGGGAACGAATCGAGCGCGCCGCCCCCGGTGACGTACTGGTAAAACTGCTGGCGAAAGCGAGCGAAGAAGCGAATCTCGTAAAGCAAGTAGCGTTCGACCTGCGTGAGCGGCTCGAGCGTCACCGCCTTGCCGCCGCCGCGCAAGAGCGGCTGCACGAAATCGAGGCTCAGCGTGGACACGCTGGTCACCGTCCGTGGCACGTCTCCGGAAATGTTGACGACCGTCCGGTTCGCCCAGTTCATGAGCAAGAGCGCCCCGGTCGAGAAGAGCTTGCCCACGCCGGCGGAGGAATTGACCGTCCAGCGATGCCCCTGTCTCTCGCCTGTTTCACGGCCCGAAAAGCCATAAAACGCGGAGCCGAACGCCTGGAACTGCGCCGCGAAGGAGAAACGCTCCATTGTCACGGGCATGGCCATCAGATACAGGTTCTCGCGCTCGGCTTGCAATTCGCGGCTGTTGAGCGTCCCCAGGATGACGGACTGGTCCAGGGTCAGGAAGTACGGCTGATCGAGGTTTTGCGGCACGGCAGGCGGATCGCCGCGGCACTCGCCGCTGCCGTCCAGGGCGCGTGGCTGCGGCAATTGATCCGGCGAGTCGATGTAGGGTGTCGGCGTCGTCCGCAGCAACTCGGCAAACGAAGGCACGCTGCTGGGAATGCCTGCTTCTTGACGAACCAGCGGCTGACGGGCGCGGTTCTCCGCGTCCCAGCCGGCCATGACTTCCAGATAGTCGGGACTTTCCACCCGGCCAACACCGGAGTGATAAGGCTTCTGAGGATTGGGCGACAAGTCCTTGGCCCCGGGGTCGTCCGGCGGCATCGGTGGGCGGTCCGGATTGCTGCGGTCGCCGAAGCGCGCCATGATGTCCGGATAGGGCGAGAAGCCAAGGATCTTCCAGGGTGCCTTGTCCTTCTCCGCGAGCACCGCGAGCACCTGCCGGTCCGTCTGCTTGCGATAGAAGGCGCGCGTACAGCCGCCTCCGCTCGCCAGCGTCGCCGCCAGCAGCCCGAAAAGCCATACCTTGCTCGCCTGCCGCAGTCTACCCATGTTCTTCATTTGCAAGCGACGGAGCATCGTCGCGCGGAATAATGCAAACAATCCGTGCATTCGGTATCGGCGGCAAATCTTGCCAACTTGATTGTTCGTGAAAATCAGCTGGGTGAGCAGGCGAGGCGCTCGCAGCGCGTCGGCACGACACGCCGCCGACGCGGCATGACTGGCAATGCCTGGTTACCGGCGCCGGCCGCCACCTCGGGGTTGGGACGCGGGCGAGGACCGATTGCTCGGCGGCGCCTGTCGGTAGGTGGAAGACTGGCCGCTCGATCTGCTGAAGCTACGCGTTCCATCGCGACTGACGGGTGGCGATGGGGAGGAATAGACGGACCTGCCTTGTGGCGCCGCGCTGGCCTTTGGGGAGGCGCCGGCTGCTCTTGCAGGCCCGGGGCGCACGTTTGCAGGGGGACTGGTCGGCTTCGGAGTAGCCGCCGGACGCGGCGAAGACACCGGCGCCCTGCTTGCCGGCGGCGATACTGTCCGCGCCGGCGCTGGAACTGCCTTGGGCGTGATGCCCCCCGTCTTCGCCGGCGGATTGACGCGCGGCGCGGCGCGGCCTGTCTCCACCTTGCCGCGTTGCACGGCCGCCTGGCGATACGCCTGAGCGTTGATGCGCTGCCGCACCAGTTGCTCCTGTGAAAGGATGGTGACGGGCGCGGTGTTCTGGCGCAGCTGATTGACCAGCGCCACCTGGGGACCGCCCTGTCCGCGCGCGAACCCCTGATAGGAGCGTTGCAGTCCGTCCAGCCAGCCGGCGTTGCCGCGGTTCTGGTTGCGGTAATAGCTCACCAGCGGGTCGAAGCGATTGGCGCCGTTGAACCACGGACGATACCCCGCCCGCGCGAAGCCCGCACCAGAGTAAGGTCCGAAGCGATAGAACGGCGAGCCGGCCCGCCAGAACAGACCGTTGAGCAAGCCGCCCACGGCGAAACGCGGGCGATGAACCCACCCAGGCCCCCAGCCGCCACGCAGGGCCAGCGGCGCGAACAGCAACCCGCGGCGCGCGAATGGATAGTCCCAGTAACCGCTGCAGAAGATCCAGCCGCCGGGCGACCACAGATAGCGAGGACACACCCAGACCAGGCCGGGCCGATACGGCGTCCAGCAACCGGGCCGCCAGAAATATTCGCCGTCGTTGAACGCCCACCAGCCAGGAGTGTAAAAGCTGCTGTCGTCCGGCGGCGGCACGGACGGCCCCACGTCAAGCGACGCGGGCGGTTCGGTAACATACTGTGGCGCCTCGGCCTGCCGTTCCGGCGCGAAGTAGCCGGGAACCCATTGCCAGCCCTCGTCCGTGCGTGCCCAGTAACCGGGAACATACTGTCGCCCGGCCGGCACATCACGATAAAGTCCGCTGATCCAGGTGAACTCCTTGCGCTCGCCATCCCAGGCCCAGTAGCCGGGCAGCCACTGAACGTTGTCGCCCTCGGGCTTCTGCTCGGCAGGTAACTCGGGGACCGGATCGGGGGGAGGCCGATCGATGGCGGAAGGCGGCGCGACCGGCTCCTGCGATGGATGCGCGAACGCTTCATGCACCAGACCGCGATCCAACACCTCGACTTTCGGTTCCGTGGCGCCGCCTTGATTGAACGCCACGGGTCGATCGTCTCGTTCCTGGCCCGCCAACGGTGAGGCAATGGCAAGCACACCGAGCAAGAACGCGACCACGCACATGCGGATAGGAGCCACGATCGTCCCCCTGGGTGAAAGGGCTGCAAGAATATTGTAACGGCTCCTTGACATGAGAACAACGCGCCAGCGCCTCGAGCTTGCGCGCGTTTACCGACGAAGCGACGCGCTGGGGTCCAGGCTGGGCTCCCCGACTGCGGTTACGCGCCAACAAAGGGTGCAAACAACTTGTTTTCTTCTTGAAGGATGCACACGCGCGGTTTAATGTACATAGTGACCATTCCCATCGCGGCACGGTCCAGACCAACATTATTGGGAGCAGCCATGGCCAAGGGGCGAGGCGATTTCACGGACATCCTGGTCAAGAAACAGATTCTCGGTCCCGATCAGCTTTCCGAAGCCAAGAACTTGCAGGCCGCCACCGGCGCGAAGTTGCAGGACGCCATCGTCAAGCTCGGCTACGCCACGCACGAGGACGTGATGTCGGCGGTCGCCGAATTTCACGGCATGCAGTTCGTTGACCTCACCAACGTGACCATCCCGGCCAGCGTCGTGGAACTTGTCCCCGAATCCGTGGCCCGCGAGAACGTGGTGCTGCCGCTGTCCCAGGAAGCCGGCGCCTTGAAGATCATCATCAGCGACCCTTCCGATTTCGATACGCTGCAAAAACTTCAGTTCATCCTCAACAAGGACATCACGCCGGTGCTGGCCCCGCGCGAGCAGATTGTCGAGGCCATCAACCGGCATTACGGGCAGACCGAAACCGAATCCGTGGACTCCATGTTGCAGGAGTTCACCGATACGCAGATTGACTTCACGGAAACCGAGGCGTCAGCCAACCAGGGCGTGGACGAGAGCGACGCCCCGGTTGTCAAGCTGTGCAATCTCATCATCCAGGAAGCCATCAGCCTCCGGGCGAGCGACATTCATGTCGAGCCGTTTGCCGATCGCATTCGCATCCGCTACCGGATCGACGGGGTGCTGGTGGAGCGCGATAGCCCGCCGCGGCGACTGCTGGCCCCCATGATTTCACGTCTCAAGATCATGGGCAGCATCGACATTTCCGAAAAGCGACGCCCTCAGGACGGCCGTATCAAGATGTCCGTCTCCGGCAAGCACTTCGACCTGCGCGTCAGCATCCTGCCCACCAACCACGGGCAGTCGATCGTGATGCGTATTCTTGACCGGACGAATATACAGCTGAACATCAAGGACATGGGCTTTTCGGACGAGGACTACAAGCGCTTTCAGACGATCATCAAGCGGCCCAATGGCATTTTCCTGGTGACCGGCCCCACCGGGTCTGGTAAGACGACAACGCTCTATGGTGCGCTGAATGAGCTGAACCGGCCTGATCGAAAGATCATCACTGCCGAGGACCCCGTCGAGTATTACCTGCCAGGCGTGAATCAGACGGAAGTGAAGCACAACATCGGACTGGATTTCCAGCGCATCATCCGGGCCATGCTCCGGCAAGCCCCCAACATCATCCTTGTCGGCGAGATCCGCGATCAGGAGACAGCCGAGATAGCGGTGCAGGCCTCCCTGACAGGACACTTAGTTTTTAGCACATTACACACGAACGACGCGCCCAGCGCTATCACACGACTCCAGGACATCGGAGTCCAGCCATTTCTTGTCGCCTCCAGCGTCATCGCCATCATGGCCCAGCGTCTGGTGCGGATTATCTGTCCAAAGTGCAAGGAGCCGGACAAGCCGCCGGCGGCCGAGCTTCGTGCGGCGGGTCTGACCCCGTCCCAGGTCAATGCCGGGAACTTCGCGCGCGGTCGTGGCTGTAACCACTGTCACCACACGGGTTACCGCGGCCGGCGCGGCATCTTCGAGATGTTGCGCATGAACAGCGCCATTCGCGAAATGACCTTCAACCGCGAGCCAGCACAGGCCATTCGCCGCCAGGCGCGGCTGCTGGGCATGCGCACTCTTCTCGAGGACGGCGTCGGCAAGGCCCTCGCTGGACTCACGACCCTCGAAGAGGTCCTGAGCATCTGCCATCATGACATGGATAAGTAATTTGCCTTTTTTGCCGAAAATCGTTGATTCGCCCTGCTTGACGGAGATAATGCGGTATGAGGCGCAACTCTCCCGTCTAGAGGCGTAGGCAGCTGGCTGACAAGCTGAGAGCTGGTTGTCGCGTGGCCGCAAGCTGCCAGCTTGCCGGCCTGGATTCCATGTAGAGCGGCCCGTGCCGCTGAGTCGACAAGCTGGCAGCTTGTCGCTACGGAGTGCATTCGTGGCTGCCGGAACCGTTCAGATCGATAAGCTGTTGACAACCGTGATCCAGCTCAAGGCGAGCGACCTGCACATAACGACAGGTCAGCCTCCCGTCGTGCGCCACAACGGCCGCATGCGCCGCCTGGAAACCAAGATCCTCGACAATGACGACACCACCGGCCTGATGAAGAGCATCACGCCCGATCGCTGCCAGCAAGAATTGCAAGAAAAGGGCGGCTCCGACTTTGCCATCGAGTTTGTGGACGGCTACCGCTTCCGCGTCGCCATCTTCAAGCAGCGCGGCCACATCGGCATGGTGCTGCGGCGCATTCCCAGCGCCTTCCTTTCATTCGAACAGATCGGCATGCCGGAGGCGGTGAAGCGCTTGATCGTCCGGCCACGTGGCTTGCTGCTGGTCACCGGGCCCACGGGATCCGGCAAGACCACCAGTCTCGCCAGCATGATGAACTTCCTCAACAACAACTACGACCGCCACATCATCACCCTGGAAGACCCGATCGAATACTATCACAAGCACCTGAAGTGCACGGTGAACCAGCGTGAGATCGGCGTGGACGTGGCCGACTTCAAGGAGGGCATCAAGCGCGCCCTGCGCATGGACCCCGACATCATCCTGGTCGGCGAAATGCGCGACCTGGAGACGATTCACGCGGCCATCGAGGCGGCGGAGACCGGCCACGTCGTCTTCGGCACGTTGCACACCAACAGTGCGTCGGCGACCGTCAACCGCATCATCGACGTGTTTCCCAAGGATCAGCAGGACCAGATCCGCACTCAACTGGCGACAGCCCTCATCGGTGTTCTGTCGCAAACGTTGCTGCCCAAGAAGCCGGAAGGCGTCGTCGCCGCCTACGAGATGATGGTGGTCACGCCCGCCATTTCCAACCTGATCCGCGAGAACAAGACGTACCGCATCGATTCCAGCATCCAGACCGGCAAGAAGGACGGCATGTTCCTCATGGACGAGAGCCTGTTCCGCCTCTGGAAGGCCGACCTGGTGGCCAAGGAAGAGGTGCTGCTGAAATCGTCCAAGCCGCTTGAACTGGCGGCCCGCATCCTCCAGGCCGAGCGCGGCGAGATGGAGGAAGACGAAGAAGACGACGACGAGGATGAAGACGAGGACGACGACGATGATCGTCCGCGCCGCCGTCGCCGCGACGAAGACGATGACGAATAAGGTAGAATCATGGCCACCGATCCAAAAAAACCGCAGAAGCCCGGCGACAAGCCGCCGGCGAAAGCGCCGGGCGGCGACGCCGCCAAGCAGCCGGCCAAGCCCGGCGCGAGCAAACCGCCTGCCAAGCCCGCCAAGAGTGACGCCCCCCCGGCCGCGCCGCAGTCCGCCAAGGTCGCCAGCAGCAAGAGCGGTTCGCGCAAGTTTGGACAGGTTCTCGTCGACCTCGGCTTCATCGACGAAGATCGGCTCTGGGAAATCCTTGACAAGGCCAAGAACGCCAACGCTCCGGTCGGCCAGGCGGCCCTCAATCGCGGGCTCATTACCGAGGAGCAGCTGCTCCAGGCCCTCGCCGAGCAGTTCAATCTCCGCATCCTCAATGCCGAGGAACTCAAGCCCACCGCCGAGGCACTGGCACTCGTTCCGGAGACCATGTCCAGTGTCTACAAGGTGATGCCGCTGTCCTTCCGCGACAACGTGCTCACCGTCGTCCTCGGCGACCCCAACAACCTGCCGGCGCTCGACGACCTCCGCAACTTCCTTGGCATCCAGGAAGTCACGGCCACGCTGGCCAACCCCAAGCTCATCGCCGAGGTCCTCGCCAAGTGCTACCAGGGCAAGGAAGAGACCATCATGGACATCATTCAGTCCCTGAATGATGATCCGGAATTGAGCCATGGCGGCCGCGAGACCAGCATCGACCTGGAAAGCATGATGGAAATCCAGGACGCCGCCCCGGTCCGCAAGCTCCTGAACATGGTCATGCTCCTGGGCATCAAGGACCACGCCAGCGACATTCACTTCGAGCCGTTCGAGGAAGAGTACAAGATCCGCATGCGCTGCGACGGCGTGCTGTACGAGATGGTGCCGCCGCCGCGGCACCTGGCCGCCGCCATCGCCAGCCGCATCAAGGTCATGTCCAATCTCGACATCGCCGAGCGCCGGCTGCCGCAGGACGGCCGCATCGAACTCAACGTCGGCGGCAACCAGGTGGACATGCGCGTCAGCGTCCTGCCCACCATGTTCGGCGAGAGCGTCGTCATCCGCGTGCTGGACCGCTCCGTCGTCTCGCTCGACCTCAACAAGATCGGCATGGACCCCACGCTGCTGGCCACCTTCCGCGAGCTGATCCGCAAGCCCAACGGCATTGTCCTGGTCACCGGGCCCACCGGTTCCGGCAAGACCACCACGCTCTATTCCGCCCTCAACGAACTCAACCAAGTCACCGAGAAGATCATCACCACGGAAGATCCCATCGAGTACGACATCGACGGCATCGTGCAGGTGCCGATCAACACCGAGATCGGCGTCACCTTCGCCGGCGCCCTGCGTGCCATCCTGCGTCAGGATCCGGACAAGATCCTGGTCGGCGAGATCCGCGACCTGGAGACGGCGCAGATCGCCGTGCAGGCGTCGCTCACCGGTCACATCGTCTTCAGCACGCTGCACACCAACGACGCCCCCAGCACCGTCACGCGTCTGCGCGACATGGGGCTGGAGACGTACCTGATCACCGCGACAGTGGAAGGCATCCTGGCCCAGCGGCTGGTTCGCAAGATCTGCGACGATTGCCGCGTCGAGTTCGATCCGAGTCCGGAAATGCTCATGGAACTGAACCTGCGCCGGGAGGAGACGCAGGGGCACAAGTTCTATTACGGCCGGGGCTGCGACCGCTGCAACAACACCGGACATCGCGGCCGCATGGGCCTCTTCGAACTGGTCGTCATGAACGATGAGATCCGCGACCTGATCTCCTCCGGCATCTCGACCGACCAGCTGTACGCCGCCTGCCGCAAGCAAGGCATGACCACCCTCCGCGAGTCCGGCCTGCGCGCCATCTTCAGCGGCCAGACCACCATCGAGGAAGTCGTGCATGAGACCATCATTGCTGATGAAGGCTGACGAGAATTGCAGATTGCAAATTTTAGATTGCAGATTTGCAGAGCAGGTGCACTGATGAACGCGGACGAACTGAAACGTCCTGAATACCGCGAAGAGCAAGGGCCGTAGCGCCTGAGGGGATTTTGCATTGGAGATTTGAGATTGCGGATTTGAGATTGGAGGAGATAGGCAGTCGCGGGTTTGCAAATCTGCAATCTCAAATCTGCAATCTGCAATTTCCCGCGGAGCCGTCGCCCTGATCGGGGAGCACTGCAATGCCGACGTACAAGTTCGAGGCCATGGACACCACCGGCGGCGAGGTCAAGGACTCCGTCGAGGCCACCAACGAGGAAGAAGCCCAGCAGAAGATCCGCCAGATGGGTTACTTCGTCACCCGCCTGACGGAGGTCGCCGGCAAGAAGGAAAAGAAGAAGGGCAAGGGCCAGAAAAAAGGCAAGAAGAACAAGGTCTTCACCATCGGCGGGGTCAACACCAAGATGTTGTGCACCTTCACCCGCCAGTTCTCCACCTTGCAGGACGCCGGCCTGCCGGTGCTCCGCAGCCTCAAGATTCTCGAAGGCCAGATGAAGCCCGGCACCCTCAAGAACGCCCTCATCGACGTCGTCGATGACGTCGAGTCGGGCAGCACGCTCTCGGAAGCCTTCGCCAAGCACCCCAAGTGCTTCGACAAGCTTTACGTCAACATGGTCAAGGCCGGCGAGGCCGGCGGCGCCCTGGAAGTCATCCTCAAGCGCCTCGCCGAGTTCAAGGAAAAGGCCCAGAGCCTGGCCCGGCGCATCAAGGGCGCCATGATCTATCCGTGCGTCGTCATCTTCGTCGCTGTCGCAATCCTGTCGTTCATCATGATCTTCATCATCCCCAAGTTCGAGAAGATCTTCGAAGACTTCAAGATGAAGCTGCCCTGGCTCACCGGCGCCCTCATCGAGACCTCGCGCTGGTTCGTGAAGTACTGGTACGTCTTGCCGCTGTTCCCGATCGTCGTCTGGCTGACACTCAAGTTGATACGCCTGAACAAGACCGGCAACTACGTGCTCGACCGCATTAAGCTCGCGGTCCCGGTGGCCGGCAACATCATCGAAAAAACCGTGGTGGCCCGCACCACGCGCACGCTGGGCACGCTGATCTCGTCCGGCGTGCCGATTTTGGAGGCGCTGTCCATCTGCCGCGAGACGAGCATGAACGCGGTCTTCGAGGCCATGTACCAAAAGGTCTATGAATCGATCCGCGAGGGCGAAACCATTGCCCAGCCCATGAAGGAAAGCCGCCTCGTCGACGACATGGTCGTCAACATGATCGACGTCGGCGAGGAGACCGGCGACCTCGACAGCATGCTCTACAAGGTCGCCGACGTCTACGACGAGGAAGTCGACGTCCTCGTCGAGGCCCTCATCAGCTTGCTCGAACCCATCATGATCGTCGTCCTCGGCTTCATCGTCGGCACCATCGTCATCGCCCTGTTCCTGCCGCTGCTCGCCCTGCTGGAAGGCTTGAGCGGCAACAAGATGTAGCGAAGAATTTTTGATTTTTGAGTCCTGATTCTTGAGTCTCGATGATCGATCAAAAATCAAAAATGAAGGAGATTGTCATGCTGGCCGCACGACCCCATCGCCCTGGATTCACGCTCGCCGAACTGCTGGTGGTGATCGCCATCATCGCCGTGCTCGGGGCGCTGGTCAGCGCCGGAGTTTTCAAGATCCTTGAGGCGATCCCGAAGACGACGACGACGCAAGAATTGAGTCAGCTCACGATCGCCGTCGAGAATTTCAAGTTGAAGTACGGCATGTATCCGCCCAGTGCGATCGTCTTGCCGCCGCCGGCCGGTTCGGCATCGGCGACTTACTTGAGCCGGATCTGGAGTCGCATCGATTTCGCGCAGTGCTCGTGGGGCGGCGCCGGCACGCTCGAAGGGGATCAGTGCTTGGTCTACTTCCTGCAGGGTCCGACAGGCGACGGCTGGTCCACCAAGCCGCAAAACCCGACCCAGGCAGGAGGCACGCGCATCCTTCCGTTCTTCAATTTCAAGCAGGAACGGCTGTATAAGCGCGGCGGCAGCGACTTCTACTCCTACAAGGATCCCTATGTTAACGTCCCCTCCAAGGACAAGCCCTACGCGTTCTTCAGCAGCTCGCCCGGCTATGCAAACGATTGTCCCAGCCTCATCAGTGGCGGTCCCTACACGAAGAATGGAAAATTCATGAATCCCACGTCCTTCCAGATCATATCGGCCGGGCGCGATCAGACATTCGGCAGTGGCGGAGTCTGGGCGCCGAACAACAACCTGGGAGACGTCGGCTTCGACGACCAGTCCAACTTCTCCAGCGACTTCCTTGGCGTGGCGCCTTAAGGGGTGATCGATGGTGCGTCGTGACATTGCCGGATCAGCGCGTGCCTTCACGCTCGTGGAGTTGCTCGTCGTCATTGCCATCATCGGCGTGCTGGCAGCGCTCACCGTCACCGGCGTCATGCGCGTTATCGACGCGCAAAATGAATCGAACACGCGCACGGCCATCCAGACGGCCTACTCGATCCTGCAGAAGCACTGGGCGAAGGTCGTCGCCGACGCCAAGAAGGAGACGCCCTCGACGGCTGCTCTGCAGCTTGCCGGCAATGATCCACAGCGGGCCCAGGTCGTGTGGGTGAAGCTGCGTCTGATGGAGGCGTTTCCGGCCAGCTATGACGAGGTCAGGACACCGCCGCCGTACCAGCATTATCCGGATTTCGCCAGCGGCACGCCGCTGATTCCCGATACCCAGCGGCGCAACATCGGCACGTATCAGAGAAAGCTCGGCACCGCGAGTTCCGCGAACGTGCAGGCGCAGAGCGCCGCCTGCCTGGTGATGGCGCTGTCGGTCAATCGCGGCGGCGTGGTCCTGGACGAGGAGAAATTCGGCCCCTTCTTGAAAGATAGCGACCGCGACGGGATTCCCGAACTGGTGGACGGCTGGGGCACCCCCATCGCCTTCTTTCGGTTTCCGACGCAGTATCCCAACCTGCTCAGCGCCAGCGGCAGCCAGTGGCTGAACCCGGCGAAAACGGGACGGGGAGCGACCTTTTCCGATCCCCTCGATCCCGACGGTCTGCTGCAAAACACGGGCAGCTACGACTACGCGTATTTCACGGGCACGCTCAAGGCACACGCCGTCGCCTCCGGCAGCTACATCATCCCCGCGCTGGCGTCCAGCGGCAGAGACGGCAAGCTCGGTCTCAACTTCCAGTCCTACAGCGCCGGCAGTGACATGGGTTTGACAGGCGACGGCAGCGCCGACGACAACCTTTACAGCTTCTTCCTCAACGTGGGAAGCACCGGCAATTAGAGGGTCTGATGCTTCGGCTCACTCACAATCCCGATGCTCGGCCATGCTGCGAACTCGACGCGCAAGCGGTTCGGCAGGTGCCCCCTCCCGCTGCGGATCGCCGCTCGCCCCGGGGCGGGTTCACGCTTGTCGAATTGCTGGTGGTGATCTCGCTGATGCTTGTTCTGGCAGGCATCCTGGTCATGTTCTGGCCGGGCGTGAGCGACAGCCAGCGTGCCGCCGAGGGCGGCAGCCTGCTGGAAGGCTGGCTCAGAATCGCCAAGCAGCGCGCCTTGCGCGACCAGGCGCCGCGCGGCTTGCGACTGTACATCGAGTCCGGCAAGGTTTTTCAGGCGCAGTACATCGAACAGCCCGCCGATTACAACACCGGAACGGTCTCGCAACCGAACGCGGCGGATCTCAGCACGGTTCAGGTATCGAGCCTCAACTTGACCGGCGGCACGACCGATATCGTCGAACCGGGCGACTATCTGGAATTGGAGGGATCCAATCGCGTGCACCGGATAGCGTCCGTCGGACCGCCCAAGAATCTGGGCCTGTCGCCCCCGTTGCTGGCCGCGATTGCCCCGACGACGAAGTTTCGCATCATGCGCGCGCCGCGGGCCGCCGACGGCGACCGGCTGGAGATGCCCAAGGACATCGGTGTTGATCTGGCCTTCAGTCAATACAGCGGCGCCGGCAGCGCGTTCGATATCCTGTTCGCGCCATCGGGCAGCGTCATCGGCTCCCAGGCTCACCTGGATTTTCTCGTCCTCTGGGTTCGCAACTTGACCTACACGAGCGGCGCCAACCCGGAGTTCGAGGGCGAGCCCTCGCTCATCTCGGTGCACGTGCGTTCGGGACTGGTGGCCGCTTATCCGCCCAACCACGATCCGAGCGATCGCTACAAGTTCGTCCGCGAGGGAGGGACGACTGGACCATGACCTCCGTCAGCCGCAAAGCCTCTGCTCGGCAAGCCAGATCCGGCATGACGCTGATCGAAGTGCTGGTGGCCATTTTCGTGATGGGCATCGGCCTCATTGCCTTGCTGGCCCTGTTCCCGATCGGCGTGCTGCGCATGGCCCAGGCCATCCAGGATGGCCGGACCGGGCACATCGCCAAGAACGCCGACGCCGTGGCTGCGGCCAAAGGCGCGCGCACGGATGCCCAGCTCAACTTCATTCCTCCCGGCGGCTTTCTGGGGACGGGCCCGTTCGACTACTTCAAGTATCCGAAGGGCCCGGTCTGGCCGGCGCCCTATACGGCCGACGACGCGGGGCAAAGCTTTCCGGTGTTCGTCGATCCGATCGGTTATCAGAGCAATACCGGTCCCGTGGCGAACGTGGACTGGGTGCCGCGGCGCACCCTCAGTTTTGCCACCACTGCGGCGCAAGCAACGCGCTGGTTCATGTTTCTCGACGATATCTACTTCAACACCGACGGGACTGTGGGCAGCGCTTTTGAACGGGAGTACCGCTACCAGTGGGCCTACATGCTGCAACGGCCGACGGCATCGAACACGAGCATCGTCGATCTGAAGGTGGTGGTGTACAAGAACCGTCCGCCGCTGGTCGCGGGCAGCACGGAAAGGCTGTATGCCGCCAAGTTGCTCGAGCAGAACGTGGTGCGCATCGACTGGAGCGCGGTGGGAACGTATCCACAGGTTCGACCCGGCGAATGGCTGCTGGACGTGACGCTGATGCCGGTGGCCGGCGTGGCCAACAAGAGTTCTCGCGCCGATTTTCATCGCGTCGTCGCCATGAAAGACAGTTCCACTACCGAGGTGGACATCGAAGTGCAGACGCCGTTTCCGAGCGGCAACGTAAACTTGCAAATCGTCGTCATGGAAGGCGTGGCCGAAGTTTTTCGACGCGGGACGGGACGTTGATCGTCACGCGGATCGAGGTGAACGCATGCGTCAACCGCAAGGCCTGACTCGACGAGCTTTGACAGCGCAAGGGTTGACCCGGCAAGGTTCGAACCGGCAGGGCTTCACCCTGGTGGAAATGCTCGTGGCCATGGCGCTCACACTGTTCATCATGGTCATCCTGTCACAAGCGTTCATCGCCGCCCTCGACACGTTTCGCGGGCTGAAGGCCATCGGCGACATGGACGAGGGGCTGCGCACGACCGTGAACAGCCTGCGCGCGGACCTGTTGCTGGATCATCTGACAGACGCGACCGGCAAGCCGATCCGCTTGAAAAGCCTGGCCGTCCCGACGGAAGGATTCTTCCGCGTCCAGCAGGGCGTTAGCGGCGCCGCGGAAGCGACGGACTGGGAGCGCATCTCGTCCTATCCAAACGCGGCCATGCTTTCGCGACGCGAAGCGACGCACATACTGCATTTCTCAGTCTACGCCAAGGACATTTACCTGGCGGGGGGGACCACGGTGGTCAACCGGCCGGAGAATTTCTTCGTTGCCGCCGTCAAGCCGAAGGCGCTCGGCGCTTCACGACTGCTGGACAATGCCATTGACTTCGTCTACCCCACGGGCGGCGTCACGCCGCACCGCAACGGTGACACCGTGAGCAGCCTCTGGGCCGAAGTCGCCTACGCCATCGATCCTGTTCAACAGGGCACGACCGACCTGCCCAATGGCGGCGCTTCCGGGACGGGAACGCCGCTGTATCGCCTGTGTCGCTGGCAGTATCTGGTGCCGGCCGACAACGCCAACCTCAACAACGGCACCAAAGAGCCATTTGCCGATCGCGCGAAGTATTACAAGAGCGTGAGCTGTCAGGCCGACGTCGTGCCGACGGATCTCTGGTTCAACAGCCCGGCGGACCTGAAGGCCGGCAAGCGGCGCTTTGTGAATACCGACACGGACGGCCGCACGATCCTGCTCAATAACGTGGTGTCATTCTCCGTGCAACTCATGAAGGCAGGCGAGGCCGATTTCTCGGATGTGGGCGCCGCCACCCCTTATGACACCAGCAGCGTCATCTTGCCGGTGCCGCTCGTGGCCGTGCAGATTTCGGTTCGCGTCTGGGACGCCAAGACCCAGAGCACCCGGCAGATCACGATCATTCAAGATATGTGAGTCGATTTTTGATTGGTAAGTTTTGATTTCGATTGCAGAACGCGCAGCCATCGTACAGGTATTTTCATCCCGTCGCCGTGGTGTGGTTCGCAGGTTGTGGGGGCATCGAGGAGAAGAGTCATGGTATTTGTTCCAGAAATGTTGACGGCGGGAACCGCGGGCAAGGAACGTCGCGGCGTGGTGCTGCTGGTGGTCATGGCGCTGCTCGCGCTGTTTGCCGCCGTCGGGCTGAGCTTCGTCTTCTATGCAGATTCGGAGGCGGCGGCATCCATGACGTTCCGCGAGGCGGCGGACATCGGCGTTGACCATTACAACGTCGAGGCCCTGGCCAACTTCTTTCTCGCCCAGTTCCTGTACGACGGCGACGACACCAACGGCGTCTACTCGGCGATGCGCGGCCATAGCCTGGCCCGCAACATGTACGGTTACCAGGCGGGCGCGATCAACTGCGCCGCCTTCAGCGGTCTGGGACGGGCACACTTCAACCAGACGGCGGCGGCCATCAACGGGCAGGACAACTTCAACCTCCTCAACTACACATACTATCCTTCGGATAACTTCATCCGCGACCCCGAGCGCATGGGCCATCGCGCAGACAACAAGGCGGCCCAGACCAATCCGTTCGTGGCCAGCAATGTCTCGTACACCTATCCGGACCACAACAACGTCTACCTGGGGGCAGTGAACGCCAGCTGGGAGGTGCTGCTGCAATCGTACCGCCGTCCGTGGCTGGGCGCCGGCAAGTACAACATGCTCCAACCCGATCCCACCTGGAACCCGGTGCTGTACGCCAGCTTGCCGGATGCCGACGGCGGCGGCCACGTCAAGAACCTCGAGAATTCGCCCGGCACCGTCTACTACGACGGCATGGGCAACAAGAAGTACTACAAGAACGACAGCTACTGGATGGATCTCGGCTTTCCAACGCTGGTTGCCAACGGCGTCAAGTACAGGCCATTGTTCGCGCCGCTGATCATCGATTTGGACGGCAAGCTGAACCTGAACGCGCACGGCAATATCCGCGCGGCGGGCAATAATCATGCCTCGAGCCACGGCATCGGCCCGTGGGAAGTCAACCTGGCCCGGGCCATGACCAACCAGCCAGACCTGGCCAAGCTCTTCCTGGGCACGACGATTGCCATGAAGACATACAAGGGCCGCTACGGTCCCAACGGCAAGCCTGCCAGCGGCGGCACATTCAGCTTTCCGGCCGCCCCCTACTATTCACGCCTGGATCTGAATGGGGTCGATTCGAGCGCCGCACCGTCAGCGAAGTTCTTGCTGCCCGGCGAGGGAGGCAACCCAAATCCTGGCTATTACCCATGGCCGTACTACGATGCCAACGCGTATGGCGACCCCCAGGACCTGACCGATCATCCGGGACTTTTCAATGCGCTGACGGCAGTCGCGGACGACCGCATTTTCGACTGGACCGATCAGGAGGCGTTGTTGCGCTATGGCCTGAAGGGAAGCATCGGCAGCAAGTCGGAACTGTTTCAGCTCTACCCGAACTTCGGGACCATTCCGCGCGTACGCGGCCTGGTGGGTTCCAAGAGTTTCGACGTGGGCCGGCCGGGGGCGACCGGCTGGCTGATACCGACCGATGCCGCCCATGTTCCGTACGACTGGAAGTCCGGCGACCCGTACCCGATGGCGGCCGCTTCGCCGTTTCCCTCGGCCAGCTTCCCCGCCACGCCGACCGCCGAATTCGGCGCCGGCTGGAGCGGCGCCAACATCGGCCTGGGCAAGCTGGACCTCAATCGCGTGCTGTCGGGCTATCCGGGAGTGGATGGGACGACGGGGCAGATCACCGACCTGCCAGGCTTCAACGCAGCGCAGAGCGAACGCCAGCAGTTCGCCCGCGACATCTACAACCGGCTGCGCCTGGTGACCACCGGCAAGTCGCCGACCGTTTTCCCGACCAAGGGGACGGATGAGTGGAACGCGCTGCGCTGGCTGGCCCAGCTGGCCGTCAACATGGTTGACTTCCGCGACTCGGACGATTACATCACGCCCTTCAACTGGGACACGACCGACAACTCGGATGCCGAGCGCTGGGTGTACGGCACGGAGTTGCCGAAGCTGGTCATCAACGAAAGCTATGTCGAGGTGATCACGGACACGGCCGATCCGCTCGATGGCGCCATGAAAGCGACGATGCCGTACCGCGTCAACATCTGGGTGGAGTTGCTGAACCCGAAGAAGGACGACGGCGCGGGGACAAACACGGCGCGGTTGCAGATCCCGGCGGTGGGCGCGTCGCCGATGGTCCCGTCCTACAAGCTGACGATCGCGGCGCCGCCCGGCTCCGGGTCGCCGTTCATCGATCTGAACACCGGCAAGCCGGACCCGAGCAACACCAAGCTGGAGGTCGCCGACTTCTCGCCCGAAGGGGCGCCGACGCCACAACCACTGGCGGGCGTGGATGTGCACCTGGTCCTGCCGGCCAACACGAACTACTCCGGGACCAACGGCAAAAACGAGGGCTTCTATCTGCTCGGCCCCAAGGACGATTTCCCATCCACGGCCGGAGCGACGCCAACGCCGCCGCTGGCGACGCTGCGCGTCAAGGAACAGACACTGAGCGGAGTCAAGAGCGCGATGACCTACACGATTCCGAACAGCACGCTGCCGGCCAACTTCCCCAGCCACAACCTGTTCCTGCGCCGGCTGGCGTGTCCGTATCTGCCCGAGCAGTCCGACCCCAAGGCTGCCAATTACAATCCGTACATCACCGTGGATTATGTGACGAGCGTACCGGCGCGGGACGGCGTCAAGAATGACACGGTCATCGGCCCGCGGACGCCGACGGCCATCTATGCCCGTCGCGCGGTCGGCCGCATGCAGCCCTACGCCGCGCACAGCTCGCAGCAGGTCAACCAGGACCCGAGCACGGCCAACACCAATCAGCCGCAGCACACGTTCTTCAGGCACAACGGTCGCGAGGCCAGCGCCCCGACCAACAGCGCGACGCTCACGCAGCCGTTCAACTGGCTGGTGCAGATGGATCGCTTTCTGACGAGCCCGGTGGAGATCATGCAGGTGGCGGCGTTTCAGCCGTATCAGCTGACGCAGCAGTTCATCACGGGCAATGCCGCCAATCAGAAATACACGCACCGGGCGCCGTGGTTCGATCCGGCGACGAGGCTGTACCGCTTCTTCGAGTTCGCCGAGGTTCGCAGTCTGGGGATCGGAGTTTCCACGGGCGGCCGTATCCCCGGCAAGATCAACGTCAACACGATCTACGGCCCGGAGAAGGGAGCCGACACGGGCGATATCGAGATCTTCCGGGCGCTAGCCGATGCTCAGGGGATCAGCTCCTTCACGGCCGCGGACGTGGACACGATCTTCTCGCGCATGCTGGCGGCCCGCAACGGCGGCGGCGGCACCCCGGGAATCCCAGGGTCGAACGGCCTGAACGAAAGGCCGTTCAAGAGCTTGGCCACCGGCAATATCGCCTCCGGCGATCCGCAGTTTCCGCTGGGCAGCGGCATCGACGACACGCTGCTGCGCGTCGATCCGGTGGACAACACCAAGCGGCTGTTCGAGTTCAACCCCGCCGCCGGGTCGAACCCGCACCTGAAGTTGGAACTGCTCAACAAGATCTTCAACAACGTGACGACGCGCAGCAACGTCTTCGCGGTCTGGCTCACGGTGGGCTTCTTCGAGGTCGTGGACGACACGGTGAAACCGGCCAGGCTCGGCGCCGAGATCGGCCGCGCGTCGAACAAGCACATCCGCCACCGCATCTTCGCCATGGTGGACCGCACGCAGCTGAAGTTGTTCCCGAAAATGGGGGCAGTGCTCACCGGCAAAGTTTCGGGCACAACCCCAGGAACGCAGACCATAACTTGCCAGACCAAGAGTATCGATGGCGTCAATAGCACGCGCTGGGATATTCAGCCGGGCATGCTGCTCGAGATCGATTCCGGCAGCGGTAACACCGAAACCGTTGTGGTCTTGCCAGGCGTAACCCTTGGCTCTCCTGGTTCATTCAGTGCGATTTTCACGCGCAATGTTGGCGCAACCGTGAACATCACCTGCCGCGGCAACCCTGGTCCGGTGTCGTCGTCGAACCCGGCGGTGCCCCCGGGCACGAATCCGACCTACGACTTTCGTCAGGATCCGGCGGTAGTGACCTATTTTGGGGTCATCGACTAGCAGGACGGCTCTTGACGTTTCCTGACCCGTCCGTGCGACCAGGGACGGGTCAGGAGATCGACAATCCTCGGCCGTCACACGGCCGTGCTGAGGCGACAACGCTGGCAGCGTTGCCCACGCGACTGCGTTCACAGATTTCCGCATCGATGTTTCATGTCACGATGGTATCAGCCTCGGTGACATGAAAATCATTCTTGGCGGGCAGCGAAGTATCATGGATTCAGGACCGTTGCCTGCGCCGCTCTCAATCACGCTTGGTCCGCAGCATGGATGATCTGCACAGCGACCTGCGCAGCAATTATAATGCATACGCCCGTTGACCGCTTAGCTGAACATCATGTCCGACGCACCGAAAGAGACCGGCAGCGATCCGACCCTCGTGGAAGGACTCGGCGGCGGCGCGCCCATCACCGGCAAGTGGCTCGAGGGGCCGGAGCATGAACCGATCGGCAGTGTCCACCTCGGCGCCGGCGGTCCACTGGTGCGTTTCGGCGAATACGAGCTGCAGGAGGAGATCGGCCGGGGCGGCATGGGGGTCGTCTACAAGGCCCGGCATGTGCGGCTCAACCGCATCGTCGCCTTGAAGATGATCATGGGCGGCGCCCTGGCCGACAAGGACGACCTGTACCGTTTCGAGACCGAGGCCGCCGCGGCCGCTCAGCTCCAGCATCCCGGCATCGTCGCGCTCTACGAAGTCGGTACGCACGACAGTCAGCCGTACTTCAGCATGGAGTACATCTCCGGACACAACCTTGCCCAGGCGGTGGCGACCGGACCGTTGCCCAGCCGGCTGGCCGCTCGCTACCTCGAGCTTACCGCCCGGGCCGTTCATTACGCCCACACGCACGGCATCATCCATCGCGACCTCAAACCGGCCAATGTGCTGCTGCAGATCAACGATGGCCGGCTACAGGCGGACGGTCTCGGCGCCGCATCCGCGAGCGCGTCGGACATCCACCACCTGGAAAGCGCGATTCCCAAGGTGACGGATTTCGGTCTGGCCAAGGTGATCGCCATGGATTCAGGCCGCACCCGCACCGGAGCCGTGCTGGGGACGCCGAGCTACATGTCGCCGGAACAGGCGGCCGGCAGCAAGTCGGTGAGCTCGGCCAGCGACGTTTACAGCCTGGGCGCCATCCTGTACGAGTTGATCACGTCCAAGCCGCCGTTTCGCGGCGAGACGACGCTGGGCACGCTCGCGCAAGTTGCCGATCTCGATCCGATCCTGCCGCGCGTCCTCAATGCCGAGGTCGATCGCGACCTGGAGACGATCTGCCTGAAGTGCCTGGAGAAGGACCCGGCCCGGCGCTACGCCTCGGCCGAGGCACTCGCCGACGACCTGCACCGCTACCTGGAAGGCGAACCGATCGCGGCACGGCGGATGAGCGCCCTGCGGCGAACGGTGCGCTGGTGCCGCCGGCATCCGGCGGCAGCCGTGTTGCTGACGCTGGTGCTGCTGGCGCCGCTGGCATTCGGCGTTCTTCACTGGCAGATCGCCCGCGAGGAACGCGAGCTGCGCGATCTCTCCGAGATTCGCGAACGCGGCATGCGCAGGCTCCTGTACCTGGCCCAGGTCCGCCAGGCTCATCAGGCTCTCGACCAGTCCGACCAGGATCGGGCCATCGACCTGCTGCGCCGCTGGCTGCCGCGCAAGGGCCAGGACGACCTGCGCGACTGGGAGTGGTACTACCTCTGGGACCTCTGCCAGGGACGCTATTCCCTGCGCGCCTATCAAGGACAGGCGGTCGCTGCGATCTATCGCCCCGGTCACACACAGCTCATCAGCGCCGGCGGGCCGGTCGGCAAGCCGGGGGAAATTCGCGTCTGGGACGCCGACACCGGCAAACCCGTTCGCAGATGGGCCGCGCACGCCAACGCCATCACGGCCATCGCCTGCAGTTCGGACGGCAAGCGGCTCGCTTCCGCCAGTTTCGACCGCACGGTACACCTCTGGGATCCGGACACGGGAATCGAGATTCAGAAACTCGGACATCGCGACAACGTCCGGGCCATTGCCTTCGCTCCCGACGGCAAGCGGCTTGCCAGCGCCGGCGCCGACAAGATTATCCGGCTCTGGGCGCCGGACCCCAGACAAGCGAGCCGCTGGATCGAGATTCGCTCCTGGCAGGCGCACGCAAGCGTCATTCTTGCAATCGCCTTTTCGCCCGACGGCAACTGGCTCGCATCCGGCGGGACCGACCGCAAGGTGAAGCTGTGGCATGCTGACTCCGGCCAGCTTGCGCACACGTTCGAGGGCCACGAGGGCGAGATCGCCTGCCTTGCCTTCAGCCGGATCGGCACCATCCTGGTCTCCGGCGGCGGGCGGGGCAGCAATCAGGGTGAACTGCGCTGGTGGAACGTCGCGAAGAAGGAAGCGCTCACTCATCACTACGGGCTTTCCGACAAGGTGTTGACGGTGGCGATGGGACCGGAAGGACGGCTCGCTGCCGGCGGCTCCGATGGACTCGTCCGTATCTGGGACAAGATACAGTCGAGCGAGCCGATCGTATTTCGCGGCGACCTCATGCGGGTCCAGGGGCTGGCGTACAGCCCGGACGGCGACCACCTGGCCACGGCGGGTGGCTCGGGGCGAGTCAACATCTTCAACAGCGATGGCGGACAGGGGTTCGTCACCTTGACCGCAAAGCTGCACGCCGGCGCAATTGCATTCAACGCGACCGGCCGCTTGCTCGCCGCGGCCGGTCGCGGCCAGCAAGCCGTGGGCGAAGTCGCCGTCTGGGACATCGAGCAACGCAAGACCGTAGCCTCGTTCAAGGAAGAGACGGGCGCGATCACCGCGCTGGCGTTTGGCAAGGACGAGTTCCTGCTGGCCGTTGCGGGCGCGGATCGCAACATTCGCCTCCTCGACGTCAAGGACCCGACCAAGGCGCCGCTGATGCTGCGCGGGCACGCCGACCGAATTCTGGCCGTGGCCTTTGATGCCGCCGGCGACCGGCTCGCTTCCGGCTGCGACGACGGCAGCATCCGCCTCTGGAACGCACGCACGGGCAGTCTCGACAGGGTGCTGGCCGCCGACCCGGATGCAGCGACCGGGCACAGGAATAGCGTCGTCGCCGTCGCGTTCAGTCCGAATGGCCGGCTGCTGGCATCCGGCAGCTTTGACAAGACGGTGCGCGTCTGGGACGTGGACACGGGTCAGTCGTTCGTGCTCAGCGGCCACGGCGGCACCACCCGTGCCGTGACCTTCAGTCCCGACGGCTCGCAGGTGGCCTCAGCCAGTACCGACAAGACAGTTCGCCTCTGGGATCTGCAAACGCACAAGGAGCATCTGCGCCTGGAAGGCTCGCCGGGACAGGTCCTGTCGCTGGCGTTTCATCCGGGCGGCCGACGGCTGGCCAGTGTCGGTCAGGACAGCTCGGTATGGATCTGGGACCTGGTGACGACGCAGGAAATCCTGAAGCTGGACGGACCGGCCAACGCGCTGTCAGCCGTCGCCTTCAGCCCTGGCGGCCGCCGCCTCGCCGCCGCCGGCGGCAACCGCATCCGCGTCTGGGAAGCGCCGCATCCGTGATTCGCCCCGGCAAACTGCCCGCAATTCGTCCCCCCCATGATTCACTCGCCGTCCTTCAGCATCTTCGCATACACCGCCCGGGCCGCCTCGAACTGTCCCTGCACGTGCCGGCGCAGCTCCTCGGTCGGGATGCGGTTGCGCTCGCGCTGCATCACGGCCAGCCGGTCCAGCCAGTTGAGCATGAACAGGGCATCCGCACGCGAGCGCGCCGGCTTGCCGGCGACCTCGACATAGATCGGGTTGCTGTGGGCATAGAGGGCGGGCAGCGGACTATCCGGATGGCCTGGGCCGGTGGCGCGGACGGCCAGCCAGCCGCTCCTGTCGATGAGCAGCTGGCGCTCGATGGTCGCGGACTTCTGGTCCGGCTCGACGCCGACGACGGCCTTGCCGTTATAGAGCACCTCCAGCTTCGCCAGCGGAAACGCAGCGATTGCTTTCGCGCGGACGGTAATCTTCCGCGGCTCGGCGGCCTTGATCGTGTCGCCGATCTGACTCTTGTCGATGGTGAACTCGAGCATCGGACCGTTCGTGACGAACGACCTGCCCTCGCGCAGCCCATCGATCCAGCGCTCGTAGGCGAGCGGGCCGTCGATCTTGACGTAGCAGCGGTCGCCGCCGGGAAGCTGGCTCACGATCTTGTTGAGAAAACAATCGGTCCCCGCCGTCGCCGGCAGGCGGAAGCCAAGGTTGAGGAATCGATGCCAGACCGGGACGGTTCCCGCGTAACTGTTATTGATGTCGAGCGAATCGATCTTGCCCAGGGCGATGTCCACCGGCATCGCCTTGCCGGCATACGGATTGGACAGCGGATCCTCGGCCGTCTGCACGCCGTGCGTGTAGTTGACGTGCCCTTTTTGCCAATGGGTCCGGTCGGCGATGTCGGAATTGGTGGGAATGTCCCACGGGTTGGTCGTGTCCTTGAAGCCGGTCATGATCGGTTCGACGACCTGCTTCAGATTGACGAGCGTCATGTGCCCCCACAGCGTGCTGCGAAACTCCTGGTTCCAGTAGAGGATCGTCTCCTTCGTTGACAGCGGATCGGGCCGGCCGCGGAAGAAGGCGCGGTCGAAGATACCGTCGGTGTCGGAGTTGGCAACCATGAAGTTGCAGACATTGAGATCCTCGCCGGCGCACTGCTGGAACATGGTCGCCGGCGTGTTGTACCACTGCCCGTAGCCGTAGTTGGCGTGGATGTGGTTCTCGCCGGAAAACCAGCCGGCCTTGGCCTGGTGCGTCCAGCGTTCCATCTCGACCTTCAGTTCGTGCGTCTTGCCGGCGGCGACGTCGATCTCCTGGGCGGCGACGCTGTACTCCGGCCCGCGAAAGGCCCGCACATGATACGTGCCAGCCGGCACCTCCATCTCGACGGCGCCATCGCAATAGAAGTGCGCGTAGTTGCGAAGGATGCGATAAAGCGACCCCGGCGGCGCGTAGTACTTCCCCTTGTCCTGCTTGAGCGAGACACGGGCAATGACCGGCTTGCCGCCGTCGTGCGTCGTCAGTTTCAACCTTCCGGTCGGCCGTTTGAAGTCCATCCTGGCGATGGCCACGGTCCGCTCGCCGCCGTCCTTGAGATCGCGCAGCATCAGCGACGTGGCGCCGGCGTGGTTGTCGGTGTACAGCAGCCAGCGGCCATCGCGCGACAGCGATGGCCGATCCTCGTCCGCCTGCCCGAACGTCAGTTTCGTCATGCCGCGCAGCGGATCGCTGAGCGGCAGCCGCCAGAGGTCGTAATGCACGCCGCTCAGGTCAGAGACGATATAGAGCGACTGGCCATCGGCGGCCCAGGAGAGGTCGTGGATGCGCGACGGGAAGCGGACGATCTTCTCCGCCTTGCCGCCGGCGGAAGAGATCTTCCACACATCCACGTGCGGCCCGTTGTTGCCGCCTTGCTGGCCGGAGATGTCCATCGTCTCCGTGTAGGCGATCCACTTGCCGTCATGCGAGATTCCCCAGCGGCTCCAGGCGGGTGGCGTCAGCAGCGACTGCACGGCGCCGCTCGTGACGTCGTACCAGGCCAGGCCGTGATCCTTGCCATCGACGCGGAAAACGCCGAGGATGCGGTTGCCGTCCGGATGGAACTCGAGCTTGTGAAACAAGATGGTGCCGCGAACCAGCACCGGCTTCGGCAGCGCGATGGGCTTACCGTCGGCGTGGATCAGCCGCAGGTCGCCACCGTACAGGTTCGGCGAATTGAAGTAGGCGATGCGCTTGCCGTCCGGCGACCACACGGGTTCGACATCGAAGCCCGCGCCGTCGGTGAGCCGCGTCATGGTCCCGCCGGCCCGCTGCATGGTCCAGATCGAGCCAAGGTAGGAGAAGGCGATGCTGTTGCCGTCCGGTGAGATGCGCGGATGGATGGGGCCGAAAGCGGCGGGGAATCTGCCGGGCATCGCCTTGGCGTCGTCATTGCCGCGCTGTGAGCCGATAACGGCCAGGACAACCAACACCAGTGACGCCGCGGCCAGGGCTAGTCGTTTCATGGGATTCGTCCTTCGTGGGTAACCGACCACGCCGGCGTCGGCACGTAGCCGCAAGCTGCCAGCTTGCCGGCTTGGCGATTGCAAGAGCCGCGACGACTTGCCAAAGCCGACAAGCTGGCAGACTTGTCGCTACGACGTCGCGACACTTCCCAAAGAGCGAGTGTCAGTGTATGCTGCCCGTAACCGCGTGAAAGCGCCCGCCGGCTCGAATTTCGGGAGGAAGGTCCACATGCGAATGAGCAAACTCAAGGCGGCGGCTGTGGCCGCAATCTTGATGAGCGCGGCAGGCGGCCGCCTTCTGGCCCAGCAAGCCGCCTCCAAGTTCGACTTGACGCCCACGAGCTTCGAAAAGCTACACGCCCTCATCCGCCCGCATGACAATGAATGGCGGCACCTGCGCGTCCACTGGCTCACGGACGTGATCGCTGCTCGCAAGAAAGCCGCGGCCGAGGACAAGCCGATCATCATCCTCTACACCGGCGGCGCCGGCTACAACGAGCCGCTGGGCATTTGCTGAAGCGCTGCGTCCCACCACCTGGCAGGTGGTTCCGCCACGCTGACCGACGAGGCCATCAAGCTGCTCAACGATAAGGTCGCCTGCTTCGCCCCCGGCTGGTTCATCAACAGCGACGACAAGGTGTACCAGGATGCGTGGAAGCGCTTCTACATCGCCAAGCCGAAGCCCACGGAAGGCAACGGCTGGCTGCGCGGCACGCAACTCGTGATGATGACCTCCACCGGCCGGTTGCTTGCGGGATCCGTCAAGTACGGCGACCGCAACGGACTCGGCCCCGCCCTCAGAGAAGTTCTGCAGGAATACGCGAAACTTCCCGAGGCGGAGCGCCGCGCCAGCTCCGTCGCCGGCAAGGAAAAGCCAGTGCCCGCGCCGCCGCCCGGCGGACTGGTTCTGACCATCTACGACCGCCCGCTGGGGCGCGTCGCAACCAAAAGCGCGCCGGAAGTGTCAGCGACCGGAGAATATCGCCTGCCCGCCGGCCGCGATTTCGACGGCTTCCGCACGCACGCCCCGCACGGACAGCGCGGCTCGCTCTGGCTGACCGAGCAGGAATGCCGGTCGCTCGTTCCGCAGGAACTCCGGGTGGGCGCCAGCAGCAAGGTTCCCGCCAAGCTGGTCAAGCGCCTTTGCCTGCTCGGCATGTGGCCGCAGACCCTCTGGGTCGTGGAGCAGGCCTGGCAACCGGATTCGCTGCGCGATGGCGCGTTGCAACTGACCGTCGAAAAGGTCGGCGAGCGGACGGTGCGCCTACGCGTCAACGGCAACGTGCTCCTGTCCGGCAAGGGCCCGCTCAAGCTCTATCCGACCGGCAAGGTGTTGAAGACGGTCGAGAACCGTTACGATGCCCGCCTGGAAGGAGTTCTGGAGTACGACCGGGCCTCCAGGCGCATCACGCGCTGGGACATGGCGTCGCTGGGTGACTACACCGGCTGCTGGTTCGCCGGCAACGACGGCTGGAAGGAGGCCACGTCCGGCTCGCCGTTGCCGCTCGGCTTCGCCTTCGAGATCGATCACACGGCGTATCAGGTTCCGGCGGAGCGCCGTCGGCCGCGTTCCTTTGTCCATGCCTACATCTTCCGGGAGCGGGAACCGTTCTACTGGGATCCGGAACTCTGGCATGAGGACTGGAAGAAGCGGCAACGCTGAGCCGGCGCGCGCTGTGGCGATCATGGCAACGGCGGAATGCAGATCCCGCGATCAGAAATTCTTTTTTGACAATGTCGTGAGTAGATGCTAGGCTTTTCCAATCGGCACCCCGTCTGAGTGCGTCCATCACTCAAGCCGATCATTGCTTGCACTGAATTCCCGTCCGGATTGCAATAACCCCGTCCACGACTCGTATTCGGTTCCCTCATTGAAGGAGCATCAACATGTTGTGGTCACGGTCCGCGCGCGGGCGTCGCTGGACATGCAAGCGTCGCTCGAGCCAGGCGATCTTGGGCGTCGAATGGTTGGAAACGCGGGCGCTGCCCACGTCGAGCGGCTGGGCACTGGCGCTGACGGGGGGATTATCGGCGACCGACGCTGCGCGGATCGCGCTTGTTGCGGGTCTGGCGAGCTTCGATCAGACGTTCACCGGCACTGGCCGCAGTGATGAGTTTCGCGCCGGCTCGGGCAGACAGCTGGTGATCGGCCTGGGTGGCAACGATCATATCCGGTCGCTGGCCGACGGCGGCGAGCCTGACCCCGCGCAGACGGGAGGCGCTGGCCGCATCAATGTGCGGATTCCGGCTGGCGCTGCCGACGACGTGTTCTTCGGCGGCGCGGGGGCGGATATCTTCGAATTCATGCCCCTGCTCAACGGTCGCACCGAGGTTGTCGATCAGTACCGTAGCCACAGCAGCGGCAAGGTCAACTGGCACGAAGTCGCCGGCGAAAATGACAATGTCCACGATCACTGGGTCGAGGGATTCGGCAACGACATTATCGTCGACTACAGCAAGGCCGAGGGTGACCAGATCAAGATCACGGGACACACGGTGGCGCTGGCCGGGATCGATTACGGTGTGGATGCCGGCGGCGCCTTTTCGCTGATCACCATTCGCAGCGACCAGGGGGCCGGGGGCGGCGCCCACAACGGCGATATCCTCGGCACCATCAAGGTTTACGGCGACCGAGTGACGGCGGAAGATGTCTGCCTCGACGCCGGCCCGCACAACGGCATCGAACGGCTGGCAGAGGCGGATCGTTTGGCCGCAAACAACGGTGGCGGTGGCCGGGAAGTCGTCTCAGCCAGCAACGGCGACACGTTTGGCGGCGCCGGACGGGTCGTGGACCTTGTAACGCTTGGACGCGGCAGCCAGACGATTGATACCGGCGCCGGCAATGATCGGATCGTAGTCCTGGGCGATGGCGGCGAACCCGCGCCCGCGCAGCAAGGCGGCAAGGGGCGCGTCAACGCCGCCGTCGATTCCAGCCTGTCCACTGACGTGGTCCGCGGCGGACTCGGCAAGGACCAGTTCGTCTTCCGGCTCATGTTGAATGCCAGGAAAGAAATCCTGGCAAGACACACGCGCGCCGACGGAACCATCAACTGGCGACGTGTTGCCGGTGAGAACAAGAATGTCCACGATCACTGGGTCGAAGGCTTGGGCAACGATGTGATCCTGGACTTCAACAAGGGTGACGGCGACCAGATTCGCATTGAAGGCCACACGGTCTGCATTGCCAGCATTTCCTACGGCGTCGATGCCGGTGGCGCCTTCTCGTTGATCAGCTTGAAAAGCAACCAGGGCGCGGCCGGCGCACACAACAAGGACTTTCTGGGCACGATCAAGGTTTACGGCGACAAGGTGACCAGGGCCGACGTGACCGTCACGGCCGAGGTGTATCACGGCATCGATCAACTCATGTTGGTTGACGCACTTGACAACAGCGCCGGCCGGGCTGCCGGAATGCATGGAGCGCCCAGCAGCGCGTTCCAGGAATACGTGCCGGATCGCACCATCGTGCAGACCTTCCTCGGCTCCGAGCGCGGTGACAAGATTCGCGCCGGCTCCGGCAGGCAGTTCGTGGATGGCGCAGGCGGCAATGACCACTTTCTCTCGTTTGCGGACAACGGCGAACCCGACCCGGCGCAGACGGGAGGCAGCGGACGTGCCACCAGGGCCGTGCCCGCCGGCGCTGCCGACGACGTCTTCCGTGGCGGCGCGGGGGCAGACACGTTCGAGTTTCTCCCTCTCCTGAACGCGCGACCCGAAGTTCTTGACCAGTATCGCAGTCACAACAGCGGCTGCATCGACTGGCATAGCGTCGCCGGCGAGAACGACAACGTTCACGATCACTGGGTCGAAGGCTTCGGCAACGACACGATCCTTGACTACAGCAGGGCGGAAGGCGACCGCATCAAGGTGACCGGTCACACGGTGAGGCTGGCGAGCATCACCTATGGCAGCGATGCGCGCGGGACCTTCTCGCTGATCACCATCCGCAGCGATCAGGGGGCCGGAGGCGGGGCGCACAACGGCGACATCCTGGGCACGATCAAGGTTTACGGGGACAAGGTGACGGTCAAGGACGTGGCCATCAATGCCGCGCCGCACAACGGCATGGAACTGTTGCGCGAGGCCGACCGACTCGCCGAGCACAACGGCGGCGGGACGCGCGTCGTCACACTCACGTCTGCCGGCGCCACATATGTCGGCGGCGCGCGCGTCACGGACCTGGTCACGCTCGGCCGCGGCAATCAGAGCGTCGATACCGGCGCCGGTAATGATCGCATCGTCATCATGGGCGACGGCGGCGAACCCGACCCTGCTCAGACCGGCGGCAGCGGCCGCATCACTTCCCCCGTCGATCCATCCCTCTCCACCGACGTGGTCCGCGGCGGACTCGGCAAGGACCAGTTCGTCTTCAAACTCTTTCTCAACGCCCGGCCGGAAATCATCGCCAAGCACACACGCGCCGACGGCAGCGTGGACTGGCACGGCGTGGCCGGCGAGAACAACAATGTCCACGACCACTGGGTCGAGTCGCTTGGCAACGACGTGATCCTGGACTTCGACAAGGGTGACGGTGACCAGATCCGCATCGAGGGCCATACCGTTTCAATCGCCGCCATCGAATATGGCAGCGACGACGGTGGCACGTTCTCACTCATCATCCTGCGCAGCGACCAGGGCGCCGGTGGCGGCGCCCACAACGGCGACCTTCTCGGCACGATCAAGGTCTACGGCGACCAGGTAACCGAAGGCGATATCTGCGTCGATGCGGGAGTGCATCATGGTATCGACCAGCTGAATGCCCTGGTTGCCGCCAGCGCGCACGACGCGAAATGACATGCGTCACGCGACCGGCCGGCTTGGGGCCTGGACGCGATGCGTGGGGATGTTGCCGGTCACGGGCAGCGCTTCCGCTGCACCGCCTTCTCGATGTACGGGACGGCGTCCGGTGTCTTGCAACATGTCTCGCCATGGTCAACCTCGACCTTGCCGATGCGCCTGGCTGCAGCAAGCGCCTGCTTGCGGAGCGCCGGCTTGTAGATGCCGATGGAGATCAGGGCGCCGTTCATCGCATATCGCGCCCAGTTCGGCGAACGGTGGATCTCCTTCTCGATCGTCAGCAGCACGTTTTCGGCGTCCGCGTCGCTGATGGAATCCGGGTTCTCCTTCAGTCGGACGCTGAACATGCCGTAGCCCATCTCGCGGTGGGATTCGTCGGGCGCTTTCATCCAGGCGCGCATCGTCGCGCCGTTAAGCGGACTGCGGGCCAGCAGCAGGGACAGATAGCAGCCGACGAAGCGGACAGGACCGTCTGCGATCCAGCCGTCCGCATCGGCCCGCGTCAGCTTCGTCGGGTCGGCGACCTGGAGTGCCAGGATGCGCGCCTCGGCGTTCCCGGTCTTCCAAAGCGCTCCGGCAAGCACGTGATCGACCTTGATCATCTTCTGAAGCTTGGCGATCTCCGAGGTCAACACGCCGAAAACATTGTCTCCGGAACCGTGCCGCTTGTAGACCGCGGCCGTCTGCGGTTTGCCAAGCTTCTTGAGCGTCACCAAGATCTCTCGGGCGTTCATTGCTTCCTCTCCAAAGTAGGCATCACGCTCCGCGTGATGCGGCCGCTTGCGCTGGCGTTAGGCGCCGCGCCAATGACTTACCGAAGTCGCCTCGCGGCTCCCCTCTCCCCCGGTACTCCGGGGGAGAGGGGGTTCGGAATCGGCAAGTTATTTCGGCGCGGATCCTTACAACACTTGCATCTTATGCATCACGCGGAGCGTGATGCCTACAATACTCCCCATGTCCAGCGCGTCGATCCTGGGGCCGGGCGGGGCGATCGCTCGCAAGCTCGCCAACTACGAGCCGCGGCCACAGCAGCTCGAGATGGCGGATGCCGTTGCAGGGGCCATGGCGGGCAGGCATCATCTCATGGTCGAGGCCGGCACCGGCGTCGGCAAGAGCTTCGCCTACCTCGTGCCGGCCATCCAGCATGTCCTCGCCGATGCCGAAAGCCGCGTCGTCGTCTCGACCCACACCATCGGCCTGCAGGAGCAACTGGTCCAGAAGGACATCCCGTTCCTGCAATCGGTCATGCCGGAGCCGTTCGACGCGGCGCTCGTCAAGGGGCGCGGCAACTACATCAGCCTGCGGCGACTGCGCGTCGCCAATCAAAAGAGCGGCAATCTCCTTGAAAACCATTACCAGCAAGACAACCTGAACCTCGTCTCGCGCTGGGCCAGGGGGACGAAGGACGGCAGCCGCAGCGATCTCGATTTCCGGCTCGACTATGCCGTCTGGGACCTGGTCGAGAGCGACAGCGGCAACTGCCTGGGCCGCAAGTGCGCCGATTACAGCGATTGCTTCTACTTCAAGGCGCGGGCGCGGATGCAGAAGGCCAAGGTGCTGATAGTCAACCATGCCCTGTTCTTCTGCGACCTGGCCATGCGCCGCTCCGGCGAGTTCGGCATCCTGCCCAGGTACAACGTCGCCATCCTCGACGAGGCTCACACGCTGGAGGACGTCGCCGCCGAGCATCTCGGCCTGCAGGTCACGCGCGGGCAGGTCGAGTACCTGATGAACCGCCTGTACTCCGACCGGCACAATGAAGGCCGGGGCCTGCTCACGGGCGGCGGCTCCAATGAAGCCATGCAACAGGTTATTGTCGTTCGCGACGCCGCCGATGCCTTCTTCCAGTCGATTCGCGACTGGTTCCAGGAGCAGCCGCGCAAGGGACGCGATGAAGAAAGTCCTGCGGCCGTCGGCTCCATGCGCGTCCGCCAGCCAGATATCGTGGCCGACGTGCTGACCGATGAGCTGAAAAAGCTGGCCGTCCTCATCACCCGTGACGCCGAGTCGTTGCACACCGAGGAATTGCAGATCGAGTTCACGTCGGCCGCCAACCGCTGCAAGGCCCTGGCGGCGACGACGGCCGACTGGCTCGGCCAGAAACTCGCCGAGCAGGTCTACTGGATCGATCTCTCCGGCAAGCGCACCACGCTGGCGAGCGCACCCATCGACGTCGCCCCGCTGGTGCGCGAACTGCTCTTCGACAAGGTCCCGTCGGTGATCGTCACCAGCGCGACACTGAGCATCGGCGGCCACAACGGCTTCGAATATTTCCAGAAACGGCTCGGCTTCCCTGAGGACGATCCGGCCATCCAGCTCGGCAGCTCGTTCGACTATCGGAGGCAAGCCGAACTGCACCTGTTCCCGTCGATGCCGGATCCGCGCGACACGGCGGCCTTCGAGCGCGCCTGCCTGGTCAAGATCCGCGACTTCGCGCTGCTCACCGGCGGCCGAACCTTTGTGCTCTTCACCAGCAACCAGGCCATGTCCCGGGCCGCCAATCAGCTGAGGCAATGGTTCCAGGAGAACGGCATCCGCCTGCTGTGCCAGAACGACGGCATGCCGCCGGCGCGAATGGTGGAGGAGTTCAAGAAGTCCGCCAAGGCGGTGCTGTTCGGCGTGTCAAGCTTCTGGCAAGGAGTGGACGTGCAGGGCGACGCGCTGCGGAACGTCATCATCACGCGGCTGCCATTCTCACCGCCGACGCGCCCGGTCGTCGAAGCCCGCGCCGAGGCCATTGACAAGCAGGGTGGGCAATCATTCTTCGACTACCAGGTTCCGCAAGCCGTGATTCGCCTCAAGCAGGGCTTCGGCCGGCTCATCCGCACCAAGCAGGACACCGGCATGGTCGTGATCCTCGACCCGCGCGTGTCCACCAAGGCATATGGCCGATCGTTTCTGGACGCGCTGCCGGAGTGCCGACGGTTTGTGGATGGGGTTGAGGTGAAATGATAGTTGGAGGAGGATTAGTGTCCGATCTGCTCTATAGCTTGGAGTGCGCGTCGAAGGCTTGGGCTCCTGGTCTGGGCAACAAGAGGCTGCCAGTGCTCTCGTATGAACTCACCCATGCGGGCGGTGTAATTTGGTCCGACTAGGCCGGACGTTCCTTGCTTTGGGACAAGATCCATACGTAAAAGCCGTGATTTCGACTTGCGCGCCAGATTGACGATCGTGCGCTTAGCATGGACTTCTTGATCGGGTTCAACTGGGACCTTGGCCGCCGAGATCTTGAGAAAGGCAGCCAGCGCGTCATGATGAGCGAGCAACCAGCTTTCCAACATGCGCACAGCAAGTCGTAGGACGAGCTGGGGATTCCTTCCGTGCGGCAAATGCTGTTGGAACAACGCGGTTACACATGCCTCCATCTCCAGATCGGCTAGGGCCAGGACCGGAGCATATTGGGCTGCCTCGTTGTAGCGGCGTATGTCCGACCAGAACTTGTGTCGCCCGCCTTTGCTCATGGCCGGGGGCGCGCCTTCGTCCAAACCGAGGACGCCGAGAATCCTTGCAGCGGCGGCTACCTCTAGCGTCCCCTCGACGACGATCAGGCGGAACGGACAGACCATACCTAAACTTCCAGCTTGTCGAAAAGTGGCGTATCGATTCTGGATTGCGTGCGCGGAATGGCAATATCGCTGGCGGGAATCGACGCTTGCATCAACTGCTTGATTTCCGAGATTGATGCCGCCGGGATGACCTCGGAACCATTGTCTCCTGGCTGCACGAGTAACAACTCGTCAGCACTTATGCCCTCATCGGCCAGAAGATCGACGCTGTGTGTGGACAACAACACTTGCCGGCCATGGTTGCGCTGGGCGCGATAAATGAAGGGCGCCAACCGCCGGACGATGGCAGCATGCAACGAAAGCTCAGGTTCTTCCAGGAGGAGTGGGCTAGATTTCTCCTGCAGCGCCCATAGCAGGCCGATCAGGCGCAATGTGCCATCGGAGAATTGCGTTTCTCGCTGATACGCCCCCTGCGGACGCCAGTGCTTGAATTTGGCTTGCAGATGGGGTCGCCCTTCTTCGTCTTGGACTAGAGACAATTCCTCGAGTTCGGGCGTTACCACATGTAAGACTTTCTCGATGCGAGTCAAGCGACCCCGGCGGAGCTTGCTTGAGCAACTCCGGATACGATTGAGCAAATCGCGGCCAAATGGGTCTTCGCCAATAGCCGTAAGCGGCGCGTTGATTCCCTCGCGCATCAAGTGCGGGACGACATGGATGTAAGAGACATTTCGGAAAAACTCAGCCAACTCACGGAATTTCTGGTTTGCCGTCACTTGTTGAATCGCCGTTTGCCGCAATCTCTCGGCATCTACTCTGTCTTCAGCATCAGGCCGCTCCAAGATGATCTCGCTTCGCTGCTGCGTCAACTTGCTTACTTTCTCGCGTGAGATGACCGGGACGGGGTTCTGTAGCGTCCTATGGGTGAACGCGAGTTCATAACGCCACGTGGATTCGGCAATGACAACGTCCACAGCGATCTCGATAGTCGAATTACTTCGTGCAAAAAGAGAGCGCACTCGGGGCAGGCGTCCTCGCACCTCCACTGCCTTGTTCAAGCCTCCTCCCTCTGTCACGAGGTCGCGCAAGAAGCGGAAGGAATCAAGCAAGTTTGATTTGCCGGACGCGTTTGGTCCAACAATGATCACGCGGCGGGCCAAGGCCACGTCAACCTTGGTGAAATTTTTCCAGTTACCGAGCTGTAATCGCGTAAATTGCATTCGCACTCCTCATTTAGGGATTCTAGCAACAGCAAATCGACGAAGCTACCCGTCCTACTCCGCCACCATGAAGCGGAACCCGCTAGAGTTCCGAAAGCCGGCGACAACGAACCTTCTTCGGACCAGGGCGGTGTAGCCGGCGCTGCGCAGGATGATGCCACCCAGCAGCTGAGATTGGAATCGCGGGCTTGCCCTTGGTTTGCTCCTGCTCCCGCTTCTTCTCCTTTTCCTCGATCTTCTTGTAGAAATTGCGATGGCGGACGGTCTTTTCATCGATCGTTGACCGGGCAGAGCGGGCCACCAGGTTCTGGAACTGTGGCGAGAAGAGCATATCTAGCCGAGGTGCAGCATCACTTTCCCTGCAGCGGCACGCGCGCCAGATAGATGTTGGCGGTCCCTTCGTGCGCGGAGTGGTAGCTGACCCACATCTCGTCGCCGACGCGGATGGCGTTGGCGTAGGCGCAGTCGCCGGACGCAGGAAGCTTGCAGTACGGCGTCAGCTTGCCGTCGGCATCGAAGGTGTAGATCATGGTGCCGACGAACTCCTTCTTGTCTTCGCGGCGGATGGTCCGCGAGATGAGGTAGTGGACGCCGTCGAAGGTGTAAGCGCTCTGGCCGTTGAGCATGACCGGCAACGGCCGCGGCTCGTCCCACTCCGTGTAAGGCGCCTTCGCCGACATCAGGAAACCGTTGGTCCGGCCGGCGTCGCGATGGAAGGCCAGCAGCCTGCCGCCGGCCACGAATTGCAGTGTCGTCTCGGTTTCCGAGTGGCCCTGGCGCATGGTCGCGATCTTTTCCCATTTCAGGCCGTCATCGGAGCGGACCAGGTCCAGCACGCGCTTGCCGCGGGCGGCCGGCTTGTAGGCGGTGGCCCAGAAGCGCCCCTCATGCAGGAACGGCCGCCACAGCACGAACTGCGTCTCGTAAACCTGCGCCAGCTTGCTCCAGGTCGTGCCGTCATCGGTCGTGGTGACGTAGGTGACGACGGCGATGCCCTTGCCCGGCGCCCGCTCGACCACGGGGATGTAGAGAAACAGCCGTTTCGGCGTGGCCACAAGCTGCACGTCGCGTTCATCAAGCGGCGAGTCGATGCCGTGCACGTTGTCCCATTTCTTGCCGTCGCTGGATACGAGCACGACCGTGGCGCCGTCCGGGCTGGCGTGCTTGGACCCGGTGCGGAAGGCAAGCCAGTAGCGATCTTGCCAGCGAACGAACGCCGTGTTCATGTTGTGGCGACCATCCGCGTAGACCTTGGTCACCGAGCGCGGCTTGACCGCTGTCTCGGGGCCATCAGCCGCGACATTGGCGAGCGCCGCCAGCATCACCATTGCAACCACGATGGCAACCTCACCTGCGATCCACGTCCAGCGCTTCATCGGCGGGTCCTCCTCATGATCCTTGATTCTATTGGGCTGCCGGCATGAAACCCGTGGTTGCACTCTCCACTTATTCCCAGCGGATGGAGAAGCCAATCTTGTTTCCGCGAAAGAGAGACATAAGAATCTAGCCCTTAATCAAGCGTAGGCTGAACGGTTTGCGGCTTGGGCGCTGGCAGCGGGCCGGGGCGCGGGATCGGCGCATCCCGTAGCCGGGTCGCTTGCGTCGGGTTTTGTCGTCCATGAACACCTCTCAATC
>Ga0194132_10001301_pt1 | contig 50430 bp, 38 predicted proteins | sample TA2KigOf80mmetaG_FD_148612 | JGI IMG/M metagenome (GOLD analysis project Ga0194132, IMG submission 148612) | Freshwater microbial communities from Lake Tanganyika, Tanzania - TA2015054 Kigoma Offshore 80m | ecosystem: Environmental > Aquatic > Freshwater > Lake | place: Tanzania: Lake...
GCTGAAAGGGCTGGTTTTGTTTGTCACCCATTGGGTGCTGTCCTCCGCAGGGGTCTTCGCTGCCTTCAAACCCCTATCGATATTGATGCGGACGAGCATCCAGGAGATTCGCACGCGCGGCTCAAAACGGAAATGTGGGATTCCCCTCGATCGCCCAGCCGGAGTTTCAGAAGCTGGCGACGGACAGGTTTCTCACTGAAACGATCGCCAAGGGCAGGCCGGGCCGCCGGATGCCGGGGTGGAACAAGGAGGGTGGCCTAGGGAAGGAAGAGATCGCGGCCGTGGTGACTCATCTGCGGGCGATGGCGGGCGTGCCGGCCCGGGTGGAGGAAGATCGCTGGAAGGCCGCGGCAGAACCGATGACGGGCGAGCCGCTCTATGCCGCATCGTGCGCGGGTTGTCACGGCGGCAAGGGGCAGGGTGGCAAGGGTCCCGCGCTCGCCAACCGCGTCCTGCTTGAGGCGGCATCCGACGGTTTTCTGCGCGACACGATTGCAAAGGGGCGGCCAGGCAGCGTGATGCCGGCCTTCAGTGAGCCCTCGACCGTCCACCGGACACTCACGCCGTCCGACATTGAATCCATCGTGGCCTATCTGAGGTCCTGGCAAGGGGAGATGAAGCAATGAACAAAGACACCAACTCGCGCCGCGCGTTTCTGGCCGCGGCCTCGGCCGCCGGATTCGCGGGTCTCGTGTCTTCGGCACGCGACGCCTGGGGGCTGGAAGCGGTGACCAATCCGCTGGCGCAGTATCCCGACCGGGGTTGGGAGAAGGCCTACCGCGATCTGTGGCAATACGATTCGACCTACACGTTCACGTGCGCGCCGAACGACACGCACAACTGCATTCTGAACGCGTATGTGCGTCAGGGCGTGATCACGCGGATCGGTCCCACGATGAAGTACGGCGAAGCCACGGATTTGAACGGCAACCGCACGACCAGCCGGTGGGATCCGCGGGTCTGCCAGAAGGGTCTTGCTCTCACGCGCCGCTTTTACGGCGACCGCCGTGTGAACGGCTGCATGGTACGGGCTGGTTTCAAGCAGTGGGTGGAGGCGGGGCACCCGCGCGGTTCCGACGGCAGGCCGCCAGAGAAGTATTTCCAGCGGGCGCGCGACCAGTGGGTTCGCGTCACGCATGCTGAGGGTGCCGCGCTGGCGGCCAAGACGTTGAAGAACATCGCCGAGACGTACACGGGTGACGAGGGCAAGCGGAGGCTGCGGGAGCAGCACTACGACGAGGCGGTGATCGAGGCCGCGCAGGGCATTGGAACACAGGTGCTGAAGTTCCGCGGCGGCATGCCGCTGCTGGGCATGACCCGAGTGTTTGGAATGTACCGGATGGCGAATTCGATGGCGCTGCTGGACGCCAAGATCCGCAACGTGGGTCCGGAGCAGGCCGTGGGCGCCAAGGGTTTTGACAACTACTCCTGGCACACGGATCTGCCGCCGGGCCACCCGATGGTGACGGGGCAGCAGACCGTCGAGTTCGACCTGTCCGCGGTGGAGCATTGCAAGACGGTGGTGGTCTGGGGCATGAACTGGATCACCACGAAAATGCCCGACGCCCACTGGCTGACCGAAGCGCGGCTGAAGGGGGTGCGCGTGGTGGTGATTGCCTGCGAATACTCGGCGACGGCCACTAAGGGTGACGACGTGGTGGTGGTGCGGCCCGGCGTGACGCCCGCGCTGGCTCTGGGCATGGCGCATGTGGTGCTGCGCGACAAGCTGTATGACGCCGACTATGTGAGGCGGTGGACCGACCTGCCGATGCTGGTGCGCATGGATACGCTCAAGAACCTTCGAGCCGAGGAAGTGTTCGGCGGCCAGCCGGCGGCATTGAAGAACACGCAGGTGGCGGCAGCGGGCGCCAGGATTCCGCCGCCGTTGCAGCACACGAGCCAGATTGTGCCCGAGAAGATGCGCGCCAGTTGGGGGGACGCGGTGTGGTGGGACAGGACCACGAACTCGCCGAAGGCATCCACGCGCGATCAAGTGGGACAAAACTCCAACGTTGCCGACCCGCTGCTGGAGGGTTCGGTGGAAGTGACCCTGGCGGACGGGAAGAAAGTGAAGTGCCGCCCGATTTTCGACCTGGTGCAGGAGTATGCGGCGCACTTCACGCCGAAGGTGACCGAGGAACTGACGTGGGCACCGGCGGCGGCGGTGGAGTCCCTGGCACGCGACATCGCCAAGAACCCGGGCACGACTCTGTTTGCCGCCGGCATGGGACCGAACCAGTTCTTCAACAACGACAACAAGGACCGGGATCTGTTCCTGCTGGCGGCGCTCACCGGCAATGTGGGCAAGATCGGCGGCAACGTCGGCTCCTATGCCGGGAACTACCGCACGGCACTTTTCAACGGCGCGCCGCAGTACATCAACGAAAATCCGTTCGACCTTGAGCTCGATCCGTCGAAGCCCGCGCGGCCCAGGCAGTACTGGCGCGCCGAATCGGCGCACTACTACAACCACGAGGACCATCCGCTGCGCGTGGGCAAGAAGCTTCTGACCGGCAAGACGCATCTTCCGGCGCCCACGAAGTCGATGTGGTTTTCCAACGCCAATTCGATTCTGGGCAACGTGAAGTGGCATTACAACACGGTGGTGAACATGCTGCCCAAGATCGAGATGATCGCGGTGAACGAGTGGTGGTGGTCCACATCGTGCGAGTGGGCCGACATTGTATTCGGCGTCGATTCCTGGGCCGAGATGAAGTACCCGGACATGACGGCTTCCGTGACCAATCCGTTCCTGAGCGTGTTCCCGCGCACGCCGTTGAAGAGGATCTTCAACACGATCGGCGACATCGAGGTACTCGCGCTGGCGGGCGACAAGCTGGCGGAATTGACGGGAGACCAGCGATTCAGGGACTGCTGGAAGTTCGTGCGCGAGGGCCGCGCCGATGTCTATCTGCAGCGCATTCTCGACTTTTCCTCGAACACGAAGGGCTTGAAGTTCAGCGAGCTTGAGGCCCGCGCCAAACAGGGCATCCCCACGATTCTGCAGAGCCGCACATCGCCGAAGGCCGTGGGCTACGAACAGGTGATGGACTCAAAGCCCTGGTACACCAAGACCGGACGCCTGGAATTTTACCGCGGCGAGGACGAATTCATTGCCGCGGGTGAAAACCTTCCGGTGCACCGCGAACCCGTGGACTCGACTTTTCTCGAGCCGAACATCATCATCTCGCCCAGGCATGAAGCGATGCGTCCGGACGGTCCGAAGAAGTACGGTGTGGAGCGTTCGGATCTGTCGTGTGAAACCCGCTGCGGCCGCAACGTGGTTTACACCTGGGAGGAGGCAAAGAAGACCGTCCATCCGCTGAGGAAAGAAGGTTACCGGTTCGTGTTCCACACACCCAAGTACCGGCACGGCGCGCACACGACGCCGATCGACACGGACATGGTGGCGGTGCTATTCGGGCCGTTCGGCGATCCGTACCGGCACGACAAGCGCAGCCCGTTTGTCACCGAGGGCTATGTGGACATACATCCGGACGATGCCAAGGAACTGGACGTGCAGGATGGCGACTACGTGTGGATCGACTCCGACCCCGAGGACCGCCCGTTCCGCGGCTGGCAGAAGAACAAGCGCGATTATGAATTCTCACGTCTGCTCTGCCGCGCCCGCTACTACCCGGGAACGCCGCGCGGCGTGACCCGAATGTGGTTCAACATGTACGGCGCGACGCCGGGTTCGGTGGAGGGCAGCAAGAAGCGGGCCGATGGCCTGGCAAGGAACGAGAGGACGAATTATCAGGCGATGTTCCGCTCGGGGTCCCATCAATCGGCCACGCGCGGATGGCTGAAGCCGACCTGGATGACCGACTCTCTGGTGCGCAAGGAGATGTTCGGCCAGCAGGTGGGCCAAGGTTTTCTACCCGACATACACTGCCCCACGGGCGCGCCCCGCGAGGCGATTGTGAAGATTGTCAAGGCCGAGCCTGGCGGCATCGACCGGAAGGGCACGTGGCGGCCGGTGCAGTTGGGCATCCGGCCCAAGTCCGAATCCGAAGCGATGAAAAAGTATCTGGCGGGTGGATTTTTCGGCGGCGTGAGCAATAAGGAGAAATCGTAATGGCACGCGTCTACAACTGGCAGATTGGCCGCGAGATGTCGTACTGGTATCCCGAGCACCGGCCGCAGAAGCAGTTTGCCGCGGTGTTTGACACGAACAAGTGCATCGCCTGCCAGACCTGCACGCTTGCCTGCAAGACCACCTGGACGTCGGGCCGGGGGCAGGAGTACATGTTGTGGAACAACGTGGAAACGAAGCCCTACGGCTCCTATCCATTGGCCTGGGACTTGAACCTGCTCAAGACGCTTGATGGGGGCAAGTGGAACGGCGGCCGGTACGAGGGGCGGACGATCTTCGAATCAGCCGAAGCCGGCGAGCGTGTCTTGGGGTGGCGGCCGGAGTCGCAGGATTACGCCTATCCCAACGTTGGCGAGGACGACTGCGCCGGGCAGGTGGACGCCGGCGCATACATGAACTCGCCGCACATGGCCTGGTTCTATTATCTGGCGCGGATCTGCAACCACTGCACGCACCCGGCGTGCCTGGCGTCCTGTCCGCGGGGCTCCATCTACAAGCGGCCGGAGGACGGCATTGTCCTGGTGGACCAGAGCCGCTGCCGTGGTTATCAGGAGTGCGTGAAGGCATGTCCTTACAAGAAGGTGTTTTTCAACCCGATGACCGGCACGTCGGAGAAATGCATTGCCTGCTACCCGAAAATCGAGCAGGGCATTCAGCCGCAGTGTTTTGTCAACTGCATCGGCAAGATCCGCATGGCCGGCTTCATCAACAAGCCACAGAACGCCCGGCCGGACAACCCGATCGACTACTTGGTGCACATCAAGAAGGTGGCCCTGCCGCTATACCCGCAGTTCGGGCTGGAACCGAACGTTTACTACATTCCTCCGATTCACGTACCGACTCCGTTTACCCGCCAGATGTTCGGGCCTGGCGTCGACGCCGCGGTAAAGACGTACCGCAACGCAACGAACGACCCGGACCTGGCGGCACTGCTGTGCCTGTTCGGTTCGAGCGAGATGATGATGCCGCAGTTCCGCCGGCAGGGGGATGTGATCAGCGGTATCGACGCGCACGGTAACACGGTGGTGCGCGTACCGGTCAACGAACCGGTGCACGTACGGCCCGCCTATGACCGGCTGTATCAGATTCAGCGGACGAACTGTCCGTAAGGGAGAACCCGCATGCGAACCCGCGTCCTGGTGATGGTTCCGGTGCTGGCGGCCCTCCACGGCTGCCGGCAGGTTGCGCCAACCGCCAATGAAGTGGTGGCTCTGAGGGTGGCGCAGATGCCTTCGGCGCCCGGAGACGGAGTGTGGAACACCACGAGCGAGTACACGGCCAAATTGCTGCCACAAGACCTGGTGGATCCACGCCTGATGCAGTCTTCCACGCAAGAGGTGAGGGTGCGGGCGCTGACCAACGGCTCCGAGCTGGCGCTCCGGCTGAGCTGGCTCGATCCGCAGGTGAACGACTTGCCCGGTCCTGGCCGTTTCGTGGATGGCTGCGCGATTCAGATTCCGCGCACGATTGAGGCGAACCCGCCTGATCCGCAGATGGGCCAGGCCGGCCGGCCGGCGGGAATTGCGTTCTGGCGGGCGGACTGGCAGGCGGCGATGAACGGCCGCAAGGATGACATTCGTTCAATCTACCCGAATGCGGCGGTGGATCACTACCCGTTCCAGGCCCAGTCACTGGAGCCCGGTTCGACTGTGCAACAGGAGATGGCGATGCGCTACGCGCCGGCGGCGGCGGTGGGGAATCGCCGGGTGGGCCCGCGCCGGTCCCCGGTGGAGGACATGATTGCGGAAGAGCCGGGAACGTTGTCGCCCGATCCGGCGGGTTCATCACGTGGAAAGGGGGAACGCACGGCGGATGGGTGGTCTGTGATGATCGTTCGCAGGGCTCCGGAGGGCTGGGGTCCGAAGACGCGCACGCAGATTGCATTCGCGGTATGAGAAGGATCGGCGAAGGAAGCCGGTGCGCGGAAGATGCGCACAGGCTGGGTACCGCTGTCGCTTAGGGAGGCCGCGCGATGAGCGTACCATTGGAGGCGCCGGCCCGCCAGTTGTTGGCCGAAGCCGCCGAATGGCGCCTGATTGGAATGCTGTTGGAGTGCCCGTCCGGTTCCTGGCGTGGACGCGTCGAAGAACTGGAAGGAGAAGTGGAGGACGCGGAACTGCGGCAAGCCGCACGACTGGCGCTGGAGCAGGCGAGCGAAGGCCTGTATCATTCCACTTTCGGCCCCGGCGGACCGGCCCCTCCACGCGAGGCCACGCACCGCGACACTTTGCAGTTGGGCTACCTTCTCTCTGAATTGAACGCCTACTACGCTTCGTTCGGCTACCGGCCGGAGTCTGTTTCCTTCGAGCCGCCTGACCACATCGCCGTGGAATCCGGTTTCGTGGCGTATCTTAAGTTTAAAGAGGCGTTCGCGGCGGCGTGCGGGGATGCTGAAGCACGGGAGACAACGGCGCAAGCGTGCCGGGAATTCGTGACGGAGCATCTGGCCTCCACGGCCGCGCCACTGAAGGAAATGCTGGCCGCCTCGGGAGTGCCGTATCTGGAGTTGACCGGCCGGGCGATGGCTCGCCGGGCGGGCCCAGCCAAGCAGAGATTTCTGGTGTTGGGGGCCAGCTCGATGGAAGGAGACGATTCCAGCGAATTCGGTTGTGGCGTTGAAGACCAGTCATCATGACGGCCCATGACAAGTAAACGGCGGGGGCGTTGGCGGCGCGGGCTGCTGGCGGAAAATGCGAGGGACTGGCCGCCGCTACTCAAACACTTCCACCCGTTGCGAACTTTGCCCTGGTTAAGTGAAGAAGAGCGGGTGGATGCCGGTCAGGTGCGGCCGTTGAGGCAGGGAGGCAAACCGCCTCCTCGACGGATTCGATGGCAAGATCGCGCAACGGAAGGCGGGCAGATCTACTGGCTTGCGAACGCGCGTTACGGTATGCTGGCGAATCATGAGTGATGCTACATCGACATCCCGCCGCGAATTTCTGACCACGACGCCTGCTCGTGTCGCGGGTACCAGTGCTTTGGCCGGTGTTGTGCTTCCGCATGTGCATGCGGCGGAGGACAATACCGTGGAGGTGGCGCTGGTGGGCGCCGGGGGGCGCGGGACGGGCGCCGCGGGGAATGCGCTTTCGGTTGAGAACGGCCCGACGAAGCTGGTGGCGATCGCGGATGTGGTTCCGAAGAAGCTGAACGACAACTACGACCGGCTGAAGACGCAGTTCGGGGCCAAGGTGGATGTGCCACCGGAGCGGCGTTTTCTGGGGTTTGACGCCTACAAGCAGGCGATGGATGCGTTGAAGCCGGGTGGTGTGGTGATTCTGGGTACGCCGCCGGCTTTCCGGTGGGTGCACTTCAAGTACGCGATCGACAAGGGCCTGCACACGTTCATGGAGAAGCCGGTGACGGTGGATGGTCCGACAACGAAGCGAATCTTCGAGTTGGGCGACCTGGCCACGCGGCGGAACCTGAAGGTGGGTGTGGGACTGATGGTGCGCCACTGCCGGGCGCGCCAGGAACTGCTGAACCGGATTCGCGATGGGCAGATTGGCGAGATTGTGGCGATGCGCGGGTATCGCATGGGACAGGGTGGCGGCACGGCTCCGCCGAAGCCTGAGGGGATGAGCGAGGTGATGTACCAGTTGAGCCGGTTCCATGCGTTTCTTTGGGCGAGCGGCGGGGTGTTCAGCGATTATTACATTCACCAGATCGATGAATGCAGTTGGATGAAGGGCGCCTGGCCGGTGGAAGCTCATGGGGTAGGCGGCCGGCATTACCGCGGGGATTCACTGGATCAGAACTTCGACACGTATTCGGTGCAGTTCGTGTACCCGGACGGAACGCGGTTGTACTTCGATGGACGGAACATGGCGGGGGCGCGGGATGAGTTCGCGTCGTACGCGCATGGCTCGAAGGGATCGGCTGTGATTTCGACGCTGGCGCACACGCCGGGCATCACGCGGATTTACAAGGGCCAGAACATTCCTCGCGTGAACAACCGGAAGGAATTGCCGCTCGCGGCGGATCCGAATCTGGTGTGGGCGTTTCCGCAACCGGAAAAGAGCCCATATCAGTGGGAGTGGGACGATCTGCTGGAGGCGATTCGAAACGACAAGCCGTACAACGAGGTGCGGCGCGGAGCGGAGGCGAGCCTGGTTACTTCGATGGGGCGGATGGCGGCGCACACGGGGCAGATCATTACGTATCAGCAGATGCTCGATTGCCCGCATGAGTTCGCGCCGGACGCCGACAAGCTGACTCCGGATGGTCCGGCGCCGGTCCGGTTGGGGGCGGATGGCAAGTATCCGCAGCCGGAGCCGGGGGTGAAGAAGGATCGCGAGTACTGATTCCGCGGCCTACCTGCCGAAGATGAAGCGGCCGCGGCGGGGGTCGGCGGCGCCTTCGAGGATTCCGTCTCCGATCTTGATGACTGTGGGTGCGGAGCCGTTGCTCCAATCGCCGGTGACTGTGATGCGGTGGCCGCGTGCTTTCAAGTCTTCGACGGCGGCCTTGCCGAGACGGCCTTCGAGATTCACCTTGCCGGGAGAGAACTCGTGGGTGGCGAAGGATGAGTAGAAGTGTTCGGTCTGGAAGCGGGGCGCTTCGGCGGCGTCCTGGGCGGCCATGCCGAAGTCGATGATGTTGAGCAGGACTTGGAGCATGGCCTGGTCCTGATTGTCGCCGCCGGGGGTGGACATGGCCATGAAGGGCTTGCCGTCCTTGAGAACAATGGTTGGGCTGAGGGTGACGCGGGGCCGCTTGCCGGGGGCGAGCTGGTTGGCGTGGCCATCGGTCATGACGAAGGACTGAAGGCGGGTGCTGAAGGGCACACCGGTCTTGCCGGCGATGACCGAGGGCAGCCAGGCGCCGCTGGGGGTGGCTGAGAAGACATTGCCGAAGCGATCGACGACGTTGACGCAGGTGGTGTCCTGCACGGAGCCCTGGCCGGCCGAGGAGGGCGAGGGAAGAGCGGGAGCGAAGGCGCCGGGGCGGTGATCCATGGAGGCGCGGCGGGGATCGATCAGCTTGCGCCGCTCGGCGGCGTACTCCTTGGAGAGGAGGGTTTCCTCGGGGATCTTACTGAACTTGGGGTCGCCGTAGTAGCGGTCGCGATCGGCGAAGGCGAGCTTAGCGGTTTCGATGACGGTGTGGAGGTATTCGGAGCTGTTGTGGCCCATGGCGCGAAGGTCGTAGCCTTCGAGGATGTTGAGCGCCTGCAACATGACCGGCCCCTGGGTGTAGAAGCCGGGTTTCACCACTTCATAGCCGCGGTACACGGTGCTGCGCGGCTGGTCGATTTCGGCGCGGAAGCCGGCGAGGTCTTCGCGGGTGATGAGGCCGCCGGCGGCCTGGGAGGCTTCGGCGATGCGGCGGCCGAGATCGCCGCGATAGAAGTAGTCGCGCACGGCGCGGATCTTGCGGACGCGGTTGCCTCGGGCTTTCTTTTCGACCGCCGCCAGCTCGCGGAACGTGGCGGCGAGGGTGGGTTCGCGGAACATGGTTCCGCGCCGGGGCGGCTCACCGCCGGGCAGGAAGAACTCCTTTGAGGCGGGCCAGAGTTCGAGAATGCGGCGCGTGTTGCGGATGAACGCCGCGTACTCTTCGCCGATGGGAAAGCCGTCGGCGTACTCGATGGCGGGGGCCACCACTTGGGCGAAGCTCATGGTGCCGTACTCCTCAAGGGCCAGCAGGATGCCATCGAAAACGCCGGGGAGGATGGCGGCGTAGATGCCTTGGGCTGGTATGGGCGGGCGACTGGAGCCTTCTTCCCAGGGCTCATTGGGGCGCTGGCGGTACCATTCGACGGTGGCTTTCTTGGGCGCGGTGCCGATGCCGCTGATGGAGATGACGGGCTTGCCATTCATCTTGATGAGAAGCGGCATTTCACCACCGATGCCAAAGCGCGCCTGTTCGGTGACGGAGGCAGCGAGGATGGACGCCACGCCCGCATCGACGGCGTTGCCGTTGAGGCTGAGCATGCGGTAGCCCGCCTCAACCTCAAAGTTGTTGGCGGCTCCCACCATCTCGCGGGTTCCGCGCACGGCGGGGAACATGCTGTATTGAGCGGAAGCGGCGGAGGCCGCAAGGATCAGAATCCCCAGTATCCTCATGACGATTTATTCTCCAACATCCGGCGGTACTTTCGCAGAAGCTCATAGAGCAGGACGCCGCCGGCGGTAGCGACATTGAGCGAATGCTTGACGCCAAGCATGGGGATTCGGACGTGCGTGGCGGCGGCTTGGAGAAGCGGGGGCTCGATGCCGTCGACTTCGTGGCCGAAGACGAGGCAGACGGGGAAGCGCGGCTGCCAGTCAAAGAGGTCGACGGAGCGGACGCTGGTTTCGACGGCGGCCACTTCGACGCCGCGGGACTCCAACTGGTGGAGGAGCGCAAGAGGGTCCACGGTGCGTTCCCAGGGGACGGTCTCGTCGGCGCCGAGGGCGGTCTTTGTGATCTGTTTCCTGGGCGGAGACGCGGTGATGCCCGCGAGATAGAGCCGGCTCAGGCGTACTCCATCGGCGGTGCGGAAAACTGCTCCGACGTTGTACATGCTGCGAACGTTTGAGAGCAGCACGGAGACGGGGAGTTCACGCACGGTGTCATAGAGGGAGCCGAGCGTGGTGGCTTGAAAGGGCAGCCTGTCCATTGAAGAGTCGCCGAGACTAGGCAGGGCGGTGCCAGGCAAGCAGTTCGGCTTCCATGGCCTGGCGCCGCGCGGCGTGGGTTGCTGAAGCCGCGAGATTGTTCATTTCGTCCGGGTCAGCACGCAGGTTGTAGAGTTCGGGGGTGTCGTTGGCGTAGTGGCAGTACTTCCAATCGCCGCGGCGGAGCATGGCTTTGGCGTTCTTGGTGCGGAGGGCAAATTCGGCGAAAACGGGCTGGTCGCGCAGGACCGTAGGTTCGTGCACGTGGGGCAACAAGCTGCCGCCATCGAGCCCGGCGGGAACCGGCACGCCGCACAGTTCGAGGATGGTGGCGACCAACTGCACCTGGCTCACCGGCGAGGCACAGCGCGCGCCGGCGTTTGCCATGCCGGGCACATGCACCATGAGGGGCACACCCACTGATGGCTCATAGAAGACGAACTTCTGCCACAATCCGTGATCACCCAGCATTTCACCGTGATCGCTTGAATAGATGATGGCTGTGTCCTGGTCGAGTCCCAGGGCCTTCAGTTCGGCTATGACCGAGCCGATGGAGTCATCCAACTGGGCGACGTTGGCGTGGTACATGGCGATGCGCTGCCGGGCCTGATCGGGGTTCGCCAGTTCGGGTGTGGCGGTGGATGTTTTCATTCGCTCTTGAATTTCGCGCGGCACGGTGGCCGGGTTGACCTTGCCCCAGGTGGCGGGCAGGGACATTTTGGCGGGATCGAACATACGGGCAAAGCGGGTGGCGGGCATGAACGGATCATGTGGTTTGAGATAGCTGGCCACCAGGAAGAACGGGTTCTCGCGGCCGTGGTTGCGGAGGAAGCGAATGGCCTCACGGGAGACGAAGCTTTCGAAGTGGTCGCGTTCGGCGATCCTGGATTCGCGGCCGACGTGGACGAGGCTCTGGCGGTTGTCGAGGGTGCGGGTGCCGATCCAGGGGTCGCCGTGGTCGAGCCAGAGGGAGTCGATTTGGGGCATGCCGCTGCCGGAGTTGGCGCGGGAGAGTTCCTCGGCGTAGAGCTGTGTCTTGGGCCCGAGTTGCTGGTACCAGTCGTTGAAATCGAGCCGGTAGTCGAAGCCGTGCGTCTGGGCGTCGACGAAGTGCATTTTTCCGATGAGGGCGGTGAAGTAGCCGGCGCGGCTGAGGTGATGGGCGACTGTCTTGTTGCGGAATGGCCAGGGAGTGGCGTTGCTCCAGGTCTGGTGGTTGTGGGTGTAGAGCCCGGTGAGGATGGAGGCCCGGGAAGGCGTGCAGACGGGATTGGCGCAGTAGGCGGCGTTGAAACGCACGGAGCGGGCAGCGAGGGCGTCGAGGTTGGGCGTGCGGGCGATGGGATCGCCTTCGCAGCCCATGGCGCTGGGGCGATGCTGGTCCGAAAGGAGGAACAGCACATTGCGCGGGCGGCGGGATTGCTGAGCGAACTGCGGAGACAGGGTGACGGGAGCGGCTGCGCCGGTCTTGAGGAAAGTCTTGCGCGTCATGGTGGGAATACGCTACCACGCGCGGGGCAGGCTGTGCTGAGGGAGGGTTACGGAAGGCCGGCCAATTGGGCGTCGAGATGCTTGAGGGCTTCGTCCAACTGGGCTTGATGGCGCGGGTGGCGGGCCATGGCGCGATCATTCGCGACTCGCGTGCGGGTGAGTTCAAGGGACTGGCGCCGGGCCTGATTCGCGATGGCCTCGGCGGTGGGCTTGGTCGCGGCGGCGTCGCGGCGAGCCTGAACGCGTTCTTCGATCTGCGATTCCACTGACTTGCTTTCCCAACCACGGGCCATGGCGCACTTCCCTTCAGAACGAGGTTAGCAGGCTGAAGAATGGAAAGCTGTAGTTGTGGCCGTCGCGTGTAGCTTTCCTGAGGAATCCGCCCGCGTGGAGGTGGGCAAAGCCGGCGGCGATGGTGAACGTCTTGTTGACGGCGAAGGTGCCCGTGAGGTCAAACTCCTGGCCAACGTGGCGCCCGGCGGACCCATCGGCGCGGCGGGCCACGATGGCGTTGTTGGTGGCATAGAGCCCGTCGCGGGCGCTGGCGAGCCACATCTGGTGATAGGAGGGAATGATGGCGATGCTTTTCCAGGGTCTGATGTCGGCGGCTGTCTTCCAGTGATGGATGTTCTTCCAGCCGATCTGGTCGCTGAAGCCGATGCGGTCATGGGCGGCGGGATAGAGTTGATCGAAGGTGCCGCGCTGGCGGTCTGAGGGGTCGCGGTCGCCGGAGGCGTAGTTGTATTCGGACCAGAAGCGGGGTTTGCCTCTCCACTTGGGCATGGTGCGTCCCAGCCAGCCGTGGGCGGCGTGGGCTGAGACGGTGTCGCGTCTGAAGGAGCCGCGCTGGAGGACGCCTTCGATGGAGTAGTCAAAGCCGCGGGGAAGCTGACCGGCGGCGCGGAAGCCGGGGACCCAGAAGTTGAGGCCGCCCACGCGGACGCGCCAGTAGAGGTAAGGCTCGATGAGGCCTTTGGGAACAAGTTTTTCGAGGCCGCCGTAGAGGCCGTGCAGGTTGTCGCCGGGTTCGGACTGATCGAAGCCATCGGCGCGGAGTTTGACGACGGCGCCGGTGAAGGTATCGAGGCGCAAGCCGCGTTTTTTGTCGCGCAAGGTGAGACGGACGGCATCCCAAGTGCGGCCGGTGTTGGACCATGCGGGGTCTCCCATGAGGCGGCCGGCGCCGAAGATGAGGGACTGGCGTCCGGTGCGCACGGCCCAGGCTCCTTTTTCGGTGTCGCCGAGTTCGAAGAATCCCCAGCGAAGATCGAGCCGGTTTTCAAGAGGCGGGCCGTGGGGTTTGCGGTTGACGTGGGGCGACCAGGAGTCCTGGGTTTGGAAGTGGAACTTCATCCAACGGATGGGTTGGACGATGGCATCGGCCCGGAGGCGGCCGAGTTCGTAAAAGTCATTGGTGGCGTTCTGGAAGGCGCCGCCGCGGAAACCTTCGAGGCGAACGCGGTATTCGGCCTTGAACTGAATGTACTTGGGAAGGGTCTTGTTCAGTTCCTCAACGGGACGGGTTTGGGCATGGGTCAAGGCCGCGGCGAAGGACAGCAGTGCGGCTCGATACAGCGGCATGGGAAGACTCCATTATCGCGAAGTGGATCCCAGAAAGTGGCACGGGGAGTGGGGGAGGCTCTGGTACTCTGTCGTTGTGACGAGATCACTGAGCATGGCGTTGTGGCCGGCGATGATGCTGGCGGCGGGCGGCTATGAGCCCGCGGGATTCGTTCCGATTCCGGGAGAGGTGGCGCTGGGGGCGATGTCGGCGGTGGCGACAGACGCCAAGTCGGGGCGGGTGTACGTGCTGCACCGTGGCGAGCCGCCACTGTTGGCATACGGCAAAGATGGCCGGTATGTGAAGGGCTGGGGCGGCGGCATGTTCAAGGTGGCGCATGGTCTTCGAGTGGATGCCCGGGGGAACGTGTGGACGACGGATAACGGGAACCACGTGCTGCGCAAATTCTCGCCGGACGGGCAGTTGCTGCAGACGCTGGGCGAGGTGGGTGTGGCCGGCGGTGGCGAGAAGCAGTTCCGGTCGCCGGATGATCTGGTGTTTGCGCGCAATGGCGACATCTACGTGGCGGATGCGGGCAACGGCCGGATTGTGCGGCTGAAGGCAGACGGGACGTTCGTCGCGCAGTGGGGCAAGAAGGGGAAGGGTGAGGGCGAGTTCACGCTGGCGCACGGGATAGCGATCGATGGGAAGGATCAGCTTTACGTGGCGGACCGGGGGGCCCGCCGGGTGCAGGTGTTTGCGCCGGACGGCCGTTTTTTGCGGATGATCACGGAGGTGGGGAATCCGTTCTGCGTGCTGGTGCACAGGAATGAGCTGCTGGTTTCCGAGGGTGAGATCCACAAGATTTTCCATACGGGGTTGGATGGGGCAGCGCGGGCGGCGTGGGGTGGTCCGGAGGTGTTGCAGTTGCCGCATATCATGGCGGTGGCGAAGGATGGGACGTTGTACGTGGCCGAGGTGAACGGGAAGCGGGTGCAGAAATTCCGGCCGCGGTGAGGCGCGGGTACACTACGGCCGCGCTGAGGCGCGGGGTACACTAGAGGTGGCTTGCCGGACGGGTGGTCGCGGGCGCTTCGGCGTTCGAGGAAAGTCCGGTCTCCACAGGGCGGCGTGCCGGCTAACGGCCGGGGGGGCGTGCTCAAAGCGCGTTTCACGGATAGTGCCACAGAAAATGTACCGCCGGGCCAGAAAGGGCCAGGTAAGGGTGAAAAGGTGCGGTAAGAGCGCACCGCGGCGCGGGTAACCGTGGCTGGCAGGGAAAACCCCACGCGGAGCAAGACCAAATAGGGGAGGAGGGACGGCCCGTCCCGTTACTACTTCCGGGTAGGTCGCTCGAGCCGTTCAGTAATGGACGGCCAAGATGAATGACCGCCCCTCGCGGCGACGCGGGGACAGAAACCGGCTTATAGTCCGGCAGGCCAGTTCAGACCGCCGCCGCAGCGGTTGCCAGAGGCGGGAAGCCGCGCCATCATGGTGTCACGCAGGCTGAGGTTTAGCGAGATCTACCGCCACAAACGCTCGGCCGGATGAAGTTGCCTCCCTGGGCCCTTGTCGCGACTGTGGCCGCCTCTCTGGACGCCGCCCACTTCGTGTAAAGCCGGGGCGGCACCCACCGACCGCGACCCGGCGCAGGCAACTGGCGGCACAGCGCGGGATTGGTTGGCTATACTGAGAAGAGCCATTGCCCGCCCTCGCCCTGCGAGTGCGCGGAATCCTGCTCCTGCGGGAGCCGCCGGGGTGCGGCGCAAGGCTGACCGCTGAAGGAGAGTTCGGATTCATGTTTCAACTGTTTCGTAACCGGGACACCGCCTTTCGTTATGTCCTGGGTGGGATGCTGACGCTGATTGCGGTGTCGATGGTGGTGACGCTGATCCCGGGGTTTGGCAGCGGCAGCGGCGCTTCCGGGGACGATCAGACGGTGGCGGAAGTGGGCGACTCGGTTGTGACCGAACGCGAGGTTCGGCTGCAGGCGCAGAACATGGTTCGGGGCGGCGGCGTTCCGGCGGGCATGGCGGGCTTCATCGTCCCGCAGATGGTGGAGAGCCGGGTGGCGGAGTTGGCCGTGGAGTACCAGGCCAAGCGCATGGGCTTTGAAGTGACCGAGTCCGACGTGGCGGCCTACATCAAGGAACTGATGCCGGCGCTGTTTCCGAACGGACAGTTCGTGGGCCAGCAGGCCTATGCCTCGATGCTGGGGCAGCGCGGAACGACGGTGCAGGAGTTCGAGCGGAACGTGCGGCGCAGCCTGGTGACCTCGAAGCTGCACAGTCTGGTGGCCGAAGGGCTGCTGGTGACCAACGCCGAGGTGGAGGCGGAGTTCCGGAAGTCGAACGACAAGATCACGATCGCGTTCCTGACGCTGGATCCGGCGAAGGTCCGCGAGGAGGTCAAGGTGACCGAAGCGGACGTGGCGGCGGAATTTGAAAAGACGAAGGCCGGCCACAAAGTGGGCGAACAGCGCACGTTTTCGCTGCTGGTGCTGGATGAGGCTCGCGTTGCCTCTCAGTTCAACGTGCCCGATGCCGAACTTCGCAGGGCGTACGCCAGCGACACGGAACGGTTCCGGACGCCGGAACGGGTCCGGGTGCGGCACATTCTGTTGAAGACGACCGACAAGCCGGCGGCCGAACTGCCGACGATCCGGAAGAGGATGGAGGATCTGCTGAAGCAGGCGAAGGGCGGCGCGAACTTCGCGGAGTTAGCGAAGAAGGTGTCGGAAGACACCGGGTCCGCTCCGAATGGCGGCGATATCGGATTCGTCACGCGCGGACAGACCGTGAAGGCGTTTGAGGAAGCGGCTTTCAAGATGAAAGCCAACGAATTGAGCGGCATTGTGGCCACCGAGTACGGGTTGCACATCATCCAGATGGTGGAGCGGCAGGATGCGCACACGTTGACGTTCGAGGAAGCCCGGCCGCAACTTGTGAAGGAAGCGACTCAGCGCCAGGTGTACGACCGGATGCCGGCCATCGCCGGTGAGATGCGCGACGCGCTGGCCAAGGCACCCACGGCGACCGTGGATGTGGCGACGAAGTACAACGCGCAGTTGGTGAAGGCGGAAAAGATCGGCAGCGGAGACGCACCGCTTCCCTTGTTGAACAAAGCTCCCGAGGTGTATGCCGCGGTGGCCGGTTTGAAGAAGGGCGACGTGACGCAAGTGATCAACGTGGCCGGGAACCGGCTGGTGGTGGCGCAGTTGGACGAGATTCACCCCGAGCGGCCGGCGACGCTGGCCGATGTGGGTGGCCGAATCATGGAAGATCTGAGGATCGCGCGCGGCAATCAACTGCTGGAAGCGCGGCGGAAGACCGCCGAAGAGAAGCTGGCGGCGGCTGGGGCGGATCTGAAGAAAGTGGGCGCCGAGTTGAAACTGGAGTACAAGGAAGCGCCGGAGTTCACCGCGGATGGCGCGGCGGAGGGCCTGGGCAGCGCGTCCGTGCTGACGGAGGCGTTCGCCAAGCCCGTGGGGTCGCTGATTAAGCCGGTGACGCTCGACGGGAAGTGGTTCTTCGTGAAGGTGACGGGCCGCCAGGACGCCGACTTGTCCAAGCTGCCCGCGGGCCGCGAGGCGATTGTCGCCAAACTACGCAACGCCAAGCAGACCGAGCGCCGGCAGTTGTTCGAGGACGGCCTGGTGGCGAAGCTGACAGCCGAAGGCAAGATCAAAATCCGCCAGGATGCCATCAAGCGGATTGTGAACACCATCTAGCGGCCCCGGGTGGATACCTTATTCGACCTGGTCCGCACGCTTCTGGACGCCCAGAAGCTGCGGCACCTGCTGGAAACCACGCTTTCGGGTTGGCCTGCGTACGCAGCCGTTGTGGCGATTGTGTTCGCGGAGACCGGCTTGTTGTTTGGCTTCGCACTGCCGGGCGACAGTCTGCTCTTCGTGGTGGGAGTTCTGGCCGGCGCCGGACAGCTTGATATCGTGCTGGTCAACGTTCTGCTGATGGCGGCGGCGATTCTGGGTGACGCCACGGGCTACGCACTGGGACGGCGGGCGGGGCCCGCGATCTTCGACCGGCCCAGTTCGCGGCTTTTCAAACGGGAACACCTGCTTCGCACCAAGGCGTTCTACGAAAAGCACGGTGGCAAGACCATCATCTACGCCCGGTTCGTGCCCATCATCCGCACATTCGCTCCGTTCGTGGCCGGCGTGGCAGAGATGGGTTATCGCCGTTTCGCCGCGTTCAATATCTTCGGTGGCATCGGGTGGGTGGCCGGATTGACGGCGCTGGGGTACGCGGCGGGGAATCACCCGCTGGTGCAGCGGCACTTCGAAAAGGTGATCCTGGGCATCATCGGCGTTTCCGTGCTGCCATTGTTGATCGAGTTGCTCAGAGCGCGGATGGCATCGAAACCCAAGTTTCCGTAGGGCCGGGTTCATCGTGTTGATCAACGCGGTCCAACGTGTGCGAGGCAGAGAGAGCCCCGCAATCCTGATACTCTGGACGGGATGACCCGCGTTTTCTCGATTGCCTGCATCGCCACATTGTTGGTCACGCTTTGCACCGCGGCGGACTCCGCCAAGGAGGTGCTGGCGGCTCAGGAAGCGTTCGGAAAAGCATCGGTTGCCGGCGACAAGGCGGCGCTCGACAAGCTGCTGCATGACGACCTTCAGTATGTCCATTCGAGCGGCCAACTGGACAGCAAGAGCGTGTACATCGGCAACATCACAAGCGGACGGTCGAAGTACCTGGCCATGGAGATGTCCGGCACCACGGTGCGGGTGTTCGGGAACTACGCTTCCGTGCGGACGAAGCTGGTGGTGAGAGGCGAGCAGCAGGGCAAGGAGATGATCACCCATCTCAACGTCTTGTTCGCCTGGGTGAAGGCGGGCAAGGGCTGGCAGATGGTGGACCGGCAGGCGATCCGGGTGCAGCCGTAGTTCCCTCCCCCGGCATGTTCCGCAAGGTCCTTATAGCCAACCGCGGCGAGATCGCGGTCCGTCTCATTCGCGCTTTGCGTGAGTTGGGCATTCCGAGCGTGGCGGTCTATTCCGAGGCAGACCGTGGCGCGCTGCACACACGGATGGCCGACGAGGCGGTGCTGCTGGGCCCGGCGCCTTCGGCGGAAAGCTATCTTCGAAAGGATCGTCTGATCGAAGCCGCGGTGCGCACCGGCGCCGAAGCCGTTCACCCGGGCTATGGGTTCCTGAGCGAGAACGCCGGATTCGCCGCGGCCTGCCAGGAGGCGGGGCTGGTATTCATTGGGCCGCCGGCTTCGGCCATCGAGAAGATGGGGTCAAAGACGAACGCCCGCACGCTGGCCAAGGCGGCCGGGGTTCCGGTGACACCGGGCACGGAGGAGCCGGTGACGGACGATGCGGTGGCGGCGCGCACGGCACGTGAAATCGGGTACCCGGTGCTGTTGAAGGCCTCGGCTGGCGGGGGCGGCAAGGGGATGCGCCGCGTGGATGATGAGCGTGGGCTGGCGGCGGCGTGGCGGGATGCGTCCAGCGAGGCGCAACGATCATTCCAGGACGGCTCGGTGTATATCGAGAAGCTGATCGTGGAGCCGCGCCACATTGAGATTCAGGTGCTGGGCGACCAGCACGGACACATGATTCACCTGGGTGAACGCGAATGCTCCATCCAGCGGCGGCACCAGAAGATCATTGAGGAGTCGCCGTCGCCGCTGCTGGCGGAGCATCCGGAGTTGCGTCATGAGATGGGTGAGGCCGCGGTGCGGGCGGCGCGCGCGGCCGGCTATCACAACGCCGGAACGGTGGAGTTTCTTGTGGGGCCGGACCGGCGTTTCTACTTCCTGGAGATGAATACCCGGCTTCAGGTGGAGCACCCGGTGACGGAACTGGTGACGGGCCTGGATCTGGTGCGGTGGCAGTTGCGGATCGCCCGCGGGGAGCACCTAACGGTGCGCCAGCAGGATGTGGCGCTGCGCGGCTGGGCGATTGAATGCCGGGTGTACGCCGAGGATCCGGATAATCAGTTCCTGCCGTCGCCCGGGCGGATCACACATCTTGTGGAGCCGGCGGGCCCCGGCATCCGGCTGGATTCAGGCGTGTATGCCGGATGGAACGTTCCGATCGACTACGATCCGCTGCTGGCCAAGCTGGCGGCCTGGGCCGAGACCCGCGATGACGCGGCGGACCGGTTGCGGCGCGCTCTGGGTGAGACGGTGGTGGGCGGCATCCGGACCAATGTCGCGTTTTTCCGGGAGGTGCTGGACGATGCGGAGTTTCGCGCCGGGCTGCTGCACACCGGGTTTCTCGATGGCTTCTTCGCACGCCGGGCAGCGGCAAGCGTGCCCGAACGGCTGGAAGCGGTGGCGATGGTAGTGGCTGCCATCGAACAGACGGGCCGCGGCGGCCGTAAGGCGGAAGCGGTGGGACGCGAGCCGGCTTCCCGGTGGCGGCAGGGCCGCGAGGAGATGTACCGGTGAAGCTGCTGGCCACGGCCGGAGACCGGCGGATTGAGCTGACCGTGGAGCGCGCGGGCGGAGCGTGGAGTTTTCGCGCCGGCAGCCAGGACGGGGTGCTGGATGTGCTGGAGATCGCACCCGGAGTCTATTCCGTTCTGGATGGCGATCGCTCCCATGAAGTAAGGTTGTGGGCTGGCCCGGAGGGCTGGACGGTGGAGGTTGAAGGCCACCGCCTGGATGTGGCTCTGGCGGACCCGCGCGACGCGGCCGCGGGCCTGGCGGGCGCCGACGGCGGGGCGCGGCTGGAGTTGAAGGCGCCGATGCCGGGCAAGGTGGTACGCGTGCTGGTGCAGGAAGGGGATTTGGTGGAAGCGGGCCAGGGGATCGCCGTGGTGGAGGCGATGAAGATGCAGAACGAAATGAAGGCAAGGCGCGGCGGGCGTGTGGTGACGGTGCGGGTGGCGGAGGGCGCGGCGGTGGCGGCGGGTGAAGTGCTGGCCGTGATCGAATAGCGATAATGAAGAACGATGCCTGACGCGGCCTGCGAGAAGTGCGGAGGAACCGGCTGGGTGATTTCCGACCGCAACGGGATCTCTGGCGCTGAGAAGTGTTCCTGCCTGCTGAATGAGCGGATCCGGCAGGTGGAGTCGACGGCGGGCATTCCACCGTTGTACCGGAACGCCTCGCTTGACAACTTCGTGCTGCCGCGGGACAACCCGGTGGCAAACAACGCGCTGGCGGGGCTGGTGCTGACGGTTCGCAGTTTCATACGCAATTTCCCGAACGAGGAGCGGCCGGGATTGTTGCTGATTGGCGATCCGGGCACGGGCAAGACGCATCTGGCGGTGACGGTGCTGCGGGCGCTGATCGCGCGCGGTTTTGAGTGCGTGTTCTTCGACTATCAGAATCTTCTGGACCGCATCCGGGCGGGCTATGACCAGGCATCGGGTCAGACGGACAAGGAGGCGTACCGGACAGCGCTGGAGGCCGAGGTGCTGGTGCTGGACGATCTGGGCGCGCACCGGGTGACGGACTGGGTGCAGGACACGGTGACGTCGCTGATCACGTATCGCTGCAACCACAAGAAGCCGCTTATTGCGACGACGAACCTTCCGGACCCGGATGCCGGTTCGACTATCGTGCAGCGGTCGGCAGGGGATCCGGGGAAGATGGAGTACCGGGAGACGCTGGCGGAGAAGGTGGGTGGTCGGGCGCGGTCGCGGTTGTTTGAAATGTGCCGGGTGGTGCGGATGCCGATCACGGACGATTACCGGGTGAAAAACCGGCGGTCGTGAGGGCGCGGGGAGTACGAACTACAGCTTGAGCGCCGATGATGGTGCGGTTCCGGTTTTGGCAGGACCAGTTCCACGAGGGGCGCGTCCGGTCCAATGGTAGCCTGAGCCAAGTCTTCGCGCATGGCGGCGTGGATGCGATTGTTGCTGCCGATCGCTCGGTGGAGAATGCGCGGTCCGTGCGAGCGTTTTCTGAGGGCTGGATTCAGGATCGCGGGCACGGTGCGGCTTGCCGGCGAAGAGTTCCAGCGGCATGTGTTTCGGCTGGACCGGGGCCCCGGGGGTTGAGAGGGCCTGGTTCCGTATACTACGTGGTAGTGACCCATAAAGTGACATTGATTCCCGGAGACGGGATTGGCCCCGAAGTGGCAGCGGCCGTTGTGCGGATTCTGGATGCCGCGGGTGTGGCGATTGAGTGGGACCGGGTAGAGTTGTCCACTGACGTGATTCTGGCGGCGGGGAAGACGCTGCCCGACCCGGTGCTGGCTTCGCTGGACCGGACTCGCGTGGGGTTGAAGGGTCCCGTGACCACGCCGGTGGCGGGCGGCTTTTCAAGCGTGAACGTGGCCCTGCGCAAGAGGCTGGACCTGTTTGCCAACGTGCGGCCGGTGCGGACGGTGCCGGGTTTGAAGACCCGGTATCAGGACGTTCAGATCGACATGGTGATCTTCCGTGAGAACACGGAAGATCTGTACTCCGGGCTTGAGCACGAGGTGGTGAAGGACGTTGTCGAAAGCCTGAAGATCATCACGCGGCATGCCTCCATCCGGATTGCCGAATATGCGTTTGAGTTCGCACGGAAGCAGGACCGGCGGCAGGTGACGGCGGTGCACAAGGCGAACATCATGAAGTTGAGCGACGGGCTGTTCCTGCGATGTTGCCGGGAGGTGGCGGAGCGGTATGCGGGCATCGAATACAAGGAACTGATTGTGGATAACGCTTCCCTGCAGCTTGTGATGCGGCCGGAGACGTTCGATGTGTTGCTGTTGCCGAACCTGTATGGGGACATCGTGTCGGATCTGGCGGCGGGGCTGGTGGGCGGTCTAGGCATTGTGCCGGGGGCGAACATGGGTGAGAAGCACGCTGTGTTTGAAGCCGTCCACGGGAGCGCGCCGGATATCGCGGGGAAGGGTGTAGCAAATCCGACGGCGCTGTTGCAGAGCTCGATTCTGATGTTGCGGCATTTGGGTGAGAGCACCATCGCCAATCGCGTACAGGCGGCGATGGAGCGCACCTACGCGGAGGGCAAGGCGCTGACGCCGGATGTGGGCGGGCGGGCGACGACGGAGGAATTCGTCGGGACGCTGATTGGGCATCTTTAAGACATGCGTCCAAGGTGGCAGTCCTTGGTGTTGCTGATGGCGGCGCTGCTGGCCAACGGGTGTTGGAAGAAGAAGCCTGTGGTGGCGGCGCCGCCTCCGGCTCCTCGGGCGCCGGCGCCTGCCACGGTTCCGCCGCCGGCGCCGGTGGAGCCTCCGAAGCCCGTGAAGCCGCGCGCGGCCGCTCCGCCGAAGCCCGTTCCGCCTCCCGCGCTTTTGGGTGAGGTGTTGAGCGCGGGCGAACGGGCGCGGTTCGAAAAGCAGATTGGAGCGGACTTGGAAGAGACCCACAAGATTCTGGCGGCGCTGGCTTCGAAGCGGCTGACGCCGGAGCAGGCGCAGAGTGCGGAACGGATTCGGGCGTTTGCCCGTCAGGCAGCGGAGGCTCGTGGGGGGGACCCGCGGCCGGCGGCTGAACTGGCCCGGAGGGCGGTGGTGACGGCTAGGGGATTGGCGGGGGTGGTGAGATGACGGGATTGCTGCTGTTGGCCGCGTGGACGGCGCAGCCGGCGGATGCGGATGCGAACCTGGGCCGCCGGCTCTTCGATGCGCAGTGCGCCCTGTGCCACGGAATTGGCGGCGCGGGCGGGCGCGGACCGGTGCTGGCGCGGGCGCAATTGAAGCATGCGCCGACCGAGGAGGCGTTGAAGACGGTGATCGAGCAGGGGTTGCCGGGGACTGAGATGCCCGGGTCGTGGCAGCTTTCGCCGCGAGAGACGGGGTTGGTGGCGGCGTATGTGCGTGGGTTGGGGAAGTTGAAGGAAGAGGTGGTGCCGGGTGACCCGGTGCGCGGCGCGAAAGTGTATGCGGGGCAGGGGTGCGCGGGGTGCCATGCGGTGGCGGGGGAAGGCAGCGGGTATGGTCCTGAGTTGACGTCGATTGGGGCCCGGCGGAGCGCGGCCTATCTACACGAAGCGCTGGTGCGGCCGGGGGCGGCGGTGCCGGAGGACTTTCTGGTGGTGGAAGCGGTGGGGCGAGCCACGGTGCGGGGGATCCGGGTGAACGAGGATTCGTTCACGATTCAGTTGAAGGATCCGCAGGGGTTCCATAGCTTTCGAAAGTCGGAGTTGCGGAGCTTGAGGAAGCTGGCGGGTGAGACTCCGATGCCGGCGTATGGAAAGCTTGCCCCGGCCGAGTTGACGGATCTGGTGGCGTACCTGGTGTCGCTGAAGGGGAGGCCATGAATGCGGCGGCGTGATTTTGTGAGCGGACTGGCGGGTATGCCGCTGGCGGCGCAGGTGCCGTTTGAACGGGTATTGAACGCCGGGGCGGAGCCGCGGAACTGGCTGACCTATTCGGGCAACCTGCTGGGCCACCGGTATTCGCCGCTGGCGCAGATCACGGTTGAGAACGCAGCGCGGCTGCGGCCGGTGTGGGTGTATCAGTTTCCGGACACGAGCAATCAGGTATCGCCGCTGGTGGTGGACGGAGTGATGTACCTGACGGCGCCGCAGGCGATGATGGCCGTGGATGCGCGGACGGGGCGGAACCTGTGGCGGTGGTCGCGGCCGGCGCCGAAGGACCTGCAGACGATTGGATTTGGGCGGACGAATCGCGGGGCGGCGATTCTTGGCGACACGCTGTATGCGGGCACGCTGGACGGGTATCTGGTGGCGGTGGATGCGAAGTCAGGGGTGGAGCGGTGGGCTGTCGAGGTGGCCGATTACAAGGTGGGGCACTGTATCACGGTGGCTCCGCTGGCGGTGCGGGACAAGATTGTGGTGGGGATCAGCGGGGGTGAGGCTGGGGTGCGGGGCTTCGTGGACGCCTACGATGCCAGGACCGGGAAGCGGGCGTGGCGGTTCTGGACGGTGCCGGGTCCGGGGGAGAAGGGACACGACACGTGGTTGAATGAGGCGTGGAAGACGGGCGGTGCGACGACGTGGGTGACCGGGTCCTATGACGCGGACCTGGATCTGGTGTATTGGGGCGTGGGCAATCCTGGTCCGGACTGGAATGGGGATGTGCGGCCGGGGGACAATCTGTTCTCGTGTTCGTTTATCGCCCTGGAGGCGGCGACGGGGAAGCTGCGGTGGCATTTTCAGTTCACGCCGCACGACACGCACGACTGGGATGCGACGCATGTGCCGGTGCTGGTTGATGCGACGATCCGGGGGCGGGCTCGGAAGCTGGTGATCAACGCCAACCGGAACGGCTTCTACTACGTGCTGGACCGGGTGACGGGCGAGTTTCTGCACGGCAACGCGTTCGCGAAGCAGACATGGGCTTCGGGATTGGACGACAAGGGCCGCCCGATGGCGCTGCCGAACACGGAGCCGACGGAACAGGGCACGCTGGTTTGGCCGAGTCTGCAGGGCGCGACGAACTGGTTCAGTCCGACGTACAGCCCACGGACGGGATGGCTGTACGTGCCGGTGCGGGAGATGGGCGCAATCTACTACAAGCGCGAGGCGGTGTATAAGCCAGGAACGTTTTTCGCGGGCGGAGGCGAGATGGCGCAGGCTGGCGACAAGGCGTGGGGCGCCGTGCGGGCGCTGGAGGTGGCAACGGGCAAGACGATGTGGGACTTCCGTCTGCATTCGCCGACGTGGGCGGGGCTGATGTCGACGGCGGGCGGGCTGGTGTTTGGCGGATCGAATGAGAGCAATTTTTTCGCGCTTGAGGCGCGGACGGGCAAGCCCGTCTGGGATTATCAGACCGGGGGGCGGGTGACGGGAAACCCGGTTTCGTTTGAAGTGGACGGGCGGCAACATGTGGCGGTGGCCTCGGACCGGGTGCTGCTGGTGTTCAGCCTGGCATGACCCGGAAGGGTTACAATCGGCGCTGAATGATCACACGCCGTCAATTCGCAGCGGGCTGCGCGGCTGCTCCGGCGGTGTTCGCGCAGGGCGGACGCCGCTGGAATTTTCTGTTTGTCAGTTGCGAGGATACGAGCCCGGATCTTGGGTGCTACGGGGATCAATATGCCTCGACGCCGAATATTGACAAGCTGGCCACCGAGGGGCTGCGGTACACACATGCGTTTTCGACTTACGGGGTCTGCGCGCCGAGCCGGTCGTCGATCATCACGGCGATGTACCCGGCGACGATTGGGACGCATCACATGCGGTCGCAGGGGGTACCGCCGCCGGAGGTGAAGTGTTTCACGGAGTATCTGCGGGCCGCGGGATACTACTGCACGAACAATTCGAAGACGGATTACAACTTCGCGCCGCCGGAGACGGCGTGGGACGAAAGCAGTCCACGGGCGCATTGGCGGGGGCGTGCCAGCAACGATCAGCCGTTTTTCGCGGTGTTCAACTTCGTGGTGTCGCATGAGAGCCAGGTGCGGGCGCCCGAGGAGACGTACCGGAAGAATATCGCGCGGCTGAAGCCGGAGCAGATTCACGATCCGGCAAAGGCTCAGCTGCCGCCGTACTATCCGGACACGCCCGCGGTGCGGAAGGACTGGGCGCGGCTGCACGACAACATCAGCGCGATGGATGCGATGGTGGGCGACACATTGCGGGAGTTGGAAGCAGACGGGCTGGCCGGGAACACGATTGTGTTTTTCTGGGGCGATCATGGGCGCGGGTTGCCGCGGGCGAAGCGCTGGGTGTACGACTCCGGAACGCGCGTGCCGCTGATCATACGGTGGCCGGGTACGCTTGCCGCGGGCACAGTCACGGACCGGATGGTGAGTCTGATGGACCTGGGCCCCACGCTGCTGTCTCTGGCCGGCGTGGCGCCGCCCAAGCACATGCAGGGGCAGGCGTTTCTGGGCGCACACGCCGGTGCGCCGCGTGAGTACACGTTCATGGCGCGCGACAGGATGGATGAGACCTATGACCTGATTCGCAGCGTGCGTGACAAGAGGTACAGGTACATCCGGAACTATCAGGCGGGTAAGCCGTATGCCCAGTACATCGAGTACATGGATCAGATGCCGACGCTGCGTGAGATGCGGCGGCTCAACGCGGCCGGGCAGTTGACGGGAGCGCAGAAGCTGTTTTTCCGGCCGGAGAAACCGGTGGAAGAACTCTTCGATTCGGAAGCCGATCCGCATGAGGTGAACGATCTGGCGAGGGATCCGAAGTATGCCGGGATCCTGGCGCGGATGCGCGGTGTGCATGAACGGTTCATGAAGGAGACGGGGGACCTCGGCTTGATTCCCGAGGACGAGTTGAAGGAGAAGATGCGCCCGGGCGGAGTGTTCGCGACGGCGGCGGTTCCCACGGCCACGGTGCGGGGAGAGATGGTGACGCTTGCGTGCGAGACTCCGGGGGCGTCGATTGCGTACACGTTCGAGGCCGGCGCGAAAGCCCGGTGGCTGCTGTACTCAAAGCCGGTGCGGAAGACGGGGCCGATGCGCGCCAAAGCGTGCCGGTTGGGATACAAGGATAGCCCGGAGGTCAAGGCTTGATGCGCTGGTGGGCGGCGCTGGCCCCGGTGGCGTTGTGCACGGCGGAGACTCCGATGGAGGACCTGCTGGCGGCGAAGCTGGTGGCGCAGGTTCGCGCATTCGACGACAAGCTGGACGGTGTGCTGGGGTTCGCGGCGGTTGATCTGGGGACCGGGCGGAGCTTTGGCTACAACGACGGCGTGGTGTTTCCGCAGGCGAGTTCGATCAAGATCCCGATTCTTATTGAGGTGTTCAAGCAGGCGAAAGCGGGGCGATTCGGGCTGGATGACCGGGTGACCGTGCAGCCTTCGGAGAAGGTGGCTGGGAGCGGCGTGCTGGCGGGGCGCCTTGCCGGGGGTCCGGTGACGCTAGCGATTCGGGAACTGGCGCTTGAGATGATCCGGTCCAGCGACAACACGGCCACGAACCGGTTGATTGCTATGGTGGGAATGGGGGCGGTGAACCGGACGCTGGATGAACTGGGATTCCATGCAACGCGGCTGCGGCGGATCATGCTGGATTCCGCGGCGGCCACGCGCAATGAGGAGAACATTTCGACGCCGTTGGAGATGGCTAGCCTGGCCGCGATGTTGTACCGGGGCGAAGTGCTGGATGGGGCCAGGAGCGCGGACATGATCGCGATGATGAAGACGGTGAAGGCGGACTTTCGCGCGGTGATTCCACCCTCGGTGGAGGTGGCGGCCAAGCCGGGTGAGTTGACGGGTGTGCGATGCGAGACAGGGGTGGTGTATCTGCGCGGACGGCCGTTCGCTTTGAGTGTGATGGCAGCACATCTGGAAGGGGAGCAGAACCCGGTGGGGGATGTGGTGAAGATGGTATTTCATCATTTTTCGAAGCTGGCGCGGGCGAACCGGTACGGAAACTACGGAGTACGATAAGGGGTTTATGTCAGTTGAAGGAAAGACAGTCGCTTTGCTGGTGGACAACATCTACCAGGAGATGGAAGTGTGGGTGCCTTTGTACCGGCTGCGGGAAGCGGGTGTGCGCGTGGTGACCTTGGGTGCGGCGGCCGGGACGACATACACCAGCAAGCTGGGGTATCCGGTGGTGGCCGAGAAAGCGTATGACCAGGTGTCCGCGGCGGATTTCGACGGCGTGGTTGTGCCTGGTGGATTCGCGCCGGACCACATCCGGCGGCATGCGCGGGCGACGCAACTGGTGCACGACCTGGATGCCGCCGGAAAACTGGTTGCGGGGATCTGCCATGCGGGCTGGGTGCTGTGCTCATCCAACCTGCTGCGGGGGCGGCGTGTAACGTCGTATTTCTCGATCAAGGACGACATGACGAACGCGGGCGGGCTGTGGGAAGACGCCGAGGTGGTGGTGGACCGGAATCTGGTGACATCGCGGCGGCCGGACGATTTGCCGGCGTTTTGCCGGGCGATGCTCGAAGTGCTGGCGCGGCAGTAACGGCAGATGCAACCGGTGATTTCGGTGCGCGGACTGCGCAAGGCTTATGGGACGTTCGAGGCTGTGCGAGGGATCGAGTTCGAGGTGCGGGAGGGGGAGGTGTTCGGGCTGTTGGGTCCGAACGGGGCGGGCAAGACAAGCACGGTGGAGATTCTGGAGGGGCTGCGGCCGCGATCAGCGGGTGAGGTGACGGTGCTGGGGTACGACCCGGGCGTTGATGTGCGGGCGTTGAAGGACCGGATTGGGGTGTGTTTGCAAGCGACGAACCTGCCGGAGAAGATCAAGGTGAGCGAAGCGCTGGCGCTGTTCGCAGCGTTCTATTCGCGAAATACCGATCAGAACAAGCTGATTGACCGGTTGCAGCTTGGGGACAAGAAGGATGCGTTCTATTCGACGCTTTCCGGTGGACAGAAGCAGCGGGTGGCGATTGCACTGGCGCTGGTGAACAGCCCGAAGCTGGCGTTTTTCGACGAGCCGACGACGGGGCTGGATCCGCAGGTTCGGCTTGAGATCCACGGTTTGATTTCCGAGTTGCGGGCGTCGAAGACGACGACGCTGCTGACGACGCACTACATCGAAGAAGCGGAACGACTGTGCGACCGCGTGGCGATCATGGACGAGGGGCGAATCATCGCGATGGGCACGCCTCGCGAGATTCAGCAGAGCACGCTGGGGCACACGATGATCGAGATTTCAACGGAGCGCCCGCTGCCCGATGGCGCGCTGCCCGAGTTGATGGGAGCGTCCGAGATGGTGGTGACTGGGGACCGCAAGGAACTGCGGATGGCATCGGCTGAGCCGGCGCGGGCGATTGTGGAACTTGTGAAATGGATCGATCAGGCAGGGGTCGGGCTGGCGGATATCCACATGAAACGGCCGACGCTTGAGGATGCGTTCATCAAGCTCACCGGGAAGAGCTTGCGGGATTGATGATGAACGCATACCTGGCGCATATCGTCATCAGTTTCAAAATCGCCTGGCGCGACCGGATGGTTCTGTTCTTCAACTACGCCTTTCCGCTGATTTTCTTCTTCATGTTCGCCCAGATGTTCAAGGCGGAACAGGGCGGCGCGATTGTGCAGGTGGTGGCAAGTGTGCTGTGCATCGGTGTGCTGGGGAACGGCTTTTTCGGCGGTGGATTGCGGGCGGTGCTGGACCGTGAGGCGAACATTCTGCGGCGTTTCAAGGTAGCGCCCATCTCACCGGCGCCGATTCTGGTGTCGTCGATGGCGGTGGGGCTGATCAACTATCTGCCATCGGCCCTGATGATGGTTCTGCTGGCGCATTTGCTTTACGGAATGCCGATTCCGGAACAGTGGCCTTCGCTGCTGTTGTTCCTGGTGCTGGGTGCGACGGCGTTCCGGGCGATAGGACTGATCATCGCTTCGGTGGCGAACTCGATGGGGGAGAGCCAGATCATCATTCAGACGCTGTATTTCCCGATGCTGCTGTTGAGCGGGGCGACGATTCCGGTGATGGTGTTTCCGGACTGGCTGCAGATTGTCTCGCAGTTCATTCCCGCAACCTATCTGTTCGGGGGCGTGCAGGCGATTCTGCTGCGCGGAGAGACGTTGGCGGCCAACTGGACGGCCGCGGGCGCGCTGCTGCTGACGATCCTGCTGTGCACGTTCATTTCGATCAAGCTATTCCGGTGGGAGAAGGAAGAAAAGATCAAGGCGAGCGCGAAGTTGTGGCTGGTGGCGGTGCTGGCTCCGTTTCTGGCGATTGGGATGTATCAGGCGCAGGCGAAGAGCAACATCGCCAAATCGAAGCAGTTGTATCGCGAGATGCGGCGGGATCACAAGTTTCTGATTCGAGATGCGCGCATCTTCGTGGGCGATGGGCGTGTGCTTGAAACGGGAACGGTGTTTGTAGCGAACGGGCGAATCGTGGCGATTCACGCGGGCCATGGGCCGGATCCGGAGACGCTGAAAGCGGAGGTGATTGAGGCGGCGGGCAAGACGCTGCTGCCCGGGTTGATCGATGTGCATGTGCATTTGGGCGCGCCGGGAGGCGTGTTCGAGAAGGTGGAAGACTACCAGAAGCCGGGGTTGATGGAACGGAATCTGGCGGCGTATCTGTATGCGGGTGTGACCACGGTGAAGAGCGTGGGCGACATGATGACGACGCTGGGGCCGGCGCGGGAGCGGGTGCTTTCGGGCGAGTATCTGGGGGCTGACTTGCAGATGACGGGTCCGCTGTTCACGGCCGAAGGCGGGCATGGGACGGAGTACTTTAAGGGCGTTCCGGCGGCGCTGCGGGAGAGGATGGTGCGAGAGTTCACGCGGTTGCCGAAGACCGTGGAGGAGGCCAGGGCGCAGGTGAGGGAGTTGAAGGCGCAGGGAGTGGATGGAATCAAGGTGGTGTTGGACGCGGGGGCGGCGCCGGCGGTGTACAACCGAATGGATACGGCACTGCTATCGGCGATTGCGGCTGAAGGGGCCTCGTTGAGGCTGCCGGTGGTGTCGCACACGGGGGATGCCCATGATGTGGCGGATGCGGTGGCGGCGGGCGTGAGCGGGGTGGAGCACGGGGCACAGAGAGACCGTTTGAGCGACGCGCTGCTGGCGGAAATGAAGCGGAAGGGCGTGGCGTACGACCCGACGTTAAGCGTACTGGAGGCGTTTTCCGTGCTGCGCGGGGGCGGAACGGGGCCGATGTTCGAGGGGTCGCTGGTGCAGCAGGTGGCGTACCCGGGGTTGATTCAGAATACGAAGAAGGCGTTTGCGGCGGCGGAGTTTCAGAAAGGGTTGCAGCCCATCAAGGACTATCCGCTGGACCTGAAGCTGGCGATGGAGAATCTGAAGCGTGCGCATGAGGCGGGTGTGGTGTTGACGGCAGGGACGGATTCGGGGAATTTCCTGCTGCCGCACGGGGCGGCGATTCATCGCGAATTGCAGTTGTGGGTGCGCGCCGGGGTTCCGGCGGGGGCGGCGCTGAAGGCAGCCACGTTTGAGAACGCGCGCTTGTTGGGGCTGGAGCACCGGATTGGGGCGATCCGCGAGGGACTGGAGGCGACGATGCTGCTGGTGGATGGGAATCCGCTGGCCGAGATCGCGGCGACGGAGCGGATTTCCATGGTGATGTTCAAGGGAGAGCGGGTGAACCGGGCCGATCTGTTTGAACAGAAATAGGCCGGCTACTTCCCTCGAAAGCGCACAGTGAGCCCGGCGGTGATGGTGCGCGGGTAGCCGGGTGTGCCGTGGATGCCCATGCGTGGGGCCGCGCCTTGCAGGCGGGATTCGATGTAGTTCTGCGTCTCGTAGTATTCGCGGTTGAGCATGTTGTCGAGGGCGAAGTTGAAGTCAACGCTCCGGGTGAGGCGGCGAACGAGGCTCATGTCCCAGACGGTGTGGCCGGCGGCGCGGATGGTGGCGTCGAGCGGATCGAGGCGATAGCGGTTGATGGCGCGGACGCGGAGCGAGCCGGTCCAACCGCGCCAGGCGGCGAGGGTGAGACCCGCGTTGGGGACGAAGCGCGGGGCGCGGTCGACGTATTCGCGGGGCGAGGTGGCGCGATAGAACGCGTTGAGCACTTGGGTGAATCCGCCGGAGAAGCTGAGTTTGCGGTTCAGTTGCAGGGACAGTTTACCTTCATAGCCATAGGCCCGGCTGGGTCCCAGGAATTCGAGCGAGCCATCGTCGGCGACGTAGACGAGTTCGTGGGAGCGATCGATGAGGAAGGCGTCGAAGGCGGCTGAAAAGCGGCTGACGTTGTAGGAGACGCCCACTTCCTGGAAATCCGTGGTGGAGACGCGGGCGCCGCCGGGCGATTGAATCATGCTGCGTGCGTCAAGCGAGGAGATGCCGCGGCCGTAGTTGGCGTGGAAGGTGATGGGGAGACGGCGGGTGGGGGTATAGGCGAGGCTGGCCTTCGGCTGCCAGTTGCCGGCGGTCTGGCCGAGGGTGGAGGGGCTGAGCCGATCAGCGACGTGGAAGCGAAACAGGTCGTAGCGAAGCCCCGCGGAGGCGATGAGCTTTCCGTTGAGAAGGCTGAACGTTTCCTGGGCGTAGCCGGCCGTGTTGGTGACGTTGGCGTGAGCGCGTGTGGTGACGCCGGTTGGCGTGCGGCCGATGCGCGGGTAGAGGCCGACGTTGATCTGATTGCCATGATAGTTAGCCCCGGCTGAGAACTGGCTGAAGGAGGAGCCGAGTTTGTGCGGCTTGATGTATTGGGCGTTGGCGCCCTGCTGGAGACGGGAGTCGTGTTGTTGGATGCCGTCGCCGTCCATGGGGTCATTGAGGAAGTAGGTGAAGTTGGAGTAGAGGTCGAAGAGGGAGCGGCTGAGGAAGCCGTCGATTTTCCAAACAGCGCCGTCGGCGAGGTCCTGGCGGTAGTAGAGGCCAGCGGTCGCGCTGCGAACACGACCGCCTTCGCCCGGGTCGAGAAAGCCGAACCGGGGGAGGATGCCTTCCTGGACGGCATCGAGAGGAATCTGGCCGGAAGAGCTGAAGCTGTTTCGGCCGGCATTGAACTTGAAGCCCGCGCTGCGCTGGCGGGCGAGGCGTTGGGTGATGTTGGCGGTGAGGTTGTCGCGACGGTAGTCGAGGGGTTTGAGGAAGGGTCCATCAGAGTGGGAGCCTTCGTAGGCGAAGAGAGCGTCGGTGTTGAGGAGGTTGGGGCTGAAGGCGAGGAAGCCACGCTGGCTGTTGAAGGAGCCACCCTGAAGGCGGGCGGTCCATTCATCGGGCATGGATTCGCGGAGCCGGATGTGCACGACGCCGAGGCCGCTGAAGTCACCGTATTCGGCGGAGAAGGGTCCGTTGATGATGCTGGCTTCCTGGACGAGTTCGGGGGCGATGCTCTTGAGTGAGCCCAGATAACCCTGGCCGTGGCCCTGGGTGCTTTGGTTCTGCTGAACGTTGTCGACCAGGATCTTGAGGCCGCCGCTGACGCCGCCGTGATCGAGGTTGTAGCCGAAGCGGCGGATCTCGATGGACTTGCCGCCGCCCTCGTGTTGGACGGCGTGGATTCCGGCGTTTAACTGGTGGAGAACCTGGTCGTCGCGGCTGAACAGGGTGTGCTCGAAGACTTCCTTGTTGCGGTGGTCGACGGAGGGTTCGATTGTCTTGCCGGTGATGACAATGGACGTCTTGACGGGTTCGAGTTTGGGCGTTTGATCTTGCGCCGCGATGGCGGCGAACGCGGCGGTGAGCCAGGGAGTCATGGAAGCCTTGTGCTACTGTACTACATTTCGTGCTACGAGACTGCCGGATTTTCGGATTGCCGGTGCGGCAGATTTCTACACAAGGCGTTCGAGATTGGCGACGTAGTGTTCCATGCCGTGGTCGGCGACCTTGTCTCGATTTTGGAGTGCTTCGATGCCTTCCTTGACCCGGGTGATGATGTTGCCGTTCTGGAGAGCGATCTCATCGTCGTCCTCGGTGGCTATGACCGAACCGTCCGGGCCGAAGTGGAAATAGTTGAGCTCGTGGCGGAAGCCGAAGCGGAAGGGTGGCACGTGGGGAACGATGTCGTTGTCGTTGACGTAGCGTGAGGTGCGCGGGCCGAGCGCCGAGGCGTACTGGTGACGAAAGGTTTCGTCGCCGACGCGAGGCTGGCCGAAGGTGTAGACACCCTGAACGGGAATGCCTTCGACAAAGTGGAAGCGGGCGGCGCAGATGCGTGTGATGGCTCCGCCAAGACTGTGTCCCGTGATAAAGAGCGGGAGGTCACCGCGATCCGTGATGACCCGGGGGACGACGACTTCCTGAACTTTTTCGAAGGCGTTTTGGAAGCCACGGTGGACGCGGCCGACGGGACCTGGTTCGTGGTCGGTCTCGACGTTGAAGACCCAGTCCCGCACGGAAGCAGTGCCGCGGAAGGCGACGATCATGGCGGTGGAACCGGCGGCGATGAAGCCTTGCGTGCCACCTTGGTCGAGGAAGAGGAAGCGGGCGGGGTCAAAGCCCCAGATGGTGGTGATGGCGAGGGCCTCGTCGGGGCCTGCGTACGCGAGTTTGGCGCAGAGGCCCATGAGGAAGGCGTTGCGATGGGAGTGGCCGTCGGCGTTGGGTTCGAGGAGGTCGTGGAATGGGACGAGGTAGTTGACGGGCATCCCTCAAATGTACACCCGATGGGATTTGTGAGGGGAGAGGTTGACAGGGCTGGGTGGGACTCGGGAGAATGGAGATGTCACAGGTGTGCGGATGTGGCGGAACTGGCAGACGCGCTAGATTCAGGTTCTAGTTCTCGCAAGGGAGTGGAGGTTCAAGTCCTCTCATCCGCACCAATAAAATCAATAATTTACAAAGATTTAGACGCCCTCCACCGGAGGGCGCTTTCAGTCTTTGTGTGCGTAGTGTGTGCGAGTCTGGCGCAGTTCGCACACTGGGCGCACACACGTCCGGGAAACCAGCTCGAAGAAGTGTCCCGAATACGTTGACTCGCCTGAGGTTGTCGCGCCCCTGGAAAAGGCGCGCCTTAGAATCCGTAGCTTTCTCAGAGATCGAGTCGGCGCTGGGCATCTGACAGCACCTTGTACCCCATGTCCGCGTACCCCTTGAGCCGGCGGCCATACATGCGCGCGAGCATCAAGACGTCGGCGTCAACGTAGTCGTACACCTCGACGACCTTCTTGCCGTCGTGGAGCCGGTGGAGTCGGCCAACGTATTGCTGGAGCGTTCCCTTCCAGGAAATCGGCATTGCAAGGAAGAGCGTGTCGAGGCGCGCATCGTCGAAGCCCGCTCCGATGTAGCTGCCGGTTGCAAGAATCAATCGCGGTTCAGACTCGGGGATCGCGGCCAAGCGTTCGTTCACTTCACGCCGCTGTTTGCGACCCATGCCGCCCTTCAGTACGACGATGTTTTGAACACGGCCGGTGAGCGCAGCTTCCAAGTGCACAAGATGCTCAGTCCGGCCCGTGAGCACCAGCGGCGACCGCGCTTGTCCCACTGCGCATGCCACGTCATCAGCGATCATGCGATTGCGAATCTCGTCGGTCGTCATCGCGGCATAGATGTCCTGAATCGTTGGCTCGCCAGCGGCGGAAATCTTGAACTCCGTCGGCCGCGGAACGACAACGTGCCCGAAGGGCGTAGACTCTGTCATAGCGCGAGCGGCCATCGTGAACCATGCCGGCCCGCACTGCATGTAAATGATCGGGTGATGACCATCCTTCCGAGTTGGCGTGGCCGTCAGTCCGACGACGAACTTTGCTTTCACCTGGCGCATCACCTGCTCGAATGTGAAGGCTGATAGGTGGTGGCATTCGTCGACAACAACATGGCCGTACTCGGCGACAAAGTCCTTCACCCCCTTTTCACGATGAAGGCTCTGGATGACCGCCACGTCAATGACGCCGGTCCTCTTCGTCTTGCCGCCTCCCACTTGGCCGATCTCGTCAATTGGCATGTTCAGAAACATCGCCAGGCGCTCGCGCCATTGGTCAAGTAGCTGTTGACGATGAACGATCACGAGCGTGTTGACCCCGCGTTTGGCGATCAGCCACGCCGCCACTGCGGTCTTGCCGAACGCCGTGGGAGCGCAGATCAAACCCTCGTCATGTTGGACAACCTTCGCTACTGCCTCCTCCTGCGTCTGGCGGAGCGCGCCGTGAAACTTCGAGTCGATCGCAGTTCCAGCAGCACGCTCATCGCGGACCACGGTCTTCACCTTCAGTCCCTCCAGGAGCGCGGTCACTTCCGCGAGACAACCGCGCGGCAACGCCAGGTGGCGTGGCAGGTCTTCACCGCACGCAATCACGCGCGGCTTGTCAAAAGTCGCGAGCCGCATCGCCTGGGCCTTGTAGAACTCCGGATTCTGGAACGCAGCCAAGCGCAAGAGCCGGTTCATCAGATCCGGCGGCAAGCCCTTCTTATCGATGAACAGCAGGTTTGCGCGCACGATTTCGACAGACACTGGCACCGGCCCTTTGATTGGCTTCTCAGGGCGCCGGCGCGAAGGCGGAAGCGTCCAGGGATCGGGCGCTTCGTCGTCCTCAGTGCTCGCAAAGCGAACACCGATGAGATCGCCCCCTTGCTGGAGGGCTTCGGAGATCAGCCGTTCAGCAGCGGTCTGGGCCATCCGTTTGACGGATCCGAGGTAAGCCCATTGATCCGGATACGGCTTCATTTCTCCGTCGAGAAAAACACTGCGCCCCTGCTCGCGAGGAACCTTTTGCAGCGGTAACGCAATGAGGTTGCCGAAGCCGCCTTTGGGCATCGTGTCTTGGTTCGGGAAGAGACGATCATAGGAATCAAGGCCGAGTTGGTGGCGGCGCTCCATCGTCCTGGTGAGCAACAGCGATCCGAGGCGGCGGGCCAGTCCTGCCGAAACGGGTCGTTCGAAGAAGATCCAGATGTGCGCTCCGTCGCCCGATCGCGAGCACTCCACCGATGCCGGCACGCCGAGAGTGTTGCACGTTGCCCGAAACGCCGCGGCGTCTTCTTTCCATGTCTTTTTGTCGAAATCCGCCGCAAGGAACCAGCAAGTGTCATCGAGCAACAGCGGATATACGCCGACAGTTTGCTTGCCGGAAAGATGTGCGTGAATGGCTTTGTCGTCCAGCGGGATATTCTTTCTTGTCTCTTTGTCGACGCGCTTTCGATCATCCGGCTTGGCGGCATAGAACGCCTTCCAGTCGCTCTCCGTCCTGGGCGAGTAGCCGACGCGACCGTCAGGGCTTTCCCACCGTTGGGCGTAAACATCCTCTCGTCCGCGAAACAGCGACCTGAAGAGTGCGACCTTCTCGGGCGTCTTCAGGGACGACGGAGCAGGGATAGGAGTTGGCTTGATCACGGCGGCAGGGATGGCGATGCCGTGCTGGTCTAGCAGCGACCGGAGCCCTTCAACCTCCCGCTCGAGTTGCTCGCACCTCGCCGCCAGATCGGGACGAGGTTCGTCGGCTCGCCTTGCGTCGCTCATTTCACTTGTTGGCTCGGGCCTCCAAGTCCCGGCATTGTTCAAGCAACGTCTCAAACGGTTCGGTATCAGTCGGCAACAGCCCATCGTCCAGCATTCTCGCGTAATCGAGGGAAAGGCTGGCGAGCGCCTCGTCGCCCGGAACCAGTTGCAGTCCGCCGGATACGGCTGCGCCATAGTCGATCATGGCCCCGGACACATTCTTCTCGGAGAAGAACATGGACTTGTGCTTGGCGACAGCATCCGCAAGTGTTCGATCAGCAATTGCAGCATCTGCGAAGCCCGCGGCGTCCAGGCGCGTCAAATCATGCCAGTGCCGCGAAAAGCGTTCGCCGCCACGAAACTCACCTTGCTGGCAGAATACGTGAACCGCAGTGGCTTTCTCCCAGAACGTGCGCTCCGGGCGCATAACCCTGGCGGTCGCCGATGGAAAGACAACGCCGGCAACGCTCGGCGCTGCGTCGCAGGCGATCATTCGAGGTTCCCACGGCTCGCCTGTAGAGCGAGCACCGAACTCAAGCGTGACCACTGGACGCACATAGCCGGACCCCGCGGCCAGCGCGGCGTACTCAAGAAAGACCTTTTCGCCCTCCGACGAAAGCGTCGCGGCCAGCCCTTGATCAGCAAGGGCAGCGGAGATCTGGGGCATGACCTGCTCGGCGATCCAGACCGGGAGGCGAGAACGAATGTCCCTGGTCCAGCGTTTCTCTTGACTGCGCGTCGCCGGAAGCGGATCAATCCCAGAACCTGATAGGTCCGGCGCCAGCACGCGGATATCGTAGGTAAGGTCAACATCTTCAGAGAACCGGCTGATGATCTGGTATCCCTTGGACAACGACGAGCCCCCCTTGAAGACAAGGTGCTCGCCGAAAGGCGACTGGAACAGAACATCGAGCAGCCAAACCAGCCACACGTCTTTGTCTAACACGTGGATCGGACGGCCCGAACCCGCTGCGGCTACCGCCAGCGCTTCGCGCCGGTCGGCTGCAGACAGTTTGAGGAATGCGTCAGGCATGGGACGCGAGTCGGCTCACCTGCTGCGCCATCCAGGTGGGCAACATTCGGCGTAGTTCAACGACCGCGGCACGTTCCGACTCCGGCAGCTTGCCACGCAAGGCTTCGATTACGTGACTGGCCTGCTCAGGCCCCAGCCAAGCTAACGCTCGAATCAGAGCGCCTGCCTTACGTCCCGGAAGCGCCAATTGCCAGGCTGGAGCGTGACGAAGCTCGACAACCTGATTGCCTAGTTTCAACTTCCGTGTCGGACCGGAGGTCAGGTACACCTCACGCACCGGAACTTGCGTCGTCAATCCCAACTCGTTCGCGGCGGCCGCGCCGTGGGGAACCACCTTCTCTCCACGTTGTTCCACGATGGCCTGCACAACCGCGGCCGGTTCGGGTGGTCGGACACCAAAACGTCCCTCCACCGGCCGAACGTAAAGTCCGCGGCCCACGCGGATCAAATTCCCACGCCGGACCAAGCGAGACAGCGTCTGGTCTACGGCCGCACGGGTTCCAAGATGCAGGAGTTCCTTCGCCGCGAGCGGCACTCCTTCCGGAGCATTGCCGACGTGATTGATCACGGCTGTTCCAAGCGTTTCCATACCTGTCAGAAGTATAGCATGCTTTATGACACAGCCTCCACCGCGAATACTTTCTGTATGCAAAATCAGCTGAATACTGTCGGTTTATGAATATGACTGGAGACAGGACGAGCGCCCAAGGTTGTGTGCGGGCTGTGTGCGGATTCCGCGAAACGGCCCCAAACTGGCCTGACTGGCTCAAGCGGCGATAACAAGCCAAGGTCCATCAGATCAACACGTTACGGAAGAGACCCCACCGGCTTCAAACTCCCGAAAACTAGCTCTTTCTGATTCAGGTTCTAGTTCTCGCAAGGGAGTAGAGGTTCAAGTCCTCTCATCCGCACTAATAAAATCAGTAAGCTGCAATCATAGGGCGGTCCTCAGGGGCCGCTCTTGCTGTCCAGGGTAGCAGTCCAGGGTAGCGCAAATGGTAGCGCTGGGGTAGCGGAAATGGGGGGCTATCCGGGTAGGTGAGGGGCGCGCCGGGGATTGGGTCTGAAAATCGAGTGTGTCGATTTGGCGTTGCGCCATGGCTTGCGCTAAGAACGCTTTTATGCCTGTCAGAGGTATCTTATGCTTTCTGACAGATCTCTACCGCGAATACAGGGATCCCCTCTCTGAATGCAAAATCAACTGAATACTGTTCGTTTATAGATATGATTGGGGAAAGGACAAGCGGCCCAAGGTTCGGTGCGGGCTGTGGGACGAAAAATCTGGACTTCATCGCGACGAAGCTGTTTCCCATGCCGTGGGAGGACCATCAGCTCCAGTCCCGGTTTGAATCGTTCAACCTTTTCGAGTACGCCGGCCTTTGGCCCGCCGAACGCCGGTGCGGGAAATCCAGGAGCCTTCATGAAGAGAAGAGCATTTCTCAGTCTTGCGGGTGGAACCCTCGGGGCGGCTGCGGCTAAGCCCAATATCGTGCTGATCATTTCCGACGATCTCGGCTACAGCGACTTGCCCCGATTCGGACGCTCCGAAATTCCCACGCCGCATCTGGACCGGCTGGCCGCTTCGGGAACGATCTTCACGCAGGCGTACTCGTCGGCTCCGATCTGCGTGCCTGCGCGGATGGCAATCAACACCGGCCGCTATCACCAGCGCTTCGGCATCTACGACAACATGTATGACCCGCGCGAGGTGAAGCTCTTCTTCGAAGAGACGACGCTGGCGCAACATCTGAAGAAACTCGGCTATGCGACGGGGCTGGTTGGGAAGTGGCATCTGAGCGGGAATCAGTTTCCACCGAACGGCCCCACGCCGGAGCAGAGAGGATTCGATGAGTGGGTCGGGATCGAAGGCGGCGGGTCGGCTTATCTGGCGCCGGTGAAGGTCTACCGGAACAACACGCCATTTGAAACCAGCGAGTATCTCACGGACTTCTGGGGTACCGAAGCCGTCCGGTTTGTCGAGCGCAACCGCCAACGCCCGTTTTTCCTCTATCTCGGATTCAACGCTCCACACGCGCCCCTGCACGCGCTGGATGCCGACAAGACGGTGGGCGAGTCGGCCAGCCCAGACCGCCACATTTACGCCGGCATGGTGAAGGCGATGGATCGCAATGTCGGCCGGGTGATGACGGCGCTGCGGTCGAATCGATTGGAGCGCGACACGCTCGTCATCTTCATCAACGACAACGGCGGCGGCGGCAATCATACGCACCACACACGCGCAATACCGCCCGCAATGCTCCGCTCCGCGGGTACAAGTTCGATTTGTGGGAAGGCGGTATTCGCGTCCCGATGATCGTGAGTTATCCCGGACGCGTCGCCGCCGGTGCCCGCTACGACAAGGTGGTCTCGAACATGGATCTGGCGCCGACCTGCCTGCGGGCCGCGGGCGGAGATCTTCCTCGCGAGCGTCCGTTCGACGGCGTCGACCTGATGCCCTTCCTAACGGGCCAGGACAAAGGCGCACCCCACCCGCTGCTGTGCTGGGAGAATCGCGCGTGGCTGGGACCACGCGGCAAACAGCGGCCCGCCGCCGGACAACACCATCGCGCCGTTCGCAAAGGCAAGTGGAAGGCCATCCAACCGGCCGGCGAACCGGAATGGCAACTGTTCGATTTGGACGCCGACCCGGGAGAAGCGCACGACATGGCAACGGAGCACCCGGACATTGCGAAGGACCTGGCAGGCGAGTTCAGCCGGTGGCGGGAATCCATGACAAACCAAGTGCAGCTCTGAGCTGAGGGCGAAGAGCGCTCAAAGGCATCGCTGGCTCTGATAGCATCAACCAACGAAAGGAACTTTCATGAGAGCACCTGTCCTGGCAGCCATCCTGGTGGCCGCCGGCATCTCGTTGCACGGCCAAGGGACCAGCGGCCAGATCACCGGATCCGTCACGGACGCTTCGGGCGCCGTGATCCCCGGAGCCATCGTGGCTGCCGTCAACGACGGTACAGGATTAAAGCGCGAAACCGGCACGAACGATCAGGGCAACTACCTGCTTTCGCTGTTGCCTCCTGGCGTTTATCGCGTGAGCGTGGAAAAGACGGGCTTCCGGCCCATGGCGCGCACGGATCTGACGCTGGCCGTGGATCAAACCGTTCGCATGGACTTCGCGCTGGACGTAGGAACGGTCAGTGAATCCGTGGAGGTCAGCGCAACCGCTGTGCAAATCGATCAGGACACTTCGGCGCTAGGACAGGTGATCGACGGATCGAAGGTACTCAACATGCCGCTCAACGGGAGGAGTCCCCTCCGGCTGACCCAGTTGACTCCGAACGTGGCGGTGGCGCCCACGGGTAACGGGCAGTTTCAGGATATCCCGGTGAACATGATGGACGACTCGATGATTTCCATCAATGGCGGGCGCGCTCGTTCGAACGAAGTGCTGGTGGATGGAATCCCGACGACCACGGGATTCGTGAATGTCATGACCACGGTTCCCAACGTCGACAGCACCCAGGAGTTCAAGGTGCAGAGCAACAACCTCTCCGCCGAGTGGGGCCGGTTCGGAGGCGGTGTCATCAACGTTTCAACGCGCAGCGGCACCAACGCACTGCACGGGTCCCTCTTTGAGTTCCTTCGCAACGACGCCTTTGACGCGAACGAGTTCTTCAATCGGGGGGCTGGGCGGACCATTCCTCCGTTTCGCATGAACCAGTTCGGTTACGCCGTGGGTGGTCCCGTTGTTTTGCCGAAGGTCTACGACGGCCGAAACAAGTCGTTTTTCTTCACCGACTACCAGGGCAGCCGGTGGCGCCGGGGCCAGGTGTTTCGCACCACCGTGCCCACCGCATTACAATCCCGGGGAGACTTCACGGGCACGCTCGCCCAGAACGGTCAGCCGATCCTGGTGTTCGACCCGCTTACCACCCGGCCCAACCCAGCGCAAGCGGGACGTTTCCTGCGCGATGCTTTTCCGGGCAACGTAATTCCCGCCAACCGGTTCGACCCGGTGGCCAGAGCCATGAACGCGTATCACCCCGCGCCCAACACCACCGGAGATCCCTTCACGCAGAACAACAATTACATCAGCAACGCGCCGATTCGAATCGATCAGGCGAACGTTGGCAACCGCCTGGATCACTACTTCAGCCAGGCGTGGCGCATGTTCGGACGGGTTTCGCTGCACCGCTCCACAATTGGCCAGCCCGATACGTTTGGAAACATCGCCACGCCGGGCGGGCTGAGAGGCGTGGCGCTCAACAACGCTTCCGCGGGAATGGATCACACAGTGACGCTGAACTCAGCGTCGGTCTTCAACGTGCGGACGGGCTTCGCAAGGTTCTTCTGGACGCGCCAACTCTTCAGCGAAGGCTTTGACGCTACGCAACTGGGGCTTCCCGCGAGCCTCGTGCGCGCGTTCACGAATCCACTCTTGCCGGAGGCGAACATAGAGGGCATGTCCGGTTTGAGCGGAAGCGGCATGCTGCGCTCCGGCCAGAACAGCTATTCGCTTCTCGCGTCGTATTCGCGCCTGGCGGGCCGCCACAGTTGGAAGACCGGATTTGAAGGCCGCGCGCAACGGCTCAACGTATTCAACCTGAGCGCCGGATCGGGGGTGTTTGGATTCACGCGGGCGATGACGCGGGGTCCCGACCCGAATGTCGTGGTTCAGAACGCGGGCGTCGGTTTTGCCAGTTTCCTGCTGGGCGCGGCCAGCACGGGTCAGGTCAACATCGCGAGCGGCCACACGCTTCAGAACTTCTACTACGCCGGGTATGTTCAAGACGACATCCGCGTGAATCGGCGCCTGACGTTGAACCTTGGTTTTCGCTACGAGACCGAAACGCCATTCACCGAGAAGCGAAATCAGTTCCATCGTTTTGACCCGGCGCTGGCCAGCCCGGTGCGCAACCCGTCGTTTCCGAACCTCACGGGTGGCTTGGTCTACGCAGGAAAGGACGATCGCCAGGCCTACCGCCGTGACGGCAACAACTTCGCCCCGCGCTTTGGATTCGCTTTTACCCCCTTCGACCGGACTGTGATTCGCGGCGGAGGAGGGCTCTTCTTTGCGCCGTTTGGCACCGGGGGCGACGGAACAAACGGCGCCGTGCCCGACGCCGGCTTCAGTTCTGTCTCGCCCATGGTTGCCTCCCTGGATGGCCTGACCCCGTTCCGGTACCTGCGCGACCCGTTGCCGGAGGGCCTGACCCCTCCGACGCGCGATCGCCTGGGCGCCAGAACATTCCTGGGTCAAGCCGTGAATCAGTGGGATCCGGTCGCCGTCACGCCTTACACCGTACAATGGAATCTGGACATCCAACGTGCATTCGGCAAGGACTTCATTCTGGATGCGGCCTACTCGGCGAATCGCGGTGTGAAGCTGAATCAGGTCCGGCAGCTCAACGCGCTTTCGCCGGATCTGCTGAGCCTCGGCACCGGATTGCAGGCACTGGTGACGAATCCCTTCTTCCCGAATATCACAGCCGGCGCGCTCAGCCGTCCGACCGTAGCGCGGCAGCAATTGCTGCTCCCCTATCCGCAATACAGCGGGGTTTCCACGTTCAACTCGAGTTCGGGCAATTCGATCTATCACTCGCTGGCGGTGAAATTCGAAAAGCGGGCGTCGAGAGGCGTCGGCTTTCTGCTGGCTTACACGTTGTCGAAGTCGATTGCCGACGTCCGCAACTCGGTCGGCGCCAACGGGAATGCGCAGAACGTCGGATTGAACACCACTGTGCAGAATTGGTACGACTTGCGAGCGGAACGCGCCATCTCCGAAATCGACGCCACGCACGCCTTGGCCGCCAGCGTGGTGGCCGAACTCCCGTTCGGCCCCAACAAGCGATTCTTCTCCGGCTCTCGCGGAGTGGCCGGAAAGCTGATCGGCGGCTGGCAGCTGTCGGGCGTTTCGCGCAGCCGCAGCGGCTATCCTCTTGCCATTTCAGCGACCATCCCGAACGGCGGCAACCGTCCGAACTCCACCGGCCGGAGCGCTGAACTGCCGGCGGGGCGATCGCGGAGCGAACAGGTGGCCAAGTGGTTCGATACCTCCGCTTTCACGCAGCCCGCACCCTTCACGTTCGGCAATGTCTCCCGCACGTTGCCGGACACGCGCGGGCCGGGGAACTGGCTGGTGGATCTCTCGCTGGTGAAGGACACCGCGATTCGGGAACAATGGAAGCTGCAGTTCCGGGCCGAATCGTTCAATGTCATGAATCGCGCAAACTTCTGGCAGCCCAACACGCTGGTGAACAGCACGCTGTTTGGTCAACTGGTGACGACGACGGGGCTTCCCAGAGTGAATCAGTTGGCCCTCAAGGTCCTCTTTTGATATGGCTGGAACTGCGCTGCTCTTCATAACGGCCCTGCCCCTATGGGCTGCCGATGTTGCGTTCTTCGAGAAGAAGATCCGCCCTGTTCTGGCGGAAAAGTGTTGGAGCTGCCATTCGAACAACGCGAAGATCGCCTTCGCGGGATTGAGGCTGGATACAAAAACCAACGTCTCGAAGGGCTCCGACGCAGGACCGGTGATCGCCGCTGGTGACCCCACGGCTAGCCGTCTGTATCAGGCCCTACTCTACACTGGGCAGGCCAAGATGCCGCCTTCGGGCAAACTCCCCGAGGCCGTGCTCGCCGACTTTCGGGAGTGGATCGCTGGTGGCGCACCTTGGCCGGACGATGCGGGCTCAAGCGCGGCGGCGAGTCAGGACAGCACCGTGGGCAAGGCAAAGCAGCATTGGGCATGGCAACCGGTCGCGAAACCTCCCGTACCCGTGGTGCGTAATCAAGCGTGGCCCGTGAACGACATCGACCGGTTTGTGCTGGCCGCGCTCGAAGCCAAGCGGCTCGCACCGAGCACCGACGCCGCACCGGCGGCGTGGCTCCGCCGGGTGACGCTGGACTTGACCGGCCTGCCGCCCACACTCGCCGAACAGGAGGAGTTCGCCCGGACTGCGTCGCATGAAAAGGTGGTCGATCAACTGTTCGGCTCGAAAGCCTTCGGAGAACGCTGGGGGCGGCACTGGCTCGACCAGACTTATTACGCCGACAACATCGAGATCGGCCGCCGGGTACCCGCCCGCCACGCCTGGCGTTATCGCGACTATGTCATTGACGCGTTGAATCGCGACGTGCCCTACGATCGCTTTCTTATCGAGCAACTCGCGGGCGACCATCTCGAATGGACTTTGCCTGTGGAACGGCGCAACAACATCGTCGCCACCGGAATGCTGGCGCTGGGCCCATGGCCGCTGGTTAACGCCGACAAAGAACAGCTCCGCATGGATGTGGTCGACCTGCAGATGGACATGGTGGGCCGGACGATGCTTGGGTTGACTCTCGGCTGCGCGCGCTGCCACGATCACAAGTTCGATCCGATTACGCTCGACGACTACTACGGCATGGCCGGTGTCTTCGCCAGCACACGCACAATCTTCGGACGGCTGGACCTCGGCGTGTTCAGCAACGTCAACACTGTGACGCTGCCGGAGCAGCCGGACGAGATGACGGCGCGGGCGGCGGAGACCCGAGAGTATTGGGAGAAGCTGGCAGCGGCGCGCGAGAAACTGGAACGATTGCGCGCTGAACGCAAGCCGCTTGAGAAGGACACCGCCGACGCCAAGCGCCTGGACAAGGAGATTCAGGAGGCGACACAGACGGTCAAGTTCTACGAGTATCTTCCAGTGGTTCCTCCCACGGCGCACGCTGTGCAGGATGTCGACGCGCCGGCCGATTGCCGGGTGAACATCCGTGGCAACGCTCACCAGCTAGGGAAACAAGCTCCTCGTTCCGCCATTGCGATCCTGGGCTCGCACAAGTTGGACATCGCGGATTTCACCAGCGGACGCTTGAAGTTGGCCGAGTGGATCGCGCGAAAAGAGAATCCGCTCACGGCACGCGTGGCAGTGAACCGCATCTGGCACCACTTGTTCGGCGCGGGCCTGGTCCCGTCGATCGACAACTTTGGAATGCGTGGCGGCAAGCCGAGCCATCCGGAGTTGCTGGATCATCTTGCCGCGGCGTTCGTTGCCGACGGCTGGTCGGTGAAGAGGTTGATTCGGAACATGGTGCTCAGCCGGACGTACCGGCAGGCGTCGGCACCACGCGCTGAAGGACTTGATGCGGATCCCGAGAATCGTCTGCTTTGGCGGATGAGTCCAAGGCGCCTGGAAGGCGAGACGATTCGTGACGCCATGCTCACGGTCAGCGGGCAACTCGATCCGGTGAGCGGAGGGCCGTCGTTGCCGTTCTGGGTGCCCGGCAACATGAACCTCGGCAGGCCTGAGTCTCTTTCCGACAGCGCGAAACTCGACCCCGCCACCAGCCGGCGCCGGTCGATCTATCAGCCGACGATGCGCAAGGGGCAGGTGGAAGAGATGGATGTTCTCAACCTGTTCGACTTTCCCGACACAAACCAGATCACCGGCGCCCGATCGTCGACCACCGTGCCCACGCAGGGGCTGTATCTGATGAACGCGCCGTTCGTGAAGCAACAGGCCGCGGCGCTGGCGAAGCTGGCTGCGGATGGCGAGAGATCGGATGGGGACCGCGTACGGGAGCTGATCCGCCGGGTGTATGCCCGCGCACCCGAGCCCGGCGAAGTGGACCGGTTGCTCAGCTACGCGGCAGCGCTTCCCGGGCGCGCGGAGGCTTGGGAACGTCTCTGCCACACGCTGCTGATCTCGAATGAGTTTCTCTATCGGAGGTAACGGACGACGATGACAAGGCAAGAGTTTCTCCGGCGCTCCGCTTGCGGCTTCGGAATCGCCGCACTGCAATCGATGATGGCCGGAACCCATCATCCGGCACGGGCCAAACGCGTGATCTTCCTCTTCATGCAGGGCGGCCCTTCGCAGATGGACTTGTTCGACTACAAGCCGGAGCTCGAACAGCGCCACAGCCAGCCGTTTTCGCTCGCGCTGCCGAAGAACTATGAGGCGCCGGGGATTCGTGGCACCCGGTTCTTCGGGCCGATCAGCAAGTTCGTGCGCCGAGGCCAACGCGGCATGTTGATGACGGAGATGCTGCCTCACTTGGGCGGCGTGGTGGACGACGTCTGCTTTCTGCACGGCATGCATGCAGACAGCGAGGCACACGCCCCCGCCATTCGCCAGCTTCACACGGGGCACAGCGTGCAGGTGCGCCCGTCAATGGGATCCTGGGTGCTATACGGGCTCGGTTCGGAGAATCGCAATCTGCCCGGCTTCATTACAATCTGCCCCGCCCTGGGCGGCGACGGCGGCACGCCGCAGCTTTACGGTAGCGGCTTTCTGCCGGCGTCCTACCAGGGAACGCCGCTCGGGCGTTCCGGCGACGCGAAGAACGCGCGCTTCGGTTATCTCGGTGACGCGGTTGGAACCAGCGGCGATCAACGGCGGCAACTCGATTTTTTGGCGGCGGTGAATCGCCACGATGCAGCGCGCGTGGGCGCCGAAGCCGAACTCGATGCCCGCGTGGCCTCGTTCGAACTCGCCTTCCGGATGCAGATGGAAGCACCCACCGTGCTCGATCTGGCTCGCGAAACGGAGACGACGCAGAAGCTCTACGGTATTGGAGAAAAGGAAACGGACAACTTCGGCCGGCAGTGCCTGATGGCCCGGCGCTTGGTGGAGGCCGGTGTCCGCTTCGTGCAGATCACCGACGGCGGCTGGGACCACCACGGGAACCTGCGCGGGGCGCTGCCAGTCCGTTGCAAGGCGGTGGACAAACCGATCGCCGGCTTGATTGCGGACTTGAAAGGCCGCGGCCTGCTTGACGATACGCTGCTGATTTGGGGCGGCGAGTTTGGCCGTACGCCGTTCGACCAGGATCTCTCGCAGGGCAAAGCCCCGGCGAGTGAACGCGGGCGCGAGCACAATCCGCGCGGTTTCACCATGTTCCTGGCCGGCGGCGGAGTCAAGCCGGGCATCGCGCACGGCGGCACCGACGATTTCGGATGGGATGCCGTGCAAGGTAAGGTACACATTCACGACCTGCACGCGACGATGCTCCACTTGCTGGGCCTGGACCACGAGCGGCTCACCTACCGGTACACCGGCCGCGACTATCGCCTGACCGATGTATTCGGCCATGTCGTCAAGGAGATCTTGGTCTAGCACCCCAATGCTGAACCGCAGAAGACGCCACGCGCCGTCCGCGGTTGCTGCGGATGCACTGCCTCAGGGCGAACTGCTATGACGCAACCTCGCAGCGGCGACGAAACCCTATTGCGACCTTAGCCGCCCGCGGCGGGTTCCATGCCTGGCAGGGTGACTTCGCTCAGGCCGAAGCGGTTGATGGCGTCGGCATAGGCCTTGGCGCTGGCTTCGATGACGTCGGTGGAGGCTCCGCGGCCGACGACGCGGCGGCCGTTGTCTTCCAGGTGGACTACCGCTTCACCCATGGCTCCCGCGCCGCCGGTGACCGCACGCACTTCGTACTTCACCAGACGTGCATTGGTGCGGGTGACGGCGGCGATGGCCTTGTAGACCGCATCGACGGGTCCATCGCCGAGCGCGGCGGCTTCGCGCGTCTCTTCTGCGCGCTTGAGGCGGACGGTGGCCGTGGGTATGGCGTTCGTTCCGCTGTAGATGTGCAGATAGTCCACCGACCATCCTTCGGGAGCGCCGTGGATTTCATCGTGGAAGAGCGTGAGCAGGTCTTCATCGAAGACCTCGGTCTTCTTGTCGGCCAGCACCAGGAAGCGCTGGTAGGTCTGGTCCAGTTCCTGCGCGGACAGCGCATAGCCCAGCTTGTCGAGACGGTCGCGCAGGCCCGCGCGGCCGGTGCGGGCGGTGAGTACGACGCGGCTTTCAGCGGCTCCGATGTCGGCCGGCTGCATGATCTCGTAGGTGAGGCGTTCCTTCAGGAAGCCGTCCACGTGGATGCCGCTGCTGTGCGAAAAGGCATTACCGCCAACCACCGCCTTGTTCGGCGGCACGGCGATGCCGAGCATTTCCGAGACCATGCGGCTGGTGCGCGCAAACTCGCGGGCGTCGACATTGGTGTACTGCGCAAAGTAGTCGCGGCGGGTGCGCAGGGCCATCACCACCTCTTCGAGCGCCGCGTTTCCGGCGCGTTCGCCGACGCCGTTGACGGTGCCTTCCACCTGCCGGGCGCCGTTTTGGATGCCGGAGAGGGAGTTGGAGACGGCCAGGCCCAGGTCATTGTGGCAGTGTACGCTGATGACTGCCCTGGCGATGTTTGGCACGTTTTCAACCAGCGACCGGATGAGCCGGCCGTACTGTTCGGGCACGGTATAGCCGGTGGTGTCCGGGATATTGACGACGGTGGCGCCGGCGTCGATGGCCGCTTCGATCATCTCGAAGAGGTAGGCCGGATCGGCACGGCCGGAGTCCTCCGCGTAAAATTCGACATCGTCGACGAAGGTCCGGGCCAGTTTGACGGCGCCGCGAGCCATCTCGATCATGGTGACTTTCTTTTCGCCGAGGGTGCGGCCGTAGCGCTCATCGCGGAACTTGCCCATGATGTGGATGTCGCTGGCGCCGATGCCGGTGTGGATGCGGGCGCGGCGGGCCTTGGCCAGGGCTCCACCGCAGGCGACGATGTCGCGTTCGACGACGCGGGAGAGGGCGCAGATGGTGGGTCCTTCGATTTCGCGGGCGATGAGTTCAACGGCTTGGTAATCTTCCGGAGACGAGGCCGGGTAGCCGGCTTCGATGACGTCGACGCGGAGCCGCGCCAACTGCCGGGCCAGGGTCAACTTCTCGCGGCTGCCCAGCCGCGTGCCCGCCGCCTGCTCGCCATCGCGAAGCGTCGTGTCGAATACAGCAACTTGACCGGGATTTCCATTTTGGGTCTCCCGGACCCCAACAGTATACACCAACGCCTCACTCCCGTGCCGGATTTGATCAGAATCCCCTTTCCGAGGGCGGGCCAGTGCCTGCGGATGGCTTCTTTCGACCATCGCACAAAAACGAAAACCGACAACATGCCTGTTTCCAGCAGTTCTTTCGACACCTCTCCCTCCCAGCCTCCTTTCTCTCAAGATTTTCACCTCTCCGGGCCGATCTTCACCCCGCCGGCAGCGCCTCGATCCGCCGCACCATGCTCCCGAACAGCCGGCGCGTCAGATGGCTCTCAGCCAACATCAGCCAGTAGTAGCGGGCGTGCTTGACCAG